>Ga0210401_10002701_pt1 | contig 19431 bp, 21 predicted proteins | sample IncBWH32MmetaG_FD_150866 | JGI IMG/M metagenome (GOLD analysis project Ga0210401, IMG submission 150866) | Forest soil microbial communities from Barre Woods Harvard Forest LTER site, Petersham, Massachusetts, United States - Inc-BW-H-32-M | ecosystem: Environmental > Terrestrial > Soil >... | reverse complement strand
GTGGGAAGTCACCGGCTTCGGTGGCCTTTGCTATATAGGCGCCGAGGCCAGCAGCCGTCAGACGGGTGTCGCCCCAGCTCGCGACTTCCGCGACGATGGAGGCATTCCACGATCCGCCCGATGCCGTGATGGCGCCGGTGATGTAATACGGGAAAATGCCAGGCAACACGACTTTCACCCACCACCGCCATCCCTTGAGGTGGAAGCTGCCGGCGGCCTCGCGGAGGTCGGTCGGGAACGCGCTGGCGCCGGCGATCACATTGAACAGGATGTACCACTGGGTTCCCAAAATCATCAGCGGGCTGAGCCAGATATTGGCGTTGAGGCCGTAACGCACGATGATCACGACGAAGACCGGAAATGCGAGGTTGGCTGGAAAGGCGGCCAGAAATTGCGCCAGCGGCTGGATGCGCTCGGCCAGTTTCGGCCGCAGCCCGATCCAAACCCCGACCGGCACCCAGATCAAGGTCGCCAGCGCAATCAGCACGACGACGCGCAAAAGCGTGATCAGCCCGTATCCAACGACGCTGATTGCATCCATCAGGTTCAACGTCGCCGAGAGATATTGATAGCTTCTCCAGGCGGCATAGGAGGTCGCCGCGATGATAAGTGCCACCCAGGCCGCGTCGACAATCCGGGAAGGCTGGCTGCCTACTCTCTTTGCCATTCTCAACCGGCTTGGCAGCGCGATATGAAAATTGGCGAAGGTTTTGTTCACCGCGGCGAACGGATAGGTCAGGGCCCGCAAGGCCCGGGTGCGACGGAACAGATCGAGCATCCAGGACGTCGGCGCGGTCGCCGAGGCAGTCTCCTCGAAGCGGAATTTGTCGGCCCAGGCCACCACCGGGCGAAACATCAGTTGGTCATAGGCGATGATGACCAGCAACATCGTCAGGATGGCGTAGCCGATCGCAGGCAGATTCTGGTTCTGAATGGCGAGAGCGACATAGGAGCCGATGCCCGGCAGCGTGACCGTGGTGTTGCCGACAGTGATCGCCTCCGACGCCACCACGAAGAACCAGCCGCCCGACATCGACATCATGGTATTCCAGATCAGCCCCGGCATCGCGAACGGCACATCGAGCCGCCAGAAGCGCTGCCAGCCGCTGAGCTGAAAGCTATGGGCGGCTTCCTCCAGATCCTTCGGCACGTTGCGGATCGACTGGTACATGCTGAAGGTCATGTTCCAGGCCTGGCTCGTGAAGATTGCAAACACGCAGGCGAGTTCGGCGCCGAACACGCTGCCGGGGAACAGATTGAGGAAAAAAACCACGGTGAAGGTCAGAAAGCCGAGGATCGGCACCGACTGCAGGATGTCGAGCAGCGGGATCAGCACCATCTCGGCGCGCCGGCTCTTGGCGGCAAGTGCGGCATAGACGAAGGTGAAAATGATCGAGCAGACGATTGCCAGCAGCATCCGCATCGTCGTTCGCAACGCGTAGTGCGGAAGATTGGACGGGTCAAGCGACACCGGACTGACATTGAGCGCCGACAAGGGAAGCGTGGTCTCCTCGCCGCCGTAGACGAGCAGCACCATGGCGCCGATCACGAGAACCAGCGCTACGGCGTCCCAGATGTTGGGCCGCAGCGCCTGCCCCAGTCGCGGCGTTAGAATTTCCTGTAGTGTCATGCGTGCCGCCTTGTTTAGAACTCGCCGTGCAGGCGGCCCGAGAAGATCGAGACCGGCCCGCGGTCGGCGTTATAGGCGGGATTTGTGATGAGCTGATAGTCGGCGGTCAGCGTGAAGCCCTTGCCGAGCGCGTAGGCGTAATAGGCCTCCAGAATTTGCTCCGGCCGATAGTTGAGCTGGCCGTCACCGATCAGAAGTCCGAGGCCGCCGGCGGCGAGGAAGTCACGGTGCGCGTTCGACAGTCCGTTGATCGCGCCGCCGATACCGATGGTGTCGCTCGGGCGTCCCCAAGAGCTGCCCTTGATGGAAAGGCCGCCCGACAGGCTGCGGTCGATATCCGTGAATGACAGGATTTGGTTCTGGCCGTCATTCCAGCTCGCGCGGGCGAACAGCCCGAAATCCTTGGCGATCTGCTGTTCGAGGTTGGCGTAGACGCCGTATTTGGGATTGGTGTGCTGAATGCCCGTCATCACCACGTTGATGTCCTGCGTCGGGTCGGCGGCTTCGATCGCCAGCGCCTGCCGGTAGTTGCCGGTATTGCCCTGGGTGCCGAATGCGCCCAGCCGCAACTTGCCGGGCTGATCGAAGATCGTGTGGCGCTCCTCGAACTCGACCACCGTGCCGCCGGTCTTGAAGGTGAGCACGTCGCTGTTGGGGGCCGAGGGCACCTCGAGCACGGCGGCGCGCACCGCCCAATCCCTGCGATTGAGCTCAACCACCGCGCCGCGCGTATAACCCGGCAGGTCGGCGGGAAAGTCGTACGCCACCGACGACCACATCGCCCAGTTCATGAAGTCGGCGCGTGGGTCGTGCGCATAGGCATTGTTGTCGAAGAAGTCGCCGACGGCGAACCGGCCGACGATCAGGGTGACGCGGTCGATATCGCGTTTGCCCGCAAGCTGGTTCGGTCCGTCAGCGACGTCTTCCTGTTCGCCGCCGAGACCGAAGGTCTGCTTGAGGTAGTAGCGCTGCGGCCGGATCTTCGGATATTCGGCGCCGGCCTTTTGCGCCTCGCCGTTCGAAAAGCCGGCAAGGCCCAGCGCACCGTTGAGGCCAAAGCCTTGGGCCAGCTCTGGATCGAAATAAAACTCGCCGCCCTGCCAGAGCCGCACCCCGAGGAAGGCCGTCGTCGTCCAGGTGGTCTGGGTCTGGCTCAGTCCGGGAAGACTATTCGCCCCTGCATAGGGCGAGCGGAACGATGGATAGGTTTGGGGCAGGAAAGTTGTTTGCGCGTGGACATTCCACCGATCCGATTCCGGCAGCGCGGTTTGGTTGCCGGCCGCTGCATTCCAGGGCGTATCGCCAAAGCGATAGTTCAGACCGAGCTTGGCGAGATGAATGCGGGGATCGACGTTGACGCCGGGCAGTCCAAAGCCGCTCAGATCGTACATCCGGCGCGACAGATCGACGTAGTCGTACTCAAGCTTGGCGCTCCAATTGCCGCTCACGGCGAATTCGACGCCGGCGCCCGCGGTCCAGCCGGTCTGATTGTCGCCGACCCTGGAAATAATCTTGCTGGAATTTGCCGGGTCTTCGTTGATATCGATGTGCGTGTGCCCCCAGGCGAATCCGCCGATCACGTAGGGCATCCATATTCCGTGCGCGTATCCGATGCGGCCGCGCAAGGTGCCGGTATAATCGATCGTCGAATTGAACGGCGCCGGCACCAGCCGCGGGGCGTCGAGCGGGCTGGTGAACGTTGCATCCGCCTCGATGCCGAGCACCAGATGGTTCGCGAATTGGCGATTGTAACCCATCTGATAGCCGCCGATCAGGCCGGTGACGCTATGGGGAAACACCACGGCCTGCTCGGGGAGCGGTTTGGTGTCGGGGCCAAGACTGCCGCCGCCATAGCCGAAATGCCCGCCGACATAAAACCCGGTCCAGTCGTAAACCGCTTTCAACACGGGCGCCTTCGAAGCCATGTTCGGGGGCAGGTCGGCTGCGAGCGCGAAAGAACACGTCGCAAGCACTATCCCTGCGCCGCCCCCGATCTTGCAAATAAATTTCATGCCGCGCCCCGTTACCCAAATCAAAACTAGACCAAACAAAGTTCATTCCAAAGCTCTGTTGCAGCCTATTCCCAGTTGTCGTGTCGATCGTTATTCCAGCATTGGCCCGACGCTCCAGCTTGCAGCCGAAACGGTCGGTTCGAGACTGAGGCGGCCGACGACTTGTTCGAGCACGGCGTCGTTGTTCGAATGCGCCGTAAGCTGCGCCGTGACTTCGACCCGCCCACTGTCTTCGAGGTCGGTGCTATCGAGCCGCCGCAGGCTGAGTTGGCCGTGGCCGGTGCTCTGCAACAGCAACGCGCGGATATGCGCTTCTTCCGGATTTCGGCAGACGACCCGGACGCGATAGTGGAAGTCGGTTTCGGCCTGTGAAATCGGTTGCCGATTGATGATGCGGACCAGTGGCCGCAAGGTCAGATTGACGAGCACCACAAAACTTGTCGCCAGCGCCGCATGCAGCGGATGGCCGCTGCCCGCCAACAGCCCCACGGCTGCCGAGCACCACAAGGTGGCCGCGGTATTGAGGCCTGAGACTTGCAGTCCCTCTCGGAAGATAATCCCAGCGCCCAGGAAGCCGATTCCAGAGACAACCTGGGCGGCCACGCGCGTCGGGCTTCCGTCGTTGGGAAACAAACCTTCGAAGACCACGAAGCTGGCAGCACCGATCGCGACCAGCGTATTGGTCCGCAGGCCGGCCATCCGCTGTCGCCACTGGCGTTCTATTCCGATGCATGCGCCCATAAGGGTGGCCATGGCGAGGCTGATGGCGGCCTGGTCAATTGAAGCGTTCACAGTGGATCATCCTGTTTGACTTGCTGGCGTTCTTGCAGCGAACCCGGAGCCAGCCATGTTCCGAACCGCTCCAACCATCGCGCTTCTGAATAAGACGGCTCGAAGACGGTTATGTGAAATGAGCTGCCGGCGGATGATCACGCCCGGACTGTCAGGGCCAGCCCCGACAGATCGCGGCGATATGCAATTGAACAGGCCAGAATCTTATGAGTCCGGATTTTGCGAGTCTTGTGAACATCGCTCACCTCCACTTCCGCGTTTAGCGCGGCGGGCCGGTGAGCGGACGGTCAGTGAGGGGCGACCATCATCCTCACGCGGCGGAAGCCGGCGCGGTTGACCTTGCTACTTTGCGGCATCGCCGGCCCGGTCGTGGTCGCCGGGGTGGCGTTGCTAAAGGTGGTGCTGCCCATGGGCTCTTCGTCAGGGTTGAAGGGCTTGTCGCGACGCGATGTCCTCGACAACACTTGCGCAAGTATGCCTTAGCTTTGTCGCTGTCAAGTGCATTCGTCGTATCCTCCGGAGAGGATCGCTGGTATCCTCCCCAGGAGGATAGGAGAAATATATGGACCACCCGCATTTCGCGATTGCCCGGCGCCTGAAGCGCGCCAATGGTCACCTTGAGACGATTATTGAAATGATCGAGCAAGGTCGTCCTTGCGCTCAGATCGCGCAACAATTGCAGGCCGTAGAGGGTGCCATTGAAAGCGCCAAAAAGGCGTTGATCCACGACCACGTCAGCCACAGTCTCGAACGATCGTTGAGGGGGGCCGGCTCAAAAGGTCAGGCCGCGCTCAAGGACTTCAAGCTGATCGCGAAATATCTGTGAGCGGTGCCCGCGATGCCGCCAATTTGGCGTGACTAACCGGAATGTGAATGACAGCGCGTCTTACCGCTTCTCGCGGCTCGTTTCGTATGCCACCATTTCCTTTGAAGCGAAGCGATAGGAAAGGCCGCCATGCGTTGGTGCGTCTCGATCGGAGCGGTGCTTGCGGCGGGGGCGATGGCGTGGGGCGACGTCGCGGCCGTTGCCGCGCCGGGGCCCACATCTCAACAGGCCGACACCAAGGACAACGTTCCGTCCGTCGATCTCGAGTTAGTTATCGCCGTCGATATTTCCTATTCGATGGATATGGACGAACTCGCCGTTCAGCGCGAGGGCTACGCCCAGGCTATCGTCTCGAAAGAGTTCCTTCAGGCGATTAAATCAGGTCCGAATAGCAAGGTCGCCGTGACCTATTTCGAGTGGTCGGCCTCGAGCGACCAGAAAATCATCATTCCCTGGCGGGTGATCGACGGTCCGGAATCGGCGGACGCGGTCGCTAACGAGATCATGAAAACGCCGGTTCGCAGGGGTTCGCGCACCTCGATCTCCGGCGCAATCAATTTCGCAATGCCGCTGCTCGACGAAAATCCGTATCGGGGGCTGAGGCGGGTCATCGATATTTCCGGCGATGGCCCCAACAACAATGGCGAGCCTGTCGCTGGCCCGCGGGATGTCGCACTGGCGAAGGGGATCGTCATCAACGGCCTGCCGATCATGGTGAAGGAGCCGTCTTATTCGACCATGGATATCGACAACCTCGATTGGTACTACGAGGATTGCGTGATCGGCGGTCGGGGCTCGTTCGTGGTGTCGATCAAGGACCGCGACAAGTTCAAGGAAGCGATCCGGGCGAAGCTCATACTCGAGGTCGCGGGCCGGACGCCGGAGCATCGGATCGTCCTGACGGCCGAGAAGGAGCCGCGGGTGCCCTGCCTGATCGGTGAGAAGATGTGGCAGGACCGATGGGGTCGGTGACCCCGCTGCCGTCCCTGACAACGACCCGCGAAATCCGATGCCGCCAGGCGGGCGGCAGCGCCGCATGAGTTGATGCAGCAGAACTCGCGAAAAGTCAGGGCTCGCGCGAAACCTCGACGGTCAGATGCGACAGCGATTTGAACCTGGCCAGCCGGGCACGGTAATAATCGGCATCGCGTCCTTTGCCGGTGACGACCGAAACGATCGCGCCGAGATGTCCCGGCCCCAGTCGCCAAAGGTGCAGATCGGCGAGCCTGTCGCCGTCGGCCTCGAGCTCCTCTCGCAGCCGGTTGGCCATGCCCTTGTCGGGATTCATGTCGAGCAGGATCGCGCCGGTGTCCCGGATCAGTCCGTAGGACCAGCTGGCGATGACAAAACTCCCGATGATGCCGGCGAGCGGGTCCATCCAAAGCCAGCCAAAGGCGCGGGCGAGCAACAGGCCTATGATCACCAGCACCGATACGGCGGCGTCGGCCATCACATGGATAACCGCGGCACGCATATTGTTGTCGCGGGCGGCCGATCCGTGCGCGTGTTCGTGCTCCTCGAAGACGGCCGGATAATGCAGCCCGCCGAGCCGCACCGTCGCGGTGAAGGCATGCGGCTCCGGAATCTCGTCATACGACTCCAGAAAGCCGCCTCTGTCGGCCATCGCGAAAAGCTGTCGCGTTCCGTCGGGACGCGCCGTTTCGATCGACGATGCCTGCGCGTCAAGGGCGGAGCCGCCGACGGCCGAAAGCCGGAAACGCGGCGGCACGCCGCTTTCAAAGATTTCGAGGAGAACGCGCCCGGCATCGGTCGCGATCTCGCGCCGCTCGTCATGGTCGTGGCCATCATGCGTTTGTCCATGGCTGTGACCATGACCATAACTATGATCATGGTGCTCGCCGCCGCTCAGGAGCCAGGCGCTCGCGACATTTACCGCCAGACCGAGACAGGCGATCGGGATCGCCTCGGCAAAATGAATGGGAACGGGAGCGAAGATGCGCGTGACGGATTCATAGCCGATCAGGAGCGCTATCATCGCGAGCACGATGGCGCTGGTGAAGCCGGCGAGATCGCCGAGCTTGCCGGTGCCGAACGTGAAAGCTGGATTGTCGGCGTGCTTGCGTGCGTAGGTGTAGGCTAGCGCGGCCAGCAGCAGCGCGCCGGCATGGGTGCTCATATGCAATCCATCCGCCACCAGCGCGATCGAACCGAACAGCAGGCCGCCGACGATTTCGGCGATCATCATGATGCCGCAGAGCCAGATCACCGCCCAGGTCTTGCGCTCGCTCCTCTCATGCCCTTCGCCGAGGAAGAAATGGCTGTGAAAGGCCGCCGCTGCGCCGTTGTTGTCGATCATGATGTCCCTCACTTCAGATAGGTGTGGACCACTTCGATGAGCTGATCGGCCGCGTCGGCGTTGAGCGCGCCCGGATTCTTCTCGGGATCGACCAGATGGGTGCGGATGTGGTCTTCCACCACCTCGGCCATCAAGCCGGCGACGCCGCCGCGCACTCCCGCGATCATGTGCATGATGCGCTCGCATCCCGCTTCTTCGGCGAGCGCGCGCTCGATCGCTTCGACTTGGCCGCGGATTCGGCCAACGCGGGCGAGCAGCTTCTTCTTTTCTCGGATGGTATGGGTCATCATGCGCATATAGGGTACCCCCCTATGCCATGTCAACCTGCTGTTGAAATCGTTCGTCGCGGCAGTAGGTGACGTCGGTCGACTGCTGGCTCTGCTGCCGCATTGGCCCGATAAAGGCGATGGTCGGATCGGTGGCCCGAATACACCTGTCTTTGGCTGCCATTGGAATAGGGTGATGCGCCGTGCACTCGTCCGAGGATAGCAAGCAGAAACCGCAGCGCCTGAATGCTCATCAGGTCCTTTGGGGTCGGCTGAAGGAGCATTGTCGCGGCTGGGTCCGGGACTGATCACCGGCGTGGCTGACGACGACCCGAGCGGCATCGCTACCTATTCCCAGGCGGGGGCGCAGTTCGGCCTCAATATGCTCTGGACGATGCCCCTGGCCTATCCGTTGATGTCTGCGGTCCAGGCCATGTGCGCGCAAATCGGCAGGGTCACCGGCAAAGGGCTTGCCGCCAATATCAAGACGGCGTTCCCGCCGGTCGTGCTCAAGGGCGTCGTCCTGCTGCTGTTGATTGCCAACACGCTCAATATTGCCGCCGACGTCGCGGTCATGGGGGAAGTCGCTGAGCTCGTCAGCGGGCTCGATCGTCATCTCATGACGGCGGTTTTTGTCCTTGTGACGCTGCTCTTCAGATTTTCGTGCCGTATCACCGCTACGTGTTTTTCCTCAAATGGCTCACGCTTTCGCTGCTGGCCTATGCCGCGGTGCTGTTCACCGTCCATGTCCCGTGGAGCGAGGCTGCGCTGAGAACGGTGTAGCCGCATTTCAATCTGAATTCCGCCGCCGCGTGGTTGTTGGCGTGTTCGGAACGACGATCAGCCCTATCTCTTCTTCTGGCAGGCGTCCGAGGAAGTGGAAGACATGAGCGCCAGGCAAGGCGCTGCACCGCTCTTGCAGGACCCCGCCACGGCGCGCCAAGAGCTGCGGCGCATCCAGTAGGACACCTGGAGCGGAATGTTGTATTCCAATCTCACCGCCTATTTCATCATCCTCGCCACCGCCGTGACGCTCAATGTCGTGGGAATTACCGATATCCAGACGGCGGCGCAGGCGGCGATCGCGCTGCGGCCGCTGGCGGGTGATTTTGCGTTCATCCTGGTTGCGCTTGGTATCCTTGGCGTTGGCCTGATCGGCGTGCCGGTGCTCTCCGGTTCCGCAGCCTATGCGCTCGCCGAAGCGATGGACTGGAAATCGGGTCTTGAGCGCAAGGCGACGGATGCGCGCGGCTTCTACGGGGTGATCGCGGTCAGCGTGCTCGCCGGATCGTTCATCCAGTATTCGCCGATCAGTCCGATGAAAGCCCTGTTCTGGAGCGCCGTGATCAACGGCGTTGTCGCGGCCCCGCTGTTGGTGGTGATCACCCTGATTGCTTCAAGCAAGTCCGTGATGGGTGCATTCACCTCAAGCCGGCCGATCGTGATCCTCGGCTGGGCCGCGGTGGCAATCATGGGTCTGGCGGCCGTGCTGATGTTGATCCCTGGTTAGGCGCGTCATCCGAGGATTCAAAAACCTTGACCCGCCCGGGAGAACGGCCGGGGCGGGTCGGGTGCGACACGGGGTGGATGAGGCGCCCGTGCCGGACGCAGGATCCACGATCCGAAACGTTTCCAAGCGAGGTAGGTTCGCGTGAAGAAAATGCGTCGGATCTTACACGGTGCCGATCAGTAGCAGGTGTTCACGCGGCCGATGTAATTGCCAAAGGCGTCGAACTGGCGAACCCAGCCGCAGCGGCGATAGCCGTAATAGGGATAAGGATCGCTGGCTGCGATCGCGCTGCCGACGATGGCGGCGCCGACGAGGCCGGCTCCGATGCCCCAGCCGAGGCCCTTGGCTTCAGCCTGGGTGGTGGACGCGATGCTGGCGGTGACGGCAAGCGTAGCAAGCGCGAGCCCGGCAATTTTGGTCTTGATCGACATGATAAACTCCATCCGGTTGAGGCGCGGTCCGTTATGGTCCGCATGCCGGTTGGACGGAGGCTTGCCGATCCCGGTTCGAGCGGCGTCGGGTGAAAGTTCCGTAATGAAGTTAATAAAGCAATTACAATTACTTAAACAGCAAGAAGATCAACGCGCCGGTCCCGCCGAAAGTGTCCGCGCATCGAATTTGTCGACGTCTTCGAGCAATTCGATGAAGGCACGGGCGCCGTGATCGAGCAGCCGCTCGCCTTTTTCCACCGAGGCCAATGTGGCGTTTCCGACGGCGCCGCTTTCGTGGAGATCCTGCGCCTGCCAGGCAAACGGCGCCGGCCGATGTGCGGAAAGCCAGCGATAATCCTTTTCCATCGCGACGCTGCGCGAGCGAAAATCGGCGATCGCCTCGATGCGCACATGCTCCCTGTGGCGCGCCAGCATGATCGATGTCTCGACCGCGCCGCCATGAATGCCGTGGCGTATTTCTTCCGCGGGAAATAATCCCTCCGGCACACCGAAGCGCGACCATGACGTGGTGACCGCGAGAAGCCCGTGATAGGCGCGCAAATCCTGCGCGACCAGCGTCATCGCCGCGCTGTTGCCGCCGTGGCTGGTGACGATGACGAGCTTTTTGACGCCGGCGCGCGCGACTTCTACCCCCAGCGCCATCCATTGCTTCAGCGCGGCTTCCGTCGACAAGGTCAGCGTGCCCATAAAATCGATGTGCTCGGTGGAGATGCCGACCGGCTGCACGGCAAGAAACGTCGCAGGGATATGGTTGGGCAGAAGCTCGCGCACGCGCGCCAGATAGGCGTCCGCGATCATGACGTCGGTGGCGAAAGGCAGATGCGGGCCGTGCTGTTCGGTGGCGGCGAGCGGCAGCACCGCGATCCATCGGGCGGCCGCCGTCATGTCAACTTCGGCCAAGTTGATGTCGGTCCAGTCGCGGGGAGGGACGCCAGTCATCGCGCGAGATGTTTCTTTCGGCGGATTTGCAGGGTAGTTAGGGTGACCTCCCTATCATGGGCCAGAACGAACGACGGAGTCCAATCATGAAGGCGGCGCTTTTACTGCGAGCGTTAACGGCGGCCCTTCTTGCCGCCGTTTTGGTGGTCCCGCCCGCCGCGGCCCAGGAAAAACAGGGTGAAAACCAGGACAAACAAGAGAAGCTGGACAAGGTTTCGTTCGGCACCAATTGGGTGGCCGAGGCCGAGCATGGCGGCTTCTTTCAAGCGGTCGCCGACGGCACCTACAGGAAATACCGGCTCGACGTCACCATCGTGCCGGGCGGGCCGAACGACAATAACCGTATGCTCCTGATCGCCGGCAAGATCGACTTCTTCATGGCCGCCAATACCCTGATGTCGTTCGATGCGGTTGCCAACCACGTCCCGCTGGTGTCGATTGCCGCTATCTTCCAGAAGGATCCGCAGGTGCTGCTGACCCACCCCGAACTGAAGATCACCAGGCTCGAAGAGCTCAAGCCGCTGACGCTGTTCGTGTCCAAGGAAGGCATCGCCGGCTATTTCCAATGGCTGAAGTCCGAATATGGCTTCGACGAGAAGAACGTCAGGCCGTACACCTTCAATCCGCAGCCGTTCATCGCGAACGCGCAGAGCGCGATGCAGGGCTATGTCACCTCCGAGCCATTCGCGGTCGAGAAAGCCGCCGGCTTCAAGCCGGGCATCATCTTGCTGGCCGATCATGGCTTCAACACCTATTCGACCCTGATCGAAACCCGGCGCGAGGTGATCGACAAGAAACCGGACCTGGTGCAGCGCTTCGTCGACGCCTCCGTCATCGGCTGGTACAATTATCTGTACGGCGACAATTCGGCCGGCAACGCGATGATCAAGAAGCTCAATCCGGAAATGACCGACGAGCTTTTGGCTTACTCCGTGGGCAAGATGAAGGAATATGGCATCGTCGATTCCGGCGACAGCTTGCGCGATGGCATCGGCGCGATGACCGACGAGCGCGTCGCAAGCTTCTTCAACAAGATGGTGAAAGCCGGCGTGATCCGTCCCGATATCGACTACCGCACGGCCTACACGCTTCGCTTCATCAACAAGGGCGTCGGGCTCGATCTGCGGCCCAAAAAGTAGATCAGAGCAACAGGCCCAACAACGAGATGGTCGAGGCCTCCTCCGACATCGACACCGCGATCGCTGGCCTGGCGGTCAGTCTGCGTGGCGTCACCAAGGCCTATGACAACGGCGTCATGGCGCTGGGGCCGCTCGACCTCGATGTGCGCAAGGGCGAATTCGTCTCGCTGCTCGGGCCGTCCGGCTGCGGCAAGTCGACGGCGCTGCGGCTGATCGCAGGCCTCGCCGCGCCGACATCGGGCACCGTTCAGCTTTCGCATCACGAGGGCGGGACGCGGCCGGGCCAAAGAATCGGCTTTGTGTTTCAGGAGCCGACGCTGATGCCCTGGACCAGCGTCGGGGAAAACGTCCGGCTGCCGCTCAGGCTCGCAGCAGTGCCGACCGGGGAAGCCGATGCGCGCGTCAACGAGGCTCTGGCGCGCGTCGGGCTCACTGAGTTTGCCGACGGCTACCCCCGCGAATTGTCCGGCGGCATGAAGATGCGGGTCTCGCTGGCGCGCGCCTTGGTGACCGATCCGGATATTCTTCTGATGGACGAGCCGTTCGCAGCACTTGATGAGATCACCCGCTTTCGGCTGAACAACGATCTGCTCGCGCTGTGGCGCCATTTGAAGAAGACCGTCATCTTCGTCACGCATTCGGTGTTCGAATCCGTCTATCTGTCGCAGCGCGTCATCGCGATGACGCAGCGGCCCGGCCGCCTCGGCGCCGAGATCGGCATCGATGCCCCGGAGCCGCGCGGCGAAGATTTTCGGACCTCCGCCGAATATGTGCATCTCTGCCGCAAGGTCTCTGGCGCGCTGGCGCCGTCCTATTCCGGGAACTCCGCGCTATGAGTGCTCCGCAGACATCGAAGGCCGCACCCGATCCGATGCGCTACGTGCGAATCCTGCTGCCGATCGTGGTGCTTGCGATGGGCACCTTGATGTGGGAACTGGTGGTCCGGCTCAACAATATCCCTCCTTACGTGTTGCCCGGACCGTTGGCGGTCTTCAGCACGCTCATTGCTGACTGGCCGGTGCTGTCGCAATCGCTGGGGGTGACGCTGCTCACCACGCTCGAAGGGTTCATCGCGGCCGCCGTCGGCGGCGTCGGACTGGCGCTGCTGTTCAATCAGTCGAAATGGCTGGAATACTCGCTATTTCCCTACGCCGTGATCCTGCAGGTCACGCCGGTCATCGCGATCGCGCCGCTGCTTCTGATCTACCTGCCGCAGCAAACCGCCGTGGTTGTCTGCGCCTGGATCGTCGGATTTTTTCCGGTGCTGTCCAACACCACGCTGGGGTTGAATTCGGTCGATCGCAATCTCGCGGGTTTGTTTCAGCTTTATGACGCCTCGCGGATGCAGACGCTGCGCCTGCTCAAATTGCCCTCGGCGCTGCCCTACATTCTCGGCGGTTTGCGGATCGCCGGCGGCCTGTCGCTGATCGGCGCCGTGGTCGCCGAAATCGCGGCCGGAACCGCCGGCGCTGGTTCCGGCCTCGCCTACAGGATCGCCGAATCCGGCTACCGGCTCAACATTCCCCGAATGTTCGCGGCATTGCTGCTGCTCTCCGTTGCCGGGATTGTCATCTATGGCCTGCTGGCGCTAATTTCGCACCTGGTGTTGAGGCGTTGGCACGAAAGTGCGCTTGGAAAGGAAAACTGATGGCGGCCGGGACGATCTCTTCCGAGAAAATCGATCTGCTGGTTCACGGGCCGAACAAGCCGATCGTCGACAACGGTTTTTCCGACCAGTTCGTGCTGCATCATTTTGAGACGATCCACGATCTGGAGCGATTGACACCCGAGGTCGCGGCCAAGGTGCGCGGCATCGCGGTCACCTACAACACGGTGCGCGGCGATGCCAAGACGCTGGCGTTTTTCCCGAAGCTCGAGATCGTCTCCTCCTTCGGCGTCGGCTACGACCATATCGACACGGCTTACGCGCGCGATCACAACATCATGGTCACCAACACGCCCGATGTGCTGACCGAGGAGGTCGCCGATATCGCGATGGGGCTTCTGATCGCGACGTTGCGCGAATTCGTCAAGGCCGACCGGTACTTGCGTTCGGGGCTGTGGCAGATGCAGCAGTTTCCCTTGAGCGTCGGATCGCTGCGCGACCGCAAGGTCGGCATGGTCGGCATGGGCCGGATCGGGCAGGCGGTCGCGCGCCGGCTCGATGCCTCCAAAGTGCCCGTGGTCTATCACTCGCGCAAGCCGGCGGATGGCGTGTCGTACAAGCACTATCCCGACCTGATCGAAATGGCGAAGGCGGTGGACACCTTGGTTATCATCGTTCCCGGCGGGGCGGGCACCGCGAAGATGGTCAATGCCGAGGTCATGAAGGCGCTCGGGCCGCGCGGCGTGATCATCAATGTCGCGCGCGGCACGGTCGTCGACGAGCACGCCCTGGTCGCTGCCCTTAAATCGGGCACCATTCTTGCCGCGGGTCTCGACGTCTATGAAAAAGAGCCGAATGTACCGGACGAACTGAAGGCGATGCAGAACGTCGTTTTGCTGCCACATATTGGTTCAGGATCGGTGGTAACGCGAAATGCCATGGATCAGCTTGTCGTCGACAATCTGAAAGCCTGGTTCGCCGGCAAGCCACCGCTGACCCCGGTTGCCGAGACCCCTCCAAAGGCCCGCTGATGAACCTTCGTTTTGGCATCATGCTTGCGGCGCTGTTGGCGCTGGCCGCGGCTTCGCCGTCGCGATCCCAGCAGGATGCCTCGACGCTGAAGAAGGACATGATCGGGCAGTGGGAACTCGCCACTACCGACCGCAGCAAGACCTGTGTCGTGACGCTGAGGCAAGAGCCTGCCCCGCAAGGCCTGAAGCTTGAGCTCGAGCCCGGCTGCGCGGCGGCGCTGCCCTTCACCAAGGACATCACGGCCTGGAATATCAAGGGGCTCGATATCGTGCGGTTGCAGGACGCCGCCGCTGAACCTGTGATCGACTTCACCGAGGTCGAAGCCGGAATCTTCGAAGGCTTGCGACAGGGCGAGGGCGTCTACATCCTGCAAAATCTCGCGGCCGCCCGCTCGCTCGCCAAATCGATGGACCAGATGATCGGCGACTGGTCGATGGTTCGCGGCAACGGCCAGGCGATCTGCGGCCTGACGCTTACCAATACCGAGGCCGGTCAGGACAATTTCCAGGTGTTTTTGAAACCGAAATGCGACGCGGTTGTCGCAGCCTTCGCGCCGACGCAGTGGCGGCTCGACCACGGCCAGATGCTGTTGATGTCGCAGAGCGGCGAAACCTGGCAGTTCGAGGCCGACGACAATGCGCAGTGGCGGAAGGTGCCCGACAGCGCCGATCCCCTGATCATGCTGCGCGGGCAATAGGCGGGGCGCCGCCAGCTAGTCGGCTGACTGACCCCCAAAATATTCTCAACGCGCATGTCGATCCGGCCCGGGCCGGTTCGTCGAACCTGATAGCGGGACATTTCGCGGTAATAATTGCCGTGGCTCGCCTCAACAGGAGTTTTCCGATGCGCTTCATGTCCATTGTCATATCTTCCCAACCTGCCGGCCCTCCGGGCCCGAAGCTGCTGGAGGCGGTCCAGAAGCTCGCCGACCGCGAGATCAAGGCCGGGCGCATGCTCGACAGTGGCGGGCTGATGCCGGTGTCCACCGGCGCGCAGGTCCGCATCGCCGACGGCAAGCTCAGCGTCATCGACGGACCGTTCGTTGAAGCCAAGGAGGTCGTCGGCGGTTACGCCATTTTCGATTTGCGGGACAAGGAAGAAGCGGTGGCGCTGGCGGTCGAGTTCATGCAGCTCCACAGGGAACACATGCCGGGCTGGGAAGGAACGTGCGAGGTTCGCGCGTTTGCTATGCCTCACTGGGAAGGCCTGTGCGAGCCCGATGCGCGCGCCCGGGCATGATCCCGGATTGGCTCAGTCGGCGGCCATGACCGCCGCCGACATCGACCGTGCGATCCGCGCCGCCTGGCGCATCGAGCAGCCGCGGCTGATCACGACACTGTCGCGTATGCTGCGCGACGTGCCGCTCGCAGAGGAACTGACCCAGGACGCTTTGCTCGCCGCGCTGGTATCCTGGCCGACGATGGGCGTTCCCGAAAAGCCCGGCGCGTGGCTGATTGCCACTGCCAAGCGCCGTGCACTGGACAATCTGCGCCGCAGCAAAATGCTCGCCCGCAAGCACGAGATGCTGGCGCACGACCTGGCGCGGGAGCAACAGGCGATGCCCGATCTGGACTCCGCGTTGGATGACGATATCGGCGACGAATTGTTGCGACTGATCTTCACCGCCTGTCATCCGCAGCTGTCGCGCGAGGCTCGCGCGGCGCTGGCGCTGCGCATGATCTGCGGCCTGACCACAGAGGAGATCGCGCGCGCCTTTCTGGTACCGGAAGCGACGGTGGCGCAGCGCATCGTGCGTGCCAAGCGAACGCTCTCGGAAGCCGGGCTCGCGTACGAGACCCCGCGCGGCGAGGAATTGTCGGAGCGGCTCGCCTCCGTGCTCGAGGTCGTCTATCTCATTTTCAACGAAGGCTATACAGCTGCGCGCGGCGAAGAGTGGTTGCGTCCGCAGCTTTGCCACGAGGCGCTGCGGATGGGCCGTGTGCTCACCTCGATCGCGCCGCTGGAGCCGGAAGCGCATGGATTGCTTGCATTGATGGAGCTGAACGCCTCGCGCGCCGCGGCGCGTACCGATCAAGCCGGCGATCCGATTCTGCTGATGGACCAGAACCGCGCGCGCTGGGACCAGCTCCAGATCCGCCGCGGGCTGCTGGCGCTTTCACACGCGCGCGAACTCGGCGGCGCGGGGGGTTTCTACGCGCTGCAGGCGGCGATCATCGCCTGTCACGCCCAGGCGGCGACATCGGATGTGACCGACTGGCGGCGCATCTGCACGCTTTATGCCGAGCTTGCAGGCTTGGTCGCCTCGCCCGTGATCGAACTCAACCGCGCAGTCGCGGTCGGCATGGCCGAGGGGCCGCAAGCCGGGCTTGCGATCGTGGACGCCTTGGCGGGCGAACCCGCCCTCAAGAACTATCACCTGTTGGCAGGCGTCCGCGGCGATTTGCTGCAAAAGCTCGGCCGCTATGACGAGGCCCGCGCCGCGTTCGAGGCGGCAGCGGAGCTTGCCGCCAACAAGCGCGAACAGGAATTGATGCGGCGCCGCGCCGCGGAAGCGGTCGATGCGGCGCGCCGCTGATCTCTTCTATTCGGCATATTGCGCGATGCCGCCGCCGAACGACCAGTTTTCCTTGACGACCTCGACGAGGTTGATCACCACGTCGTCGCGCCGCAGGTTCAACTGCGCATGGATGTCGTCGGCGATCTTCTTGAAGAACGCCTTCTTCATCTCCACCGTCCGGCCCGCGTTCAGCGTGATCTGGATCAGCACGATGTCCCTAGTGTACGTATTGCCGAGATAATTGTCGGCGACATTGATCTCACCTTCGGCATGTTCGGTGATGACCTGGAATTTGTCGTTGGCGGGAACGTCGATCGTCTCGCGCATGGCCCGGTAGACGATTTCGCCGAGCGTTTTGCGGAATTCGATGGATTTGCCGGCAACAAGATCGATGCGAACCAGTGGCATGGTGCTGTCCTCCCCGCGCAGGAAAATAACGCGCCGTCGCCGATAAGTTAGATCACATCCCGGAGATAGCAGAGATAAGCATCGGTTATCTTGCGCGGGAGCCGACCAGACGGCAGCCCTTCGCGTTGACATTAATAAGCTGAGTTGTTAATTAACGTATGTGTGAAATAAGGGCTGCTTGCAATGGCTCCGCGACCGCCACAGCTCGACGATGTATTCGCAGCGCTTTCCGATCCGACCCGGCGCGCCATCGTCGAGCGGCTGGCAGCCTCGGGCGAACTCAGCGTCGGCGACGTCGCGGCTCCCTTTGCCATCAGCTGGCCCGCGATCACGCGGCATTTGCAGGTGCTAGAGCGGGCCGGACTGATTGAGCGGCGGGCCGAACGGCAATGGCGCTTCGTGCGCGTTCGCGCCGACGCGCTGATGCCGGTCGAAGGCTGGCTGTCGCGCCAGCGCCGGCACTGGACGGCAGCGCTGAACCGGCTGGAGGCGATAGCCGCCGCGCAGACCCCAAAACGGAAAAAGTCATGAGCGATCTCGGCGACACCGCGCTGCGGCTCGAGCGGTTGATCCCATCGCCCCCGGAAGCCCTGTTTGCGCTCTGGGTTGAGCCGGCCCAGCTCCTGAAGTGGTGGGCACCGGACGGCTACGAGCCGGCGGTCGACATTCTCGACACCAGACCGGGCGGCCGCTGGCGCATGATCCTGCGCCGGCCGGACGGCGGCGCCCTGGCGACGAGCGGCGTCTACCGCATTGTCGAGCCGCCGCGCCGGCTGGTTTTCACCTGGGCGTGGGAAGATCAAGGCGGCGCGCGCGGGCATGAGACGGAGGTTGCCGTGGACTTCGAACCGGCGCCCGGCGGCACCCGTCTCGTGCTGGTGCAGCAGCGCTTCGAGAGCAAACTGGCGCGCGACAATCATACGCGCGGATGGTCCGCGAGCATCGAGCGGATGGAGAAGATCCTTGCGGGGGGAGGAGACCAACGGCGTGGCGAAACCTGAAATCATCGGCGCATCGCGTTCGAGCTATACGCGCGTCGTGCGCATGGTCTGCGAGGAGAAGGCAATCGATTACACCCTGACGGAAGTGCTGGTGGGCGCGCCGGAAGTTCGCGCGATTCATCCCTTCGGCAAGATTCCGGTGCTGCGGCACGGCGATTACGAGCTCTTCGAATCCAAGGCGATCGCCACCTATCTCGATCGCGTCTTTCCCGGTCCGCAGCTCATACCGGCCGATCCGCGCGACGCCGCGCTCACCGAGCAATGGGTCTCGCTGGTCAATACCGTGGTAGACCGCACCCTGATCCGAACATATATTTTCGCATATATTGCCCCGAAGACATCGGATGGCACGCCGGACCGCGCGGCGATCGAAGCCGTGATGCCGGCGGTGCGCGAGCAGCTCGCGGTGCTTGACCGGGCGGTCGCCGGCACCGGCTACCTCGTGGGCGAGCGTTTCACGCTGGCCGATATCAACCTGATGCCGATCCTGCATCGGCTTGGGCAATTTCCCGAAGGCTCCAACGCGCTCGCCGCCGCGCCCCACCTTGCCCGTTATTACGCTGCCCATGCCGCGCGGCCGAGCTTTGTCCGCACCGACCCGCCTGCGGGCCCACCGCGCCGAGCCGCGTCGAGCTAACGCGGGCTTTGCGCATCGGCCGCGCCGGCCCGATCCGCTTGACATCGCCGTGCTGCTGCCGATGCTGAGCGCGTTTGCCGAAGGAAAAGACGGTGCGTGAGCACCCACGAGGCAGCGTAAGAGAGACAGATAGATGCCAAAGCGCAGCATGAAGCAGGACGATCCGCTCGAGGATTTCGCGCGCCGCGAGATCACGCTCGACGGCGTCGGCAAGCGCGTCTACGTCGCGGGCTCCGGGCCCGCGGTGATCGTCATGACCGAGATGCCGGGCATCAGTCCCGAGGTGGCGCGCTTCAGCCGGTGGGTCCGCGACGCCGGATTTACCGTCTACATGCCCTCGCTGTTT
>Ga0210401_10002700_pt1 | contig 19440 bp, 24 predicted proteins | sample IncBWH32MmetaG_FD_150866 | JGI IMG/M metagenome (GOLD analysis project Ga0210401, IMG submission 150866) | Forest soil microbial communities from Barre Woods Harvard Forest LTER site, Petersham, Massachusetts, United States - Inc-BW-H-32-M | ecosystem: Environmental > Terrestrial > Soil >... | reverse complement strand
GCTCTGGATGGAGCCCGAGCAAAAATACACGATCCTGTTTCCTGAGAGCGAGAAGCAGAGGAACATCGCTGTGAACGAGACCCCGGATCGAATTATGCAGTTGATCCGAGACGAGCAAAAACACTGACCGCCGCAATGACTGACCGGCGGCTCACCACGCCATGATTAGCGTCAGCGCCCACGCCCGCCTGACGAACGGCACCGGCGGGGTCGATGGCATCGACTGCAATACTCCGCATAGCATGATGCCGGCAGTACGATGGATGCCAGCTGCCGTTGCGATCAGCGCCGTTCCTCGGCTTGAGTTTGATCGAGATCAAAACGGTTTTGTTCAGACGCGTATCCTTGCTCGAATGGAAGCAGGTTTTCAAACTAGTTGGCGTGTTTAGCATCGTGGCGCTGAGTGCGTTTCCTGCTGGATCACTCGCTCAAGCAATTCTGTCGGACGCGACAGTTTGCAGACTACGAAGCCGGGGCCGGCAGGCTGGTCCGACTCCCGCCGGAGCGCAAGCCGGATCGCCACAGGCGTACTTGACCACCTTAGGCTTTCTTTACTAAGAGAGACTCTAAATGTTGGTCGAGGAAGCCCTACCTAAGGCGGTCAACTTGCTGGGGTTGGCCATCTTAGGCGGCGCTGGTTGGCCACCTTAGCGCGACACGGTGTTGCGTCATGGCAGCCGCCACTCCCACGATCCGGCGCAGCCAAAGCCGCCGCTTCGCTCGGCCTTCACGCCGCATCTCTCCTTCGCCCGCCGCAAGGTTTTCTCGCTGAAGCCAAAGGCTTCAGCGGCTTTGTACAGTTCGACGGAATCGACCTCGAAGATCGCACCGTTTGCAGACGCGACGGCGTTCCTGCGAACCTTGACGCTCTTGCGCCGCGAGGCGTGAGAGCGCGGCGTGGGCGCTCGCTGAGTTGGCCTGATTGCAGTCAAAGCCATGCCTGTAGCCCGCCGGCTCACCCCGGCGGGTTTTTTCTTTTCACCGCGATTACCCACCACGATACCCGAAGCGGCTTTGGAAAATTGGTGATATCGTTTGGAAGCGTGGCCGGCCGAGTGAGGCAGTCTATCTGCGAGGAATGCCATGGAATGGTTTGGCGGGAAAACATGGATAGCGGGTATCCAAATTTCCAATTGGATACTTGTTCTGGCGGCTCTCGTCGTAATCTGGCTTATCTACTCATTCGCACACTGATGGGGAGGATCGGCGCGCGATCCTGCTATCACTTCCCGTTCGCCTTTAGCCCCAACCCTGCAAATAAAAGTAATCAATGGCGTCAGAAGTCGAAAACGGTTTGATCCAAGTCAAATCCGACATGACCTTCCTTTAGTGACGCTTCTGTAAACACGTCGATCATTGATCGCGTAATTGTAGGCACGGTCCCCTCATTCTCTCAGTGGCAGGTCAATGCGCTCATCTGAGAATTCTGGTGGACCCGCTGTCAGCCTGCGTATGCGACGTTCGCGCTCTGCGATGGGAAGGGATGGATCGAGTAACTGGCTGATCTGCTCTACCGCCAAAATCGATTTCAACGGAATCGCGCCGAGGGGCGCCAAGGGGATCGACGGATGGGCCTGAGGCGCTGAGTGACCACCGTTCCCGACCGGATCGTGTCTGGAACCGGATCCCAGAGGACGTTCGCCGCCAGATCATCGATCTGGCGCTGGAGGTTCCCGAGTTGTCGCCGCGGGAGCTGGCTGTGCGCTTCACCGACGAGAAACAGTATTTTGTCTCGGAGTCTTCGGTTTACCGGCTGCTGAAGGCGCACGATCTCGTCACCAGCCCGGCCTATGTGGTGATCAAGGCGGCAAACGAGTTCAGGGACAAGACCACCGCCATCAACCAGCTCTGGCAGACGGACTTCACCTACCTCAAGATCACCGGTTGGGGATGGTACTATCTCTCGACCGTGCTCGATGACTTCTCGCGCTACATCGTGGCCTGGAAGCTCTGTGCCACCATGTGCGTCGATGACGTTACTGCAACCCTCGACCTGGCGCTGTCGGCCTCGGGCCTAGATCGCATCACCGTCGTGCACCGGCCAAGGCTTCTCTCAGACAATGGCTCATCTTACGTTGCCGGCGATCTGGCCAAGTGGCTTGAGGGTAAGGGCATGGAGCATGTGCGTGGCGCTCCGTATCATCCCCAAACTCAGGGAAAGATCGAACGCTGGCACCAGACTCTGAAGAACCGCATTCTACTCAAGAACTATTACCTGCCCGGCGGTCTCGAACGGCAGATCGACGCCTTCGTCGATCATTACAACCACGTCCGCTATCACGAGAGCCTCAACAATCTAACCCCGGCCGACGTCTACTTCGGCAGGGCCGAGACAATCCTCGCCGAGCGTGAACGCATCAAGCGTACAACCATCGCAAACCGCCGTTTGCAGCATCGGCTGCAGGCCTGTGCGTACCGAAAACCCTATCCGAGTTGATGACGTGATGGAATCGCCTAAACTGGCGGAATGATTGGGTTGCTCTGTTTCGCTCTGGCCGTCCTGGCCTCGCCATTCAAGTCGAAGTTGCGGCTTGAAGCTGAGAACGCGGTGCTTCGACATCAATTGAATATTTTGAGGCGCAGGCTGTATGGTCGCGTCCGGCTCACGAACAGTGATCGCTGGTTCTTTATCCAGCTATATCGCTGGTTTCCAGCAATCTTGAAGGTTCTCACCATCATCCGGCCCGAGACGCTCGTGCGTTGGCACAGAGCCGGCTTTCGCTACTACTGGCGTTGGAAGTCGCGCTCACGGGGAGGGCGGCCGCAGATCGAGACGGAGCTGCGCGTTTTGATCCGGCGGATGAGCGTCGAAAATCCGCTTTGGGGCGCGCCGCGTATCCATGGCGAACTGCTCAAGCTCGGGATTGAGGTCGCTCAATCAAGCGTCGCCAAGTACATGGTTAAGCGGCGTGGACCGCCAGGCCAGGGATGGCGCACTTTCCTTCGTAACCACGCACCGGACATCGCCGCCATGGACTTGTTCGTCGTCCCGACTATCGACTTCAAACTGCTCTATGGCTTGGTCGTCGTGCGGCTAGATCGCAGAGAGCTGGTCTGGATCAGCGTCACAACGCACCCCACCGCGGAATGGGTTGCGCGCCAGATCACAGAAGCATTCCCCTGGAATGAACCTCCACGCTACATGATCCGCGACCGCGATCGCATCTATGGTGCGGTCGTCACTCGTCGATTGCGTGCCATAGGCATCCGCGACAAGCCCATTACGCCAGGCTCGCCTTGGCAGAATGGCTTTGCTGAACGGCTGATCGGCTCGATCCGGCGTGAATGTGTGGACCACATCATTGTCCTGGGCGAGGCGCATCTGCGTCGCACTCTGAAATCTTATGCCCGTTACTACAACGGAGTCAGAACGCATCGCTCTTTGAACAAGGATGCACCAGTCTCTCGCTCGGTACAGCGCGCCGGCGTCATTCGTTCAAGCGCCGTCCTTGGCGGACTTCATCACCACTATAGTCGGATTTAAAGTTTTCGGTACACACAGGGATTGATCGGCGGTGCCGCGGCGGGCGGGACGCGCGCCGCGGCTGCACTCGCGGGCAGCGCTTCGAAGCTCCTTCCAAGAGGAGGAGCGGGCAGTGTTGCGCATGCTGGTCAAGCCGTAGCACCAAGTCCGCTTCGCCGAGCGGTGCCGGAGGGTGCAGATGCTGGTGTGCCTGAAGAAGCGACCGTTTCCCGAGGCGCAGGTGAGCCCCCGGCATGGGCGCGGCGCGCGAAGAGCGCCCAAACTGTAGGGCAGGCGGTATCCGCGGTGACCCACGCTGTTCGAAGCAGCGACCGTGGTAGTGGCGGAACCGCCGTCGACCTCTCCGAAGGAGGGCGCTGATGTTCCGTCGGCCCTCCGTTCATTATGGCTGCGCGCCTGAACCGGTGACGCCGTATCAGAAGGCGGCACAAGTCTGGGATGAACGGATTGGATCCGCCCGCGTACAGGCCAGGAATTGGCGACTGATGGCGCTCGGCAGCCTGTTTTTATCGGGTGGATTCGCCGCGGCGCTCGCTTGGCAATCGGCAAGAGGAACGATTACGCCGTGGGTGGTCGAGGTCGATCACCTCGGCCAGGCGCAAGCGGTGGCACCTGCAACGCCCTTCTATCAAGCTACCGATCCCCAGATCGCTTTCCACCTTGCGCGATTCATCGAAGACGTAAGAGGACTTCCAGCGGATGCCATCGTGCTCCGCCAAAACTGGCTGCGGGCATATGACTTCACGACTGATCGTGGTGCTGTTGCGTTGAACGACTATGCTCGCAATAACGATCCCTTTGCGAAGCTCGGCACCACGCAAGTGTCAGTGGACGTTTCCAGCGTCATCAGAGCCTCGCCCGCGAGTTTCCGGATCGCCTGGACCGAACACCGTTACGAGAACGCCCAGCTCGCCGCAACCGAGCGCTGGACCGCGATTGTCACCGTCGTCATCGAGACCCCGCGAGATATCGATCGCCTCCGCAAGAACCCACTCGGGGTCTACGTCAACGCCATCAACTGGTCCAGGGAAGTCGGTCAATGATCGCAAGGATCGGAAAGATCAGGCGCTTTGGATGGTTCGGAGCAGTCTCCCTGCTGAGTCTATTGGCGTTGTCCGCCTGCACGACCTTCAAACCACCCGAGATCAGCTACGATAGCAATATTCCTCCACTTCCCGATCTACCCGCGCTTGCCGAAGAAAAAGATCGACCGCCGCATATCCCACCTGGCTGGACACCGACCCGTGGCGGCAAGAAGGGCATGGGGGAAGATAAGGAGCCGCTAGCAAGAATCGAAACCGCCAATGCCGCCGCGCGGGTCGAACCCCGCCGTGCTGGGTATTTCAACGCGGTTCAGGTTTTCCCCTTTAGTCCAGGCGCCCTTTACCAAATCTATGCGTCGCCAGGACAGATCACGGACATCGCGCTCGAGCCCGGCGAGCAATTGACAGGCTCTGGTCCGATCTCTGCCGGCGACACGGTTCGCTGGATTGTCGGCGACACGGAAAGTGGCAGTGGCGAGAGCCGGCGCGTTCACATCATGGTCAAACCGACCCGTCCGACGATCGAGACCAATCTCGTCATCAATACCGATCGGCGCACCTACCTGATCGAGCTCAGGTCTCGCGAAACCCTCTATATGCCTTCGGTGGCTTGGTACTATGCGGAGAACCGGAGTAGCCGCAAAGCCCTCCCGCCAACGCCGATCATTCCACCTGCTGATCAACGCCGCTATCGATACACGATCGAGGGCGATAGTCCTCCCTGGCGGCCAATCAATGCCTACGACGATGGCCGTAAGGTCTATGTCGAGTTTTCGTCCGGCATAGGGCAGGGCGAAATGCCGCCGCTCTTCGTGATCGGTCACGACGGCAAGCCCGAACTCGTCAACTATCGCGCCTTTGGAAGTGTACTGATCGTCGACAGGTTGTTCGCAGCAGCCGAACTGCGCCTCGGCGGTGAAAAGCAACAAAAAGTTCGTATCGTAAGAAGTGACGGGAGGCGGTCGTGAGCGATAACGGATCGTCTGAGGCGGTCGACCCTCGATCTTCGCGGCCGCAATCGCCGGAAAAAGTCGAGCGCGCGGTTCGGCTGCGCCCCGAGCGTCCTCGAGTCACTCGGCTCTCACGAAAAATGCTCGCTGGTGGGACCGCTCTCGCGCTTCTAATGATCTTTGGTGCGGTTCTCTGGGCGCTCCAACAGAATCACCCACACAATCCGGCTCCAGACGAACTATATAGCGTGGATCGTCACAATATCGCCGACGGTCTGGCGACCCTACCGCAGGATTACGCCGGTCTTCCCCGCGACGTGCCTGGTCTTGGACCCCCGCTGGTGCCGGTCCCAACTGCAACACCAGGGACCCAAAATGGTCCGCCAGGGCTCGACAGCGAGCAACAACGCGCTGATCAGGAATCTGAGGCGGCAAGAACCAGCAAAGTCTTTGCGGTAACAGCCGTCCATCCAGCTGCTCAAGCGGAGGCCTCGAAGCCGAACAATACGGCTAACGCAGCAGCGGCCGATGAGTCCTTTGCCCAGAACGGCCAGGATCGCAAACTCTCCTTCGTCAGTGCATCAGTTGACCGAAAGACGACGGCGCCGGACCGAATAGCACGCCCAGCCTCACCTTTCGTCGTTCAGGCAGGAACAATCATTCCGGCCGCCCTGATCACGGGGATCAGGTCCGATCTACCCGGGCAGATCACAGCGCAAGTCACCCAGGACATCTATGATAGTCCGACAGGGCGCGTTCGCCTTGTTCCGCAAGGCGCTCGGCTGATCGGCACCTACGATAGCCAGGTCGCGTTCGGCCAGTCGCGCGTGCTACTGGTCTGGACCAGGCTCATCTTTCCGAACGGCCGCTCCATCGTTCTCGAGAGGTTACAAGGAGCAGACGCGGGCGGCTATTCAGGCCTCGAGGATGAGGTCGACAATCACTGGAAGGAGCTTTTGAGCGCTGCAGCTTTATCGACGTTGCTTGGCGTTGGGGCCGAACTCGGGTCGGGTGCAGATGGTGGCAACAATTTGGATATCATTCAGGCGCTACGTCTGAGTGCCGCAAATTCATTGAATCAGACTGGGCAGCAGGTTGTACGGCGCAAGCTAAATATTCAGCCAACGCTGTCGATCAGGCCAGGGTTTCCGGTTCGCGTGATCGTCAATCGAGACCTCATCCTTGAACCGTATCGAGGATGAGGAGTTTTGGCAAAATCAAATCGCTACCGGCGGTTTCTCGAGGCGAGCTTGGTCCGACCCCCGCGTAGAGATGCTAGGGATTCAGTTGAACCTGGGTCGGCCATACCCAAAACCCCAGTCGCTCCCCCGATTTCTAGTTTCAGAAACTCAATGGCTTTTGAGACATCCACCGGGGCATGCCTTCCAGGTGTCGGCGGAACTGAACATCGTCCAGAACGGACACACTGTGATTTGAAAGAGTCGGAGCGCGAAGTTATCCGCACCGTCGCATCACCAACAGGAGAAGCGACGATATGGAGACTTTGTTATACGCACCGATCATCAACGCAATCATCTGGTTGGAGTTTTGGGACGAGCAGCTCGGTTACTTCGAGAGCTTACTTGGATGATGACCGGCCTCGAACTAGCTGCGCTGATGGTGTTCGCAGCAGTGGTTAGTCTTACAGGCTTCGCGCTGCTCGGACTATTCTGATGCGACTAATTGACTCACTATGTCCGAAATGGAAACTTGCCCTGCTCCGACCCCGGGGAGGGGACGAAGCAATAGGCGATCTACAGCGATAGCGGTCGGCCGTATTTGATCTCGGTCAAAAGGCCGAGACCATTTTTTGCGCCCCTTGTGATGCGTATCAATGCAGCCATCCGACTTTTTGTTTATGCAGGCCGGCTTCAGCGGCTGTCGATTTAAAAGTCAGCTCGACTGAACCCCTTCATTTTGATTGTCCGAGGCACGGAGCGTTTTGTTGCGCCATCATTCTCCAATGTTCAAATTGATCATAACCGAATGCAGAAGTAATCCCGCCGAGTGGGAATGGTGCGTCTGCGACCTCAGCGATCGGCCGTTGAGGGTAGGTTGGAAAAGAACGCGCGAGGAGGCCAGGCACGAGGCTGAGAGCGCATTATTCAATCTGCTCGCTTCCGGCGGAAAAGTCCCTCGCATTATCCCGCCTCGCGGAAATTAAAGCGGCGAGCCTTACGGGGCGGCCCTCTCTTTTGCCCTCGGTGAGTGGGTGTGTGATGGGCTCATGAATTCCAGCATCGCTATTTTAAAACGCTCTTCGGCCAAGCGCTTTTCGACGAAGTGCATTTCGACTTCGGTTAAGCGGGTTTTAAGTATGTTTTGGTAGTGACTAATATTTTGCTCATGGCTGCGCAAACGGGCACCTCTCTCGTCCATCACAAGCGCCTCACTAAAAATATTTTTTTGTAATGTAAGGAACCTTAGATTAAATATTCGCGATAAGCAAAATAGCCTGTGGATAACTTGGCATCAGGGCTTGCTTATCCTAGAATCGATGCTCTTGCGCCGCAGCATCGATAGGCTCCTTGCAACACCATGTCGCTGCGGCACCGCCACGATCTTAGGCTTGCGGCTCCGATAATAATGGCCGCGGCGAAGTCCGAGCCGGCCTTTCGTTCTCCCTAATTCCCGGCCGATTTGGTTGCAGAAGGTTGCAGCTTTTCGGCAGGAATTCCAGATCGACGCCGGGTCTGGTGCGCGTACGCGGATTGGGTTGGTCTCTCCAAGCCTTTGACCTGGCGCAACGACCTTCCCTCCAATGCTGGCCATCATGGCTCATTCTTTTCGGCGACCGGAGGACTTCCGATGACCGTTGAAAATCAAGCCCCTTCCGTGGTCGAGCGGCTTGTCGTCCCACGTGATGTTTGCCGCCTTGAGGGCGGCTGAATAGGTGTAGCCCGGTGCGGACCCGCTCTTGCGGCCGCCGCCTCAGCGTTCCCACCTTCGCTCCGACGCGCCATCTGCGCCTATTCGAGCGGAAGGGACTCGTGAAGCGGACCGCTCATCCGGAGATGCCGCCCAGTTCCCCCGGAATAAATGTTCCAACCACTCCGAAAACAGGCAATGCAACGAAGCACTACGATCGTGCGACGGATGCCTGTTTTCGGTCGGATTAGCCCACAGGTGCGACCGCCAAGTCATTGATTATTCTCAACCTGCAGCTGACTCTTAATCAGCGGGTCTATCTGTGTCTGCGACTTTCCGGCAGCAACTCGGGCGCGGATCGTCAATCCGGGGCGTCCGCTTGGCTCGGCCGGCCTAATCCTGGCAAAGGAGTAGTTGTTTGGGCGAACGCCTTCCGGGCGAATTAGGGGGTGGATCTATAGACTGCACAATCGCCGAACGTGCGGATCGAAGGCCGCCGATCGAAGCCTCTCGGGCTTGATCTTCACATTCCACAGCATATGCCTCTGCCAATCGCGCATCCGGCGGGGACAGCATGCCGGCAACACGACGGGCCTGAGCCGCGCGTGCCCACCAAACTAAGGTTTCCGACGGACTTGCCTTGCTCGCCATCAGAATCACTTGCTCTTCCTTGGCGAACACTGCTGAGGCGGCGTAAGAACTTCAATTCTTGAAAAAAGCTGGGAATCGAGTCCGTCTGAATGATTCTCGACGGTTTCCCGATAGGCCCCAAATTGCTTATCGACTTCGTCTCACCCCACCAGCAAGCGATCCGGATTTTCCAAACACGGCTTGTCTCTCTTCACGGCGCATTGCCATTCTGACAACGGAAGATTCTCCAAGCTGAATACGAGGGACCAACTCGCCGCGCGGGTTCATAGTGATTTTCAAAGATCTAACTCTTTCGAGCCCCGCGCTTCTTACGCGCATTCTGACACTTCTTGCTGCTCGGGAGCTGGTTCAAATTCACAACGAGTAACTACGGGAAGCCATTTCCAGTTCGCATATTTGTCCCCCATTTGCCTGAGATGGGTATAGCGCTTGAGGCTCGTCCACGAGCGATGTCCGGAAACCGCGGCGACCTGCGGAATGTTGCGACCGATCTCGAAAAGCCGCGACACGCCGTCATGACGGAGGTCATGAAAGTGAAGATCTTGAATGCCGAGAAACTGACACGCACGGGTAAATCCCATTCCAATCGCGTCGGTTGTAAAGGGAAAGATTTCGTCCGCGTTCGATGGCATAGAAAGGATAATTTGAAGCGCTTCTGGTGGAAGATCGCACCAGACGTCATTTCCGATCTTCTCACCTGGGTTTTTCAAGTCGCGCACGAGAATTCGGCTGCCTTCGTTGTCGAGATCTGCTCTGCGTAGCCGCGTAATTTCTTCGAGCCGGCGGGTGGAAAAAATTGCGAAGGCGATCACGTTTTGCATTGGTACGGATGACGGTCGCCGTTTCTGTCGCTCCGAGAAGTGGAGCATCAAGAGATCCAGTTCGTCGAGAGTAGGGCGCCGTTCCCTTGAACGACTCTTGGTTGTCACCCCGAGGCGCTTCGCAACAATGAACGCATCTTTCATTGCAGTTTGATCAAGCGGATATCCCCACGCGGGCCGGGCAATTGCAAAGACGGCCGACAAATGGGAAAGATAGTTGCTAACGGTCGCCGGTGTGACCTTGGTGGCCAGCTGGTTCGCAAAGGTCACGATTTCTGTGCTGGTAATGCTTGAGCACCGTCGGTTAGCTAAGTCGTGACCCTTGATGGAGCGCAGCACTTGCGCCTTGGTGCGACCGATCGCCTTCTTAGACTCGGTAATGTACCGATCAATGACAACGCGAAGGGGAGGGTCAGCGATCGCCAGCCGCTCGAGTGCGCCTGGTGCGGCAAGTTCTCCTTCTCGCTTCTCGAGCCATGCCGCAGCTGCCTGTTTTCGATCGAAGGTTCGGGCCTCGCGATGGACAATGAGTCCCTCGCGTTTGACGACAAGCTGCGCAAGATGCGCTGTTGTACCGTCTTTGCGCTTGCGAGCGACGATGGTTCCCATTAGCTGCTCCTTGGGCCACATATCTGGTACAACATGAATTTTGCCGGTACAACATTGTTGTACTTTGGGGAGAAAAATAGGCGATAATGGGCTAAAATAAGTGAAAATCGGAGGTCAATTAGTTTCTCAAGTACAACAAGCAACTGACTGGAGATGAATAAAAATTACATAGAATCAACGGATTGGCTGTTTTCCGTGGCACCAATGATGGACTGGACCGACCGGCATTGCCGCGTCTTCCACCGTCTGATGACCCGCCGTGCCCGCCTCTACACGGAGATGCTGACGACGGGCGCGATCATCCACGGCGATCGGCAGCGGTTACTGGCGTTCGATGCCAGCGAGCACCCCCTGGCGCTTCAGCTCGGCGGCTCGGAGCCGCGCGACCTCGCAACAGTTGCAAAAATCGGCGAGGATTTCGGCTACGACGAAATCAATCTCAACGTCGGCTGCCCCTCCGACCGCGTCAAGGATGGCCGCTTCGGCGCCTGCCTGATGGCCGAGCCGAAGCTCGTCGCACGTTGCGTCGAGGCGATGAGACGCGAGGTGAAGATCCCCGTCACGGTGAAATGCCGGATCGGCATCGACGACCAGGACCCGGAAGCGGCGCTGGAAGCGCTGACCCACGGTGTCGTCGCTGCCGGCGCCGACGCAGTCATCGTCCATGCCCGCAAAGCCTGGCTGAACGGATTGTCGCCAAAGGAAAATCGCGACATCCCGCCGCTCGACTATGACAGGGGCTACCGGTTAAAGGCTTCGATGCCAAAGGTGACCGTCGTCATCAATGGCGGCATCGGCAGTCTTGCGGATGCGAAGGGGCATCTTTCGCACGTCGACGGCGTCATGCTGGGGCGCGCCGCCTATCAGGAGCCGTGGCGCCTGCTTGCCGTCGATCCCGAGATTTTCGGCGAAAAGGCTCCGTGCGCGACCATGAAGGACGTGTTCGAGGCGATGGCGCCCTATATCGAGCGGGAGCTCGCCAACGGCACACGGCTGCACGCGATCGCGAGGCATTTCGTCGGCGCGTTTCACGCCGTGCCCGGCGCGCGGGCGTTTCGGCGTCATCTCGCCGAGAACGGCGTCAGGGTAGGTGCCGGCATCAGCGTCTTGCGCGATGCGGTCGCACTGGTCGAGGATCGCGTCGCGGCCCCGATCGCCGCATGATCCGAATCTTCTTGTCTGGTTGAAGGACCTCAGCCAGGCAGATGCCTAGTTCGATCTTTGTTTCGGTGGAAGGCAGCCTTCCGAAGCCGACTGCGCCGTCAGCTCGGCAGTTTCCGCCTCCAATCTGGCCATCCTGAGCAGGTACGAAAGGGTGCAAAGGTTCAATTCGTCGGATAACTGCAGCAGTTGGTCGGTCATTTCCGATATGTATAGCAATTTGTCGCTGGTCGTTTCCATGTCTCGCACTCCGCGAACCTCCGAAGCCCTGGCCGGGTCAGGCAATTTCCCTGATGATGTCGTTTCGCTTTCGATGGAGATTTGCGAGCGCAACGGCACTCAGGTGAGGTCCTTTCCGCTGAATGACAGAAGGCAAGCCCGTTCGTTCGCTGATAGCCTGCAGCGTATCATGGCTGACATCGATAAGAGCGGCCATCGTCCAGGCGTCTTCGACCAGCCCGGGTAAGCCGAGGGGAGTGACCTTGAAGCCGGCCTCCTGAAATCGCGGCAACCACCACGTTTCCATGATCGCGCTGATCTTGGCAATGCCTTCGGCCAGGCAAAACTCCTGGACCGCTGCCATCAATCGTAGGTTGAGGTTGCCATCTCGTCGGTCGCGAATGATGAAATATCGTGACCATTCCCAAATCAACGGATCTGAAGGGCATCCCCTGACGTCAGCCAGATGAGGAAAAATTTCGCTCATCATCGACGGCTTCGTAGTGGGGTACAGCCGGTGTCCGCCAACGACCCGGCGCCCCTCGAGCGCCAGCAGATAAATCGTATCTTCGTTATCGAAACTGTCGATTTCGCGTCGATCAGGCTTGCGAAGGGTCTCCCATCGCCGCTCCTCGACGAAGATGTCGTGCCGAAGGCGAAAATGCTCTTCCAGCACGTCTTCATAGAGGTGACGGTTCGCGAAGGAAATGATGTGTATCATGCAAGTCCCCCTGATCCCTTGAAGGCTCATGGAAACCTGTTCTGAAATCAGGGAGTCGGATATTGGGAATTTTCCCAATATTCCGCTGTCAGGGATTAATAATCTTGTTGCGGATCGCTATCGCGACCGTATGCGTTCGATTGACTGCGCCAAGCTTGCTGGCTGCATTTGCCAAATGCTGCTCGGCTGTCCGCTGGGTAATGTGCAGGATCTCTCCGATCTCCCACGCCGATTTGCCTTGCGATGCCCAGGCAACCACTTCGCGCTCCCGCTGTGTCAGCCGCGGCGTCGGATCGGGTGTCGGTTGAAGCAGATAGCGAATACGATCAAAACTGTACATCGCCATCAGATGTAGCGCCGGTTTGCTGCGGACGTTGAGATCGAGATCGACCCCGCCGAGCGAAACCGCAGCTTCGTATCCGGTGAGCCCATGAATCGGCACGATGAAACCCCGCTGCATCCGAAAATCGGTCGCGCGGCGCATGACTTCCGCAGAGCCCCGTTCTCTTTCTGGGTCGTAAGGCGCCTCTGCCCATTCAAAGGGATGAATCAAGCGTCGGCAGTGACGGACGACGGGATCGACACGAACAAAGTTGTTCTCGGTGTAAAGTTTGAACCATTCGGCGGGCCAGCGTTTTGCCAACACCATCTGGGAGAAGTTCTGACCCGGATTGGGCAACCCTGTTACGATGATAGTTTCGAAGCCGAAACGGCCGAACGCTCGCTCAAGAGCGTCCATTGCCGCCGGCTTTTCTTGGCGTTCTCGGCATGGGCAAAAGCAAGTCTACTTATGGTCGTATGATCGTCAAGTAACCATCCCAGACACTTTCAGTGGAAATATCGCCGCTACGTACGCTCATGCGAGGCCGCGGCTTCATCGCGATTGAAGCGTACCCATGGACGGAAGCCAGATATCTCGCGTGATCACTCCTGAAGGATCACGCCAAACGTGAGCGCAAAGCTCTTTGATGCGGTTGAAATTCCGTACCTAATGCTCCGATTCCGAAGTTCGCAAATGTTCGCAGCGACCTCTGATGCGAACTTCGGAATCAAAGCAGCACTAGCAAGTTAATGTTTCTAGTGCGGTTTTGAATTTGAAGTTCCTATGATGAGATTGCAGCAACACTGATGGGAACTTCAAATTCGCCGCACTAGCCGACGCAGGCTAAGAGCGGTTGCAGTCACCGCCTCGGATTTCAGTCTAGACGGTGTTGCCGGTGTGGCCATTTTGTTCGTCTCGCTCGATGTTTGTTTCGACCAAGCGGACGACGGGTCCGACCTTCGCTTCGGCTCTGTGATTAAGAGCTTCGACGTGTTCAACGACCCGAAGACGTTCCCAGTCGGATGCAAGGCTCTGGAACGCCCTCAGGAGCCGCAGACCCAAGAGTTCTGAAAGTTCGGTTCCTGGTTGCAGTTGCGCCGGCATAGGGGTGCTTTCTGGCTACGGTCCAATCATACGTCTTAAGGTAGAACAATGGAAGGCTGATATCATCTGGTTGACTGCTTCGCCAGGCGAGAAAAAAGCTGTCAGCGCCAGATCTTTGGGTCTAACGAGGCAAGGCTGCTGCCGGAACCGTCGAGTTCATCTGGACCGTAATCGGCGAGGCCTTCTGCCTGCGTGCCGGCGGAAGCCATCGAAGCCCCGACAACGCTCGATATGCCTGCCGCCGCTCCAAAGCAGCTCACGCACGAGGTAGAGCCCGCTTCAAGAAAGAAGGCCTAAGGATAACCGCGCAGCATCAGGTTGTCGGCGCGGACTTCCCAGCTCTCCAGCCGGTCCAGGAAGCTCATGCCGAGCAGGTTCGTCTTCATCTGTCCGTGCGGCACCACCAGCGCCGGTACCGAACGCTCGACGAGCTTGCCGATCGCCAGCCGATCGAGCGTCACCCGCGCTGCCTTGGTATGTCCGCCGGCGGTCTCGAGATCGACATCATAATCGAGCAATTCGAGCGGCAGGCCGACCGCCTTCGCCGACTCATAGGTCAGGACGACCGAAGTTGCGCCGGTGTCGACCACCATCGGCGTGGCGGCTCCGTTGATCTTGGCCGACAACGCGAATTCACCGCCCTGGCCGCGCGCAATTTGCACGGCGCGCCCCGGCGTCACCCGCTTGCTCAAAAAATCCGCAACCGTGCTCCTGGCGCGGGCGATTTGACCGGGATAGCCGTAGGCCACTACCGCGCTGGCGGTCCCGATCAAAACGAAGAGGATGAGCAGAAAGCGGCTCACGGCGGGCCTCGCGTGCTTTTCATCAGTCGCGCGTCGAAACAGTTGCCGCCTTCGTCGGTGCCAATCCCGCTTGCGCCATCCGCGTCGGCAATTGCGTCATGATTTCGCGCCGCTCGGCACCGTCCATGCGGTGCCAGCGCGCGATCTCGGGCAGGGTACGCCCGCAACCGAAACAAAGGTTGGATCTCGGATCCATCATGCAGACCGCGATACACGGCGTCTCGATGCTCATCTTTTGATAGTGAAACGATTTTCATTGCCTGCCAAGCGGCACGAGAGTCACAAGTTTACCAATGCCCATGACTTTCCGAAGTTCGTGGAAGGTGGGTGTTTCGGTGGTGCACGAACTTCGGAAAGTTGGCATTACCTACAATCCCGTGCCGGCGCTCATGATCGGTTTGTGGCGGGGCCTTCGCTTGTCGTCGCTAATCATGTTGGTATTTTCCGGTTGCAGTGGCGGTGATTCTTCCGACATCGGCGCTAAGGCCGACATCACCCGCTCCGGCGGGAAGGTGATAATCACCTCGGTGCCGATGCGAAGTTTCGATTTCAGCGTGAACGTGCCGCCGTGCATGTCGATCAGACTTTTTGCGATCGGCAATCCGAGGCCGGCGCCCTGTTCGGCGGATTTGATCGAATTGGAGCCCTGGCCGAAGGAGGCCAGCACGACCGGGATTTCATCTTCGGCGATTCCGGAGCCGGTATCCTTGACGCTGAGATATTGACCGCCGGAAGCGGTCCATCCCGCCTTCAGCCAGATCTCGCCGCCTTGCGGCGTGAACTTTATCGAATTCGACAGAAGATTGAGCACGATCTGGCGTATGGCGCGCTCGTCGCCCCAGATCCGCGGCATGTCCTGCTCGAACACCTCGTGAATGGTGATGCCGCGGTTTGAGGCGCGCAGCTTCAGCAAATGGTGGCAGTCGGCGACGACATGGATTAGCGATACCGCCTCTTCGTTGAGTTCGTAACGGCCGGCCTCGATGCGCGAAAGGTCGAGAATTTCGTTGATGAGATTGAGAAGGTGCACGCCCGAATTGTGAATGTCGGAGGAATATTCCTTGTACACGGCAACGGCATGGGCGCCGAAAATCTCGCTTTTCATCACTTCGGAAAATCCGAGGATCGCGTTCAGGGGGGTACGCAATTCATGGCTCATCTGGGCGAGGAAGCGCGATTTCGCGACGTTGGCGGCTTCCGCGCGGTGGCGCGCTTCATCCGAGATTTCCTTGGCCTGCTCGAGCTCGCCGATCAGCGCATCCTTCTCCGCGCGCGCCTCCAGCGTTGCCAGCGTCGTCCAATGAAGGCGATGGGCAAGCAGCGCAAAATAACCTTCGGCGGCAAGCGCGAGCAGAGCGAGCACGTAATTGTCGAAAGTGCCGCTGAGCACGAAATTGAACGCAATCGCCGATGTCACCGGAGCGGTGGCCGCGAGTGCCGCGATCGGCAGGCTCGCCGCGAGCATGCTCGATACCGCGATCACCAGCAGCATCAGAAACATCATCAGCGTGTTGGAGGCCACGTCGAAGCTCGCGGGATGAACTAGAAGCGCGGTCCAGCACAGGCCGTAGAGCAAATCCAGCACGATGAACCGCGTCCGCCATTTGCGGGTCGCGGTCAGCGAGGGCGGCTCGGCGAGGAACTTGCTGCAGCTGCGGATGATCGCAATATGAATGCACAGCAGCCCGCAGGTCCACGCCGCGGCCGCGACCGGCGGCATCCAGAAGCCGAACAAGAGGCCGGTAGCCACCACCAGCAGCATGACGACATAGGACGCCGAGATGCGCGTCTGGGCGTATTGCCGGAGCAGTTCGCGATCGAAAGCGGGTCGGGTTCCGCTGGTCGACGTCAACCGATCGCGCGCCTCGCGTACCCGCTGTGCGGCGGCGCGTCGATTGGGTGGAGGCGCCACTGCCGCAGGTTCAGCCGGAAGCTGCACAACCTCGGGCTTTTCAGCGGGATTACTCATCAAACAACACAGATCCTGCCCGCCAAAACTCGAGCTATTGCATTGTCTATCTGTGCCGCCAAATTCTTAAGAGGTGGCTTAGAAAGCTAAAGAATTACGTTAACGAGAGGTTAAGATTCCGGCTTCGTAACTCATTGATCTCCGCCGCTTTTCTTAACCGTTAGGCACTTTTCCCGCCAGTGTTAGGCAGCTTGTTGATGGCGGCTCGCGCCAATTTCTTCTGATCGGCCGCCTTGGTGTACCGTTCTATTTCCTTCAGCGTCTTGTGGCCGGAAATGCCGGCAATCTGCTTTTCGGTCGCGTCGGATTCGGCGAGCCGCCGCATCATCGCCTTGCGTAAGCCGTGCGAAACGCATCGCTTGGGCAAGTCGGCATCCTTGATCGCGGCGCGCATCAGGGCCGACAGTCCCGCGCGCTTCAAGGGCCGGCCGTTCGTCTTACCGATCAGCGACAAGCCCTTGGCCGGATAGGCCAGCATCGCGCGCCGCAAATCGTCATGAATCGGCACCCACACTTCGCTGCCGGTCTTCTCCTGTATGACGCGGATTAAACCCTCAGAAATATCCCCCCGGTTCATTCTAGCGACGTCGCCCACTCGTTGGCCCGTAAAGAGCAAAAGCGCATAGGCGAGGCGCTGGCGCGTTCCTAGACGCCACTTACGTTCGAATTGATCTAACTCCGCATCGGTCCACGTATGGTGCTCGCCGAGCTTGAAGCCCTCAACGCCGATCAGAGGATTATCCTTTCGACGCTTCTGCTTGACGGCAAAGCCCATGACGCGGCGCAAGGCAGCGCGCGTCAGGTTCGCCATGCCAGGGCGCTCGCCGCCGATCTTGTTGATGATTTTCTCGGCGTGTTCGGCCGTCATCATGGTTGCCGCGGTGCCCATGTTCGACCGCCACGCGCTCGAGCACGCATCGATAGAGCCGCCGGGTCGAAGGCTTGCGATCGGTGAACATGCGATCGCCGTAGAAATCAACGATCAGTTTGCTAAGCGAGTCGGCGTGCAGCGTGATCCTGGCGGACGTGGGCTTTTCGGCCAAGTAAGCCGCATATGCCGTCATGAACTCTTCTGATCCGACGTCGCCTAATAGCGGCCCGAGTTGCTTGCCGGATTTGCGAAAATAGCGCCGTAGCTTCCCCGTCCGGTCAACGTATTCGTTGACGTACTTCAGCCTGATCTTTGCCACCGCTGCCCCCATCAGACATCATCCCGTGATGCTGCGAGGGCTTTTGGCTGGCTGTCAACGGCAGAAGTCGCGCTTTCCCCACTCTCGACGGTAATAGAACCATCCCGATTAATGGTTATCCGGCCCACGCGAAGCCCAGCACTTTCCGCCGCCTTAACAGCGCGGCGCACTTGGGCCTGGGTGAATGTGATGGCGCGGGTCATCGCCGATCTTCCCTGGCAACGTCTCGGGCAATCGCGATAATCAGGCGCGCAACTTCGGCATTCATCATGCGAGGCGGATAGGCGCAATGATCCTGAAATTTGCCGGCCATCAATCGCGCCTTATCGGCGGGGAAGGGATGACGCCCCCGATTCATTTTTCTCACCCCCTTGTGAATCAGCCGTTTGGTCGTCTGTAGAAATTGACAAGGCGTTGTCGCCGCTGGCTGGCAACCTCGCTGAAATAGTGCCGGAAATCGCTGAAGTGCCGGAAATCGCTGAAACAGTGCCTCCCCAAAGAGCAACATGTGGCGCGGCTTTTACTAACTGCTCAATTTTAAGCGTCATTTCTTTCGTGGCTTCGGCATTGGATGACCAATCGGGCGATCCGGCTAAGGCGCCCACAATGCGACGCACCAGGGCCGAACTCGCTTCATTGCCCAGCAATACATCTACCATGTCAGCGGCCGTTTCGAGATGGGCATACTTGGATTGAATTGCTCTGTATTGATCGCGAATTTCTTCAATGGATTTTTCGCGTCGTCGGCCTTCTTCGGCGAATTTTTCCTTATCTGCCTCAAGCGCCGCTTCGGCTTCGTCATTTCGCCGCCTCAAATCCTCGAGTTGCTCCCTGATCAGCGCAATTTTGTCTGCCGTCTGAAACGATTCCTCCAGGCGAGATTCGATCTCCCCGGTAAGAGTAAAGCCGTTTGCCTCTCGAGCTTTTTCAAGCCGCGCTACTAGCTTCGGGTCTAACCTGATCCGAAGCAGAGCCGGCTGTTTTGCTACTTTCTTTGCCATTTGGCCCTCCAGAAACATTACAAAGACCCAATAGCACACAAAAAGACAGCGCGACATAAAAAAGTGACGGACGCGCACAAAAAAATGCTCAAACGCCCTTGCTAACCACGCCTGACATCTTTATGTGACGGTAGAGCACAAAAAAGTGCCGACCCTCATCTATGGGGTCTTCCATGTAGCGTACCGGGCGACCCCGCAACTCTTGCGGAGCCAATATGGCAGACACTCCTTTGACGATCCCGGTGCCCGTGGCGGGGAAGAAGTATTTCGGGCTTAGCCGTGGCGCCTCTTATGCAGCCGCAGAGCGGGGCGAGATTCCTACAATTAAAATCGGACGCCTGTTGAAGGTGCCAGTCCGCGCCCTGGAGCAGATGCTCGACAGGGCCACTTCACAAGTCGCCTAACCCCCCAGCACAGCAAAGCCCCGGCTTGGCCGGCCGGGGCTGAGCAATCTAGAAATGAGAAGCTGAAGCACAATGAATATAGACCTTCGCGCGCCCTCGCGCAACTTTATTTCGCGGCCC
>Ga0210401_10002699_pt1 | contig 19455 bp, 17 predicted proteins | sample IncBWH32MmetaG_FD_150866 | JGI IMG/M metagenome (GOLD analysis project Ga0210401, IMG submission 150866) | Forest soil microbial communities from Barre Woods Harvard Forest LTER site, Petersham, Massachusetts, United States - Inc-BW-H-32-M | ecosystem: Environmental > Terrestrial > Soil >... | reverse complement strand
TGGATCTCCGCGGCACGCTCAGCTTCGGCGAGGCGGGCGTGCAGGTACCTTTCGAAGTCAAACGCTACTTCCTGGTCTTCGACGTCGCCAACGAAGAGATTCGCGGCGAGCACGCCCACCGCACGCTGCACCAGTTTCTGATCTGCGTTCACGGACGCTGCCAATTTCTGGCGGACGACGGCCGCAATCGTCAGGACTTCGTTCTCGACAGCCCCGCCGTCGGCATCCACATCCCGCCCATGATCTGGGGCGTCCAGCACAAGTACACACGCGACGCCGTACTCCTCGCGCTGGCCTCCGAGAAATACAATCCCGCCGACTACATCCGCAACTATTCCGAGTTTCTCGAATTGGTGAAGGCTGTTCGGTGATTTTGCTGAACGATTTCCAGCGCCAGTGGGCAGAGACCCGCGAAGATGCGCTGGCGGCCTTCGCCGCGGTGGGCGAAAGCGGCTGGTACATCCTGGGGCGCGAGGTCCGCGACTTCGAGGTAGCGCTGGCGGGCTACTGGGGTATCGCCCAAACCGTGGGTGTCGCCAGCGGCCTGGATGCGATCGAGATCTCGCTGCGGTCTTTGGGATGCGGCCGCGGCGATAAAGTTCTGACGACGCCTCTCTCCGCCTTTCCTACTACGCTGGCGATCGTGAAGTTGGGCGCCGTGCCGGTCTTTGCAGACACCGACGAATTTGGACTGATCGATCTCGACGCTTGCCGCACCGCACTGGCTGCGCATCCCGATATCCGCTACTTCGTGCCGGTGCATCTATACGGTCACGCGCTGGATATGCGGCGCCTGGCGGCGCTCCGTAACGATTTCGACATCCGCATCGTGGAGGACTGCGCACAGTCGGTCGGCGCGTGTCATTCGGGCATTGCCACGGGATCCGCCGGCCAGATGGCGTCCGTCAGTTTCTATCCCACCAAGAATCTCGCGGCACTGGGCGATGGCGGCGCCATTCTGACAAACGATAGCGAATTAGCGGAAGCCGCCCGCCGTCTGCGCGACTATGGCCAAAGCGCACGCTATCGCCACGACCTGGTGGGCTACAACAGCCGGCTCGACGAATTGCATGCGGCCTACCTGCGGCGCGTGTGCCTCAAGCGGCTCCCGGCCTGGACTGCGGCCCGCCGTCGCATCGCCGCAGCCTACATCGACGGCATCCGCAATCGGTCGCTTCGCGTGATGGGCGCACCTGCGGGATCCGATTCCTGCTGGCACCTGTTCCCCGTGATGGTGGAGGCGGATCGTAAGGGCGGATTCATGGCGTGGCTGAATGCCCAGGGCGTGTCATGCGCCGAGCATTACCCGATTCCCATCCCCGAGCAGCGCGCGCTCGACGGTGTGCCGTTCGAATCGATTGGCGAACTGCCGGTAGCACGGCGCATTTGCCGCTCGGAAATCAGCCTGCCGATCCACCCGTATCTGACAGATATAGAGATCGAGCAAGTGATCACAGCCTGCAACGAGTGGCAGTAGCGCAGATTCCCGATCTGCGAACTAACTGTTTTTCCGCACATCCATACCTTCCCCGGCGAGTGTTTTTGCACACTTCCCCGAATTGTAAATGTTCTTTGGTGGCCTGTCGCTTGCTACGCTACCATCGCGCGCCACGCATGCAGAACCAACACGCTCACGTTATCCTTCTCGCTTACTACTTTCCGCCCGAGAACGCTGTCGGCGGCGCTCGCCCTTTTCGTTTCTACCGGTATCTCCGGGAACTCGGGTATACCTGCACCGTCCTGACAGCTTCCGAGCAGCCGGCGGATGCTTCGTCCGACATAATTTGGGTTCCCGACCGTCTGCGGGCCGCATGGGAAGAAACCGCCCCGGTGCCGCGTACCGCCGCGGCCCAATTCGAACGCTTTGTGCGGAAGTTTATTTTCCCTGGCGCCTCGGGCGTCCTGTGGTCGATTCCGGTGGCGCGACGCTGCCGTCAAATCCGGCGCCGTGCGGGCGGCCGCAAAGTGGTGGTCTTCGCGACGTTCCCTCCCATCGGCGTGCTGCTGGCCGGTCTGCTCGCCGGCCGGCGCATACGCTGGATCGCGGATTTTCGAGACCCCTTGCCGTTCGGAGCCGGGCTGCGCTTTTATCCGCGGCTATCGCGCCGCGTCTTCGCTCTGCTCGAGCGTGCCGTGTTCCGCAGCGCCGCCGCGGTGATCGCGAATGTGGAAGGTGCCGCCGCCGTCTGGCGCGAGCGCTATCCCTGGGCTCGCGCCAAGCTGCACGTAATCTGGAATGGTTTCGATCCACAGGATCTGCCGCAGGCCGAAGCGTTGCCGGCCCGTTCCGCCAGGATGATCATTCACAGCGGCGAGTTGTACGAAGGGCGCAATCCGAATCTCATTCTGCGCTCGCTCCTGCGCTTGCGAAACCAGGGGCAGCCCGACGCATGCCGGACGAGTGTCCTGCTGGTGGGCCCGCGCTATAACACCGCGGAATTGGAATACGGCCTGGAGAAAACCGCGGCCGATGGCTGGCTGCAATTCCGCGACACCGTCCCCCGGCAGGAAGCGCGCCGCCTGACCGCGCAGGCCGATGGCCTGCTCCTGCTGCAGCCGCAAAGCGCTATTCAGGTGCCGGCCAAGCTTTTCGAGTACCTGGCCATCGGCAGACCGATCCTGGCGCTGGTGCCGCGTGACTCCGCGGTCGAGTACATTCTGAGCCGGGCGGGCGTTCCCTATCGCTGCATTTATTCCGACGACGAACCGGAAGCCGCCGATCGGACGCTACAGGATTTCCTGGCGCTGCCTTCCGATCCGGTGCACTTCAGCCCGTGGTTCGAAGAACAATTCGATGGCCGCCGGCAAACCGCGGAGCTGGCTTCCCTTCTCGACCGCATTGCCTGATTTGTGAGGATGACATGGACTTTCAAAACGTATCCGTGATCGGCCTGGGATATATCGGGTTGCCGACTTCCGCAATCCTGGCCACCCACGGCCTCAACGTCCTCGGCGTCGACGTCAATCCGGATGTCGTCGCCACCATCAACCAGGGACACATCCACATCGTCGAGCCGGAGCTCGAAGCGGTGGTTAGCGGCGTCGTATCGGCCGGCCGCCTGCGCGCCGCCAATCGCCCCGAGCCTGCCGAGGCGTTCATTATTGCGGTTCCCACGCCGTTCCTCGAAGACCACTCGCCCGATCTCTCTTACGTGGAAGGCGCCGCGCACTCCATCGCGCCGCACCTGCAGAAGGGCGCGCTGGTGATTCTGGAATCGACATCGCCGGTGGGGACCACCGAGCGTGTGTCGGAATGGCTGGCCGAAGATCGCCCCGACCTGCGCTTTCCGCACCAGGTATCGGACTCCGAATCCCCCGACGTCAACGTGGTCTACTGCCCGGAGCGCGTCCTGCCGGGACACGTGCTGCACGAGCTGGTGTATAACGATCGCATCATCGGCGGCATGACGCCGCAGTGCGCCGATCGCGCCGCCTCGCTCTACTACACGTTTCTGAAGGGCCAGTGCGTCATCACGAATTCACGCACCGCGGAGATGGCCAAGCTCAGCGAGAACGCCTTCCGCGACGTGAATATCGCGTTCGCCAATGAACTCTCGCTGATCGCCGACGAATTGGGCGTCAATGTGTGGGAGCTCATCGAAGTTGCCAATCGACACCCGCGCGTCAATATTCTGCAGCCGGGGCCGGGAGTCGGCGGCCACTGTATTGCCGTGGATCCCTGGTTTCTGGTGCACAGCGCCCCGGCGGAGAGCCGCTTGATTCGCGCGGCGCGAGAGATCAACGATTCCAAGCCGCGCCGCATTATCTGCAAAGTGAAGGAGAGGGCGGCACGCTTCAGCAATCCCGTGATCGCCTGCCTGGGGCTGTCGTACAAAGCCAATATCGACGACCTGCGCGAGAGCCCGGCGGTGGACATCGTGCACGAACTCTCTCGCGAAGGCGTCGGCTCCATCCTGGTGGTCGAGCCTCACGTGAAGAAGTTACCCCCCGTGCTGCAGAATGCGCAGGGCGTAACGTTCGCGAGCCTGGATGAAGCGGTGCGGCAAGCCGATATCATTCTCCTGCTGGTGGATCACCGGCGCTTCAAGAATATCGACCGGCGGATTTTGATGGAGAAGGTCGTGATCGATACCCGCGGTCTGTGGCGCTGAGGGTAAGAGCGGGTTGCTTGACAGGAAACACTTTCCGGGGGTAGGTTGGTAAGAAAAGGTCTTACTAACTCATACCCACTGCCATGAGAACCCGCCAAACATTGACGATTTCCCTTCCTCCAGCGATGCTGAAGCAGGTTGAAACAGTCAGCCGCGCTGAGAGCCGTACCCAATCGGAGCTTGTACGCGAAGCGCTGCGCCGCTACTTTTCCGGGTTTCCGGTAGTTGCGGCAACGCCGGCCGAGTTGGCCGCTCTCGCCCGCGGCCGGGCCGAATTCGAGCGCGGCGACTATGTTACGCTAGACACTCTTCTGAATGACCTGGGAACTGGTCGTCACAAAATCAGCGCAAAAAGACCTGCGAAAACTGCCACCAAAAGACCGCGAGCGCGTTAACGCCGCTCTGATTGCGCTGCGTGAAGACCCCTTCAGTGGCGATGTTGTCCGACTGAAAGGGCAGGGTGATATTGCCTGGCGGCGCCGGGTCGGTGAATACCGGGTTCTTTATTTTCTCTACATGGGTGAACGGCTGGTTGTTGTGTCCGCAATTCGGCGCCGCACCTCAACGACCTACTGACCGTGTGGTGTCGGGGGAGATTTCGCGCGTCGCGCGGTGGCGATCGGCTTTCTTCTGATCCTGTGGTCGCAGCTGAGGGCCGATTGGAGGCGCTGCTGCTCGAAGGGCTGGATAGCGAGGAGAGCGAACTGACCCGGCAGGACTTCGACGCCATCCGCAAGGAAGCGGTGTCACGGCTCAAACTCCACAAAAAGAAAAGCTGATTGGCGGCATCCATCCACAAACGAGCCGCCGCGCGGGACCTGGTCGAGAATTGCATACATCTCTCGGAGAATGCCTCTCGTGAGCGGGTTCGAGAGTATTCTGATTTTCTACCTGCCCCGTGGAGCCGGTATATCGATCGTGCGCGTATTACATGCCGCACAGGACTGGTGGGGCCTTCTCGGAATCCAATGTATATAGGCCTTCGAAAACTCGGGAAGCCAGCGCGGTATGAGAGTCTTGTTTATAATAGTGGTCTCGACGGTGACCTCGGTTCTTTTGGATGATTCGCCTCTTTCGCGTGTTCATTCCCGCCCGCACGTTTGCTCTACTAATCACCGAAATCCTTTTGGTTACGGCGAGTTTTCTGGGCGCGTATTACCTCGTCGACGAGCTCGACCCCACCGGCTATCTGCTGTATGAAAACGGCTGGGCCAGCATCCTGCTGACCACCCTGAGCGTCCTCCTGGCCATCCATTTCCTCGATCTGTATACCGATGTCCGCGTCAAATCGCGGCTCCAGTTGCTGCAGCAGCTCTGCATGGTGATCGGGATCGCCTTCCTTCTCCAGGCGCCCATCAGTTATTTCGCCCCGGAGCGCCGCATCCCGATCCTCTGCATGGTGGTGGGCGGCCTGTTCTCGATTGCCTCCATCTTCGCCACCCGAATTCTCTTCAGCACCATGGTGCTGCCATTGAGCGGCAGCGAAAGCCTGCTGTTGATCGGCTTCAATCCCATGCTGGCGGAGATCGGCAGGTATATCGGCGACCATCCGGATTCCGGCCTGCGGGTGGGCGGTTATGTGTTTGACGGCGCCACTGCCGAGTCGCTTCCCGGCAAACTGGTAGCGCGCATGGATGAGCTGCAGGAGATGATTCAGGAGGCCCATCCCAACCGCCTGGTGGTCGGGATGTCCGGCCAAACGAATTCCGCGCTCGCACAACAGCTTCTCGATTTGCGATTCGCCGGGCTCACCGTCGAAGAAGCCTCGGAAACTTACGAAAGGCTCTTCAGCCGCGTCTCCGCCCTCGGCCTCCGCCCCGGACAACTGCTCCACTCCGCCGAATTCGATCCGCGGCCCCGAGACCTTTTCTGGCAGTTGCTCTGGAATTGGGTGGCGGCGGCGATCGCCTTTCTGGTCGTGTCGCCGCTCCTGCTGCTGGCAGCCCTGGCGGTGCGCCTCTTTTCCGGCGGCCCGGTCCTGGACCGTCACCCTCGCGTCGGACTGTATGGCGCAATCTTTCCGTTGTACGAATTTCGCACCACCCGGCCGGATGGGTCGTCTACTTCCGTCGGGCGCCTCCTCCGGCGTCTGCACCTGAACGGCCTGCCCCGGCTTCTGAATCTCCTCAAAGGCCAGATGGCGATTGTGGGCCCGCGCGCCGAACGTCCGGTGTTCGTGGAATGGCTGTCGCAGGAAATTCCGTTCTACCGTCATCGCTTCCACGTACGTCCCGGCGTTACCGGTTGGGCCAAAATCAATTGGGGCCGTGAAGGCGAGGTTATACCGGACACCCTTACGGAGTTGGGTTACGATCTGTACTACGTCAAGAATATGTCCCTCACGCTCGATTCATTGATCGTTCTACACGCCTTTAAGAGAATGTTTTCCGCCCTCGTGCGCTAGAATTACAGCATCCGTGCAGTCACAACTGCAAAGCATCGCCGGCGCGCCTGCGCTCTGGAGGCGCCTCGCGAGCGCGCTCCGCATCCATCAGTGGTCCAAGAATTTCCTGATTTTCGTCCCCATCGTTACCTCGCATCGCATTTGGGACAGGGAAGCGCTGGTTGCCGCGGGCCTGACCTTCGCGGCGTTCTGCCTGTGCGCTTCCGCCGTCTACATTACGAACGATCTGCTCGATCTCGAAGCCGACCGGCGGCACCCCTTGAAGCGCTTGCGCCCGTTTGCGGCCGGTACGCTGCCGGTCAAGGCCGGATTGATACTGGCGCCCATTCTGCTGGCGGCCGCTATGGTTTGCATTCTGCCGCTTCAGCCGGCGGTGGCAGCGGTCCTGTTCCTCTATTTCGCTTTGACCTTGGTGTACTCACTGTACTTCAAGCGCAAACTCCTCCTGGATGTCTACCTGTTATCGGCGCTCTACACCATCCGGATCGTGGCGGGAGGCGCGGCCACGGGTATTGCGCTGTCCCCCTGGCTGCTCTCTTTTGCGATCTTTCTCTTTCTGAGTATGGCGTTCAGCAAGCGCGTATCGGAACTCCAGAATCTGCGCGCCGCGGGCGAGCAGGTTTCACCCGGCCGGGCCTATCGCACTTCCGATCTCGAGCAGGTCAACGTTTTCGGAGTGGCTTCCGGTTTTCTGGCGGCCCTGATCTTCGCCCTCTATATCAACAGCGACATGGTTCGGTCACTCTATCGCCATCCCGAGGTCTTGTGGCTGATGTGCCCGCTGATGCTCTACTGGATCACGCGCGTCTGGATTCTTTCCTTCCGCGGCGAGATGCACGAAGACCCGATTCTGTTTGCCGTCAAGGACCCGGTTACTTACCTGGTTGGGATCCTCTCCGTGTTGCTGCTGGCGACAGCTACGGTAAGTTGGGATCGCTTCGGTTGGCGTTGAAGCCTCCGGCGCCGCCGCGGCTCTACCAGATCCGCAGTGGCACGTCGCCGGGAGTGAATCCGATGCCTAGCCGGGCGGTATAAAACACACGATTGTAGAGCGTGAAAGCGTTGCTTTCGTATTTGCGCGCGCTCAGGCTCAGGATTGCATGAATGGAGCGGGCGACCTGCCGCGAGGCGGAGAGGGTACCGTTGACGTCCCTGTAGCGGCCGGTTACGTTTCCGATCGAGTTATTATCGTCATACATGGCCCCCAAATTGAAACTCCACCGGCGCAGCCCGGTGTAAGAGTAACCGGCTGTAATGTTGGTCATGGTTGACGTGAGGAAGAGACCGTTTCCCGGAGTTACCGTATGCCCGCCGGATATATACAAAACACCCCGGGGAATTGTCTGTGAGAGCCTGGCGCTGACATTGGGGATGTACCGAACGCTATAAATCACGCTGGTGCCTTCGGTGATTCCGATAATGGCGGTAATCGCCGGATCCACTGGAACGTTCTGAACGAACTTGGTTTCTACTCTGGAAAAGCCGCCGTAGGCGCTGAACTCAAGCCGGCGAGTCAACTGTATCGCGTAGGTACCGTTCGCTCCGTTAATGTCCGTGCTGCTGAAGATTCCGGTGAAGCTGTAGTGGTTATAGTTGTAGTTCGCTCCAATCGTGGTTCGGCGCGAGATCCGGTATTGCACATCGGCCATCGCAGTGCCGCCCGTAACACCGTAAAGAGCCGTGGAGCGTCTTCGGTTTAGAAAACCTGTACCACCAATATCAAAAGAAAGCCGGGAGGATTTCTGGATCACGATATCCGCTTGCGTACTCGCATAAATAGTCCGGTTGTCGAAGAAATCGGTGGTCGGTATGTAACTCTGCGAGGGATCGTAAGCCACGGTTTGTGCAAGTCCCGGAGTACCGAGGTTCTCGGAGAAGAGACCTGCACTCTCGCGCAAGTTCAGGGCAATGTGGCGGGTGAACTGATGTCTGAGGCTCAGGAGCAGGGATTGGTCGGTGCCATCGTAATAAGTGGCTTTGTCGTAGTGCCGGATATTGCCGCGGTAACTCAGGCCGATCGTGGTATGTCTCCAGGAATGGCTGCCGCTAACGCCGAATCCTAATTCGACGCCCTCGGCCGCGGTGTTGGCCAGTTGGCCTTGAGCGTTCAGCGAGACTCCCGTAAGGCCGGTTTCGTAAACACCTGAGACCTCGACAAACGGACGGAAGTTGATTTGCGGTCCGGACATTCCGGAGGGCGCGTCGCCGCGGCTGAGAATTGCGGGTCCCGCATATTGCGCAAAAAGCGGCATCGCCCATCCGAGTACAACCACAATTCGTTTCAAAGGCTCTTCTCCTTCGCACCGACCGGGAATCCCCGGCATAGTAATCAAAGTCTGACGTGGTTTTCGTTGACATGTCAAGCTAACCTATTGGTACGTAACCTGATCAACACAGAGAGCAGGTGCTGGACAATCCCTGCTTTACGCTCAAACACACGCTCTGGCCGTTTACGATCAGGCCCAACTGTCGCCCCCGCCCGGTCATGAGTCCACCCGTAAAACTGACGAGTTTCCCCGTAACAATGCGGGTTTGGCTGTGAGGCTCAGCATAACCGCCATGAGTTTCATCGTAAGGATAATTCGTGGAGGCGACAGGCGGGGGTTCGGCCCAAGGCATCTCGTTACGATCAAACCCAAGCCGGGCCGATCGTGCTGTAGTGGTTTTTCAAGTTCTTACCGGTGTTTTACGGTCAAGCACATGGGACTGAGCGTAAACCAGTATGAGTTTGAGCGTAAAATCAAAATGATAAGTAGATTGCTTCCAATGGAATACAGCCTATTTGCCTCTCGCTCTTATATGGTATGGTCTTTGGTGTTGCTGATTTGGTCTACCAATGGATCAGGTGGCTGGTGTGTGTTTTCACGCTAAACGCATGTGTTTGATCATAAAAACCGGCGTAGGTGTGTGTCTGCCAATAAAAAGATGGCGGAGGGCCGTTTCACCGTTGTACAAATCAGGGAAGACCCATGCCTACTTGCTCGCCCGGTAAAGGGAAAGCATTTCCCAAACCCTCGCTGATGAACCTCTCGGTGGAAGAGGAGAACCTCGCCGCCATCCCTTTTGCGGTGCTGGAACGACGGGTCGGCAAGAAGGTCGGCAAAATTGAAATCAGCGGCTCGAAGACGCTGCCCGATGGAACAACAGCGAGGGTGGTGTGGCAGGTTCAGGGCAACAATGACCTGGGTCTGCCGACCGAACAGGATCTCGATATCTTCGTCGCGCTCGGAGTCCTGACATTCCGCAATGATTTTGCTAAAACCGTGACGTTCACCGGCCGCGAGATCGCCAGAATTCTCGATATCGGGGCAGTTCATGGCAAGTTCTACAAGCGCCTGAAATTGGCCATGGATCGCTTCATCCCGCTGCGCTTCCGCGCGCTGATGGAGAACGAGCAGCATGAAGAAGTGAAATGGTGCAATGTCTTCCAGGAAGCCAGTTTTTCGCTGAATCGCACTACCGGCCGGTGTACCGGATCCGTGACCTGGACGGACAAATTGATTCAATCCATGGACAGCGGTTTTTTTCGCCTGCTGGACGCCAGCCGCTACATGGAACTCGACGGCATTACCGCGAAGCACTTGTATCGTTTCCTGGCAGTGGCTTTTGCCAAGACCAACGTGGTGGTGATCGACGCCCGCCAACTGGCTGCCGAGCATCTCGGCATTCTCAACCCTCCCAAATATCTGTCACGCCTGATGCAGACGCTCGAGCCGGCCTTCGAGCAACTGATCCGCATTCAGATCCTCGGCTCCTACCAAATCATTTCGAGCGAAGACTGGCGCATCGCACTGCATAAACATGCCAGCTATGTGTCTGAGCGTAAAACGCTGCAGTTGCACAGCCTGACCGATCCCGAGACCAAAAGAGCGGAGTGTCAGGAGCGCCTGCAGCAAGGCGGTATCGCGGTCAAAGCTGTCGCGGCCTGGTGCCAGGCTGCCGCCACGGCACTGGACTTCTACGGCTTGGAACGCAGCGCCCGTGTGCTGCACGGCATGATCGAAGAGGAAGTGTTGACTCACGTCGCGGCAAGCATCGTTCGCAGCGCGCTTGAAGCCGGGCCGGCATCGCCGGAAGGCTGCGATCTGCTGGATTGGTGCGAGATCGCGCTGCATGTCTGCCGGCACAAAAAGCGTACCGGCCAGAGTCTGCGCAACTCCGCGGGTTTGATCGTAAAAATCATCAAGGATCCCTCTACACGCAGCCGCGTTGTCAGCCACGAACTGGAAACCACTCTCAAGAACACCTTCCGGCGCCAGCAGGAGATGGCCGAACGCCAGGATCGCGAGGAACTGGAACGGGCTTTGATTATGGAGTACGAGCAATCCCGCGTACAGATTGCCGAGATGCTTTTCCAGGATATGCCGGACGTGAAAAAGGGCATGATGCGCAAACAGAAAGCCGAGGCTCTCCGTCAACAGGAGCGCTTCCAGCGAATTTCGCCCGAGGTGCAGGAGCGAGAAATCGATGGCGCCATCATCCAGGACATCGCTCGCAAGGAAGCGCCGCCGTACGAAAAATGGCGGCTTCGCAAGCAGGCTCAACAGGCCGTACTGGCCTTCGTCGAGCCGGAAGCTCCCGCGACCGAAGGCATCGCTTAGCCCACTCCACAAGTCCCTTCCCTGCCCTGTCTTTTGCCGCGATGCTGGTGCGGGTATCATGAACCTTGAGGAATCCGGCCGTGACCACCAATTTTCCCGAGCGCTATAAAGCCGATGTCGTCAAAGCCATTGAGACCATCGATCTGGAAAAGGTTGGCCAGGCGATCGGGATTCTGGCGCAGGCACGCGACGAGGGCCGCCATATCTTCGTCTGCGGCAACGGGGGCAGTGCTTCCACGGCATCGCATTTCGTCTGCGATATGGTGAAGGGCGCCAGCTTCAACCGGACGGCCCGTTTCCGCATCATGGCGCTCACCGATTCTCTCCCCACCCTGACGGCTTACTCCAACGACGTGCACTACGAATGCGTGTTCGTCGAGCAGTTGAAGAACTTCGCGCAGCCGGGCGACGTCGTGATGGCTTTCAGCGGGTCCGGCAACTCGCCCAACGTTCTCAGGGCGGTGGAGTACGGGAACTCGATCGGCTGCCGCACCATCGCGCTGACAGGCCGGAATGGCGGTAAGCTGGGGCCTCTGGCTGAGCTGAACATTCAAGTTTCGAATCCACACATGGGCCGCATCGAAGACGGACACCTGGTGGCGATGCACATGATCTGTTACTACTTCATGGACGAGGAGGCGGTCCACCCGTGAAGACGATCAGCGTTGTCTGCGGCTGCTTCAATGAAGAAGAGAATGTCGAGGAGATGTACAACCGCGTGCGCGCGGTGATGGCGGAGCTCGGGCGCTACCGCTATGAGCACATCTTTATCGACAACAGTTCCACGGACCGTACGGTGGAAATCCTGAAACGCATTGCCGCCGCCGATACCAATGTGAAAGTGATTGTGAACGCGCGGAACTTCGGACACATCCGCTCACCGATTTATGGAGTCCATCAGGCGTGCGGCGATGCCGTGGTCGGGATGGCGTCGGATCTGCAGGACCCGCCGGAGATGATCGCGGAGATGATCCGGGAGTGGGAGAAGGGCTATTACATGGTCCTGGCGGTCAAAAACGCCAGCCAGGAAAATCGGCTGATGTTCTGGGTCCGCACGAAGTATTACCGGCTAGTGAACCGGCTGTCTTCGATCGAGACCTTCGAAAACTTCACAGGCTTCGGGCTGTACGACCGCAAAGTGATCGACCTGGTGCGCTCGTTTGACGATCCGTATCCGTATTTTCGCGGCATGATTGCGGAGATCGGCCTGTCCCACACCACCATTCCCTTCACCCAGCCGCGGCGCAAACGCGGCATCACGAAGAACAACTTCTATACGCTGTACGACCTGGCAATGCTGGGCATCACCAACCTGTCAAAGGTCCCGCTGCGATTGGTTACGTTCTCCGGTTTTGTATGCGCCGCCGGGTGTCTTCTGGTGGGGCTGGCGTACTTGCTATATAAGCTGCTCTTTTGGACGCGATTTTCTGTCGGCATCGCTCCCCTGGTGATCGGCATCTTTTTCTTCAGCTCCATTCAGTTGATTTCGGTGGGAATCCTCGGCGAATACATCGGAGCGATCCATACGCAAGTGCAGAAGCGGCCGCTGGTAGTGGAGCGGGAGCGTGTCAATTTTGAATGTCAGCCGGGAATGCCGCAGACCGGGGACCAGGCCGCGGCGAAGTGACGAGCCGCAGCCGTAAGGTGTGGTCGTGGTCGCTGTCGATTCTGGTTTCTGGAGTTCTCCTCTACTATTCCTTGCGCGGCATTCAATGGAAGGACGTCTGGCGGATCATCGCGACCGCGCAATGGCGCTATATCGCCGCCGCAGCCGGGATCATGTCGTTCTCCTTTCTGGTGAGAGCGATTCGCTGGCGAATCCTGTTGAATGCGGAGGCGTGGTTCAGCGTCGCTACCGTGTTTTGGGCCAACATGGCCGGCTACCTGGGCAATAACTTTCTGCCGGCAAGAGCGGGTGAAGTGATTCGCAGCCTGCTGATCAGCAACCGGTCGGCGCTAAGTAAAACCTACGTGCTGACCACGGCCTTGAGCGAGCGGCTCATGGATGTGATCGCGCTGGTGCTGTGGAGTTCGCTGGTGCTACTGGGGGTGGACCCGAAGCCGCGGTGGATGGCGGACTTGTCGCGAACAATGGCGATTGTGGCCGGCGCCGGCGCGGCAGCCATCATCGTGCTGCCGCATACCGGCACTCTGGTCGAAACGGTGCTGCGCCGCATTCCGATGCCCGCGGGAATTCAGAACCGGCTACTGGGATTCGCGGAACAGATCCTGTTGGGACTGCGCGCGTTTCACGATTGGAGGCGGCTGGCGGGCTTCATCTGCCTGACGGTTGTGGTCTGGGTCGCGGACGCTTTCGGCGCCATGGTCGGAGCGAGAGGATTGGGACTGACGATTCCCTTCCCCGTCGCTCTACTGCTGCTGACCGGCCTGGGGTTGGGCAGCGCGCTGCCATCCACCCCGGGCTATGTCGGCGTGTATCAGTTCGTGGCGGTATCGGTTCTGGTCCCGTTTGGCATCAGCCGCGATGGCGCTCTGGCTTACATTCTGGTCGCCCAGGTTCTCGGTTACGCGGTGGTGACGGCATTCGGTCTGCCTGGGTTGTACATATTGCAGGGCAGCGGTTCGCTGCGCAAGCTCACTCAATCGGGCAAGTAGAAGCTGGAGCTGTCGCTAGGCCGGGCGTGCAGATAGCGGCCTGTGGTGGAGACCGACGCGTGGCCCAGCGTCGCCTGAACCAGGTGGATGGGCGCGGCGCGATCGAGCGCATGGCTGGCATGGGCGTGCCGCATCCAGTGAGGCGAGATCTTGTGCTCCATGCCGGCTTTACGTGCGGCGTCGTAGACAATGCGGCGGACCTGCGATGGATCGAGCGCGCCGCCTTTGCGGCTGGCAAAGACAGGATCGATGGCGCGAGCCTCTCCCTTTTGCGCCATCAACTGCTGCCAGATTTTCGGCTTCAGCAGGATGGCGCGGGTCTTGCCGCCCTTACCGAAGACTGTGATCTGGCCGCCTTCCTGGCGACCCAGCGCATCGCACCATTTGAGGCCGCACAACTCGCTGACCCGCACGCCTGAGACATACAGCAGCTTCAGCAGGAGGCGATTGCGTCCTTCCGCTGCCGCATCGATCAGCCTGGCGACTTCGCTCTCGGCGAGAATGCGCTGCGCCAGGTTGTCGCGAGTCGGTCGGAGTTTTACAGCGGCGCCGACATTCACCGCCAGATAACCAGTCTCCTGCGCGAAGGAAAGCAGCGACTTGACAGCGGTGAGGGCGCGGTTCTGGCTGGCCGGCTGGAGACTTCCCTGCCCCAGGTGCCCGGCCCATGCTTGCAGATCGGCGAGGGTAACGCCCGGGAGAGGTTTTTGGACGAAAGACAGAAAGCGGGCGGCGTCGGCTGCATAGGCGCGGCGCGTGTGTGTGCTGGTTTTCAGGGAGAGCCAGAGTTGGACGAGGTGGGAATCGTGGGAGGGGATCAGGGCGGGCTGTGTCAGGACCGAGAGGTCGCCCATGGAGGTCGATGATAGCACGATATGTTTCGTTATCGTGTATTGAGGATGGAACGCCGAGCATGAGACGACCATAAACGCCTTTGTGCGAGAGCTTGACGCCTTGATTGTCGCTGCGGCGGAGGCGGGTGGGGCTGCCGTGCTGTTCACCGAAGATCTCAACCATGGTCAGGTTTACGGATCTGTGGCAGCCCAAAACCCATTCCGTATATGAAACGATCGTTCCATAACGCAGTGAATTGCGGTAGGCTGGATCGATGCCTGCCAGACCTTCGTATTTTCATCGGGTTGGAGATGCCATAGCGGCCTTCCAGGGCGCTTCGGCCGACTGGGTGGACCGTCGGGCTGTCGAGGAGACATTGGGAGTCTCCAAGACGGTCGCTTGGCGGATTATGAGGCATTGCGGGGCGCTGGACGGACCTGGAAATACGCTGATCTGCCGGCGCGAGGACCTGGTGGCAGCGCTCACGAAATTGCAGGCCACCGGCGATTTCGACCGCGAAACCCGCCGCCGCGACCGTATCTCTGCCTATCTCGAACATTTGGCGCAGTTTGGCCGCAGCAAGCGGACTACGGTTGCGGAAAGCGGCAAGGCGCTGCAAATCCTGAGTTCCCGCTTTGGTAAACTGCCCGCAGGAGTGGAGCTTTCGGCGCGGCGCCTGGTTGTGGACTTCACCAGCCCGGAAGAATTTCTGGAGAGGGTAGGGTCCGTCATCTTCGCGCTACAGAACGACTTCGACGAGATCCGCGATTTCATTGAGGCTGGGTAAGGCCTAGGACCTCACCAGCCCACTGCCTTTGCTCGTCATCGGCTTCGGGGCTCTTGAGGATCTCCTCGGCGAATTGGCGATCGCGCGATGCGGCGGACTGCCGGTGGAGTTCCCGCTCTTCCCGAAACTGGCGAAAGGCCTCGCCCTGGAAGCACTTAGGGACTGCTGTCAGGAGGAATCCGAGGGGCATCCGGATACCGGGCTTCCCTGCCTTGAGGTCGATAAAGTGGACCACTTCGTCGAGGGTAGCGTCGGGGGCATTGCCCAGGCACCGTCGCCAGAGATCCGCGGCAGCCGAGTCGTCGACGTCGGAAATGTAGCGGCGGAGGGCCGTCACAATCCCGGCCGGTACGGACGACGATGACTCAGCAGTATTCCTTACCAAATGCCTATTCTCTATATACGCACCTGTAGGAAGTGCACTCGATTCTTCGAATTTGGGTGCACTCGTTTTGCCTGAAGCAGGTGCACTTCGTATTGAATCAGATGCAGTTAAATACAGCGCAGTTGTTTTAGGTGCAGTTGATTCAGGTGCACTTGAATCAGGCGTGTATGGAGTCGCCAGTTCCCTGCCCGTTTGCGGATCGACAAACGCCACGCCGCGGGTTCGGATTACGTGAGTGAGGCCGGCGGTTTTACGGCGTCTCAGGATCTCGCGGAAGCTGTAGACGATATAAGTCCGGCCGTCGGTGTAGCTGAAGCCGGGCTGCTCGTCGATCGCGAGTTTCGCCACCAGGGACCGGACGTTCGCTTTGCAATTACTGTAGGCCATGCGGGAGAGTTCAGCCAGAGTGCGCAAGCCGATGGTGAGAGACCGGGAATCCCCCTGGTAGGGCTTGCCGGCCCGATACATCGCGTCGTAGACCGCCTGTTCGGCCAGGGAATGTGCATCCTGGACCGTGGAGGCTTCTCGAATCCGGGGACGCCGTCCAATACGAGAATTGAGTGCACTCGATTCAAGCGCATCTGTATCAGGTGTAGTGTAATCAGGTGCACTTGGTTCATACGCTGCCGGCTCTTCAAGGTAAACGGGTGCACTCGAAACAGGTGCGGGTAATTCAGGTGCAGTCGATAGCCGTGAGTCAGGTGCACATTCTACAGGTGCAGTTGTTTCAGGTGCACTTGATTCAGATGCATGTGATTCAACTGCATCTGAAATGGCCTCCTCCAACCGGTCCAGGGCAGGGACGGGAACAGAGTTGTCCCGAGTCAGGAAACTGCAGAACCCCGACATCCCGGTGGTTCCGGCCAATTCTTCGAGACTGATGGGCTCCAGCTTACGCTTCTGCCGGGAGCGAGTACTGCCGCTCATTCAACTGTCCTTTAAGGTGATCCAATAGATTTTCGGCTACCAGGCGATAGTCCTCTACAGCCTTGCATTTGGGATCGAAATCCAACAGAAACTTCCGCGCGCGGGTCGCCTTTGGCACGGTCGAATCGGTCCGCACCGAAGGGAGTAGGGGAATGTTGTATTCCCGCGACAGCGACTGCAAGCTATCCAGAATCACATCCGTCATTTGCAGCCGGCGGTCCACCTGCACCGGCAACACCGCGACCGGTTGGATCGTCGCCTTGAACAGGCGGTTCAAAGTCGCCGAGGTCTGGATGGCCGCATAGGCGCCCTGCAGGCTCAACGGATCCATCGTTAGAGGGATGAGAATCTGCTGCGAGTACATGAGCGCGCAGCTCTGGAGCAGGGAAATGGCCGGCGGGCAATCGATGATGACGGCGTCGTAATCCTTCTCGACGGGCGTCAGCAGCACCTGGAAGATCAGCTCCCGGCCGGTCCGCGGCGTCAGGATTCCTTCGATATCTGTAGTTTCCCGATTACTGCATAGCACGTCGATATTGGGATGCGCCTGAACCAGGCAGTCCTTGAAGCGGTAGTTCGAAATGACGAAGCTGTACAGGTAATTGGAAGCCTTCAGACCCAGTGTGGCTCCGATCGAGCCTTGCGGATCGATATCGATGAGCAGCACTTTGAGCCCACGCTCGGCGAATTCCCGCGCCAGGCTCAACGTGGTCGTGGTCTTCGCCACACCACCCTTCTGGTTAGCGATCACCAGTCGAATCAAGCGGTTCCTCCGTTAAGACGTTGCGAACAACCTCGATATCGGTCATCGTCCATTGCAGGTACCCGTTCTCTGGATTGGCATCCGGCGCCGGGATCTTTCCCGCTTTAATCCAGTTATGCAATGTTCGTTTAGTGATGCCGAGGATACGGGCGACACGAGCACTAGTGAGAAACTCCGGCGATTGTGCCGTTCGTCGCATCACAGTTATGTTAACGGAGGAATTGGGTCAATTCAAGCAAAAGTGTGAAAGAGCGCAAGAAAGTGTGCTACTCCTGCCGAACGATCGGCATGCGCCAGCCTGTACCGAACGCCCGAGAGGTCACCTTGAGCACCGGAGCGGCCTGCTTGCGCTTAAACTCGGCAATGCGAACCAGCCGTAAAACGCGCCTAACCGTTTGCTCATCATAGCCTTGCGCGATAATCTCCTCGGCGGATTGGCTTTGTTCCACATGTAATTCCAGGATCTGGTCAAGCAGCTCGTAAGGCGGCAGGCTGTCCTGGTCGGTCTGGTCTGGTCGCAGTTCAGCCGAGGGGGCCTTGGTGAGAGTCGCCTCCGGAATGTCCGGCTTGCGCTGATTGCGCCAGCGCGCCGCCCGGTAGACCATCATCTTAGGCAGGTCCGCGATCACCGCCAGGCCGCCGTTCATATCGCCATAGAGCGTGCAGTAGCCCACCGACAGTTCCGATTTGTTGCCGGTCGTCAGCAGCAGCGACCCATACTTGTTCGACAACGCCATCAGCAGATTGCCGCGAATGCGCGACTGGATATTCGGGAGTGAAACCGCGAAAGGCATCGGTCAGCACGCCGTCATAAGTCTTCATGATGTCGGCTATCGGCAGGACCAGGGTCTGGATTCCCAGATTGCGGGCGAGCTCGGCCGAATCGTCGACGCTACCCCGGCTGGAATACACCGAGGGCATCATGACGCCGAGGACGTTCTCGGGTCCCATGGCATCGGCGGCGATGGCGGCTGTCAGCGCGGAGTCGATGCCGCCCGAAAGGCCCAGCAGCACTTTAGTAAACCGCGTCTTACGTGCGTAATCGCGAACACCGAGCACCAGCGCATTCCAGATTTCGGCCTCGGGTGTGAAGTCGTCATCGGCGATGGAGCCGGTGCCGGCGGCCAGATCCACAATTACGACGTCTTCCTCGAAGCCTTTCGCACGGGCGAAAGAACGGCCCTGCGCATCGAAGGCGCCGCTGCGGCCGTCGAAGATCAGGTCGTCGTTGCCGCCCACCTGGTTGACCCACGCGAGCGGCAACCGGTACTTCGCCGCCATCTGTCCCAGCATCTGCTCGCGAAGAAGCTGCTTCCCGACCGTGAATGGAGAGGCGGAAAGGTTGATAATCGCTTGTGCGCCCGCCTGCGCCATGGCTTCGATGGGGTCCTGATGGTAGCGGCGGCGCTTCCAGAAGTCGCGATCGTTCCAGACGTCTTCGCAGATGCTGATGCCGAGCTTCCACCCGTTCAGCTCCAGGATTCCAGGCTCCTTGGCCGGCTCGAAGTAGCGGTCCTCATCGAAAACATCGTACGTGGGGAGCAGGGTTTTGTGGAACGTCTGCCCCACTTCGCCGCCCTTCAGCAGGACCGCGCTATTGAAGAGCGGCCGCCCCATTTCCGCTGGGTTTGGCGTAGCGAGCCCTACCAGCAGCGGGGGAGCATTCTGGATTTCCGCCGCGATGCGCGTCAGTTCCTGGCAGCCGCGGCGAATAAAGCCCTGGCTCATCAGAAGATCGCGCGGAAGGTAGCCCATCAGCGCCAGCTCCGGTGTCACCACCAGGTCGGCGCCTTGCGATTGCGCATTCCGCACGCCGCGAATAATCAGCGAGGAATTGCCGCCGATATCGCCTGCCGTAGGATTGAGCTGTAGAAGCGCTACACGCAAAACAGACCTTGAGATGCTAGTTTAGCAATATGACCGTTCCCCTGCTCGACGTGCGGCGCCAGAACCTTCCTTTAGAGGCCGAATTGACGGAAGCGTTTCGCCGCGTTCTGCACGCGGGCCACTTCATCGGCGGCCCGGA
>Ga0210401_10002695_pt1 | contig 19473 bp, 13 predicted proteins | sample IncBWH32MmetaG_FD_150866 | JGI IMG/M metagenome (GOLD analysis project Ga0210401, IMG submission 150866) | Forest soil microbial communities from Barre Woods Harvard Forest LTER site, Petersham, Massachusetts, United States - Inc-BW-H-32-M | ecosystem: Environmental > Terrestrial > Soil >... | reverse complement strand
GGGCGCTTTCAGCATCCCTAATGTCCCGTTCAACCCATACCACCTGAGCATCACGGCATCCGGTTTCGCCGCCTACAGCCAGGACATCGACGTGCGCTCTCTGGTTCCCTTGAATCTGAAACTGACCCTCAAAGTCAGCGCTTCGGCCGAGGTTGTGACGGTGGAAAGTGAAGGGGGCGATCTGATCGAGAACGATCCCACCTTCCACACCGACGTCGACAAGGCCATCGTCGATCGCCTTCCCCTCGAAAGCCAGTCTTCTTCCTTGAGTTCCGCGGTGACCTTGGCTACGCCTGGAGTGGCGGCGGATTCCAACGGCTTCTTCCATGGAATGGGTGATCACGCCGAGAATTCCTTCTCGCTCGATGGCCAGCCCATCACCGACCAGCAGAGCAAGACCTTCTCCAACCAGGTCCCCCTGGATGCGGTTCAGTCCATTGAGGTCATTTCCGGCGCGCCGCCGGCGGAGTACGGCGAGAAAGCCAGCCTGATCATTAATCTCACTACCCGCTCCGGGCAAGGAGTGAAACAGCCCAGCGGAAGCGTCACCGCGTCCTACGGCTCCTTCGGCACCGCCAATGTCGGCGTCAATCTCGCCTATGGTGGAGACAAATGGGGCAATTTCATTTCCGCCAGCGGCCTCAACAGCAGCCGTTTCCTCGATCCTCCCGAGTTCACGGTCATGCATGCCAAGGGAAACGAGGAAAATCTGTTCGATCGTTTCGACTACCAGATTTCGACGGGCGACTCTGTTCACCTGAACCTGGGATACAGCCGTTCCTGGTTTCAGAATCCCAATTCGTTTGACGGACAGGATGCCACGGCCTGGAAGGGACTGGTCGTCGACAACAACGGGCTCGACCCCAACGGCAACCCGGTTGGGCCCACCGATCAGCACGCCCAGATCAAGACTTTCAACATCGCTCCTTCATGGATTCGCCTGCTCAACGCCAGCACGGTTCTCACCGTCGGCGGCTTTGTGCGACGCGACCGCTACGATTACTACCCGAGCGGCAACCCGTTCGCCGACCTCCAGCCCGATCTCCAGTCGCAGACCGTCGGCCAGGATCGTCTTCTTACCAACGGCGGCATTCGTTCCTACATCTCCTACGTCAAGGGCATTCATAACGTGAAGGCGGGTGCTGTCTATCAGCAGACCTTGCTCGACGAGCACGACACGCTGGGCATCGTCGATCCCACCTTCAACGATCCTGCGAGTCCTGGCTACAACCCCGTACTGGCGCCCTTCGACCTGACTCGCGGCGGCCACCTGTTCAACTTCAACGGCCATACCGACGTGAAGCTGCTCAGCATGTATCTGCAGGACTCCATCACGAAGGGGAATTGGGCCATCAACGTTGGCCTGCGCGGCGACTTCTACAACGGCCTCAGCACGCATAAGGAAGCCCAACCGCGCCTCGGCGTTGCTTACAACATCAAGCGCAGCAATACCGTGCTGCGCATGTCGTACGCGCGAATCATGGAAACCCCGTTCAACGAGAATCTGGTGCTGTCGAGCACCGGCTGCGCCAACCCGGTGCTGAATCCGCTCCTGGGTTGCAACGGAGCCGGCGTCACTCCCTTCCTACCCGGATGGCGCAACGAGTTCCACGCCGGTTTCCAGCAGGCCTTCGGCCGGTATGTGGTCTTTTCGGGCGAGTACATCTGGAAGTACACCCACAATGGCTATGACTTCAGTATCCTGGGCTCCACCCCCATCACCTTCCCCATCGAGTGGCACAATTCCAAGATTCCCGGATATGCCGGCCGCATCAGCGTCCCGAACTTCCACGGCTTCTCGGCCCTGGTCGTCTTCTCCAGCGTGGCTTCGCGGTTCTTCGACCCACAAATCGGTGGCGCTGGCGCGACTCCGTCCGCCGCCGGGGGTGTTTTCCGCATTGACCACGACGAGAAGTTCAATCAGACCACCCACCTCCAATACCAACCCTGGCAGCGTGGACCCTGGGTCGCCATGAACTGGCGTTACGATGGCGGTCTGGTTGCCGGCCCAGTTCCGTGCGCCGGTGGCGACTGTAAAAACGGACCCAGTGGCACCGACAGCGTCGTCGATGTGAGCGGCTTCACCCCGGATCAGCAATTCCAGGCTGGGCTTTTCTGCGGATCCGTTCACGCTGCCCCGCCCAGTCCAGCCAACCCCCTGGGCACGCCCATCAGCAGCAACGGGCTGTGCCCTGGGTCGCAGTACGGATCGAGTCTGGTGTCCATCACCACGCCCGGCACCAACAACGCCGATCACAACCCAAACCGCATCTCCCCGCGCAACCTCTTTGACTTCGCCATCGGTCACGACAATCTCTTCCACGGCGACAAGTACAAAGTGAGCTTGCAGCTGACCGCGATCAATGTCGCCAACAAGTACGCCCTCTATAATTTCGTTTCCACCTTCAGCGGGACACACTACGTCACCCCGCGCACCCTGACCGCTCAACTCGGCTTCCATTTTTAATTCGCCGAGCACGCGGTTGGAAAACAAACCCCGATGGAGCGGCGGGGCCCTCCGAGACGGGCGGGGACGCCCGTCCCTCCACCGACAAAAGGCGATTCTTGCAAGAAAAGCGACCTCGCCAGAGGTCGCCTTCTTTTTCGTGCACCAGTTTTGGGGGAGGGCGCACAAAGATACCCGGTCTCGCTGTGATGCTCGGTGTCCTCTGTGGCTAGCCTACGACACCATCGCCTCTAACGCCATGCGATTCCGAATGACCAGCGTCGATCCTTCCAGCCGAATCAGTTGTTTCTTCCGCAGGTCACTTAGCAAACGGGTCACGGTTTCGCGCGACGCACCGATCATCTGGGCCATCTCCTCATGGGTCAGCCCGGAAGTCACCCGGATCTCCTTCCCCGTGGTCGCTGAGGACGGCGTCCACGAGAGCAACAGCTTGGCCAGTTTTCCGGCGGACGAGCGCGCCAGGATCAGATCATGAATATCGCGATACGCCGACTGAAACTCGCGGCTCAGCGCTTGCGCCGAGCGCAGCCCGGCCTCGCCATGCCGCGCCAGCATCTCCAGAAACGGCTCACGCGCGACGAAATTCACCTGGCACGGCATCGCGGTCTCGGCCGTCAATTCATACTCGGTCCCGGCGATGACCGCGCTCAACCCCAGCATCTCGCCAGGAATCGCCATCTTCAGGATCAGCACCTTTCCGTCTCGCGAACTGGTCGAAAGCTTGACCTTCCCCGAGCAGAGCAAAAACACACCTCGCGGGCTTTGCCCCTCGACAAACAGGGTCGCGTCCGGGGCATACGCGGTTTGATGGCTGATGGCGTTAAAAGTCTTCAGGGCCGGCGCTGACAGATTGCAGAAACACTCTTCGCGCTTTATCTTGCAACTAATGCAACTGTCAACGATTTCCAAGCCGTATGGCGTATTCATGATCCTCCTTACAACTCCCCGCATCGGCTGTTTCCAGCGCGCGCGGGTCCACGTGCCCACTCCAATGCCCAAAACGGGCGAAAACTCCGCAAATCAATTTCGTTCCGATACCGGGTCCCGATAGCTTCCCTCGTTCAGCACCGGTGCGCCGTCCGCCAGCCGGAATCCGGCTTCGTGCATGCGAATCAGCAACGCCCCTCCGGCGCTATCCACAAAGCGCACCGCGCTCAAATCCACCTGCACCGACCGGGTCCCCAGATTCGCAAACACGTTGCGCCAGCATTGCTCCACTTCCTCGACCCAGGGAATGATCAGGCTGCCTTCCAAGCGAAGCACCACGGTGTCCGGTTTCTCGTCGATAGTGATTCGCAGCATGCCGGTATGCTTGGGTGGCAGTCTAAGCATGGCAGTTCTTCTGCCAAACGCGACGCGGCAAACAACGCTGAGGGGATTGCCTCTTACGCCGCTGCCCAGGCCAGATAGGCTTCCCTGGGTGACGAAGCGGGACGAAGGAGTGGCATCGTGCCGATGTTTCGGCACGCGAGTATGTTTCTTAAACTGGGAATCAGGGCGACTTAGCTGGCATAGTCTTCGCGCGCGATGTCCAGTTTCCGCATCTTGGACTGAAGCGTGGTCCGCTTGAGCCCAAGCCGCACCGCCGCACCCCGTTCCCCGCCGACCCGTCCGCCACACTCTCTCAGCACGCGGATGATGTGCTCTCGCTCCGCGGTCTCGAGCGTCGCATCCGATGCCGGGCGCGTTGGCGCACTGTCCGATTGCAGTTCCGCCAGGGGCGCGCGCAGTACCGAACCCTCGGTGAGGATCACCGAGCGCTCAATGAAGTTCTCCAACTCCCTCACATTGCCCGGCCAATGCCAGCGTTCCAGCGCATTCATGGTTGCAGTTGGAATCGTGTCAATCTTCTTGTCCATCCGCCGCGCCAGCTTTTGCACGAAGTACGGTACCAACAGAGGAATATCGCCAGGCCGCTCCCGCAGGGGCGGCATGAAAATGGGAAACACATTCAGACGGTAAAACAGGTCGCTGCGAAACTGATTTTCCTGCACGCGCTTGGAAAGATCGCGATTGGTGGCCGCGATCAGCCGGAGATCCACGTGGATGGTGCGGTTTGAGCCTAGCCGTTCAAACTCGTGGTCCTGCAGAACGCGCAAGAGCTTAGGCTGGAGCTCGAGGGGAATGTCGCCGATCTCATCAAGGAACAGTGTGCCCTTGTCGGCCAGCTCCATCCGTCCAATTTTCTTGGCGACTGCTCCCGTGAAGGCTCCTTTTTCGTGGCCGAACAACTCGCTCTCCAGTAAACCGGTCGGAATGGCGGCGCAATTCACCTTGATGAAGCTGGCATCCTTGCGCTTGCTCATGCGGTGGATGGCGCGCGCGATGAGTTCCTTGCCCGTGCCGGTCTCCCCCAGCACCAAAACGGTTGATCCGCTGGGAGCCACGGTTCGCGCCTTTCCCAGAACATATTTCAGCCCGGGACTATCGCCAATGATGTCGTCGAACAGGAGTTCGCTGCGAATCTCGTCTTCGAGATAAAGCTTTTCCTCGGTCAACCGGTCGCGGAGCGACTGGATTTCCCGGTAGGCGCGGGCGTTGTCGAGAGCGATCGCCAGTTGCGCCGCAATCTGGTTCAGGATTTCCTCGTCTGCCTGTGAAAATGCCTGCTCCTTCTTGCTGCCCACATTCAACGTTCCCAGCGTGCCCGTCGAGGTCAGCAGGGGTACACAGCGGACCGTGCGGATGCCCGCATCCAGCACCCGCCCGGCGATCCCGCTGGAATGCTGTGCCAGATCTTCCCGGGTCAAGGTTTTGGACTCGCCTTCCAGAAAAGCCTGCCCCGACAGGGTCTGGCTCAACGCGACCGAGCGCCCCGATTCCACCACCGACGTTGGCGAATTGGGCGACAAGACATAAGCCTTCATGTTCTGCTTGTCGCCCTCGTAGAGAGTCACTCCGGCAAAGTCATGGGGCACGACGCGAGTGACGCACTCGGAAATCACCGGTAGCAGACGCTGCATCTCGAGGCTTGAAGCCAGCGTTCGATTGATGTCGACCAGCGCCTGCAGCCGTTTCTTTTCCTCCTGCAAGGCTTCGCGGATCAGCGTGTTCTCGACCGCCACGGCAACCAGTTCCGCGATCCTGCGCAGCAAACGTCGGTCCTCCTCGCCATACGCATTGGCTCGCGTTGTGGCCACGCCGAGTGCTCCCAGGCGTCGCTCGGCGGTGGTCAACGGCATTACGTAGTAGGTGCGGATGCGTTCGGCTTGCAATACTCGCAAAACCCGAGGAAAACGGCTGTCCTGCGCGACATTCTCAAACAGTAATTCCTGCTGGTTTTCCCACACCCAGCCGCTGGGAGATTCGTGGTGCGGGATTTCCTGCGGAAGTGCCGTCGTCGTCCCTGTTCCCCACCAATGCAGGTGCATGACCCGGTGAGCGGGTTCATAGAGGGAGAAATTCAGGAACTGGAAATCTGCCACTTCCTGCAGACGGACAGCAATCGCGGGAAACAATTCGGGCACACTGAAATGCCGGACCATCAGGTCCGCCATTTCCAGCAACGCTTCGTAACGCCGAAGTTCTCCGGAAGCGTCAGGGGGATGATCAGGGCGAGCAGCCATACTTACAAATCCCCGCGCCCCTCTTCGCAGGGTTCGACCTCCGCACTTAGCGAGAAACCCGCGGGATCATAGCTCGTTTTCGACTCGCTTAAAAGCTTAAAAGCAGCTTAGCGCTTAGCTGATAAGTCCCCCCCCGTTTAAGAACCGGACTTACTAATCGACCTCTACGTCCAAATTTTCAACCGCTGGGCACGCCATCTGGACGATCTCTACCGCACAAAGTGCCGGCATTTCAGCACTCGCGCCGGTTTCTTGCACAAACCCATCCAGCGTCCTCACCCCAGCGTATAATTCAGTAATGGCTCGCGGTTGGGAGAGTAAGTCGGTTGAGGCCCAACAGGCCGACGCTTTGGCAGAACCTCAGCGTTCGCGCTCGACACTTACTCCCGACCAAGCCCAGCTTCGCCGCAAGATCGAAGGTCTGTCGCTTTCTCGTCTCCGTGTCCTGCAAGAGCTCGAAGCTTCCCGCGACCCGCGGCGCACCGAAATGCTTCAGCGTGCCCTGGCCGATCTCGACCGGCAACTTCACGACCTGCAAAGCCACTGATTCAGCCACCCTTTCCCCAGCTCCCAAACTGAAACCACGCCGCCTGGTGCTCTGAGAAAGCCGCGCCGGAGGCCAGTTTCCGCCGACTGTATAATTGAAAAATCCATGAGAGCTTACGTTTATGTGTCGCTCAAGAAGAGTGTTCTGGATCCACAGGGCAAGACCATCCAGGGCGCGTTGAAGAAGATGGGCTACAAGGGACTGGGGGATGTGCGCCAGGGCAAGTATTTCGAGCTTACGCTCGACGGCGAACTCAGCAAGTCCGAAGCCGAATCTGAGGTCGACCGCATCGCCCGCGAGGTCCTCACCAACCCGGTCATCGAAGAGTATCGATATTCCCTCGAAGACTAGGCCGGGCTTTTTATCTTCACCGGCGGCGGATCCGACGGTCGGCGCTGCGACTATGGATCTTTGACGAGAGGTCTCTGGACAGAGATGTTGGACTAGCGACAAAAGGAGCAGGGCTGCTATGTGCGGCATCGTGGGTTATGTAGGAAAGAAGCAGGTGGTCCCCGTCATCATCGACGGACTCCGCCGGCTTGAGTATCGCGGATACGATTCCGCCGGCATCGCGGTGGGCGGCAACGGCGAGGGCCTGCAAATCCGCCGCGCCGAAGGGAAGCTGCGCAATCTCGAGGAAGTCATCCGCGCCAAGCCGCTGGATGGCACCTACGGCATTGGCCACACCCGCTGGGCCACCCACGGACGTCCCAGTGAAGAGAACGCTCACCCGCACCGGGATTGCACCGGCAAAATCGTGGTCGTGCACAACGGTATCGTCGAGAATTATCTGGCCCTGAAAAAGAAGCTCATCGAAGAAGGCCACAAGTTCACCACTGAGACCGACACCGAGATCATTGCCCACCTGATCGAGAAGTATTTTTTTAAAAGTGGCAACGGTCACCACCCTGCACTCGAAGAAGCGGTTCGCAAGGCCGTAAAGGAATTAACGGGCGTGTTCGCGCTCAGCGTGATTGCGGTCGACGACCCGAACAAGATTGTCTCGGCGCGCAATGGTCCGCCGGTCGTAATCGGCATCGGCAAAGACGAATACTTCGTGGCCTCGGACGTACCTGCAATCCTTTACCACACCCGCGATCTTTTCTTCCTGGCCGACGGTGACGTCGCCGTCATCACGCCCGAAGGCGTGAAGCTCACCGACTTTGACGGCAAGCCCATCACCCGCCAGGTGCAGCACGTCACCTGGGACCCGATCATGGCGGAAAAGGGCGGGTTCAAGCATTTCATGCTGAAGGAAATCTACGAGCAGCCGCGCGCCGTGCGCGACACCACGCTGGGACGCGTCTCGCAGGACACTGGCCAAATCTTTCTCGAAGAGATGGAAATCAGCGAGGCGCAGTTCCGCGCGTGCAAGAAGATCAACATAGCTGCCTGCGGCACCAGTTGGCACGCCGGGCAAGCCGGCAAGTTCATGATCGAGAGCCTGGCGCGCATCCCCGTCGAAGTCGACTACGCCAGCGAGTGGCGCTATCGCGATCCCATCATCCCGCCCGACACCATCACGCTGCTGATCACACAGTCGGGCGAGACTGCCGACACCATTGCCGCCCAGCGCGAAGCCAAGGCCAAGGGATGCAAGACCCTCGCGATCTGCAACGTGGTCGGCTCGATGGTGACCCGCGAAGCCCAGGGGACGATCTACACGCACGCCGGCCCCGAGATCGGCGTCGCCTCGACCAAGGCATTTACCGCGCAGCTGACCGCGCTCTATCTGCTTTCGCTTTACCTCGGACAGGTGCGCGGCAACCTCAAGCCTGAGCAGTTGAAGGCGGAAGTGTTCGAGCTCACCCGTCTGCCCGGAAAGCTTGAGCAGGTGCTGACCCGGGAGCAGGAGTGTGAAGAACTTGCCAAGCAATATTCGCGCGCGCAGGACTTTCTCTTCCTCGGACGCGGCATCCACTATCCGATCGCGCTTGAAGGCGCATTGAAGTTGAAGGAAGTCTCCTACATTCACGCCGAGGGCTACCCGGCCGGCGAGATGAAGCACGGACCCAACGCGCTCATCGACGAAAATCTTCCCGTCGTCATCATCGCGACACGCGATCCGCACGATCCTCTGTCGGTGATCCGCTATGAGAAGACGATGTCGAATTTGAAAGAAGTAAAGGCGCGCTCCGGACAGGTCATCGCGCTCGCCACTGAAGGCGACGAGGAGATCAAGGAAGCGGCCGACCACGTCATCTACATCCCGCCCGCACCGGAAGAACTGGCGCCGATCCTTGAAATCGTCCCGCTGCAACTGCTCGCCTATCACATCGCGGTGCGCCGCGGGTGCGACGTGGACCAACCGAGGAACCTGGCCAAATCGGTAACCGTGGAATAGGGACGTCAGGTGGCAGGTCTCAGGTGGCAGGTCACAGGTGTCAGGTCTCAGGTGTCAGGTGTCAGGTCTCAGGTGTCAGGTATCAGGTGTCAGGTCACACTCTTTTCAGCAGGGCCGCGTGGCTGCGACGGATGCTGAGACGCCCGGCCACGACGAACCCGGCCCCCGATACAGGAGCAGCTTTCCATCCAACCAGCGGTTGCGCCCCCGGGGCTGCGTTTGTCATCAAACAGTAGGATGCCTTTTCAAAACCTGACTGTCCGTTTGATGAGTTCGAAGTTGCTGTCGGACTACACCAAGCACCTGGAATTCGAGGTGGAGGGCATGCCGCAGTTCGGCTTCGTGCCCGGACAGTGGCTGTCGCTCAAGCAGACCAAGCCCGACGGCGAAGAACTCACGCGCGCCTACTCCATCGCTTCACCGCCCGATGGCAACCGCTTCGCCCTGTGCTTGAACCGCGTGCAGGATGGATTCATGTCGAACTATCTCTGCGATCTGGCGGAGGGCGCGGAAATCTCGGGCCAGGGACCGTTCGGAAATTTCATTCTGCGCCCGCCGCTGCGCGATACCCTGTTTATCGCGACCGGCACGGGCATCGCGCCGTATCGGTCGATGCTGCAATGGCTCCTTGCGGACCCGTCGCGCCACCAGGGCAAGCAATTCTGGCTTCTGTTCGGGAGCCGCACCGAGAAGGACATCTATTATCACCAGGAGTTTCTCGAACTCGCGATGAAGCATCGGAATTTCGACTACCTGCCTTCGCTGAGCCGCGGCGGTCCGGACTGGAAGGGACTGCGCGGCTACGTGCAGGAACATGTTCGGGGCATCGTGAGCGGACGCTCCGATATGCATGCCTACATTTGCGGCCTCGACAAGATGGTGAGCGCCAATCGGGAATTGCTCAAAAGCCTCGGCTGGGATCGCAAAGCGATTCTGTATGAGAAGTACGACTAGGGCCGAGAGCGCCTTCGTCGTTTCCGGAACGAATCGTTTGATGCTCGAAGGTGCATAGTCGTCATTTTTCTACGATCCGATTGAAATTGTATTCTGAAGGCGCGGGCTGAAAGCCCCGCCCTGATACGAACCTGCACGGCGAGGGCAAGATGCCCTCGCGACAGCCGGCGGGACCCTTCGACTCCGCTCAGGGCAGGCTGCCGGCGCTACGGTGGTTTTTCGGCAGCCTGTGAAGCCCCGAAGTTCCAGCTACGCGTCGCCGGCCCCGAAGTTCCAGCTACGCGTCGCCCTTCCTTATTATTTTGTTCCACCGGGTTGGCGGCTTGCTGACTGCGTGGTGACGAATCGGTCTTGATCCATCTTCGTGAAAACGTATTCCGCTGAGCTGTTGTGGTGTTATGTCGAGCGACGCGACACGGAAAATTCACGTTTCCGCGCCGAGTTGCTATCCAAACGCGCGGGTTAGCGTCTAGGAACAGCGGAGTGATCGCGCGCTCCCGCGTCGCGGGTTTCGTTCCTGCCCCAGCGATCTCACCTGGAGGAGAATCCTGATGAGCCTAGAGAGAATGAAAGCAGCAGTATGGATGGCAGCGCTGGCTTTGACAACAGCCAGCGGGCTTGGATGCAACAAGGCCGCGAACGTGGCCGCGTCGTCGGATGGCGGGAAGGTCCCGATCACGACCACTTCGGAAGAAGCGAGAAAAGAGTTCCTCACGGGACGGGACCTGTCGGAGCGGTTGCTTGGGCAGGAGTCGTTGCAGCATTTCGACAAGGCGATTGCCCTCGATCCGGAGTTTGCTTCCGCGGAACTGGCGCGGGCGAACAACTCACCCACAACGAAGGAGTTCTTTGAGTATCAGAAGAAAGCGGTGAGCCTGGCTTCGAAGGCTTCGAATGGAGAGAAGCTTCTGATTCTTGCCAGCGAGGCCGGAGCCAACGGGGTGACGGAAATTCAGAAGGAATATCTCGAACAGCTGGCGACGGCGTACCCCAACGACGAACGGGCGCAGTTCGCGCTGGGCAATTACTACTTCGGGCAGCAGGAATTCGACCAGGCGCTGACCCATTATAAGAAGTCGGCCGAACTGGCTCCGAATTACTCGCAGGTCTATAACCTGCTTGGCTATTGCTACCGGCAGAAGGGGGACTTCACGAATTCGGAAGCGTCGTTCAAGAAATATGTGGAGCTGATTCCGAACGATCCGAACCCGTACGACTCTTATGCGGAACTGCTGTTGAAGATGGGGCGGTATGACGACTCGATCGCGCAGTACCAGAAGGCGCTGTCGATCGATCCGCACTTCAACCCGTCACGGTTCGGCATCTCGGCGGACTATACCTATAGCGGGAAGCCTCAGGAGGCGGCGGCCGAGTTGCAGACGATGGCCGATCAGGCGCGCAACGATGGCGAAAGACGCACGGCGTATTTCGGGATGGCGGTGCTCGCATCGGACGGCGGGAAGTACGAGCAGGCGCTGGCCGCGATGGACAAGGAATTTGCCGTGGCCGAGAAGAACGGGGATGCGGCCTCGATGTCGGCCGACCTGCAGGCGAAGGGGAACATCCTGATGCAGATGCAGAAGTATGACGCGGCGGCCAAGGAGTTTGACCGTTCGCTCGAGATCACCGAGGATTCGAACCTGTCGCAGGAGATCAAGAACAACGCCACGCTGTTACATCATTTCACCGCGGCGGCAGTGGCGATCGGAAAGAAAGACATGGCCGCCGCGAAAATGCATGCGGACGAGTTCCGCAAAGGCGCGGAAGCCACGAAGAACGATGCCAAGATCAAACAGGCGCACGAATTGACGGGGCGCATTGCGCTGGCAGAAAAAGACTACGCCAAGGCCACGGCGGAACTGGAGCAGGCGAATTTGCAGAATCCGCAGAATCTTTATCGGTTGAGCCAGGCGTACCGGGCGCAGGGGAATGCCGACAAGGCGCAGGAGTATCTCAAGAAGACGGCCGATTTCAATTCCCTGCCGGCGCTGCCTTATGCGTTCGTACGGGTGAAGGCGCAGAAGGAAGCGGGGAAAAGCTAGGGGGGAGGCTGGGGGGAGCCCGATCGAGCGCGGATAGGTGCTTTAAGCGCGAAGGCAGGCGGACTTTTAGGCCGTCGTGGCTCGCGGGCTCACGCCCGCATCGCGAAGTTTCGCCCCTACGGGGCTCGGTCCATTCTTGAACCTTACCCCGGGCTTACGCCCGGGGCTATCCTATGCCGTCCCTGCGGGACTGGTGCCTGCTGCACTGTGGGGCTGGCGCGTGCCCGCTGTGGGACTGGAGCGTGCCGCACTGTGGGACTGGAGCGGAATCGAGTTTTCCTACGACTGCGGAATCGTGTTTCCGAGGCCGCGGAATCGAGTCCTCGGGGGCAGGTGGGTCTCTCGCCGGTCAGCGATGCACCGGACTAACTGCATGCTTAGACTTCTTGTTTCGCTCCTGTTTCTTACAGGTGTGGCTGGCGCGTCGGATGCTCGCGATCTGGTGTTCACGAATGTGAATGTCGTGAGCATGGAGAAGGAAGAAGTCCTTCCGCAGCGGGACGTTCTGATCCATCACGGAATCATCCGCAGCATCGAGGCACACGTTTCGAAAGGGCGCTGGCCGGCCGGAACGATCGTCGTCGACAGCTCCGGGAAATACCTGTTGCCCGGCCTCGCCGATATGCACGTGCACATGGGCTTCGGAGATGAGCAGCAACTCAAGCTTTACGTCGTGAACGGTGTCACGACAGTTCTGAATTTGAGCGGCACTCCGAAGCTGCTGGAATGGAAGGCGAGGATTGCTGCGGGCGAATTGCTCGGCCCGACGTTCTACACGACGGGGCCGATCATCGACGGTGATCCGCCAACGAATAACACCCACGTCGTGGTCAGGAACCGGGGTGAGGCAGAGCGTGAAGTCGATGCACAGGTGCGGCTTGGGTACGACTTCATCAAGCCGTATAGCGCGCTGTCGCGAGAGGGGTACGAGGGGATCGTTGATGCGGCTCGGAGGAACAAGATCCGGCTGGTTGGGCACGTGGCCTGGAGTGTGGGCGTGCAAGGGACGATCGAGGCGAACCAGGACGCGATCGCTCATGTGGAAGAGCTCTACCGGTATTTCGTCGATCGCCACCGCAAGCCGCCTCCGGGCACGCAGCCGGATCCGGCTAAGATTCCCGTGCTGGCCCGGGAACTTGCGGACCATCACACCTGGGTGATTACGACGCTCTCGGCCAACGACAACATTCTGAAGCAGGCGACCAACCTTTCTGCCTTGCTCGAGTCTCCGGACATGCAGTTCATCCCCAAGTTCTATTTGGACGACTGCCGCAAGGACGATCCTTACGCGAACCGAGGCAGTGACTGGGTGTTGCAGAACAAGATCATGGTGCCGTTTCTGTTCAAGATTGCCGCCGGGCTCAAGGCGGCGAGCGTAACCATGATGGCCGGAACGGACGCGACCAATCCGATGCAGGTCCCGGGGATTTCCTTGCATGATGAGTTGGCGGAACTGGTGGAGGCGGGATTGTCTCCGTATGAAGCGCTAGTGACCTACGCGCAATCCGGCAATATTTCTGGGACGCAGCGGCGAGACGGGAACGGTGACGCCGGGCAAGATCGCGGACTTGCTGCTGGTGGAGGCGAATCCGCTGGAGCAGATCACGAACACACGAAAGATTGCGGGCGTGATGGTACGCGGGCAATGGCTGGACGCGGCCGAATTAGAGAGGATGAAGAGGGAGTTGGTGGGGCACTTCGCTCGGGAAGAAAGTGACCCCGCGAACTAATATTCGGCGGGCTAAGCGATCGCGAACCATCACAAAACCGAGTTGATCTGCGTTTTCCCTGAAAGCTGGCAAACGTCCCTACACCCGTCCGCGCACTTTCGCCGCCCACCAGCGCGTGCCGACCAGCAAGAAGCGCCAATCGGAGAAGAATTCTGGAGGCTTGCCTTCGAAGGCGTGGCCGACGAACTGGAAGATCCAGCCAACGATGAATAGTCCGAGGGCGATGGGCCAGAAGCGGTGCACGAAGATGGTGACGACGAAGAAGATCAGCGAGAGAACGATCAGCGGGATGCCGATGGTGTGGCAGAGGCGGTTGACGGGGTTTTGGTGGCTGGTGGAGTACTGCGCGATCCAGTCGTCCCAGGAGCGGTTGCCAAGCATAAACGGCCTCAGCGGGGAGGATAGGACGGGGAGTAGCACGGGGTCAAGGGGCGAAAACCGCCAAACCCACAAGTGGGGCCTGCGTGGAGCGATCGCGTGCAGTAGAGAAGCTTATCCTCCCGACGATAGGGGTGTTCCTGCCAACCGCGGGGTCCCCTTCGGCTTCGCTCAGGGCTGGCTTTCGACTTCGTTCGGCAAAACGCCTCACTGCGCTCAGGATGACAAAAGTGCGGGAGATCAGGCGCCCACGAGGCGCGCGAACATCAGAGCAGCGGCTTCGTCATCTGGATGAAGTGGAAGGGGACTTTGGTGCGGTGAGTGGTGGGGACTTCTTCGACGCCGGTAGAGTGGAAGCCGGCACGCGCGTAGAAGTGCTGAAGCTCGGTGCGGTGGTTGATGAAGCGGAGCTCCATTTCATGGAAGCCGGCGGTGCGGCAGTGATCCTCGACGGCGGCCATGAGTTTTGTGCCGAGTCCGGTCTGCTGACGCGCGGGGTCGACGGACACCAGGCCGAGATGGGCGCGCTCGCCGCGAGGCTCGATGAAGGCACAGGCGATCGGTTCGCCGTTCTCTTCGAAGAGCAGGAATTTTCCGCGGTCGAGAATTTCGTGAAGCGTGTCGGCGTTGACGCGCTCACCTTCGATGTAGGGGCTCTCGGCGACAAAAGCAGCGTTGATGAGCCGGACGAGGGCGGGGATGTCTTCGGGACGCGAGAAGCGGAGGGCCGGGGACATGGAGATATTTTACGCGGCATCGTTGTGCATGTTTCTGAGGGAAAAGAAGGAGATTCCTCGTGGCTCGCTTCGCTCACGCGTCGGAGTGACAAGTCCTCTAAAAGAGGAATCAAGGAACCGAGAAACCGTGAGATCGAAAAAGTCCGCTACTCTTTCTTCAGCCGCCGCAGCAGCGAGGTGGGGTGGATGCCGAGGATGCGGGCGGCCTGGGTTTTGTTGTTGCCCGTGGCGGTCAGAACTTGCTGGATGTAGCTGTCTTCGAGCTCGCGCAGGGTGACAAGGGAGCCGGATGCCGCGGGCTGGTCGGCGCGCGGGGCATTGCCGTTATTGCTGTCGCGCGGGGTCGAGGGGCCGAAATCGCGGATTTCTTCGGGCAGGGCAGTGGCATCGATGTCGCCCTCAGGGGCGAGGATCATGGTGCGCTCGATGACGTTCTTCAACTCGCGGATGTTGCCGGGCCAGGAGTAACGCTGCAGAAGTTCGGCGGCGGCGGGGGTGAAGCCGGTAAAGTTCTTGTGCAGTTCACGGTTGAACTGCTGCACCAGCTCGAGGGCGAGGGGCACGATGTCTTCCTGGCGCTCGCGCAGCGGGGGGATAAAGAGCGGCACAACGTTGAGGCGGTAGTAGAGGTCTTCGCGGAAGCGACCTTGCGCGGCCGCTTCTTTCAAGTCGGCGTTGGTGGCGGCGATGAGGCGGACGTCGATCTTGATGAGCCGGGTGCCGCCCAGGCGCATGAATGTACCGTCCTCGAGCACGCGCAGCAGCTTGGCCTGCACGCTGGGGGACATGTTGGCGACTTCGTCGAGGAAGAGCGTGCCGTGGTGGGCGCGTTCGAGCAGGCCTTCTTTGCGGCGGCGGGCGTCGGTAAAGGCTCCGGGTTCGAAGCCGAAGAGTTCGCTTTCGAGGAGCGTGTCAGGCAGAGACGCGCAATTCAGTTCGAGCAGCGGCATGGAGGCGCGTGGGCTGGCGTAGTGAATGGCTTTGGCGAACACTCCTTTGCCCGTACCGCTTTCGCCGAGGATCAGGATGGTGGTGTGATCGGTTTCGGCGGCCTTATGCGCGACTTCGAGCATCCGGCGGGTGGCTTCGTTCTGGGTGACGACTTTGCCGAAATCGTAGCGGCCGCGGGCGAGTTCGATGTCGTCGCGAACGCGGACGCGCAGGGCAAGCATTTCTCCGGCGCGCTGCAGGGTTGCGATCAGGTCGGCGAGGTGGAACGGCTTGATGAGGTAGTCGTAGGCGCCGAGCTTCATGGCGTCGACGGCACGGTCCACCATGTGGTACGCGCTCATCATGAGAATGATGGCGGCGGGGTTGGCTTCCTTCATGCGGCGCAAGACTTCGACGCCGTCGATGCCGGGAAGCACGATGTCGAGCAAGGTCAGGTCGGGCTTCTCTTCGGCGAAGACGGTGAGAGCATCTTCGCCGGACGCAGCGGTAAACACTTCGAAGCCTTCCTGCCGCAGTCCGCGCGAAACGGTGCGGAGGGTCAGGTCTTCATCGTCGACGACTAGGACGGAGTAAGGCATAGGATCAGGTGCTAGGTCTTGGGCTTTAGGTGTTAGGTGCGAATTATTGGAGATTGTTGTCTCGGGAGAACAGGCCAGGGACCCAAGGCCTAAGACCCAAGGCCTAACACCTGCTACACGACCATTTCCGATTCCTCCATTCCTTTCTTGTGGTCTTCTTCCTGACGAATGGGCAGGGTCAGAGTCACGCTGGTGCCGTGGTTCACGACGCTGTCGACACGGATTTCGCCGTTGTGACTGCGGACGTAGGCCTGGCTGATGCTCAGCCCGAGGCCGGTGCCGCGGCCACGCTTGGTGGTGAAAAAGGGTTCAAAGACATGCGCCAGAATATCGGGGGGAATGCCACAACCGGTGTCGCTGACGCGGATTTCAATCATCTCGACGAAGGTCAGTTTGCTGGCGGTGATGCCGATGCGGCCGCCTTCGGGCGTGGCTTCGGCGGCGTTGAGCAGCAGGTTCATGAGGACCTGGGAGAGCTGGTTGGCGTCGGCACGAATGTAGGGCAGATCGCGAGGCACGGTGTTCTCAAGCTGCTTGCCGCGCAGCATGGGCTGATGCTCGAGGAAGCTGAGCGTATCGGCAACCAGGCGGTTCAAACTGATTTTGCTGAGCACGAGCGGACCGGGGCGAGCGTAATTGACCAGCCCATGCAGCGTGGAGGAGATGCGCTTGGCGCCGGCAATGCACTGCTCGATCTCCTGGCGTTGCTCGGGATCGGGGGTTGCCTTCAGTTCGAGTTCGAGGTGCGAGAGGATACCGAGCAACGGGTTGTTGATCTCGTGCGCGGCCCCGAGCGCTAGTTGCGCGAGCGCGGCGTACTTCTCGTACTCGGTCAGCTGGGATTGGAACTGCGCCTTTTCCTTGTTGAGCTCGCGCTCTTCGTAGAGGCGGCGGAAGAGTTCGTCCTGGGCGAGATCGCGTTCGTGTTCGCGCTGCTCGGTGAGAGCACGCGCCTGTTCGACTTCGCGGCTGAGCGCAGCGATGTCTTTACGATGCAGACTCCAGAGGACGAAGAGCACGACGGCCGCGGCGACTGCAAGGGGTAGAAGATAGGTGGCGAGGCCAGGATCCCAGGTATCGTGTAAACCGATGGGAATGAATAGCATGCCGGATGCAGCAGGGGCGGCCAACCAGGTACATCGCGGGGTTTCGGCGGGCCTGATCATCCAACTATCACGATGAGGGGGGAAGTCTCGGAAAGATGTGATGCGGGTCACGAGGCGCAGGTGACAGGTCACGGGTGACAGATGACAGGTCGAAGTTCGCGATCACGAGGGAGATGTCGGGAGAAATGGGTTCTCGACATGATGACGAGAGCGGGTGGGGTGACATAACGCGTTCAACGAGGCTTGCGGGCTCACGCCCGCATCGCTTTGGTGTCGTCCCTACGGGACTGGCGAGCGATGTTCCACTTTACCCAAGGCTTACGCCTTGGGCTAACCTATGCCGCCCCTGAAAGGGGCTCGCATTTGACGACCGCGTCTGGCGGTCGTCCCCCCGGCGCGAGGCACCTGAGGTCTGTGACAGGCTCAGGGCAGGGTGCGGGCTGCTTCAGCAACGGGTTGGAGGTGTGAACCCGTCGCCTATACCTCTTAGCTGTGACCGGTTAGCAGTCCCCTGTTCTTAGGCGCCTTCTTTGGCGCGGAGCCAGTCGATGAACATCTGCTCGATGGGTTTGTCGTAGGCCATCAGGACGTGGCGGACGGTGTGGCCGCTGACGAAGTGGCAGACTTCCTCGGCGAGGTTTTTGGCATGGTCGCCGGCGCGTTCGAGGGACTGGGTCATAAAGATGACTTGCAGGCTGGCCTGGCGGGCAATGTTTTCCGGGTTCTCGATGTGGCGCAAGAAGATGAGATTGCGGAGGCGGTCCATTTCCGCATCGGCGCGAAGGACGTCGATGGCTTTCTTGACATCGCGGGTGGAGAACGAGTCGCCAACGTCGGTGAGCATCTTTTCGAGCACGGTCGCCATCTGGGTCAGCTCACGAACGTCCTGGGGATCGAGGCGGGCGCCGGCGGCGTGGGCGCTGTTGGCGAAGCTGAGCAGGAGATCGCCGATGCGCTCGAGCCCGATCATAAACTTCATGCAGGCGAGGAGTTCGCGGGACTCCTGGGCGGAAACCTGGGTGATGGCCTCGGTGACGCCGTCATCGATTTCCATGTCGAGCTTATCGAGTTCTTTTTCGCGCTGGCGGAGGGAATTCAGTAAAGCTGTCGAGCCAGTGGCGATGCCTTCGGCGGCGGCGCCGGCCGCCTCCTGCGCAAGTTTGCAGGCCTGCACCGTCAGACGCACCAGGCGACCGTGGGCAGGCTCAGGCGCGGTGTTCTGGGCAGTGGCAGTGCTCATGTGCGCATTCCTCCGAGGCCGAACAGCGGTAGTCGGAACCGCATCGTGCTGGTTGCGCCGCTTAGATAGATTGATCGCCAAGCACGCAGGATAGGCTCTTTTCGCCAGAGCCGGGTTAAAGAGATGTAAATTCTGCAACAAAAAGTGTGCAAGGACTCGCGGCGCGACCGCCAAATGGACGCCGATTTTGCAGGATTCAAGCCGTTCCAGGCAAGGGTGCGTTATTCGGCGGGATCGGCAAGCAAGGTGAACAGGAAGGTTGACCCATGATTGAGCTCACTTTCGGCGCGAATGGCGCCGGAATGAGCGAGCACGATGTGTTTGGCGATGGCGAGGCCAAGGCCAGTGCCTCCCGATTCGCGGGAGCGGGCCTTATCGACGCGGTAGAAACGCTCGAACAGGCGGGGCAGGTGTTCGGAAGCGATGCCAGGACCAAAGTCCCGCACGTAAAACTGGACGCCGCGGTCCAAAGCGCGAGCGCCCAGCACGATGCGATTGCCGGATCGCGCGTATTTCATGGCATTTTCGATGAGGTTCGAGAACACCTGGTGAATGGCTTCGCGATCGGCGTTCACGGGAGTGGAGACCGTCTCCTCAACGGTGAGTTCCATCCCCTGGGCGACAACGATGTCGTGAAAGCTCTCCACGGCATCCTGGAGCAATTCGGCGGCGGTGACGGGCTGACGGTCAAAACGCGTTTCGCCGGATTCGACACGGGCCAAGGTGAGCAGGTCTTCGGTGAGGCGCGACATGCGAGCGGCATTCTTGCGCACAATTTCGAGGAACTCGCGCACATGCCCGTTGTCGGCGGTGCTGTCGAGAAGGGTTTCGGT
>Ga0210401_10002690_pt1 | contig 19509 bp, 14 predicted proteins | sample IncBWH32MmetaG_FD_150866 | JGI IMG/M metagenome (GOLD analysis project Ga0210401, IMG submission 150866) | Forest soil microbial communities from Barre Woods Harvard Forest LTER site, Petersham, Massachusetts, United States - Inc-BW-H-32-M | ecosystem: Environmental > Terrestrial > Soil >... | reverse complement strand
CGCGCCAGTCGCCCAATCGTCAAGTGCCGAAACCACGCCAGCACCCAACGCCGCCGCATCGGTAGGTACAACAGCTGCGGCCGGCAAATCGTACGATTTTGACGTGCCCGCCACGACGATGTGGCTCGATACCAAACTCGATCTTTTAGCCGGCGCCGAGATCGAGGTGACGGCCACCGGGAACGCAACATACCCGGCCGCGGACGCAAAAAGCAAAGACCAGACGTTCACTCCGGACGGCCTTGCGCGCAGCTGGCGCGATCTTGTTCGCGAATATCCGGTCGCCAATTCCGGCCACGGAGCATTGATCGGTCGCATCGGCGCGAGCCAAGCGGGCGGTCAACCATTCTCCTTGGGCGCCAGCCAGAAGTCGGATATTCCGATACCCGGCCGTCTCTTCCTCGGCATTAATCAGGGAACCAAAGAGGCGGCCACCGCAACCGGGTCCTTCCATGTGACCGTTGCCATCCTCAACGCAGGCACCGGTACAGCGGGCGCGGCATTCTTGCCCGACGCGGCCATTCCCAATTTCCCGCCGGATCTTCTGGCAAAGATTCCGCGCCGGGTTTCCGATCCCGCCGGCAATCCCGGCGACATGGTCAACATCCTTATCGTTGGTACCGAGGACCAGGTCGCCGCCGCGTTCAAAGCCGCTGGATGGGTGCAGGTGGATCGCTCGGTCGGTGACACGATTCTGGCAGGCGCGCTCGCCACGGTCCAAAAGGACGCTTACCTAACCATGCCGATGAGCACGCTGTTTCTTTTCGGACGCGCGCAGGACTACGGCTTTGCCCACGCTGAGCCAGTAAAGGTCGTCGAGTCGCGCAACCATCTGCGCGCCTGGAAATCGGACTACACGACCGCTGGCCGTCCGGTTTGGTGCATTGCGGCGACGCACGATATCGGCTTCGAGCGCGACCAGCGTAACAACGGCCTGACCCACAAGATCGATCCGGCGATCGATGGCGAACGCGAATACGTCAACGCCACCCTCTCAAGCACGGGCCTGGTTATCGCGCGCGACCATATCTCCCCTGTCGATGCCCTCACCACCGCAAAAACGGCAACGGGCGGCGAATTCCACTCCGACGGCCGCGTTCTGGTCCTGGTTCTAAAGGACACGACACAAAGCACGAATTGAGCAGGTCGGCGGTCGGTTCCAGAAATAAAAAAGGGCTGCGATGCCTACTCCGCAGCCCTTTGAACCTCAGCCGATGCCTTGCTCTTCCCGGCGCGCCGGGAAGACGTCCCGCGAAACTTACTTCGCAGGCTTCATTGCCCCGGGTTTTGCCTTCTTTGAGCCCTTTGCTGATTTCTTGGCCATGCCGATCCTCCTTCAGATGTTCGCCCCCACGGGCTTGCAGTTCTTATACGCAAACCGATTAGTAATGTCCACGGAGAATTGGGCATCGGCTCAACATCTGCCCATCGAAGCCCACTTGCGGCGACTTCGGTCGACTTGTTGCCACAACTGGCCTCCTCACAAGAGGAACGAATCGCCGTTTGCCACCCCAGCCCCTCAGGCTTGCCCGCCCGACACTCCCGGCGACCGTTGGCTCGAGTTTCGGCTCGAATATTCCTTCCGTTTCTGCATTGAAACTTTTTCTAAAAACACTGGCGCAATCCGAAATCAAGTGTACAATCGCCGTCGTTCCGGGCGAACGGAGCAGGAATCCTGCGCGTATCTCGCTGCGGCCGGTCTCCCGGAATCGACTCCGGGCCGGCTCGGATTCAAAAGTTTCGGAAACACTTTGAGGGGGGAAAAATGAAATTCCGCAAAGGGAAGGTCGGCAAATTCGTTTCCACGGCCGGCATTGCAGTCGCCATCGCGGCATTAGCCTGTCTGGCTTATTCGCCGCTCGCTTCCTCGCAACAGCCTGCGCAGGGCGCTCCGGCTGGCGCGCCGGGTGCACAAGCCGGTCGCGGAGGTGGCGGCGGGTTCACGCATGCCGCTGCCGCCGATTACAACGACAACAACGGCTTCCTTTCGCTTTTCGACGGCACCACGCTCAACAACTGGACCTCGGATGGAACTCACTGGTCGGTGAAAGACGGCGCGATCTACGCCAATTCAACTTGCGAGGCTCCGACCGGCACAATCTACATCTATTCACAGATCGGTCTTGCGGGCGATTTTGACCTCAAGGTGCGCATGAAGGGCACCGGCATGGTCAACAGCGGTATTCAATACCGCAGCTGGCTCAGCGAGGATCTGAATTCGCCGCACTACCCGCGCATGGGCCGCGGTCCGGGCGGACCGCCGCCAGGCGGAGCTGCCGGCCGTGGCGCCGGGGCAACAGGAGCCGCAGCGGGCGGCGGTGCGCCAGGTGGCGGCGGTTTCGCGGGTCGCGGCCCGCAGGGACCCTGCCCGAGCGGCCAGCCGCGCGGAACGCCGCCGGATCGTGGCATGGAATCGAAATATGACATGGGCGGCCCGCAATATGACTTCGACAACACCGATCGCTACCCCGGCCAGTTTTACGAGCAGGCGTCGGGACGCGGAATCGTGGCTTGGCCCGGCGAAGTTGTGATCGCAAATCCCGGCCAAGCAAAGCAGTTGCTCGCGACTCTGGCCGATGCAGCGACGCTCACATCGTGGTTCCACAAGGACGATTGGAACGACGAGGAAGTCATCGCTCGCGGCCACACCTATCTGCACTTCCTCAACGGTCACCTTGCTTCGGTTTTCGTCGACAACGATCCGATGTACTACCAGTCGACCGGCCACATCGGATTCGAAATCGAATCGACCGGAGAAGTCTTCATCAAGGACATTTACTTGAAGAAGTTCAACTGACGCCGTGTTTCTCGGGCTCAAAAGGGGCGAGTCTCTGGCTCGCCCCTTTTTCTGCTAGACTCGCTGCTGCCGGTTGCAGGAGTCCTCGATGAGCCTCCGCAAATTCGCTGTTTACGCAGCCACCGCCGTTTCCTTCGCAGCCTTTCCCGCTTTCGTCTCCGCGCAGATGAATATGCCGGGAATGTCTCCCGCCATGATGGAAACGAAAGATGAAATTCCGCCGGACCAGCTTCCCGCACCGCAAAAAATTGGCGGAGCCGGCAACGTCCGCTTGCAGATCACCGGCAGCCCCGAAGTACAGATGTGGTTCGACCAGGGACTGAACCTGCTCCACGATTTCTGGGACTACGAATCGGCGCGCGCCTTCGAGCAGGCGATTCGCGTCGACCCCGGCTGCGCGATGTGCTACTGGGGCCTGTACAAGGCCGAGAGCTTCTACCACGGCACTTCGCAAGGGTATGCGAGCCGCGCGCTCGCAAAGGCGGTAAGCCTGGAAAAGCACGCCGCCAAACACGAACGCTATTACATCGATGCCAGCGCGGCCTATGAAAAGGCGCAGCAGAGCGGCAAGGCCGACGCGGATTCTTCCGAGGAAACCGCGATTTTGCGCCGGCTCGTCAAAAAATTCCCCAAGGACACGCACGCGCGAATCGTACTTGCCGTCAAGTTGGAAGACGGATTTGACGACAAAGGCGAGCCGAAGGCCGGACAAAAAGAAGCGCTCGCGATGCTCGAAGGTGTCCTCCAGGACGAGCCGCAGAATTCCGCCGCGAATCACTATTACATTCACGCGCTCGAAGCCGGCGCACATCCGGAACGCGCCGAGCACAGCGCCGAAATATTGGGTAGCCTCTCGCCGGCGTCCGGACACATGGTCCACATGCCCGGACACATTTTCTACCGCATGGGTGACTATGCCCGCGCCGAGCAGGCCTTCAGCGCTTCGACCGAAGTCGACGAAGGGTACATGCGTGATCAGCACGTCGCGGTCGACGACGATTGGAACTACGTTCACAACTTGATGTACGCGATCGCGAACCTGATGGAAGAAGGCAAGCTGAAGCAGGCCACACTGCTTTCTGCAAAAATTCCGGGCGCTCGCGGCGAACTCGATACGACTCTTTACACCGGCTGGCCGCGCGATTCGATGTCCCGCCTGAATCCAGAGCTTCCCGTCGCGTTGCGGACTGCCGACTGGACACAGGTCTTGCAGCTTTTGCAGAATGCCGCGCCGCCCGATTCGCAGCCCAATCTGCAATATCTCGCGCGGCAACTCGCTCAATTCGCAGGGGGAATGCAGGCTGTCGAGGCGAGCGATGCGTCGAAAGCGCAGCAAGCGTCTGCGCGGTTCGACGCGGAACTTTGGCGAATGACGCAGCAACTGAATGACACGCCCGACAGAAAACCGAAAACGGCGAGCAAACCCTCGACCGATCCGTTGAAATTGAAGATTATGCCCGACGCTATGATCGAGCCGCTGCTCAGCACGCTCTCGATCATGTCACTCGAATTGCGCGGTTCATGCGCGACGCTCAACAAGCGAACAGACCAAGCAAAAGACCTTTTCGCCCGAGCGGCGAAGGAAGAAAAAGACATGGGTTATCGCGAGCCTCCCTATTACGTTCGCCCGGTGGGCGAAACCGAAGCGGCAGCCCTGATATCGGTGGGCGATTGGGCCGGCGCAAAGGCCGCTTACGAACGCGCGCTGATCGAACGCCCACGCTCGGGCTTTCCCCTTTACGGTATTGCGCTCGCCAGCGAAAAATCCGGCGATCTTTCCGGTGCCTCGAAGGCTTACGCCGATTTTCTCGCTGCTTGGAAGGACGCCGATCCTGATCTTGCCCAACTCAACCACGCGCGCACCTACATTGCCGAGCATCCGGCCGGCTCACCCAAGCAAGCAGACGGTTTCTAGCGCGCTCGACTCTTTGAAAATTCCCGGGAAGTAGTTTCGGGAACCTAAAAACCACTTCGCGCCAGCCGGCGATCGCTCGATCCTCCGGCTGGCGCGATTTTTTTCGGACGCGTTCAGGCGCTTGGCATGGTGATGACGGCGCGGAAGCGCGCTTGCCCACTCATCATGCGCGCGTACGCTTCGGGGGCGCGCTCGAACGGGAAAATCTCGTTCATCGAGCGGACACCTTCGAGCGCGCTGAACGCCATCGTGTCTTGCGAGTCGATGGACGTGCCCGAATACCACCCCTTGATCGAGCGGCTTCCCAACAGCAAAAACAGCGGGTTGATCTCGAACGGGCCCGTGGCGCCGATGACGAGGAACGTGCCTCGTGTGCCCAAGCCGCCGATGGCGGCGGCCATGGCCTCGGCGTCGGTAACGGTGGCGAGGATCACTTTTGCGCCGCCAAGCTTTTGCAGCGCTGCGGCCGGATCTTCGACCGCATTGTCGATGTATCCGACGGCGCCCAACTGCTTGGCGAGCGCTTCTTTGTCCTTGCCGCGCGCGATGCCAACGGTGCGGAATCCGAGGCGCGCTGCATACTGCACGCCGAGATGACCGAGTCCGCCGAGTCCGAAGACGGCCACCAGGTCGCCGGGGCGCGCCCCGCTGTTGCGAAGCGCGTTGAACGTGGTGACACCGGCGCACATCAGCGGGGCCGCGTCGCTGGCCGAGAGGCCTTCGGGAACCAGTGCGACGGCCTCAGAGCGCGCAATCATGTATTCGCCATAGCCGCCGTCCGAGGTAAGCCCTGTGATGGCTGTCAAGTTCTCGCAAGCAAATGCGTCACCGCGGCGGCACGAGTTGCAGTAACCGCAATTGCCGCCGTGCCAACCAACGCCCACACGCTGGCCAACCTTCCAGCCGAGGACGCTTGCGCCAATCGCGTCAACGACACCGACGACTTCGTGTCCCGGAACGCGCGGATACTGAATATTGGGGAAAAGCCCTTCCTTGGTCACCGAGTCGCTATGGCAAACGCCGCAAGCGTGAACTTTGATGCGTATCTGGCCGGGGCCGGGCTCGGGAATCTCGCGTTCGACGATTTCAAAATCGGCCTTCGGCTTTGGAACCTGGATGACTTTCATTTTTGCCATTTGCTCTCTCCGTGGGCGCGCCCTTGTGGCAGGACCTTTCGATCAGATTCCCGAGCCGGGACAAAGTTTCTAAATTTCTTTTTTGGTTCGGCTACCGACCATGAGGATCTCGAGGAAATTTCAAGCGACTGCCCGCCGGCTTGCGGAGCTTGCCGTAGCCCGGCGGGATAAATCCTAAGCAACTCGCCGGGAGAGTTGCCTACCTCAGTTTTCTGACCGCAACAAGTCGCGGCGGATCCTGAAAAAGGCTCGCGGGGGAAACGCGAAATCCCGGCTGGGAAATTTGCCGTTGACATACTCCCGGTGCGTGAGTTACATAGTGTAACGTTACAGAAAGTAACATATGCGCGACATCGCGCAATCTCGGCGAGCTCGAACCGATCGTTATGAACCGCGTTTGGACCAAAAGACCCTGCGTCGCGGATCCGAAATGAAGGCACCCGGCAGCGGGAGAGGAGAAACACGCGAATGACAAACCGCCTGGCCAGAGTATGTCTGTGCACGGCCACCCTCCTGGTAGCCGATATCTTCTTCAATTTCGGCGCGGCCGCCTTCGGGCCGACAAGCGCCGAGATTGGCACTGTAGATAGAGTCGAGATCGCGACAAAGATCTATTCCGCGGTCAGGCTCTATTTTGCACACGGCCAAGGAATCGATATCGACCAAGCCTATCGTCAATATCTCAACCAGATCGTTTCTACTCCGGGGAGGAAGGCATTCGACCTCGCTACCCTCAAATTCGTAGGAACGTTGAAAAATGGCCACACACGCTTTGTTGATGATTGGCTGAACGAGCATTACGGGCAGCCCCTCCCTTTCTGGGTGGAGAACCTTGGTGGGCAATGGGTGGTGACGTCGAGCGAACAAGAGGACCTTCCGAGAGGAAGCGTGGTAAGTGAACTGGACGGCGTTGCCATAGATAAGGTCATGAACGAGCAGATGCAGTATGTGAGCGCCTCGAATGAGCGAATAGCCAGAAGCCATGTGATGAATATGCCTTTCCTGTTTCCCGACACGTTTGTCGTAACCCTCGAGAATGGAACGAAGGTGAGAGTCGAGCGGGGCGCATCACGGCAGGAAGTGGGCCAGGGTATAAATGCGTCTGAGGGGCGATGGCTTGTGAAGGATCAAATGGCGTATATCAAGATTCCGTCGTTCGGCGATCCGAATTATGAACAGACAGCTCTCGCCCTGGAATCCGAGTATCGGAGTGCTTCAAGCCTGGTCATCGATGTCCGCGGGAACGGTGGCGGCGTGACTCCCCTGCAGTTGATTGGCGCTCTGATGAACCAGCCGTGGAGAACGTGGAATGAATTGACTCCGAGGCACATTGCCCTTTTCGAGGCGCAAGGTCGGGCCGAAGCAATGTTGCTTATACCCAGTAGAACTGTACAACCCGCTCCTCAGGCCTACTCTGGGAGACTCGTGTTCGTCGTTGACCGTTATTGTGGCTCTGCATGCGAAGACCTTGTGATGCCTTTCAAAGACAATGGCCGCGCAACGATTATCGGCGAAACCACGCAGGGGAGTACGGGACAGCCCTATCAGTTTCAGCCGTATGAGGGGATGACATTCATGCTCGGGACTGTTCGGTGCAATTTCCCCGACGGGAGCCAGTTCGAGTCGGTTGGAATTACTCCTACGATAGCCATAGAAGCAAGCGCCGAGGACATCGTCGAGAACCGCGATCCGGTTTTGGCAAAGGCTGAAGAAGTCGCAAAGGAATGAGATCGCGGCCCTGCCAGTTCTGGTTGTGGTCGTCTCGCCCTGACCAATTTCGAACACGCAACATCCACTATGAATTACGGCGGGCGTAGGAAATGCTGTAAACGGCCGAGCGCGCCGCCGGCAGCGGATCATCCGACAGCTCGACCCCATCAACGAGACGCACCGGATCGAAAATCAGGCGCTGCTGAGCGGCGGCGCTGTCCGGGAGAACTTTGCTGACCCGAATCGTGCCGAGTTCGATCTGTTCGCGCTCGTCGGGCCAAGTGACTGAGCCGTCGGTGACGTTGTCGTCCTCACTTGCGATTTGAGCGATCAGTTTGAGCCGAAAGGGGTCGCGCACGAGGCGGTCTTCGAGTTCGTCAAACAGGAAATTCGGCAACATTTTGGCGGTTTCTTCAGCGGTCAGGTGCTGTTCGCCTGCGGCCGGATGGATTTGATAGCGGCCGTACCGCTGGTCGCCTTGCGAGTTCACGAAACGGACGGCATTGACCGCATAGAACGATTCGGTCGCGAAGCTGGCCGGAGTAGGACGCGGCGAGACGAAGGACATCGCTGCTCGATGGCTGCTTACAAACTTTTCAATGGGCGTCGGATGAGGCGAGTCCGGCGTGCTCGCTGCCAGAGCCTGCAAGAATTCGAGAAACCCCTCCGCCGTGCTGACCGGGAAGCCGTTAATCGAATGCGCCAGGATGTCCGTCTCACCGCCGTCGGCAAGCTGGAATTTCAGGGCGAGGCCCCGCGGATTCGCATTCGGATCGTTGTCTGGAATATTCGGGATGCCCGTGAAATCGGAAAAGCGCACAAGTACACGCGTGGGATCTCCCTGTAAGTGAGGAGCGCGGCTGAGCGAAGCGGCTCCGGGGCTCGCCGTGAAGACGCCTTCGCATACCAGCCCCTTTGCATGGACCGGGCGATAGCCGGCGTGCAATCCGAAAATCGCGGTCAGCGTGTCGACGATCTGTTCGTAAAGCTTTTGCTTTTCCGGCGACGGCGCTTGCGAAGGGGTTGCCAAGGTGATCTCCTGTCGCCCGCAGGGACGTATCCGGGCGCGGGGCCTTTGCGAGAAAAGATCATACACCCGGGTTTGTGAATGGCGCGTAAATCGCGTTGCTCGGCGTCTTTGGTGAATAGAAACTAAGCAGCGGATGCCGGGTTTAGTAGAATGCTGGCAGCCCTCGCCCGCCGGAGGTAGCCGTGCGTCTGTTTGCGAAGACAGCGATTGCACTTGCGCTGATTCCGCAGCTCTGTGCCCCGGCGATTCCTCAATCCACGACGACCTCAGCCGCCAACAAGTCGTCTGCGGCGCCGGCCGCGGTCAAATCCGAGCCGGCTTCCTCGCCGCACCACGCAGCGATCGCAACTGCCGCAGCTCTGACCGATGCCCAGCACGCACTGCACGCTCTCAACCGGCTTACGTTTGGCCCGCGTCCGGGCGACGTGCAGACTGTCCTTTCACAGGGTGTCGATTCGTGGATCGAAGACCAGCTGCATCCCGAGAGTATCGACGATTCAGCGCTCAACGCGCGGCTTGCTCCGTACGCGACGACGCGTATGAACGCGAAGCTTCTTGCGCAGTCGTTTCCGTCGGACGGTGTGATCCGGCAGGTGATGGCGGGCAAGCGGCAGGTCCCGGACGATCCGGCACTCAAACTGGTCTATGCGGTGAACGTCGCGCGGCTGCAACAGCAGGATGCCGCCAAGACCACGCCGCCTCCCGCGATGAGCGGTGCTCCCGATTCATCTGTTGCGGTCAATCAACCTTCGTCGGAAGACGAAGCGCGCGCTCTTGCCGACACGATTGTTGCGCTGCCGAAAGAAAAACGGCTGGCTGCCTTCGAAGCCACGCCTCCCGAGAAGCTTGTCAATTTTCCGAATCTGCTGAGGCCGGACCAGCGCGACCGTTTGAGCGCCGATTTCACGCCGCAGGAGCGCGAAGTGTTTCGCGCGTTTGCGAATCCCCAGGCAGTGGTCGCGAGCGAACTCCAGCAGGCCAAGCTGATCCGCGAGGTTTATTCGGAGCGGCAGCTGCTTGAAGTGATGACCGATTTCTGGTTCAACCACTTCAATGTCTATCAGTACAAGAATCAGGACGTTTTTTACACGACGGCTTACGAGCGTGACGTAATCCGTCCCCGCGCTCTCGGAAAGTTCTACGATTTGCTCGTCGCCGTCGCCGAGAGTCCGGCCATGCTGATGTATCTGGACAACTGGCTGAGCATCGGGCCGCATTCGCAGGCGGCAGGCAAAAACGGCCAGAGCGGGCTCAATGAAAACTACGGCCGCGAATTGATGGAGTTGCACACGCTCGGCGTCGATGGCGGCTACACGCAGGCGGACGTGACGCAACTCGCCACAGTCCTCACGGGATGGACGATCGCGCAACCCGACGATGGCGGGCAATTCCAATTTGATCCCAAGCGGCACGAGCCCGGTGATAAGACCGTGCTCGGCGAAAAGTTCTACGCAGCCGGGCAGGATGAAGGTATGCGCGCGCTGGACGCGCTCGCGCATCGTCCCGCAACCGCCCATTTCATTTCCAGGTGCATCGCCACGCGCTTTGTCTCGGACGATCCTCCCGAAAGCCTCGTCGCGCGCATGGCAGCGACGTTCCAATCGAGCGACGGCGATATTCGTGAAGTGATGCGGACGATGCTGCATTCGCCGGAATTCTGGTCGTCGCAGGTTTACAAAGCGAAGCTGAAAACGCCACTCGAGTTTGTCGTCTCTGTTGTCCGCGCGAGTGGCGCAACCGTTGTGGCGCCCGATGCACTGGTGCAAAACCTGACGGCGATGGGAATGCAGCCATACGCAATGGCCGTCCCGACGGGCTATTCCATGAAATCCGAGCAGTGGGAAAACGAGGGCGCGCTGCTCACCCGCATCAACTTCGCGACGACTCTCACCCAGGGCAAGCTTCCGGGCGTGCAGTTTGATCCGTCGTCGCTCGTGGTGCGAGGCGCGCTAAGCAGTGCGGATATGCCGAAGACCAAAGCCGCGTTCGAAGGAAAGCACACCAGCCTCGATGTGGCACTCGCGCTTACCGAAGACGCGATCCTGCAGGGCGATTTCTCCGCGAAAGACGAAAAAGTGATCCGCACGCAGATGCAGGATCCGGACGTCGAGCGGCGGATGACCGCCTCTCCGCTCGACGGCTTGCGACTGATTTCGGGCTTCATTCTCGCGTCGCCCGACTTTCAGCGCCGCTGAGGCCGCGTCGTATTACCGGTCAGTTGAACCGGGGTTCACGACCGGCACCGAATCCCGTCCCGGGCTCGTCATTTGACGACAATCTTTCCTGTCATCATCGGGTGCACGCCGCAGAAGTAGGCATACGTGCCGGCCTTGTCGAAAGTGAACGAAAACTTGTCGTCCGTGTCGAGCGCTTTCGATTTGAATGCGCCGCCTGTACCCACGACCGTATGCGGCACGTCGTCCTGATTGACCCAGGTGACCGTGGTGCCCGCGGCGACGGTAAGTTCGGTTGGCGAGAAGCTGAAGTTATCGATCTTCACTTCGGCCGCCGCCTTTTCCTCGGGCGTTGCTGCGTGAACCGGCTTCATGGCAGCGAGCACAGCGCACGCTGCGAGTAAACCGAAAATAAACCAGGCAAAAAATACTCTGCGATTCATCTTTGTCTCCTCATCGAATTTGTGTTTCAGCCGAGCGCAAGATCAGTTACGCCAAGCGCCTGATGCCCACGGACGAAATTCACATCGGTAATGCCGAGCACGCTGCGCAGCCGTTCGGCCGGGACGGTCATCGGCCCCGGTGACGGGCCTTGGCCGGGAGCAGGTTGCGGGAATGCGGTCGAGCACGCCGTGTGAAACGTCACGTTTCCTTCAACTTTTTGCATCGTCTGGTGAATGTGACCGTTGAGGACCGACACCGAGCCGAATTTCTTCAAATAGGAGAGCGCTTCGGCGCTGTCGTCGGTACCCCATCCCCATTGCGGGTAGACCGACCACAACGGAATGTGCGCGAAGACTACGATCGGCGTGCTGTGCTTTAAATGCTTCACGTCGTTTTTAAGCCAGCCGAGTTGGTCCGGGCCGAGCGAACCCATACCGCCCGCTTTCAGATTCATCACGTTAACCAGTCCGATGAAATGGACGCCCTTCTTGTCGAAACTGCGCCAGCCGGCGCCCGTCGTGCCTTTGCCGTACCGCGCAAGATAGGCCGCACCGTTGTCATCAAGCACGTCGTGTTCGCCCGGCACGTAAAACACATCCTTTGGGTTCGCCTCTTTCAGGATTTGATCGACCGTATCGAATTCGTCGGCCTTGGAAAGGTGCGTGATGTCGCCTGTGTGCAGCATGAACTCGGGCGCCTGTGGCAGCGCGTTGATTTTGTCGACGGCCACTTTCAGCGTGGAGACGACGTCTGGATTCGCGGCTTTGTTGAAACCCATGTGACTGTCGCTGATCTGCACGAAGCTCAGTTCGCCCGCCGGGTGGCCCATTTTCGGGAGTCGGCCCATGCTGTAAGACTTCAGCACCCCGCCATCGATCACACAGAGTGCGCCGGTGCCGGCCCACGCCATGCACTTTAGAAACCCGCGGCGGTCGACGCCGTCGTGGTTGTGGTCGTGGACGATTACGTCCTTCTTCTCCTGGTTCATTCGATCTCCTTTGCCCGTCCCAGGCGTTCGCGAGGGGATGCGGCGCGAGTGATATGTCAGGGGACTCGCGCCGCAGGGGCGTGTTGTGTTTCGCAAGTGGAGACCGCGGCATGTGGGCGAATATTCCCGGCGACCCGAAAAAATCCTTTTTTGATCCATTTCTGCAGGGCGGGAATAAAATTGGGGCGCCCTCAGTCTTACAGTCTGGGAAGCCACGGATCGGCCATTTGGCAGGCCGGCACGCGGCTGGGAAAGAGGACGTGTTGGATTCCGAGGAGCGCGCGCGCTTCGAACAGCTCGTGATGCCGCATCTGGACGCCGCCTTTAACCTCGCGCGCTGGATGCTGAAGAGCCGCGCCGACGCCGAAGACGTGGCGCAGGAGGCGATGCTGCGCGCTTGGCGCTTTTTCGGAGGGCATCACGGTGGAGATGCACGAGCGTGGCTGCTGCAAATCGTACGCAATACCTGTTATTCGTGGCTGGAGAAAAATCGCCCGGCGGAAATGCGAACCGAGTTCGACGAAGAGCTGCATCAGCCCGTTTCGGCAAATCCGGAATCGCTGGCCATCGCCGCCAGCAATCGCGAGCGCCTCGCCCGGGCGCTTGAAGAATTGCCGCCGCGATTTCGAGAAGTGCTCGTGTTGCGCGAGCTCGAAGGCTGTTCGTACAAGGAGATTTCCGCCATTACAGCGATTCCCATTGGCACTGTGATGTCGGCGCTGGCCAGAGCGCGGCAACGCCTGCAGCGTGCGCTCGGGAATCCGTCTTCCGAGGAGGTGCCACGTGGCGTGTGAGCAATCGAAGGACATCTTGCACGGCTACCTCGACAACGAACTCGACGCCGCGCGCGCGGCCGAATTCGAGCGGCACCTGGAGAGCTGCCGCGAGTGCACCGGCGCGCTCGAAAATGCGGAAGCGCTTCGCGCGGGTCTGCGTCGCGCGGCGCTTTACGAGCCGGCTCCCGCGAATTTGCGCTCGAAAATCGCGGCTGAATTGGGCTCTGCAAGCGCGGTAGCGCCAACGGCGATACCCTTGAAAGCGCAGAAGAGCGCTTCGCCATGGCGATGGCTTGCCGTAGCGGCAACGGTTCTGGTCATTGCCGGCGCGGGCTGGCTCGCGTCGAGGTCGTTTTCGGCGTCATCTGGCGCCGCGGATTTGGCCGCGGCCGACCTGATCGATGCGCATGTGCGCTCGTTGCAGCCCGGCCATTTGATGGATGTCGTTTCAACCGACCAGCACACCGTGAAGCCGTGGTTTGACGGCAAAGTCGATTTCATTCCGCCCGTGAATGATTTTAGCGACGAAGGGTTCCCGCTCGCCGGCGGCCGCCTCGACGCATTCCGGGGGCGGACGGTCGCGGCGCTGATTTACTCCCGGCACAAACACGTGATCAACCTCTTCGTCTGGCCGGAGCAGGCGGCCGAGAAAAACGCTCTCCAGCCGCGGGGTTCGCGGCAGGGCTATAACTGGATCGAGTGGCGTCACGGCGACATGGAGTTCTGCGCCGTGTCCGATCTGAATGCCCAGGAACTCGCGGATTTCGAGCAGCTGGTCGACCGGCAATAGTCCTCTGCCTTCCCGCTTTCCCTCTTGACATCCCAGAGGGGTCCGCGTACCTTCCTCTTGTCATCTTAGAGGAGCGGAGCGTGAAAGAACAGCGATCGGATATCTTGCAGGGAACCCTGGACTTGATGGTTCTCAAAACCCTCGATGCGATGGGCTCAATGCACGGCTACGGATTGGCTCACCGCATCGAGCAGATCGGCGGGGCGGCTCTGGCCGTGAATCAAGGCACGATCTATCTGTGCCTGATCCGGCTCCTGCAGAAGAAATGGATTTCGGCCGTTTGGGGCACTTCGGAAAACAACCGCAAAGCCCGGTATTACTCGATCACCAAGGCCGGACGCAAACAGCTGATCGCCGAAACGGAAAACTGGGAACGCGTCGCCGGCGTAATCGGAAAAGTATTGCAGCTTGAGCCGAGGAGATAGCCATGCTCACAGCTCTCAGAAGGCTTGGCGCACGCGTCCGCGCCTATTTTTCACCCGCCGTCCTGGAACGGGATCTCGACCAAGAGCTCGAATCGCATGTCGCGATGCTCACCGAAGAGAATATCCGCAAAGGAATGTCGCCGGCCGAGGCGCGGCGTGGCGCCTTGGTGCGCATGGGCGCTCGCGAATCGATGCGGGAGGCGCATCGCGAGATTCGCGGCCTTCCGTTTCTCGATACGCTCATGCAGGATTTGCGGTACACGTTTCGCACGCTGCGGCGCGATGCGGCGTTCGCCGCGTTCGCGATTCTGATCGTCGGCCTCGGCATCGGCGCGAGTTGCACGATTTTCAGCGTGGTGAATACGCTGCTGCTGCGACCGCTGCCGTTCGGTGACCCGTCGAGTCTGGTCTGGTTGGCCAATCAGCCGCGCTCGGTCTCGAGCAACGATCTTTCAGGACAAACGGTGCAAGTCGGTTACCTCCTCGATCTGCGCGCCAGCACCAGGAGCTTTTCCGACCTCGGCGCGTACTTCGCGTTTTACGGGATTGGCGACGCAAACCTGTTTGGCCAGGGCGAACCGGAGAGATTTACGCTCGTGCCCGTGACGCAGAATTTCTTTCCTGTTCTGGGCGTTCAGCCGCTTCTCGGGCGCAATTTCACCGCGGACGAAGCACGCGACGGCGGGCCAAATGCCGTGATGATCAGTTACAGCATGTGGGAAAACCGCTTTGCTTCCGACCCATCGATCATCGGACGCGCGATCAACATCGGCGGGAATTTGAACACCGTGGTTGGGGTGCTTCCGGCTTCATTTGATTTCGGTGGCGTCTTTGCTCCGGGCACGCACGTCGATTTGTATTCACCGTTTCCGCTGAACGACCGGACAAACCGGGAGGGAAACACACTGGCGATTGTCGGACGGCTCAAGCCCGGTGTGAATCTCGCGTCGGCGCAAGCTGAAACCACGACGCTTGCCGGCCCCATGCGCCAGGAACACCCGGAGCGCAACGGTTTCACGCCCGGACTCACCGCGCTCGCACAACACGTAAGCGGGCGCGTTCGCCCCGCGCTGATTTTGCTCGCCTGCGCGGTCGGCGTGGTGATGCTCATCGTCTGCGCGAATCTTTCGAATCTGTTGCTCGCGCGCGGTGCTTCGCGGCAAAAAGAGATTGCGATCCGCTCGGCGCTAGGCGCATCGAAGCCGCGGCTGGTCCGCCAGATGCTTACCGAGGCTCTGGTTCTGTCCTGCGCGGGAGGGGCACTCGGTCTGCTGTTTGCATTTGCGGGAACCGACGCACTTTCGCATTTGAGCGGCGTCACAATTCCTCTGCTCGAAGACGTGCATGTGGATGCCGCGTCGCTCATCTTCACACTCTTGGCAGCCATCGCCACCGGCGTTTTCTTCGGGCTCGCGCCTGCGCTGCATGTGCCCGGCGAAAAACTCCACGAGTCGCTCAAGGACGCGCATCGCGGATCAAGCCAGGGGCGGAGTCACACCTGGGTTCGCAATGTGCTGGTTGTTTCCGAAGTCGCCCTCACCTGTGTGCTTGTGATCGGCGCGGGGCTCCTGATTCACAGTTTCTTGCGCGTCCTTGACGTGAACATGGGCTTTCATCCCGAACGCGCGGTTGCGCTGCGCGTCGATCCGGCGCGCTCGTATTCAACGCAAGATCAGCGCAATGCGTATTTTTCAGAGACACTGCACCGAGCGCTTGGCATTCCGGGCGTAGAGGCCGCGGGGCTTTCCGATTCGCTACCGTTTGGCCACAACCGCACCTGGTGGGCAGGCGCGACGGGGCGCACGTATGTGCCCCCTGAATTGCCACTGGCGTTTGTTCGTGTGGTGAGCGAGGGCTACATCGGCGCGATGGGAATTCCGCTGATCGAAGGGCGCGACTTCAGCGAAAGCGATACGCCGACCAGTCAGAAGGTCATCATCATCAACCAAACGCTCGCGAAGCGCAATTGGCCGAATCAGGACCCGATCGGGCAGCAGATTAATCAGGCCGGTGGGCGAACAGTGATCGGAGTCGTCGGCGACGTGCGGCATCTTGCGCTGGAGGAAGACTCGGGCTCGGAAATGTATATTCCGATCCGGCAGGGCAACGATTACGGCTCGGTCGATCTGGTCGTGCGCAGTTCGCTTTCGACCGCCGAGCTCAACTCGCGCCTGCGCGAGACGCTGCGGCCCATCGCACCGAACCTTACGATGTCCACGATGCGTACGCTCCAGAGCATTGTCGACAAGTCTGTGTCGCCGCGGCGCTTCGTCGTGCTGCTGCTCGCCGGATTCGCGGCATTTGCTCTGATTCTGGCTTCGCTGGGAATTTACGCGGTGATTTCCTATTCGGTGAGCCAGCGGACGCAGGAGATCGGCATTCGTATGGCGCTGGGCGCGTCGACAAGCGGTGTGCGCGCGAGCATCCTGTTCGAGACGCTGCGGCTCGCGGCGATGGGCATGGCGATCGGCATTCTGGCTTCATGGACGCTGGCAGGGGCACTGCGGAGTTTGCTGTTTGGCGTCGGTTTTGCCGATCCCGTCACCTTCGTCGGGATGCTGGTGATATTGACGCTTGTCGCGGCGCTCGCGGGCTATTTGCCGGCGCGCCGTGCTTCGCGGATCGATCCGATGGTTGCGCTGCGGGCGCAATAATGGACCGGCAGGTTCGGCGGCCCACCTGATCGATTCCCCTCGACAGGGAATCGGATGTATAGTGCTCGCATTATGTTCACCTGCAAACGAACTGCAGTTTTCTTTTCAATCCTCGTCGCCGCGATATTTACGTTCGGCCGCACGCCGGTCGCCTCGCACGGGCGCCTTTTCTTTCTTACCATCGGCAGCCGTGGCGTGGAAGGCAGCGTACGTTCGGTGAACGACGACGGCAGTGATCTGAAAGTCCTCGTGCCCGGCCGCACCGCCGGTCCTGACGGAATCGTCGTCGACACCGCCGCTAAAAAAATCTACTGGACCAATATGGGCAAGCCGAGCGCCAACGACGGCACGATCGAACGCGCCGACATCGACGGAAGCAACCTCATGACCATCGTGCCAACCGCAGGCACTTGGACGCCCAAGCAGCTGAAACTCGACGCCAAGCACGGAAAGCTTTACTGGTCCGATCGCGAAGGGATGCGGATCATGCGCGCGAATCTGGACGGCTCAAGCATTGAAACGCTCGTCGAGACGGCCCACGGCGACACGGCACGCGAGGACGCGAGGAACTGGTGCGTCGGCATGGCACTCGACGTTGACGGCGGCAAAATGTATTGGACGCAGAAGGGCAGCGGCGGTAACGGCCGCATCTTCCGCGCAAACATGGAAATTCCGAAGGGCGAAGACGCCGCGCATCGCACCGACATTGAAACTCTCTTTGACAATCTGCCCGAACCGATCGATCTGGATCTCGATCTGACGCATCGCATCATGTACTGGGCCGACCGTGGCGATCCACCGCGAGGGAACACGGTGAACCGTGCGCCGATGGATCCTCACAGGGGCGAACAGGAAATCCTTGTCAGCGGTTTGAAGGAAGGAATCGGCATGGCGCTCGATCTGAAGGACGGCCGCATGTTTTACACCGACCTCGGCGGCAATGTTTATGGTGCCAAACTCGATGGCTCAGAGGGCAAGGTCTTGGTCTCGGGGCAGGGCGCGCTAACCGGCATCGTTTGGGTTGAGCTGACGAATTAGCGCCACAGCAGTTCGGGGGAAAAGCAAAAACGCCGCGGCAGCGATCCGCGGCGTTTTTGCTTTGTGAGTGTCCGGTTTCGAGCAGCAAATTCTCAGAAAATATCGTACTGCTCCCAGTGCAACGACGGATCGCCCTGGATGATGACGCTCTTTTTTGTCCACCGCTCGAGCTCCTCGATGAGCTGTGACTCGCGGGTCTTGAGCGCCTTGGAAATTTCCGGGTTGACGCGCAGCGTGATGCTGCCCGAATCCATCTCGGGCGCCATCTTCTTCGCCTCCGCCTGAATTTCGTAGCAGAGTGTCGGGATCGACTTCACCATGCCGGAGCCCGCGCAATACGGGCAGGGCTGGCAGAGCGTGCGTTCCAGGGCCTGCTTGGTGCGCTTTCGCGTGATGGCGACGAGGCCGAATTCGTTGAAACGTAGCACCTTTGACGGAGCGCGATCGGCCCTGAGGGCGTCTTCGAGCGCAGCCATCACTTTTTCGCGGTTCCGGCGCTCTTCCATGTCGATGAAGTCGATCACGATGATGCCGCCCAGGTCGCGCAGCCGCATCTGACGGACGATTTCCTTCACGGCTTCAAGGTTCGTGCGTACGATCGTGTCTTCCAGGCGATTCGAGCCCTTGCCGACGAACTTGCCGGTGTTGACGTCGATCGCGACCAGCGCTTCGGTGTGGTTGATGACGATGTAGCCGCCCGACTTGAGCCACACTTTGGGGCGCAAGCCTTTGTCGATTTCCTGCTGGATGCCAAACTCCTCGAAGATCGGCGTGTCCTTCGTGTACAGTTTCACGCGGCCGACCAGAGCCGGTTGGAATCGGCCCATAAACTCGACCACCTTCGTGTAGTCCTCTTCCGAATCGACCCAAACGGCTCCGAAATCGGAATTCACGAAATCGCGCAGGATGCGCTCGACCAGATTCAGATCGCGATGGAGCAGGGAAGGAGCCTTGCGCTGTTCGGACCGCGCCTTGATCTCCGACCAGGTGCGCGTCAGGAATTCCACATCGGCGCGAACGTCCTCAGGCGGTGCGCTCGAGGCGGCCGTGCGAACGATGAACCCGCCGCCAGCGGTACCTTTGGCGTCGTTCACAAGATGCCGCAGGCGCGCGCGCTCTTCGGCGGACGCAATCTTGCGCGAGACGCCGGTGTGGTGCAGTGTCGGCATGTAGACCAGGTAACGGCCGGGCAACGCGACGTGACTGGTTATGCGCGCGCCCTTTTTGCCGAGCGGTTCTTTCGCGATCTGGACAATGATTTCCTGGCCCTGCTTGAGCAGTTCGGAGATGAGCTGCGTACGGCGAGGGGCTCCGGGACGTCCGTGATGATGGCCGTGCCCACCTTGCTGGCCGTGGCGCGGACGGCGTCCACGATCGTTGCGGCGTCCGCCACGATCGCGTCCACCGCGGCGATTCGGATGCTGCATGCGGGCGCGAAAATCTCCGCGGACCGAAGCTTTCCAGGGCTGCTGTTCGCCCTGCGGCTGCGCGTCGGAGGCGCTGTTTTCTGCGGCGATGGATTCGGCTACGCCGTCGCCTGTGTCGTAGGCGAGCAGTGACTCGCGAACTTCGGCTTCGGCGTCGAGTTCGCCCGGCGCCTCGGTCGACTCGTCCTCGCCTTCCTCGTCCTCG
>Ga0210401_10002689_pt1 | contig 19510 bp, 20 predicted proteins | sample IncBWH32MmetaG_FD_150866 | JGI IMG/M metagenome (GOLD analysis project Ga0210401, IMG submission 150866) | Forest soil microbial communities from Barre Woods Harvard Forest LTER site, Petersham, Massachusetts, United States - Inc-BW-H-32-M | ecosystem: Environmental > Terrestrial > Soil >... | reverse complement strand
TCGGTGTTCAGCTCATTCAGGCGATCGACGTAATCGAGAATCGAATTTAAATCGCGGACCATACGGGAGCGCTCTTCGTCGGTCAGCTCCAGGTTGGCGAGATCGGCGACGTAGCTGACGTCTTTATCGGTGACTTTCATGTTTCGCTCTGGTTCGAAATATTTGGGTTGGGTTAGCGGATCGTCTTGCCGCCGTTTGCGATCACGAATTCGACCCGACGGACGGTGTCGGTCACGTAACGGTTCATCTGCGCAACATAGCGCGGCGCCAGCGCCTGCAGTTCTTGCCGCCAACCTGCGTCCGGCACTTCCACCTGGACGATGCCATCACGAAAGCCAATGGCCCGGGTGCGCGCCGCCACCGCACTTCCACACGCCAGAGGCCACGCCAGCAAAGGGGCTTGCCCCGCGGGCGCTTTGCGCAACGAGCGCGCGACTACTTTTTCAAGTCCCGCGTTTGCGGCTTGCATATCCCTGTGGAGGTGCTGCATGGAAATCGCCCGGCTCCGGAAAGAGTTTTGATTTTATCACTGTGGCTGAGGTTGGCCCCCGATACTCGGGCCGGTGTTAAGCCGACGAGAATTCGCGGGCCACAAACTGCATGGCATCTTGTTTGGAGGCAAACCGGCCTTCGAGTTGGCCATCCTCGACGGCGGTCAGAATCTCTTTGAACCGCGGCCCGGGCGCGTAGCCGGCGGCGATCAGGTCGTCTCCGGTGACGAGCGGAGCGGGCCGCATCTTCTCTGGCGGAATCGAGGCAAGCTTTTCTTTCGCGAAGTCGTACGCTGTAAGGATGCCGTGGCTGGCCTGACAATCCATCCGGTGCAGTTCGAGGTGTTCATCGAACTCGGGCATGCGCAGGAATTTTTTCAGAGTCGACTCCTTCATCTGTAGCACGTGCGCGAAGCGCATATGGTTGTTGATCAGCGCCAGGATCTGTTCCGTGTCGTCAGTGGAGAAGCGCAAGCGCCGACAGATTGCTTCGCCCATCTTCACCCCGATCTCGACGTGGCCATCGAAGCGAATACGATCGGGTGTAACTCGAAACGTCGGCGGCTTGCCGACATCGTGCAAGAGCGCGCCCCAGGCAAGCGTTACAGATGAAAGAAGCGGCAGCCTTTCAAGGAGCAGCAAGGTGTGAACAAACACGTCGCCCTCAGGATGGTACTGCGGCGGTTGTTCGACGCCCTTCATCGCCGAAATTTCGGGCAGCACCTGGCGCAACAATCCCGACTCATCCAGCAGTAAAAAGGCTTCCCGGGCGTGCCCTTCGGTAAGCATCTTGCTCAGCTCTTCCCGGATTCGCTCAGGACTTACCTGATGGATTTGCGGGGCAAGCTTCTGGATTGCAGCGAAGGTCGGGAGATCGATCTTGTATCCGAAGCGGGCGGCAAAGCGGACGGCCCGCAGCATGCGCAGTTTGTCTTCTGCAAAGCGGCGTTCCGGATCACCAATCGCCCGCACAACATGCGCTTCCAGGTCACTCCGTCCACCGACAAAGTCGAGGACTTCGCCGGAAATTGGATCCATCAATAAGCCGTTGACGGTGAAGTCGCGACGCTCGACGTCTTCGCGCGGATCTTTGCTGAAGCGGACCGCGTCCGGATGACGGCCATCGGTATAGCTCACGTCCGAGCGGAAGGTCGCAACCTCGACGACGTTGGACTTCGCGGTAGCCGGGGAGGTGGAGCGAGCATCGTTGCTTGCAGAAGCGAGTGGATTCCGTGATTGTTCAGCCATCGCAGGCGAATCGCTCGGAGGAAGTGGCACCAGCACCACTCCGAACTGCGCTCCGACGGCATAGGTTTCAGGAAAGATTCGCATGACTTCGGCCGGAGTGGCGTCGGTAGTGACGTCATAGTCGGCTGGCTGACGTTCGAGCAGAAGATCACGCACGCAGCCCCCGCAAAGGTAAGCCTGGAAGCCACGATCGCGCAGGGTGCGGATGATGTGGATGGCGTGTTGTCGGGCGTCGGCCACGTGTGGTCTCAGTTCAAATAATATAGATGTCAGCTATGCCAGACGCACACATCCTGGGTATTGAGAGCTCCTGCGATGAAACCGGCGCGGCGGTGGTGCGCTCGGGCGAACAGATTCTCTCCAACGTTGTGTTTTCCCAGATTGCCACGCACCAACCGTACGGAGGAGTCGTGCCCGAGCTTGCGTCCCGGGAGCACCTGCGGGCCATCGTTCCGGTTGTGCGCAAGGCGCTTGCCGACGCCGGCCAGACGTATGCGTCGATCGATGCGCTGGCGGTGACCCAAGGCCCCGGACTGGCGGGCGCTTTGCTGGTGGGCATCAGCTACGCCAAGGCACTCGCCTTCGCCCTCGAAAAACCGCTGATCGCTGTGAATCATCTGGAGGGGCACATCCATGCGGTGCTGCTCGAAGAACGGCAAAAGGGACATCACGAAATAAGTTTCCCGGTGCTCGCGCTGGTCGTCTCGGGCGGGCACACGCATTTGTATCTTGCCGAGCAGAAGGCGCAGAGCTGGTCGTACCAGAATATTGGCCACACCCGGGACGACGCGGCGGGCGAGGCTTTCGACAAGGTCGCGAAACTTCTGGGGCTTGGTTATCCGGGCGGACCGGTGATTGATCGACTCTCCGCGCACGGCGATCCCACGGCCGTAAAGTTTGTGCCATCGCAGATCAAGCACCGCGATCGCAACGATCGCGGCAAGCCTGAGGACACGCGGCCTCGCTTCGATTTTTCCTACAGCGGTATCAAGACGGCGGTATTGCGCTATGTGGAAACGCACAATCTGAAACAGGCTATGGAAACTCGCCGGCGAGCCCTGGCCACCATCGAGAAGCCGAAACTGGAAGACTATCTTGCGGTTTGCGACCGGGAGACGTTGAATCTCATTGCCTCGTTTCAGCGAGCCGTGGTGGAAGATCTCGTGGGCAAGACCCTGGCGGCCGCGCGAGCGTACGAGGTTGCAACGGTATTTGTCACGGGAGGGGTGGCTGCCAACAACGAGTTGCGGCAACGGTTCGAGCATGACGCTGCTCAGGAAGGACTGCCCGTTTACTTTCCATCGCGCCCATTATCGACCGACAATGCGGCCATGATTGCGGCGGCCGCTTATCCGAAGTGGCTGACGAGCGATTTTGCGGCTATGGATTTTTCGGCCGAGGCAGGAATGCAATTGCGGGGATGATTCTATTTGCCGGAGGCGTGGCCTTTGGCGGAGCACTGAGTCGCAATCGCGACCAGAGCTTTTTCAAGCTGTTCCTGGATATCGATGTCTTTGAAGATCGTGAATTCGGCACGAGCTTCTTTGCGGTCATAGCCGCTGGATCGTCCCGTCACGATCACGATTGGGATCTTCGCGGTGGCGGGCTTGCTCTTGATCGCCGAGATCAGTTCGCTGCCACCCATGACCGGCATCTGCATATCCGTAATGATCAGGCCAGGCAGGACGCGCTCGAGGATCTCGAGCGCTTCGATTCCGTTCGAGGCGGACTCTACGCCGAAACCATGGTCTTCGAGAAAACGGCAGATCGTATGCCGGATCACCATCGAATCATCGACGACCAGCGCCACAACCGACATGCGAGTGCCCCAACGGACGAACTTCCGTGTCTCGACAGTAGCAAAGGGCTGATGGCCAGACAACAGACAAGCCACCGGGACAGTTACGTCCGTCACGGAGCGCAGGCAACGCTCCTGGACGCTATAACTTCGGGTCCGAACACTGGTTGCGGCGGTTAGACATCGTCCGACTGGGCGCGCTCTTCGATCGCCATGTCCTTGAATTCACTGGACTCGAATACCTCTCCGCACTCGAGACACTCGACGTATTCGGTGTCCTCGTCGCGGCTGACGATCTGCACACGCGGGTGCTTACACTGGCTCATTGATCCTTCTCTGCTGGGGGGTTGCGACGGCGGTTGGCTTCATAAATCCGGAGGGCGGTCCCGGACCAGCGTTCTGGCACGGGCTCGAAAGTGCCGGAAATTTTGGGTATTTTAGACCGGGGCCAATGGATGTCAAGTGCTCTGAAGTAACTCTTTTGTCTCGGGAGCAATGAGCGATCCCGGGAAAGCAGGCGTCCCTCTTAAGAAATCCGACGAAAATCGTCGTATTAACCTAAGCCGTTCGAACTCTGTAGCTTACCGTTCCAAGCGGATTATCTCCCATTCGCTGCTCCGAGTTGCGCGGAACAGGGGTCCGGGCCTAGAATAAAAGGCGACTGAAACAGTCGGATTTTAATCCGATCAAATCGGTCGGATTATCAGAAACATGCTTAAGCTCACCAAGAAGGCGGACTACGGGCTGATGGCCATGAAGCATCTGGCTGAGCATGCTCACGAAGGCGCTTGTAGTGCAAAAGACGTCGCGGAATGCTATGGAATTCCGCCCGAGGCGCTGGCGAAGATTTTGCAACGGCTGGCGAAGGCAGGGCTCTTGCATTCGCAGCATGGGATCAATGGCGGTTACACACTCGCCCGTGATCCCAAGGAGGTTTCGGCGTACGAGGTGATTCGCGCGATCGATGGTCCGCTGTTCATCACGGCCTGCATCACCGTTCGTGGGGAGTGCGACCAGACCGAGCGCTGCACCATCCGCGAGCCGCTCCGTAAGGTGAATGAGAGCATCGAAGAGGTTCTGCGACGCATCAAGATTGCAGAGATGACAGAGGCGAATGAGGGAGCTGGCAGCGTTTCAGTGAAAGCGCTTGCTCAGTTAGTCAATTTGAGCTGACGAAGTCAGCTCATCCCAGGATTTGGAAAATACGCAGGAGAGAGTGAACATGAGCACCGACGTAAAGACCCTCACCCAAGAGCAGCGAACTGCGGCTCCCAAAGGCGTGAAGTTGCCCATTTATATGGACAACCACGCGACCACTCCCATGGATCCGCGGGTCCTGGAAGCAATGCTCCCTTACTTCATGGAGAAGTTTGGCAACGCCGCCAGCCGCAACCACCCTTTTGGATGGACCGCGGAAGAAGCGGTGGAGCAGGCACGCGAGCAGATCGCCCAGCTGGTGGGTGCGACCGCAAAAGAAATCATCTTCACTTCCGGCGCAACCGAGAGCGATAACCTCGCCATCAAGGGTGTGGCCGAGATGTACCGCGAGAAGGGCAACCACATCATCACTGCGGTCACCGAGCATAAAGCGGTGCTCGACACCTGCAAGCGGCTCGAGAAGTACGGGTACCGGGTTACCTACCTGCCAGTGCAGAAAGATGGCCTGGTCGATCTGGAAGACTTGAAACGCGCCATTGACGACAAGACCATCCTGGTCACGATCATGGCCGCGAACAATGAAATCGGCATTCTGCAGCCGTGGGCGCAAATCGGAAAGATCTGCCGCGAGCGGGGCGTGCTCTTTCACACGGACGCGGTGCAAGCCGTCGGGAAGGTTCCGATCGACGTCAACAAAGACAACATCGACCTGATGTCGATCACCGCGCACAAGATCTATGGACCCAAGGGCGTTGGCGCTTTGTATGTGCGCCGCAAGAATCCGCGCGTTCAGATTTCCGCCATCATTGATGGCGGAGGCCACGAGCGCGGCATGCGTTCCGGCACGCTCAACGTTCCCGGCATCGTTGGCCTTGGCAAGGCATGCGCTCTTGCCCGTGAAGAGATGGCACAGGAAGGCGCTCGCCTGGGTGGGCTGCGCGATCGCTTGAGGGATCGCATCATGGGCCGTCTGGACGAGGTCTACATCAACGGAACCATGGAACATCGGCTTCCAGGCAATTTGAACATCAGCTTCGCGTACGTGGAGGGCGAATCTCTGTTGATGGGAATCAATGACGTAGCCGTTTCCAGCGGTTCGGCCTGTACCTCGGCGACGCTGGAGCCATCTTATGTATTGAAGGCCCTCGGCACCGGCGACGATCTGGCCCACAGCTCGATTCGTTTCGGAATCGGTCGCTTCAATACAGAAGCAGAGGTCGACTACGTCGCGGATCGAGTCTGCGAGACGGTTGAGCGTCTTCGAGAACTCTCTCCGCTCTACGAGATGGCGAAAGAAGGAATCAATCTGAAAGACGTGAAGTGGGCAGGAGAGTAGGACCAGGTTTCAGAGTTTCTTCGAACGAAACATTGCAACCTTGAAAGTTTTACGAATTCAGGAGAGTAAGAAAATGGCATATAGCGATAAAGTTCTCGATCACTATTCCAACCCTCGGAACGTCGGGTCGATGGATAAGAACAGCCAGGAGGTCGGTACTGGACTCGTGGGAGCTCCGGAGTGCGGCGACGTCATGAAGCTGCAGATCAAGGTAAACCCGCAGACCCAGATCATCGAAGACGCGAAGTTCAAGACCTTTGGCTGTGGTTCCGCGATCGCGTCGTCGTCACTCGCCACCGAGTGGGTAAAGGGCAAGACGGTCGACGAAGCGCTTCAGATCAAGAACACCGAGATCGTGAAGGAGCTCGCGCTTCCACCTGTGAAGATTCACTGCTCGGTCCTGGCCGAAGACGCGATCCGCGCGGCCATTCATGATTGGAAGAAGAAGAACGGCTCTGCGGACGAGAAGACGGCTGCCCCGGCTGGAGCTCAAGCCAGCCACTAAACGTGCGCTGGTATGGATTCCGGGCCTGTGTCGATGATCACAGGCCGGAGCGGGCGACAGGCTTAATGTGATGAACACTATGGCGGAAGATACGACGAAGACGATTGCGCCTCCGGGTCAGACTGCCCCGATCAAGGGGATTCAGGTCACGGACAAGGCAATTGCGAAAATCCGCAGTGCGATGGCGAAGGAAGGCATCTCCGCCGAAGCGGGCGGACTGCGTCTTGGGGTGCAAGGCGGGGGCTGCTCCGGCCTCAGCTATAACATCCGGTTCGATACCCAGCCGCGCGAGCGTGACCGCATCTTTCAGTTTGGGGATGTTCGCGTGTTCGTCGATCCGAAGTCGTTTATCTACCTGCATGGCATGATCCTGGATTATCAGGAAACGCTCATGCAGCAGGGATTCGTCTTCGTGAACCCGAATTCGACGAAGTCTTGCGGTTGCGGGAGTTCGTTCACGGCCTGATGCGCGGCGGCTGTCTGGCCGCAACGGGTGACACGGCGGCGTAGGGTCGCGATTCCAGGTTCTTTCACCACGGCGCCACCATGTCTCCGGCCCGGGCGAATCCAGTACGGGCGGCGTGACGGATGCGCGTTCGTGGTGAATGTGTTTTATGGCAGACGCACAATCCAAATCGACTTCTTCGCTGATCATGCCGGGCGACGCTACATCGACCTGCTGGTCATGCGGCACGATGCGCGCCGAACACTTTTGCAGCGCCTGCGGCAAGGTTCAGCCGCCCGTGCCCGTGGACTATTTCACGTTCTTCGGTCTGCCTCGCAAAATCAATATTGATGTTGCCAATCTCGAGCGCGAGTTTTACCAGCTCAGCCGCAAGCTTCATCCTGATCTCTATTCTGGCGCCGATGCCCGCGAGCAGGAGTGGAGTCTTGAACAGAGTTCTCAACTCAACGACGCGTATCGGACGCTGAAAGATCCGATCAAGCGCACCGATTATCTGCTTCGTTTAGAAGGCGTGGAACTTGAGGAGCAGTCGAAAGCGGCCACCGAGCAGGCGCGAGCAACCGGACAAGTGAAGAAACAGGTGGTGCCGCCCGATCTTCTCGAAGAAGTGTTTGATCTCAACATGCAGCTGGAAGAGCTTCGCATGCAAAAGAAGATGGGCGAGGATGACCCTGCATTGATCGAAGAGATTGGACGACAGAAGCTGGAGCTCGAAGAAAAGCACGAGGCGCTGTTCCAGGAGTTGCAGCGGGAATGGACCGAGTGGGATCGCGCCGTCGATGCTGGAACCGAAACCGATCGCCTCTGATTCGCGACAAGATGGTGGATGTGCTGAACCGGCGGAATTATCTGAGGAATTTGGTGAGAGATGTGAACGAGGTTTTAGAAAGCTAGCACCTGCATTTAGCAATTGGCATTGAGCCAGCAGCGGGTAGTTTCCTGGATTGGTATTTCCCAACAGGGGCTAAGTGCTAATTGCAAAGCGCTAAGCGGTCAGTCACGCGTAACAGCTATCGACGGAGTCCATGCCTAACGAACGTATCGTCGGAATCGACCTTGGCACCACGAATTCGCTGGTGGCATTCATGCAGGGGGAGACGCCCGTCGTCATCCCGGGCGAAGACGGGCAGAACCTCGTCCCGTCCGTGGTCGCCCTCGACGAGCATGACCAGATCATCCTGGGCAGCGCCGCCCGGAAGTATCTGATCGAGACTCCCGAACGAGCTGTGTATTCGATTAAGCGCCTCATGGGCCGTGGCCTCGAAGACATCCGGGAAGAGTTGAAGCTTTTCCCCTTCCGTCTTGCGGACGATCTGCAGGCGGGCGAAGTGCTACGCATCAAGCTCGGCGATAAAACTTATACTCCACCCGAAATTTCCGGGTTCATTCTGCGTCAGCTTAAGCGAAATGCCGAACGCTACTTCGGCGGTCCGGTCAGCAAGGCCGTGATTACGGTTCCTGCATACTTCAACGACGCGCAGCGTCAGGCCACGAAGGACGCCGGCCGCATCGCTGGATTGGAAGTGCTGCGCCTTGTCAACGAACCGACGGCCGCGTCGCTCGCCTATGGTCTCGACAAAAAGAAAAACGGTGTGGTTGCCGTGTATGACCTGGGCGGCGGCACGTTCGACATTTCGATTTTGAAGCTGCACGACGGCATCTTTGAGGTGATCGCCACGAATGGCGATACCCACCTCGGCGGCGACGACATTGATAACCTGCTGATCACGATCGCGCTCGACGACATTCGCGGCGATATGGGCCTCGATCTCCGCCGGAGCGGCGAGGGCGTCGCGACCATCCGTAAGGCAGTCATTGAAGCCAAAATCGCGCTCTCTTCGCAGCCCTCGACCAAGCTCGACATCGCACTTCCGGGGGGCAAACGCTATCAGCGAGAGATTACGCGTGAACAGTTTGAGGGGCTGATTCAACCGATTCTTGATCGCACCGTTGGCCCTTCAAAACAGGCTTTGAAAGATGCGGGACTGAAGCCCCAACAGATTGAAGAGGTTGTGCTCGTCGGTGGGTCAACGCGTATTCCGAGGGTGCGTGCCCTGGTGCAGGACCTGTTCAAAAGCACGCCGCACACGGATTTGAATCCGGACGAGGTTGTGGCGCTGGGCGCGGCGGTCCAGGCGAACATCCTTGGCGGAGGTTCGGAAGCCACGAAGGAAATGCTGCTGCTCGACGTCACGCCCCTTTCTCTCGGCATTGAGGTTGCGGGTGGGGTGACCGACAAGATCATTCTTCGTAACTCGACCATCCCCGCTTCGGCGACCCAGTTCTATACGACCCAGGTCGATGGACAGGCGAACGTGGCCATCCACGTTTTGCAAGGTGAGCGGGAACTCGCCAAGGATTGCCGCTCCCTCGCTCGCTTCGACCTGAAGGGCGTTCCGCCGATGACCGCAGGCATGCCGCGGATCGAAGTGCGGTTTCTGATTGACGCGAACGGAATTCTGCACGTTTCCGCGCGCGAGCAGCGCAGCGGCAAGGAGTCGGAGATCGACGTCCAACCGAGTTATGGCCTGACGGATGATCAAGTCGAAAGCATGCTGCTTGAGTCGTTTGACTACGCGGAAGAAGACTTCCGGCAGCGGCAGATCATCGAAGCACGCAATGAGGCCGACACCATTTCGGCGGCGCTGGAAAAGGGACGTCGCAGTCCGGCGTGGGGTCAGTTGACGTCTGACGAGCAGAAGCGTATCGCCAAGCTCGAAAAATCGTTGAACGAGGTCAAGAAGGGCGAGGACTACCAGGCGATCCGCAAGGCCATCGACGATCTCAATCAAGGCACCATGCATTTGGCTGAGGTGATGATGGATTCCGCCGTCTCGACCGCGCTGAAGGCAAGACCATGCATGAGGCGGACATGGGCGAAGGGCCGGCCGCGCCGCATCCAGTAGCGAAGGCAGATTTTGAATAAGGCAGGTGTCAGGCATTAGGTGTCGGGTCTCGGGATTCCCACGATCCGAAGATTGCGGTTACGCAGCAGAGCTTGACACCCGGAACCTGAGACTTTGGAGTTCTTATGGCAGACGAAAAAACGAAAAGCAGCGGTGCCGCGACTATGGATGCGCCCGGCGAGAACACCGTCCAGGTCACGTTTCTTCCCGAAGGCAAAACCGTGCAGTTCGAGCACGGCAAATTGCCGTACAAAGATCATGGCAAAGAGGAGTCGTTGCTTGATGTCGCACTGAACAACGGAATCCGTCTCGATCACGCCTGCGGCGGAAACTGCGCGTGCACGACTTGCCACGTGTGGGTGAAAGAAGGCGCGGAGAATCTCTCCGACATGGAAGATGACGAAGCCGACCGTCTCGACATGGCGGCCGATCTGCAATTAAACTCCCGACTCGGTTGCCAGGCAGTGATCACCAAGCCCGGCAAGGTCGTCGTCGAGATTCCAGCGTGGAATCGGAATTACGTTTCAGAAGAACACTAGAAAGCAGCTATCAGGTTCCGCCAAGTCGGGTTTACGGAGTGGCCGGATTCTCGAGGCTAAAAGCTAGCTGCGTAATAGCTATTTCAGGAGCCTTCATGCCAAATCCGCTGACGTGGGAGAGTGCCGAGGACCTCGGCATCCTACTCTCTGAAAAGCACCCCGACGTTGATCCGTTGAGTGTGCGCTTTACCGATCTGCATCGGTACGTAACCGAACTTCCCGAATTCAAGGATGATCCGCAAAAGTCGAATGAAGCGAAGTTGGAAGCCATTCAGATGGCCTGGCATGAAGAGTTTCTGGATCGTACGCAGGGCTAACTTCGCTCCGTCCGATCAGTGCGCCGGACCTGGCGCTTTTGCTTTCATCTCTCCGTAGAATTTCTGCAGCACGTAAAACGCCTGCTTGTGCTGGCCCGTGTTTGAGACCAGCCCCTTCCGGTTGTAGTAATCCTGAATGCCGGGGAGCGGGCGCCGCGGGGAATGAAAATCCATCAACACCCACGGCGACAACCCAGCCAGGCCTGGGATCTTGCGAATCATGCCCAGCTGGTGCACGTAGAGATTCGCCTGGTATTCCTCGGTCCATCGCTGGCTTGCGTCTCCGTGTCTGCCATAAGGAGCGTCCGCTCCAAATTCGCTGATGATGAGCGGCTTGTTGAATTTGCTTTCCCACTGAAAGCGGTCTGCATCTTCAGGGTGTCCGGAATACCAGCCTAGATATTCGTTGAGGCCGACGACATCGAGACTCTGACCGATGGGATCATCGAGAATACGCTTGTCGGAACCGGCGTCGGTAACATGGTTCAATGCCGAGGTGACCAGGCGCGTCGAGTCGACCTGGTGCGCATCGGCAGCCAACTTCTGAAGGAAGACCAGCCGCTCCGGGTCGATCGGAGTTTCATTCGACAGCGACCACAGAATCACGGCGGCGCGGTTGTGATCGCGCGCGACCATCTCCTGCAACTGCGATTCTGCGTTTGCCAAGGTTGCTGCGTCCTTCCACGCGATATCCCAGTAGACGGGAATCTCCGACCAGACCAGCAGGCCGAGCTTGTCTGCGAGGCGTATTTCATTTTCATTATGCGGATAGTGGGTTAAGCGAACGAAGTTACAGCCTAGTTCCCTCGCCCATCCGAACAGGGTTTCGGCATCTTGCTGACTGTAAGCGCGTCCGCCGCGGTTGGGTGCTTCTTCGTGCAGCGAGATGCCACGCAGAAAGATGGGCTTGCCGTTCAGCAGGATCTGCGCGCCTTGCACTTCGATCGTGCGAAAACCGATTGAGTCGTGGATGGTGTCCGCTCCGGACGAGATCACCACATCGTAGAGCTTGGGATTCTCGGGCGACCACAGATCCAATTTGGCGGGGAAACGGAAGTCGACGCGGCCGGTTGCGTCTGGGTTGAACGTCTTTCGCACGCCAGCTTCCGGAATCTCGATCGGCACGCCTTGCGCAAGGGAGCTTCCGTCGAGTTGAACCCATCCCGCGATCTCATCCTGTTTGCCCCTGGCGAGTTGGATCCAGTAATCACGGATATAGGTCTCCGGCACTTCCACCAGGAGCACGTCACGGGTGATTCCGCCGTAGTTCCACCAGTCGGTGTTCGCGGCGGGCACGCCGTTGGCTCGACGCGCGTTGTTCACCTCGACAACGACGGAGTTCTCGCCCTCCGTAAGTTTGTCGGTTACTTCGAAATCGAAAGGAGTAAAGCCGCCCTCATGCTCTCCGAGAGGCTTGCCGTTCAGATAGACACGGGTGAAATAGTTCGCGGCGCCGAAGTAGAGGAACGAACGGGTGTGCGCGCCCGTTTTATACGAGAACGAGCGCTGGTACCAGACCGGGCCCTCGTAGAAGAAGAGCCGATCCCTCTGCGTGTTCCAGTCGCCCGGAACGTTGAGCGTCTCAGAGGCAGAAAAATCGTACTCAATCGGAGAGGTGCGCGCGTCTTGCGGCTTGGCATTCTCGTAATAGCGGGCGCGCAAACCGCTCTCATACGGATCAACGATCACGTGCCACGCGCCATTCAGGCTGACCGTCGACCGTCCCGGGATGTTGGTAACGAGTGGCGAAGGCTTCTCGGCGGCCCAAGCCCCGGAGCAGCCGATGGAAAGAAGCAACGGAAAAAGCAAATTGCACACTTTCATGGACGTTCTCGTCTCGAAACAGTATCAAATGGCCGGTCCTGCTTAATTTCTGGTTTCTGGACACATCCTTTTACAAATTGATGACAAATGCCCATGTGTGCCGAGCGTAAACTCGTGCTCTGGCTTGAGGTTGACTGCCGCTTGCGACATTGAGGCGTGCGCTTCGAGTCCACTCTCTCACAAGCTCAAAAGGGCACGCTTCTTCTCCGGGAAGCGTGCCCTAATTTTTGGGTGAACTTGCTGTTAGCCGACGACTACGGGCACTGATTCTTCCACGCTGGCCTCGCGCAGAAAACGAGCCGCCTCTTCGGGCGGTGTTGGGTTGATGTAGAAGCCGGTTCCCCACTCGAATCCGGCGGTCTTCGTCAGCTTCGGCATGAACTCAATGTGCCAGTGATAGTGATCGTTGGTCGGATCCTGCACCGGCGAACTGTGAATGACCAGATTGTAGGGAGGATTGTCGAGCACTCGATCCGCCTTGATCAGCAGAGTCTTCAAGGCTTTCGCAAGATTCTCAAACATGTGCGATGACGAATTCTCGAATGCCGACTCATGCTGCTTCGGAAGGATCCAGGTCTCAAACGGGAAACGCGGCGCATACGGCGCCAGCGTGATGAAGTCATCGTTCTCGGCGACCACCCGCGTGCCGCCCTCACTTTCCTGGCGGATCACGTCACAGAACACGCAGCGCTCTTTGTAGATGTAGTACTGCTTGGCGCCCTCGATTTCTTCCAGAACGTAAATGGGAAGAATGGGAAGCGCGATCAGTTGGCAGTGACCATGCTCCAGCGAGGCGCCGGCAGGCTCGCCGTGGTTTTTGAAAATCAGAATGTATTTGAAGCGCCGGTCTTTTTTCAGATCCAGAATCCGGTCCCGAAAGGTCCACAACATGTCCTCTATGCGCTTCGGGGGCATGGTGGCGAGAGTGGACGCGTGATCGGGGGTCTCGATGATGACTTCGTGCGCCCCAATGCCGTTCATCTTGTCGAACAGGCCTTCGGCCTGACGGTTCAGATTCCCTTCGATTCCTAGTGCCGGGAATTTATTGGGAACGACACGAACGGTCCAGCCGGCGGTATCTCGGGCTGGAGGTGGACCGCCGTTCGGATTTGGACGGTAGGCCTGAATCTCAGGGGGGGTTTTGCTCTCGTTGCCCGGACAGAAAGGACAGAATCCACCTTTGATTCGCACGCCCTCACGGACAAAGTCGGTGGGCCGCTTTGCTCGATCGGTCGAGATGATCACCCAACGTCCGACAATCGGATCTTTACGAAGCTCCGGCAATTACTAAATCCTTTCAATACGAAGTGAATTTTCTATTTTACGTCACGGGAAAGGCATTTTTGAATAGCTCAATGTGAACGGGCTCCGACAGCTTTTCGAAGGCCACGCTCACCACGTCGAACCGGTGGAGCAGATCCGACGGCAATCGCCGAAGATATTCGCGGGCTACGCCCTGAATTTCTCTTCGTTTTTCGCGGTCCAGCGCCGCCTCGGCGGGCTTCACGTCGTGCGAGGTAGGTGTCTTTACCTCAATGAAACAAAGCACATCGCCGTCCCATCCGATCAGGTCGATCTCCCCTCGCCTGCGCGGAGAGCGATAATTCCGCGCCACCATCACGTACCCCAGTTTTCGGAGCCGGAAATACGCCTCCTCCTCGCCGCGCCGGCCAGTCCGCTGATGTTCCGGCCGACGGTTGTTGTCGATGAGTCGCTCTGCAAGACGATCCAGCGAACGCACGACGAGCTGTGTCAGGGAGCGGAGCATCGTAGGTGTATGCAAGCTTGCCCGATGCCAGAGTACAGCATCCGCCATGCAAGGCTACCTTGGCGGGATCTGTTCACGTTGTGACGAACGCCACACGGCCGGTGCGTCGGCGATCACAGAAAGTGGGTTCTACCGTTCGGGTGCGGCGACTGCCCACGACTCGATATTCCGGCTCTTGCCCCAGAGGTTGACGACAACAACGCCGCATATCGCGATCGCTCCGCCGAGCAGGCTCATCAGGCGGGGCACCTCGCCGAGCCAAAGCCAAGCGATTAACGTCGCCAGCACCGGAATGAAATACAGAAACGACGCGGTCTGCCCGGCGGATCCGTGCGACAGCGCGTAGGACCAGGCGAACGAAGCAATCGCGGCCGGAAAGATGCCCAGGTAGACCACCGCAAGCGTCGCCCGTAGCGGAGCGGTCTGAATTGCGTGCAAAAGGCCGCCACCGAATGGCCCCATCAGCAGCGTTCCCGACCATACCGAATATGCCGTGAACTCGAGCGCGCTGTAGCGTCCCAGGAAATGCTTCTGAATGACGATGGACGTGCCCCACGCCAGTGCTGCCGCCAGGATAAGCAGCGCCTGGGGGGCGAGATGAATTCCTTGCCCCTCTCCGCTCGCGATCAGAGCAACTCCGGCAAAGCTCAACATCACGCCCAGCCATCCGAATACGGTCAAGCGTTCGTGCAGCAGAAACATTGCCAAGAGGGCCGCCCAGATCGGCGTCGAAGAAACCAGAAGACTCGCCGATCCTGCCGTAACCCGGGTCTCTCCATAATTGAGCGCAAGGTTGTAGATCGTGATGCCAAGCGAACCCGCCAACAGCAAGCCCGGAATATCGCGCCATTGGGGTCGCCGAAAATGCGCAAAGCGCGCATAGACTCCCAACACTGCGGATGCAATCAAATACCGGAACAAAGCCAGATGCGCCGGACCGTACGCGCTGAGTCCCGCCCGAATTCCCGCGAAGGCCGACGACCAGAGTCCGAGCGCAACACAAAGAGCGACGAGCGCGAGAGTCGGGAACTTTCTCGAGCTGCGCTCCTTCGATGAGACCAAAGTCCGTGTGTCCGAAGCCGAGCGCAGCACGATCGTCTCGACAGCGGACAGATCGGTAACCTGCCCGTCCCTGGTATCTTCTTTCGTATCTGGGAACAACCGCGTCATATTCAGTGCTGCTCGTTTGCTTGAACCACAACGTCACCCACACGGATCGTTCCCGCCGTCAAAATCTGGGCCCGCAATCCACCGCGATGCCTCAGCGCTTTGATCACGGGCAACTCTGTCAGCGCCTGCAGATGACTGCACGGCTCGCACAGCCGGATTCCGCGAATCTTCACGCCGCCAATCGTGAACTCCCGCCCCACCAGATGATTCAAAGCCACTCCCCGGGTAACAACATTCCGCCGCGCATCGCCGGCCGCAAGAGTCACTTGATACTCGCGTTGGATGGCCTCGATCGCTTCCACCTCGATCAGCGTCAACTCGAAGTCCGGTTCCGGCTTATAAAACGTCCCCTGCTTCAGCGCGTAGCGATCGCCGTCCAGGCCCACGCCGGGAATCGCCTCAACATGCTGCACCGATTCCATCGCTGCTTTCGCCGCTGGGGCGATGTGGATCGACTCCACTGTCCCGTTCCGCATGGGAATGCTCCGATGAGTTAAGAGATGAATGGATACAAAGGGCGAGAATCGCCGCCCAAACTGGCTCCGACCCGCGGTCCTCGCCCTTCCGTAATGGATCTACGCGCCCTTGCCGACAATCTCGATGCACTCTTCGAGCACGTCAACCGCGACGTCAGCTTCTTCCTGCGAGACAACCAGCGGCGGCGAGATGCGCACCGTGCTGGGCCCGCAACCGAGGAAAAGAATCCCGCGCTCGAAGGCCAACTCAACGATCTTGTCGCGAAGCTCGTTGCCGTATTCCTTGGTCTTCCTGTCTTTCACGATCTCGACCCCGACCATCAATCCGCGTCCGCGCACGTCACCCACAAGCCGATATCTGCCCGGCCAGTCAGCCATGCGCTTCAGTATGTGATTCCCGACTTCGGCCGAGTTCGCCAGCAAACCTTCTTTCTCAATGACGTCTAAGGTGGCCAGCGCCGCCGCGACGCACACGGGATTCCCGCCGAAGGTCGATGCGTGTGATCCGGGCACCCAGTCCATGATGTCAGCACGCGACATCATCACGCCCAAGGGCATCCCCGACGCTATTCCCTTCGCCATGCAAATGATATCCGGCTGCACGCCCGTGTGCTCGACCGCCCACCACTTACCGGTACGGCCGACTCCGCTCTGTACTTCATCGACGACCAGCAGGATTCCGTGACGATCGCAGATCCGCCGCAGTTCCTGCATGAAGGGCGTCGGCGCCACGACGTAGCCGCCCTCACCCTGGATCGGCTCGACGAAGATGGCCGCGACTTCCTCAGGCGGCAGCGTGGTCTTGAACAGCTTATCCTCGATAAAACGAGCGCAGCCCATCGCGAACGCTTCGCCGTCTTCGGCTCCTCCCGAGCAGCCGCGGTACACATCGGGATAACGCACGTGGGTCACACCCGGCACTAGCGGCGCGAACCGGCGTTTCTGCTGCGGCTTCGATGCGGTCAGCGAGAGCGCTCCCATCGTGCGGCCATGGAAGGCGCCGAAGAACGCGATGACGTTCTGTCGCTTGGTGTGATACCGCGCCAGCTTTAACGCGGCCTCGATGGCCTCCGTGCCCGAGTTGCCGTAATAGATCTTGTGGGGGCCGGGCATGGGAGCGATCTTCGAAAGCCTCTCCGCCAGTTCCACCATGTTCTCGTAATAGAAGTCGGTGCCCGACATATGAATCAGCTCACCCGCCTGCTTCTGAATGGCGGCAACGACGTCGGGGTGGCAGTGGCCGGTCGAGGTCACGGCAATGCCCGCAGAGAAGTCAAAGAATTCGTTGCCGTCCACATCGGTGACGACCACGCCACGCCCGCTCTTCGCAACCAGCGGATAAGAACGCGTGTACGACGGCGAAATGTACTTGTCATCGCCCATCAGGGCGCGCTTGGCATTGGGTCCGGGCAGGGCAGTCTTAATCTTCGGACCGACGGTGAGGGTTTTGGTAGACATGGGATCCTCCGGTGATTCAGTGTTCAGGGTCGATTACAAAGGTCAGCTTCGAGATCGGTCCCGCGCGGGAGAACTAGCGAGAACCCAGTTGCGCGGACTCCGTCCCGAAGGAAATTTGCACAGGGAGGATCGGAACTAATCGCTACCGAACAGGCTGGGACGAACCTGCGAAGGCAGCACTGCCAGGTGCCGGCGCGGACAGCAAAGCTGGTGCAGCCAGCAAACGGGCAGATGCGAATTGGGATTCTGCAGGTTCATATGGATACAATACTTCCTGCTAATTATAGCCTGTAAATCCAGCCTCCGTAACCCCCAAAAAGCGTCCCCTTGACCCTCTGATATGCTTCTCGCCAACCTCCCGTGACAGCTGAAAGACAGCACCGCTGGTCCCTGCCCATCGCCTTTGGCCTGGTTTATGTCTTTTGGGGATCGACGTACCTGGGCATCGCGATCGCGGTCGAACACATCCCTCCCGCGCTCATGTGCGCCACACGTTTTCTGATCGCGGGCATTTTGATGCTCGCGTATTGCGGGCTGCGCGGCCGGAAAATCATCTACACACCGCGCCAGCTCTGGCATATGGCCGTCGTGGGCATACTGCTCCTCATGGGCGGCAACCTCACCCTTTCCTACGCGGAACAGGTCGTTCCCTCAGGGTTGTCGGCGCTAATCATTGCGGTCACGCCGCTTTGGTTTCTCGTTCTCGACACGTGGCTGCTGGGCGACCATCACATCTCTCGCCGTGGTCTCGCAGGGCTCGCTCTCGGCGTCGTCGGCATGTTCGTGTTGCTGTGGCCGAAGCTGATGTCCACGGGGTCGATGGGACGGCGCGAACTCTGGTTCTCTCTCGGCTTGCTTGGAGGATCATTCAGCTGGGCGCTGGGCTCGATTCTTTCGAAAGTCTGGCAATCCACCGATCAGGACCCGTTAAGCTCGACGGCGTGGCAGGTGATCTTCGCCGGAATCGCGAACCTGATTTTCGCTCTGTGGAACGGCGACATGTCGCGAGTAGTCTGGACGCCGAGCGGCATCGGTGCGGTGCTTTACCTGGTGGTTGGCGGTTCCTGGATCGGCTACACGTCCTATATCTGGTTATTGCGCCATGCGCCCAGCTCGAAGGTTTCCACCTACGCTTACGTCAACCCGGTGGTCGCGGTCTTTCTGGGATGGCTCGTGCTGCACGAACAGCTCGACCGCTACATCCTGATGGGAAGCGCGATCGTGGTTCTCTCCGTCATCCTGGTTACAAGCGCGAAGGTGACGAGCAAGACCGTCGCCGAGGAGTTGCCAGCCGTCGAAGCCACTGGAGACTGAACCCCAGCGGTCAGCTTTCAGCTCTTGGCAAACGTGGATTTTTTCCTGCCGGTGTACGCGATTAACGACCTACCGTAATGTCTGACCGCCAAGTGCGAACGCCTCGTGATCCCTCTATACTGACCTCGACTCGAGTGAATCTATGGCAACCTGCGCCCGTTGCGGACGAGAACTACCCACTTTCAGCTTCGGTGAGGTGAGCAACCTGTGCCCAAGCTGCAAGCAGATGGTGGCGAGTAGTCCACAGATTCCCTCCTCCGTACAGCCGCCTGGCGTGGGACCTCCGCCGGGAACTCCAGTGGTAACGCGAGTACCCTACCGTCCGCCGGTGACCACGGCGATTCTCGCAATCAACGTGTTGGTTTTCGCAGCGATGGTGGCGCGCGGAGTTCCGATTCTAGAGCCCAACAGCGGTCAACTGCTTAGTTGGGGAGCAGATTTTGGTCCGTACTCGCTCGGGACCCAGCCCTGGCGCATTCTGACTTCGAATTATCTTCACATTGGACTTATTCATATCGCGGTGAACATGTGGGCGCTGTGGCAGCTGGGGCGTCTCGCCGAGCGCATCTTCGGAGGGTGGGCATATTTCCTCACGTATACGGCGGCGGGCATTGCCGGCAGCTTGCTGAGTTTGCTACACAATCCGAATGTCCCCAGCGCTGGAGCATCCGGCGCAATTTTCGGCCTTTTTGGCGCTCTGATTGCCGCTCTATATCTTGGCAAGCTGCCTTTCCCG
>Ga0210401_10002688_pt1 | contig 19526 bp, 11 predicted proteins | sample IncBWH32MmetaG_FD_150866 | JGI IMG/M metagenome (GOLD analysis project Ga0210401, IMG submission 150866) | Forest soil microbial communities from Barre Woods Harvard Forest LTER site, Petersham, Massachusetts, United States - Inc-BW-H-32-M | ecosystem: Environmental > Terrestrial > Soil >... | reverse complement strand
TCTTCTCCTGCAACTGTCCCGGCACGGTGTCGTAGTGGTGCATTTCCATGTTGAAGCTGCCGCGGCCCTGGGTCATCGCCGTGAGATCGACCCCATAGGTCAACATTTCCGACATTGGTGCTTCGGCTTTCACAATGGTGTTGCCGCCCTTGTTGTCCATGCCCTGGATGCGTCCGCGCCGGCTGTTCAAGTCGCCCATGATCGAGCCTGCGAACTCATCGGGCACCGAAATTTCCACGTGCATGATCGGCTCCAGCAAGGTGGGCTTGGCCACTTCCATCGCTTTCTTGAACGCGATCCGCCCCGCCATCTGGAATGACAGATCGTTCGAATCCACGTCATGGTAAGACCCGTCGTACAAGATCACCCTGAAATCCACCACCGGAAATCCCGCCAGATAACCTCGGGCGGCTGCGGTTCTGATTCCTTTTTCCACCGCTGGAATAAAGTTCCTCGGAATTGACCCGCCGAAAATGTCATTTACGAACTCGAAATCGCCCCCGCGCGGCAACGGCTCCATTCTGATCTTGCAATCGCCGTACTGGCCATGCCCGCCAGTCTGCTTCTTGTGCCGTCCCTGCACGTCGGCCTTACCACGAATCGTCTCGCGATACGGAACCTTTGGCGCTTTCAGGATGACTTCCGCGTGATAGCGCTTTTTCATCTTCGCCACCACCACTTCAATATGCTGCTGGCCGGTTCCCGCAATCAGGAATTCCTTGGTCTGCTCATCCCGGAAAAAGCGCAGCATGGCGTCTTCCTCCATCAGCTTGTGGATGCTGGGCCCCAGCTTGTCTTCATCGGCGCGGCTCTTCGGCTCAATCGCAAACGTGATCGCCGGCTCCGGCAGGTGCACCTTGGGGTATTGAATCGGCGCATTCTTGTCCCCCAGCGTGTCGCCGGTCAAAGTATCTTTCAATTTCGCCACCGCCCCAATGTCGCCGGCGTGAAGTTCAGTCACCGGCACTGCCGTTTTGCCCTGGACAATCGAAATGTGCGCCAGCTTCTCCGCCGAACTCTTGGGATAGTTCTGCAAAGTAGCTTCGTTCTTCAGCACGCCCGAGAAGACTTTGAAATACGAGATACGCCCCGCAAACGCATCCGAAACCGTTTTGAACACGTAGATCGAAACCGGCTCGGCGTCCGTCTCGTGCCGCTTGGGCGCGTCCCCGTTCCCAGATGCGGCCGGCTCGCCCTGCACCCACTCATGCTCCGAAGGCGCAGGCGTGTAATCCACAATGAAATCCATCACCCGGTCCGCTCCGACGTTGCCCAACCCCGACCCGAAAATCACCGGAAAAATCTTGTCTTCGCGAATCGCCTCGTGCAACGCCGGCACCAGATGCTCCTCAGGAATCGTCCCCTTCTCGAAAAACTCCTCCATCAGCGCGTCGTTACCCTCGGCCACCATCTCCACCAGGCGCTCGTGTGCCTCTTGCGCTTGATCTTTCAAATTCGCCGGAATCTCGCCCTCTTTACCTTTGCCATTCCCGCCCAACTCGTAGGTGTAAGCCTTCATGTTGACCAGGTCCACCACGCCGCTGAAATTCTTCTCGCTGCCAATCGGCAGCTCCAGAGGAATCACCGTCCGTCCGAACGCATTAGTCAGGGACTCCAACACACGCCCGGCGTCAGCGCGCTCTCGGTCCATGCGGCTGGCAATAATCAATCTCGGAGTCTTGTACTCTTCGCAATAATTCCACACCCGCTGCGTCACCACTTCCACTCCGGCTACGCCGTCCACCACCACAATCGCCGCATCCACCACCGGCAGCACCATCTTGGCTTCGTGGACGAACATGCTGAATCCGGGCGTATCAATCAGGTTGATCTTGGTCTTGCCCCACTCCACATATGCCATGCCGGCTGAGATCGACATCTTGCGCGCGATTTCTTCGTCGTCATAATCTGTCGTCGCCGAGCCATCGTCCACCCGGCCCATCCGCGGCGTCGCTCCCGACGTGTACAACATCGCGGAAACCAGCGAAGTCTTGCCAGCATGGCCATGACCAACCACCGCCACGTTCCTGATATTTGCACCTTCGTAAACCTTCACGGATGGCTCCTTCAAGATCGCGTGGGGACGGGCGTCGTCGCCCGTCCGAGCGAAGCTCGACTTGTGATCAAAAATTAGAGATCTTCACAACGGCGGGCCCATAACAACCTAAAGAAGAGAACAGTCTATAGGCCAACGTCGAATACCCTGCCAAAACCTAGGATGCTAACACGCCTCCGGCAGGCCCCTCAACCCGCTCCGGCCTACCACTACCTCGAGCTCGCCTGTATCATCGACTCGCCATGTTGGGCAACCGCACCAACGAACAATGGGTCGCGCAGTATGCGACCAGTCATCAAAACCCCGTCAACCGCATCTGCCACACCTTGGGTATACCGGCAATTCTTATTTCGCTCGCCCTGTTGGTCGCCTGCTTCTTTATCCACCGCCTCTGGCCCGATGCGCTTGCCCTCTTCCTCGTGGGATGGGCGTTCCAATTCATCGGCCATGCCTTCGAGCGCAAAGAGCCAGAATTTTTTCATGATTGGCGGTTCTTGTTTGTCGGAGTACGCTGGTGGTGGGCCAAGATTCACCGCAAGGCCTGACGTAGTAACAGCTAACCTTGCGCCCGAACCCTTGTCTAACTTATCCTTTGTGCCACTGTTCCGTTGGTCGTCTATGCATCGTCTGACCGCCAGGTTGCTGCTGACTCTCGTGCTCGTGGGTACGCTCGCCCCCGTAACCCTGGCGATTTCCGCCCCTGCCCCGCATGCCTGCTGCATGCGCAAGCCGATGCACGATCATGGCTCGACCAGCGCTGAGTTTCACACGATTCCGGCGTCTTGCAATCACGACTGCTGCCATGCCCTTACGGTTTCTCAGTCCCCGCATCTCCTGCCGTCAGTCGGCGGGCAGATTGCGACTTTCTCTGCCGCGCTGCCGGCAGGATCTACCGCAGTAAATCGCCGCTGCGTTATCCGGTCTTCGAGTTTCGGCCGCGCTCCGCCTCCGTTCTCCATCGCCTAGGTCAATCCCAAGCCAGATCAGTGTCCACGTGTGAAGCGCCTTCGTCCGCTTCGCGCGTGGCTGTACAGCACTTGTCTCAGGACCGGAGGACTTTTCATGCGTTCCGTTCGTATCGCTCTGCTACCGGCGGTGCTCGCCTTGGCTGTCACCGCTTTCGCCGCCATTTTCGGCTCCGTCCGCGGCATCGTCCATGATCCCCAGCATCGCCCTGTGCAAGGCGCGATGGTGATGCTGCACGCGAAAACGTCAGACTGGAGCAACACCGCGACCACCGATTCGAACGGAGAATTCCAGTTCGTGGCCGTATCCCTGGGCGAATACACCGTCAGTGTGGCCAGTCCAGGTTTTACCCAAACGGCGCAAACCGTGACCGTCGAGTCCGGCACCCAGCCAGTTCTGCATTACCAACTGGCGCTGGCGTCGCTCAACGAGAACGTCACCGTCTCTGGCGCACCCGCGGTCGTCCCCACTGACACCGCGACTCCCACCACACTGGTCGACCGCGCTGACATCGAGCGCACTCCTGGCGCCGACCGCACCAACAGCCTGGCCATGATTACCGATTACGTGCCGGCAACCTATATGACGCACGATATGCTCCACATGCGCGGAGGCCACCAGGTGGAGTGGCTGATTGACGGTGTTCCCATCCCCAACACCAACATCGCCTCGAACCTGGGCCCGCAGATTGATCCCAAGGACATCGATTACCTCGAAGTTCAGAGAGGCAGCTACGACGCTGACTACGGAGACCGTATCTACGGAGTTTTCAACATCGCGCCCAGAACCGGTTTTGAACGCGACCGGGAATGTGATCTGGTCATCAGCTTTGGGAATTTCTATCAAACCAACGACCAAATCAGCTGTGGAGGACACACCCAGCGCTTTGCCTACTATGTCAGCTTAAACGGAAATCGCAGCAATTACGGGCTTCAGACCCCGATCCCGCAAGTTGTCCACGATGCGGAGAATGGTTACGGAGGATTTGCTTCGTTAATTTTCAATACCAATGCCAAGAACCAATTCCGGCTGGTCGCTTCCCTGCGGCAGGACTATTACCAGATCCCCATTGACCCCAATCCCAACTCAACCGGAAATCAGGTCTTCCCCAGTTTCGGCCTGCGCGATGGGGAGCGTGAGCCTGACGGCTATGTCACGTTTTCCTGGGTGCACACCTTCAATCCCAATACCCTGCTTACGGTTTCTCCCTTTTACCATTACAACAGTGCTAACTACACCGGCGGCGCGAACGATTTTCCCGTCATCTCAACCGTCACTCAGACCGCCAATTACGGAGGGCTCCAGGCGGCGGTGAACACCAGCTTCTGGAAAAACGACGTCGACGGCGGAGTCTACGGATTTGCCCAGCACCAGTACAACTACTTCGATAACCAGTTCACCGACGGCAGCCAGAATTTCCCTGCGTCGTCGAATGCCTTGACCGGAGGGCTTGCCGCGGTTTTCATAAACGACAAGTTCAAAATGACTCCCTGGTTGACGCTGATCGCCGGGCTTCGCCAAACCGAGTTCAGGGCCTCGATCGCGGAGAACGCAACCGATCCGCGGTTTGGCATTACGTTGAAGGTGCCCCGCCTGAATTGGGTCTTTCGCGCCTTCTACGGTTACTACTACCAGGCCCCGCCACTTGCCACCGCCACCGGAGCGCTTCTCGATTTGGCAACCAGCCAGAATCTTACTTTTGCTCCGCTGCACGGCGAGCGCGATATCGAATCGCAGTTTGGTGTCACCATTCCATATCGCGGCTGGACGCTTGACGCCGATAATTACGTAACCAGGGCGACCAATTGGCTCGACCACAACAATATTGGAGAATCGAATCTCTTCTGGCCGATCACCTGGGACCGCGCCTTGATTCAAGGTTGGGAACTTACATTGCGTTCCCCCCGGCTCTGGCGCCGTGGCCAGTTTCACCTTGCCTATGCCAATCAAATTGCCAGGGCAACCTCGCCCATCAGCGGAGGCTTGATCTGCCCCACGCCCGTGACGCCGGCTTGTGGACTCGATATTCCACCGGGGCTTGCACCCGCAGACCACGATCAGAGAAACACCTTGAACCTGGGCTTCAATACCAGCCTTCCCTGGCAAAGCTATGCCTCGACAAACGTGTACTACGGCTCGGGGTTCACCAACGGACTGTTCGGGACGCCGAACTCGCAGTACCCAGGGCCTTATCTGCCCGGCCACACCACGTTCGATGTTGCCCTGGGGAAAACCTTCGCTGAGAAATACACTTTTTCTGTGACTGCGCTGAACCTGGCCAACCGCCGCGTGCAGCTGGATAATAGCCTGACGTTCGGCGGATTTCACTGGAATGATCCGCGGGAAATCTACGGGGAGTTCCGCTATCGCTTCAACTACTAACTTTAATAATAGGCGCGGGCGTACTCGCCCGCTTTAGCGCCCGAAGTCTAAGACTACCGTCGAAACGCCGAGTCGCCCCACTTCGTCGCATAGGCCGCTTCACCTTTTACAGGCTTAACCGACACCACGCGAACTTCGTTTCTGTCCGGCACCAGTAGGCAACGAATCACAACCTCCAGCCCCGCATAACCCTGCAAGGCTTCCGGATTGCTGACCGTCCAGACCTGGCTGTCACCGTCGCGCAGTAAAATCCGGCCGTCATCGCTCATCTTGCCGGCGACGCTGACAGTCTTTCGTGAAGAAGTTTGTGTTTTGGAAGCTTCCTGAGCCACGGACATGGCCGAGAACACCAACACCAATACGATAGAGCTAATGCCCCTAATTTTCATCCTGCACCCATTTCCCCAGAACCTGTTCTGGCGATGAATTGCGGTTCCTGTTCCGGGCACTTGGCTGGCTCGGTGCCTGAAAGATGGGCATAACCTACCCCATCCGCGCCTTCTGTGGAAATTCAAAGTATTTATGGGTGCTATTAGAAACAAAAAAGTGAGGCAACTTTCGACCAACCAGATGCCTAACAAGACTTTACTTTCGTTTACAAACTCTTTACCTGCCGCCATGCCTCGCCGGTGTTTAGATGGAAAGTCCGAATTCCCCACCCTCAGGAGGAACGTTGTGCGAAGACACTCTTTTCTGGTTCTCGTTCTGGCATTCGGTTTGACAAGTTGCCTGCTGGCCCAGGATGCGGCCCAGGGCAACCAACCTGCTAACGTCGCCGGCCAGTGGCTGATGTCGTGGCAGCGCCGTGACGGCGCTCGTCAAGGCAAGCTGCAACTTCAGCAGGATGGCTCCAAGCTCACCGGCACGCTTGACGGAGAACGTGGTTCGACGCCCGTCACCGGCACTGTCGATGGAAACAACATTTCTTTCAGCACTCAGGGCCAGGGACATCGCAACTTTACGATGGTCTACACCGGCACCGTGGATGGCGACAAAATCAGTGGCAGTTTCCAGCCCCAGGGCGGGCAGAGTGGTATGGGCAGCGGCGGTAGCCATCACGGCGGCGGCCAGCAAAACCATTCCTGGACGGCAACTCGTCAAACCCACGATTCGAACGGTCCGGGCGCTGCTGGCAACGATCAGTCCGACGACCCACAACCAGGCTTTTAGCTGTCTTCCACCGGGGACCTCTGCCGATTCTCTCTCCGGCCTGAGGTCCCTTCTTTTTGGTCTTAACACTGACGAAGACTGGCCGATATTTCCCCGCGAACGGTAGCTCGCGCTAATGCGCAGCGAGGTGAAACACCGTCCCGCAGCCATTCGTGCAGTCACCTCCGCCATTGCTCGCGCCCCCGGTGAACATGGTGCCGTAGACGTCATCGGCTGATCCGAATACCACGTCCATCGGGGTAAATCCGTCCGGGCCCTCGTTCTCGCCTTCAAAGTCGTAAAGGTCGGTCAAGTTCCCTGCCGTGTCTAACCTGAACAGGCATCCTCCGCCCTTGGCACAGTCGTTGGACTGTTCGAGGCCGTACAGGTTGCCTTTCGCGTCTCTCACCAGATGGCTGGCGAACACCGGATTCCGCACCTGCCCCTGTCTGCACGGGGGCACAGTACACGGGACGAAAGTGTAGAGCACGCTGAACTCGCCGCTCGTATCCACTTTAAAAATGGTTCCTACGCCGTACTCGAAATTTGTGTGTGGGATTTCATCGCCTCCATTCTGCGCAATACCATAAAGGTTGCCGGCAGAGTCGATAGTCACACCTAGAGGAAATGACCCGTCGCCGGCCCCGCCGAAGGTATGAAGTACCGTCAACTTGCCACTGCTATCCAACTTATATACAGTTCCGCAGCCTGGTTCCGCGTAGCCGTAGCCGAGAGACTCACAAGAGCGTTCCCCGCCGAAGTTAGCCGTGCCGTACAGGTTGCCCTTGCCGTCAAGCACCACGCCTCCCTCCGGTTGCATTCCGTCCGTTCCGTCAAACACATGAAGGATGGTTAACCCGCCGCCGGGACTGAGTTTGAATAGGGTTCCGCAACCCAGGCCATCACTATTCCAGCCGCAATTGGGCTCACCCCCGAATGGCGACATGCCATAGAGATTCCCCTGCGCATCCAGGGCAAGAGGCGAATCAAAGCAGCACGCATTCGGCCCGGCAATGTCAAAGGTCGTCTCCTGGCCATTGGGATCCAACTTGAATACGACCGCAGCGCCGTCAATGAAGCCATTGCCCTGTGTCGTACCATAGAGGTTGCCCGCAGCGTCCCGGACCAGGGCTGCGTCTGGATTGGTCCCATTGTTTCCGCCCTCAAAGCGGTAGAGCACGGTCTCGTTCCCGGCACTGTCAATCTTGTAGACCGTCCCACAAGTGCCTTCGCCGCATGTCGCGAGGCCACCATATTTGGTCGTGCCATAGAGATTGCCTTGCGGGTCGCGAATGATGGGACCAGGGATTGCCCCGTCCGGCGAATCCGTGAACGAATGAAGCACGGTGTAAGTCTGTGCCTGTGCCGGTACGGCCGCAATGGCCGCCAGGAAAAGAACTGTTAGCAGAGCGATGAAAGATGGTTTTCGAAGCATGACTGGCCCCCTCGTGTGGCGCGTAAGAAAACGCGAGAATAATAGTGCCAGCCAGCCGAAGCATGTCATGAAAATGTAAACAATCTGTCAAAATTCCGCGGTCATTTCTTTAACAACCCGGGAAACTGCCACGGCTGCGGCACCGTCTACGAGGTTATTTCCTGATCCGTGCGCATGCGCTTGGGGACCGAGTGAACAGCGCAGCGCTACCCCCTCGGTTGACGACGCCTCGCTCTCCCGCCTAACATCGCTGGAAGCCTCTTCTCGCCACAAAACCATGATCGGCCAAACCATTTCGCACTACAAGATCACCGGCCAGCTCGGCAGCGGAGGGATGGGCGTTGTCTACGAAGCCCAGGACCTCACGCTCGGCCGCCGCGTCGCCCTCAAGTTTTTGCCACCGGATCTTTCTCGCGACACCGCTGCACTCGATCGCTTCATGCTCGAAGCTCGCGCCGCATCCGCCCTCAATCATCCCAACATCTGCACCATTTACGCCGTCGAAAATGATGCTGGCCAATCTTTCATTTCCATGGAGCTGCTGGAGGGCCAAAGCCTCAGCGAGAAAGTGGCCGCCGGTCCGCTCCCGCTGAACCAGTTGCTCGACATCAGCATCCAGTTGGCCGACGCGCTAGACGCCGCTCACGCCAAAGGCATTGTCCACCGCGACATCAAGCCGGCCAACATCTTTGTTACTCAGCGTGGGCCGGTCAAGATTCTCGACTTCGGTCTCGCCAAACTCACTCACGCCAATACGCTTGCCGAAGAAACCATCAGCGCCAACCCGGGAGCCACCGCCACCGCGCAACTCACCAGCCCCGGTTCCACCGTCGGCACCGTCTCCTATATGTCCCCCGAGCAGGCACGCGGAGAAACCCTCGATCCGCGCACCGACCTCTTCTCCCTCGGTGCCGTCATCTACCAGATGGCAACCGGCGCGCTTCCATTCTCCGGCAACACCTCCGCCGTGATCTTCCACGCCATCCTGGAGCGTGATCCCACTCCCGCCACTCAACTCAACCCTTCGCTTCCACCCAAGCTGCAGGAGAGCATCAACAAGCTGCTGGAAAAAGATCGCGAGCTGCGCTACCAATCCGCTGCCGACCTTCGCGGAGATCTGAGGCGCCTCAAGCGCGACAGCGAATCGGGTCGTGTACCGGTCAGCGGGTCAGGCGTTCTCGTCCGCCCTATCAGCTCCTCGAGTGTTCCTGTCGCAGTCTCCTCCGGCTCTGCCGCAGTCGCCGCCGCTCGCCAGCACAAATTCGGAACCGGTGCAGCCGCGCTGATCGCCATCGTCGTTCTCGCCGCTGCCGGCTACGGCATCTACAGCTTTCTGCATCGCAGCCGCCCCATGCCGTTTCAGAACATCTCCATCACCAAGATCACCAACACCGGCAATGTTCGCGACGTGGCCATTTCACCCGACGGCAAATACATCCTGCACGTCATCGACGAGAATGGCCAACAGAGCCTGTGGCTGCGCAATTTGCCCACCAACAGCGTCACTCAGGTGGTCGCCGGCGCCGACGTCACCTACGCTCATCTGCGCTTCTCGCCCGACGGCAACTATCTCTATTTCAATCGCACGGATCCGGGCAGCGAAGAACTGCATTATCTGTATCGCGCTCCTCTTCTCGGCGGAGCGCCGCAAAAACTCGTCACCGATATCGACACCAACATTACGTTTTCACCCGACGGCAAGCAGCTTGCTTTCCTTCGCTTCAACAATCCCGAGGCGGGCAAAGGCCGCTTGATCGCCATTCCCTCCGAAGGCGGCGAGGAAAAGGTTTTAGAAACCACCACTATCCGTGAGGGCATCAACGATCCAGCCTGGTCTCCCGATGGCAAGATCATCGTTGGCATGGTTCTGCAACCGGGCAATGCTTTTAGCGGCTTTGAAGCACTGGACCTCGCTTCCCATAAGAGCCACGTCTTCTTTACATCTGACAACATCGTGCAGCGCCCTGTCTGGATGCCCGACGGCAGTGGTCTGGTTGCGCTTTCGCAGATGAACGGTAACCAGATCACCTACGTTTCCTATCCCGGCGGCGCGTCGCACGCCATTACCCGAGACACCAACAATTACTCCGATCCCAGCATCGCCGGTGATGGCCGCAGCGTCGCTACCGTAATGAGCGAAGGCCGCCGGAATCTCTACACCGTGCCCGCCGGAAGCAATGGAACCACTCAGTTGCACCAGGTCCCCTCCGCGACCGGGATAAACCGTTTCAGTTGGACCCGAAACGGGGACTTTATTCGAGATAACGGAGATTCCGGTTTGAGACAGATCAATGGGTCCTCAGGGGCGCTGTCCACGCTCTCTTCGCCGGCCCAGGATTTTCATTTCGGCCCCTCTGCCTGCGGTGACGGCCGCTATGTCGTATTCACCCTGCTAAGCCCCAGCGCTCACACCCTCAACATATGGCGTATGGATGCCACCGGCGGCAACCTCAAGCAGCTTTCCTTCGGCAAGATCCAGGACTTTGCCGTGTGCTCGTCTGACGGTCGCTGGGTGGTGTATGAAGATGCGGCGGGCGGCGGTCAGTTGATGAAGGTCTCCATTGATGGCGGCGATTCCGTTCGCCTTTCGCCCGAGCTTGTAGCCAACGGTTACGATATTTCTCCCGATTCCAGGACCGTTGCCTGTGCCAGTTTCGGCCACCTGGGCGAGCACATCGAAGAATTAACTCTGGTCCCGCTTGAGCCAGGCCAGACATCGCGAAAATTTGTCTTCGAGCGGCCGCGTAGCGGCTCTATCCGCTTTTCGCCGGATGGAAAGGCTGTGGTGTATCCGGTTCGCACCGCCGGCGTCGACAATCTCTGGATGCAACCACTCGATGGCTCGAAGGGACGCCAGATTACCGATTTCCCCAGTGAGCACATCAACGACTTCCACTGGTCCTTCGATGGCAAGCAACTCGGCCTGGTTCGTGGCCATACCGATTCCGACGTCGTCCTAATCCGCGATCTGCAGCCATAACCGAGCGGTTAAGATCCTCCTCCGAGAACCTCTGTGACCCCTGTGGTTAAGGTTTTGACATCCGTCCACTCCCGAACACTCCGTCTCGATTTCGGACAACTTCCTCCCCGCCAATTCCCCTATATTTGCGCGGAACAATCACTTAGCCCCAGCCGTATTTGGGTAAGCGGGTGCTCTTGAATCACCCAACTCATCTTGTAGGAGCCGACGATGCACGACCTCCGAATCGCCATCCGCCATTTGCTGAAGTCGCCCGGTTTTACAGCGACGGCCGTGCTTATGCTGGCGCTCGGCATCGGCGCCACCACTGCCATCTTCTCCATCGTCGAAGGCGTTTTGCTGCGTCCGTTGCCCTTCCCGAATCCCGAGAAGCTGGTGGCCCTGTCCGATGTTCTCCAAGGCGCCGACCTCGGAGGCAATGGCGAAGCCGGCGTCACCGTTCCGGACATTAAGGCCTACGTTCGTGACACCCACAGCTTCGAAAGTCTGGGCGGCTATAGGCAAACCGGTTTCGAACTCTCCGGCATCGGTGATCCGGTGCAGGTGAATGCGACTCGGTTTTCCGGCGGCGTGTTTCCAGCACTCCAGGTCCCGCCGCTCATGGGACGCTTCTTCACCCAGCAGGAAGATGACCAGAAGGAGCAAGTGGCAGTCGTCAGCTATTCACTCTGGCAAAGCCGCCTGCACGGCAATCCGAATGTCCTAGGATCCAAGATCCTTCTCGACCGCAAGCCCTACCTGATCATCGGCGTCATGCCGCGCAACTTTGAGTTCCCACTGGTGCCCGGTCAGCTCAACCTCAGCGAACTATGGGTTCCCATGAGCTTCACTCCACAGGAGTCCTCCGCCCCCGCAGCGGCCAACTGGAGCTACAGCATGGTGGGGCGACTTAAGCCGGGAATTACTGCGATCCAGGCTGAGAGCGACGCCGAGCGCGTCGCTCAGGAAACCATGCGCAGCTATCCCGCCTTCATGTCCAGTCTGCACATCCGTGCGGTTGTGCGCTCGTTGCACGAAGAAACCGTCGAGCAGGCTCGACAATTGGTGCGCGCTTTGTTTCTCGCCATCGTGGTCGTCCTGCTGATCGCCTGCGCCAATCTCGCCGGATTGATGCTGGTTCGCGCCATACGCCGCCGCCGCGAAATCGCCGTGCGCCTCGCGCTGGGCGCGCCCGCTGGCGTTCTGCTGCGCCAGGCAGTCTTGGAAAGTTTGGTGCTGAGCGTCACTGGAGGCGTGTTTGGTTTGATTCTCGCCGCAATCGCGTTGCGCGTGGGCATCAGCTGGCTGCCCGAAAGCCTGCCTCGCATTCACGAGATCGGCATCGATTGGCAGGTAATGTTGTTCGCCGTCGTGCTCGCAGTCGTTACCGGTATGGTCTGCGGGCTGGCCCCGGCTTTCGCCGCCCTGCGCACCAGCGTGAATGACGCTCTCAAGGAAGGTGGACGCACCGGCACCGCCGGTGGCCAGCACGCTCGTCTGCGCTCGGCCTTGGTCATTGGCGAAATCGCCATTGCACTGGTACTGTTGGTCGCTTCCGGCCTGTTGCTGCGCAGTTTTGAAAAGATGCGCGCCGTCGATCTCGGCTTCCGCCCCGACCACATCCTCACCGGTTCCTACTCCCTTCCGCAGCAACAGTACGCAACTCAGGCTTCTGTCGACGAATTCAATCACGAACTGCTTCGCCGCTTGCAGCAGCTTCCCGGCGTGAAGTCAGTGGGACTCACCTCGTTCCTCCCCGCGGCTGGCAACAACAGCAACAGCGCCTTCGTCGTCGAAGGTTACGTCCCGCCCCAAGGCGCCAACATGAGCCTCGCGACCGTTCCCGCAGTGCAGGGTGACTATCTCTCCGCGATGGGAATCCCATTGCTGAGCGGACGCTTCTTTACCTCCGCTGACAACGCCGACAACCAACTGGTCGCCATCGTCAACCACAAGATCGCCCAGCACTACTGGCCCGGTGCGGATCCCGTTGGCAAACGCGTGCGCGTGGGAACACCGGAGATGCAGACTCCCTGGGTCACCATTGTGGGAGAAGTCGCCGACGTAAAAGAGGACTCGCCCGATGCCCCCGACAAAGAACAGTACTATGTGCCCAGCGAACAGATTCGAAAGTCCCTGGGCTCCCTGGCCTCGCTTGCAAATTTATTTGGCAACGATGGCTACATCGCCGTGCGTACCGAGATGCCGCCCGAGCAAATGGTCAACCTTCTCCGCGCCACCGTCCGTTCCATCGATCCGCAACTGCCGCTTGACCAGGTTCAAAGCATGGAGCATGCGGTTTCCGATACCGAGGCTCCACGCCGCTTCAACACCGCCCTCATTTCCGCATTCGCGCTCGCGGCCGTGCTGTTAGCCGCGCTCGGAATCTACAGCGTCATTGCGTTCTCCGCCGCTCTCCGCTCACAAGAGATGGCAATTCGTCTCGCCCTGGGCTCACAACGCTCAGGAATCCTCCGCCTGGTATTTTCGTCCGCGGCAAAACTCGCACTCGCCGGCTGTGTCGTGGGATTACTGGGCGCAGCCGCCGCCTCGCATCTGATGAACTCGTTCCTGTTCGGCGTCAGCCCCTTTGACCCGCTGGTGCTGACTCTAGCTGCGCTCTCCGTGCTGATTTTGGCCTTGGTCGCGTCATTACTGCCAGCCCAACGCGCAGCTTCCATCGATCCTATGAAAGCCCTGCGTGCCGACTAGCGGCGATCCGTTGCGAATCCGCGAAAATCCTTGGCCACATTTTCCTCTGTGAACCTCTGTGACCTCTGTGGTCATGCTCTCCAACCGGCGCTGCCCGGTTGACTGCCCCTGACTCTCCCGCCTACCATCGCCTCAAGCCTATGCTCGGCAAAACCATTGCCCACTACCGCATCCTCAGCAAGCTCGGAAGCGGTGGCATGGGTGTGGTATACGAAGCGCAAGATCTCACTCTCGGCCGCCGCGTAGCTCTCAAGTTTCTGCCCGCCGAACTCGCCAGTGACCCGGCTTCACTCGAACGATTTCTCCTCGAAGCCCGCGCCGCTTCAGCTCTGAATCATCCCAATATCTGCACCATTCACGCCGTCGAGAATGCCGACGGCCAATCCTTCATCGCCATGGAATTGCTGGAAGGCCAGAGCCTCGCCCTCAAATTGCTCGGCCCACCGCTGCCCTTGGATCGCCTGCTCGACATCAGCATCCAACTCGCCGATGCCCTCGAAGCCGCTCACGCCAAGGGCATCATTCATCGCGACATCAAGCCCGCGAACATTTTCCTCACCCAGCGCGGCCAGGTGAAGGTCCTGGATTTCGGCCTCGCCAAGCTCGCCCACAACGCGCAGGACACCATTGGCGTCACCCAGGACGATGCTCCCGCTCACCTCACCAGCCCCGGTTCCACCGTCGGTACCATCGCCTATATGTCGCCGGAGCAGGCTCGTGGCGAAGAACTCGACGTCCGCACCGATCTGTTTTCCCTGGGTGCCGTAATTTACCAGATGGCCACCGGCCGCCTGCCCTTTCCCGGCAACACTTCCGCTGTGATTTTCAACGGCATCCTCGAGCGCAATCCGGCTCCGCCTACCCAGATCAATCCCGCCCTGCCGCCTAAGCTACAAGAGGTCATCGACAAACTTCTGGAGAAAGATCGCGATCTGCGTTGCCAGACCGCCGCCGAATTGCGAGGGGATCTCAAACGCCTCAAGCGTGATCTCGATTCCGCCCGTATCGGCGCCGCGCCGGAAAAAAGCGGAGAAACCGCCATCGCCCGTCCCTCTGGATCGAAACCCAGGTCCCCAGCCTCTGCCTCGATCGCGCCCGCCGCAACCACCAGTTCCCAGATCACGGCCGCCGCTCGCCAACACAAAGTCAGCATCGCGGTGGCCACTTTAGTCGTCCTCATTCTGCTCGCCGCCGCCGGCTATGGCATGTACGCATTCCTTTCCCGCAACCGCGACCTTCCCTTCGCCAACGTCTCCATCGCCAAAGTCACGGAGAACGGTAACACCCTGCAAGTCGCCATGTCTCTCGACGGCAAATACATCGCCACCGTCGTCGATGACAACGGCCAGCAGAGTCTGTGGCTGCGCAATCTTCCCACCAAGAGCAACACCCAGGTGATTCCGCCCACCGCGTTGTCGCGCTACGCCTATTTGCGTTTCTCGCCCGACGGAAACTACATTTACTTCGCGCGTGCCGAGTCCGGCAACTTTTCCTACCGTTTTCTCTACCGTACCCCCGTGCTCGGCGGTACCGCCGAGAAGATCCTCGCCGACATCGATTCCAATATCACTTTTTCTCCCGACGGCAGCAAATTCGCTTACGTCGTCTGGCACGATCCCGTAGTTGGCCAGTACCGCCTGGTCGTCCACTCGGTGAAAGACGGCAAGGAAAAAGCTCTGGCCAGTGGGCCTATCGCGGTAAATTTTCGCGATCCCATCTGGTCGCCCGACGGTAAGCTCATTGTCTGTGTGGTGAATCACCCCGGCAACGCCATCTCAGGATTGACCGCCGTGGACGCCAATACCGGCAAACAGAACCTCTTCTTTACTTCCGATCGTTTTGCGTTTGTTCGCCCGGAGTGGCTGCCCGACGGCCGCGGCGTGCTCATCCTGATTCAAGAACAGCTCTCCAGCTTTGAGCGTCTTCAAATCTCCGCTGTGTCCTATCCCGCGGGCAAGCTTCGCCCCATCACGCATGACACCAATAGCTATGACGATCTCACTGTCTCCGCCGACGGCCGCACCATCGCCGCTCTGTTGAATGAGCCTCACGACAATCTCTTCGTCGCGCCCACAGCCCCGGAGCGCGCCGCCGCACGCCAGGTTACCTCGTCGGCCTCGGTGCTCAGTTTTGCCTGGATGAAAGACGCCCGCCTCTTGTTGGACTTACGCTCCGGGTTCACTCTGATGGATCCAGTCTCAACCACCAGCTCTTTGTTGGGAACCGGCGAAGCGTCTTCTCCCGAAGGTCCTTCGGCTTGCCCCGACGGCCACTATCTTGTCTTCTCCGCGCTCGCCGCCAGCGGATCAGGGACCCGCAATATCTGGAGAATGAACACCGACGGTAGCGAAGTGACCAAACTGACCTCCGGCCGGAACGACGCTTTTCCAGTGTGCTCAACCGACGGGCGCTCCGTGTTCTACGGGGAAGATGTCCGGCAGGGCGGCAAGCTGATGAAAGTTCCGTTGCAGGGCGGAGCTTCGGAGGCGGTCTCGCAAGTCCCCATCGTCAGCACTCTTGACGTTTCCCCCGACGGCACTCAGGCTGCGTTCATCACCTTCGGAGAACGCACTTCCGGCAACGACCGGATCGCCATCGTGGATGTTGCCTCTGGGGAAGCCAGAAAGCTGCTGGCGTTCGAAAAGCCCCACGCCGCTCTCATTCACCGCATTCAGTTCGCACCTGATGGCCGCGCCGTCGTGTACACCACTCCGGGCAAGAACGCCGACAATCTCTGGCTCCAGCCGCTCGATGGCTCCCCCGGCCGTCAGATCACCGATTTCGATTCCCTGCAAATCCTCGATTTCCACTGGTCGTTCGATGGCAAACAGCTCGGCGTGGTTCGTGGCCACACCGACAGCGACGTCGTCCTCCTCCGTGATGCTCAGCAGTAGTCCTCTGTGTACCCCTGTGTCCTCTGTGGTGAAGCTTTTCGCCTGCACCATTGTGTTTTATGAACCAAGGTTTTTATGCTAACTTCCTTCTCCTGGCCGTCGTATTCGGAGGATCTATGCGGCGCACCTTGGCGGTTCTCCTCTCCCTGCTGTTCCTGTCATTCGCAGCCTTCGCCCAAACCACCTGCAGCCAGATGAGCCTCGGAATCGAGGCTGGTCTCAATGGGTTCATTCCGTTTCCTGCCGACAACCTCTGGAATCAAAATATCTTCAACTCTCCGGTCGACCCTAATTCAGACGCCATCATCAACTTCATCGGTTCGAGCACTCCGCTGCACCCGGATTTCGGCGCAGGTCTATACGATGGACAGACCATGGGCATTCCCTACGTAGTCGTAAGTGGAACCCCGTTCGTGAATATCCGTTTCACTGCTTACGGGAATGAGAGCGATCCCGGGCCCATGCCGATTCCCACCAACGCGCCGATTGAAGGAGATCCCAAGCCGGGCAACGGCGATCGCCACGTGCTCGTACTTGACCGGGAAAATTGCTGGCTGTACGAGCTCTACAGTTCCTATCGGCAGAAGAACGGAAGTTGGAACGCCGCTTCTGCCGCCGTATGGGATTTGCTCAACGATGAGCAGCGCCCCTACACCTGGACGTCAGCCGATGCAGCGGGGCTGCCGGTTTTTGCAGGCCTTGCCCGATACGATGAAGTGGCCAGCGGCCAAATACTGCACGCCCTGCGCTTCACCTTGCAAAACAGCCTGGAAGCGTTCACGCCACCAGCCTCGCACTGGGCGCAGAACTCCACCAATCCTGACGCCGCCCCCATGGGCATGCGTGTGCGGCTGAAATCGAGTTTCGATATCTCACAATTCCCTCCGCAATCAAAAGTCATTCTCGCTGCTCTCCAGCAGTACGGCATGATCATGGCTGACAACGGCAGCTCGATGTTCATCACCGGAGATCCCGATAATCGCTGGAGCAATAATGACCTGGCCAGCCTGAAGACAGTGCCGGCCTCAGAATTTGAAGTCATCCTGATGGACCCGATCTACACTCCCAACAACGTGCCCACCGGGCCGGTGCCGATGATCAGCAGCTTCACTGCGAATCCCGCGACCATCAGCCCCGGACAATCCTCCACATTGAACTGGACGGTTAACGGCGCGTCGTATTTCGTGGTCTCACCGCAAGTCGGAGCCATTCGTGGTGACAGTGTCAGCGTGACTCCAATTCAGACCACCACTTACACTTTGTATTCGACCAATCAGTACGGACGGAGCACAGCCAGGGTCACGGTAACAGTGCAATAGGAAGAAGTTTCGCAGAATTCCCTGCGAACCTCTGTGTCCTCTGTGAATTCCCCGTGAACCTCTGTGTCCTCTGTGGTTGTGATCTTACTTCTTGGGCAAATCCTTCTGCCGCGAATACCACCCCGTGCTAGGCACCGAACCCCAGAACATCCTCTCGGACGGAACGTACTTCGCCATCTTTCCCGTTGGCGCCGTGGGAGCGAAGACTTGGAAGCGCCAATTCAACACTTCCGCAACATAGATCTTGCGATCTGCACCCACCGCCATAAAATGCGCCCATGCCAATTGTCCCGAAGCCCGCCCCGGCTCGCCGAGCGCCCCCAGAATTTTTCCATTCTGGTCGAGTTCGACAATTCTGTCGTACCCGCCGTCCACCATCCAGATGTGCTGATCGCGAGTGATACACAACCCGTACGGATATCCGATCCCCTTCCATTCCTTCAAAAACTTTCCATTTGCGTCGAAGATTTCGATCCGGGCATTTTCGCGGTCTCCGACATAGACGCGATCTTCCTTGTCCACCACAACGCTGTGCGGCAAATTGAATTCACCGGCGCCGTTCCCGTACTTTCCCCAGCTCTTAATGAAGTTTCCGTCGCGGTCAAACTTCATCACCCGCGAATTCCCGTAGCCGTCGGTAATGTAAATGTCTCCGTTCTTGGCGAAACCCACGTCTGTCGGCCTATTAAAGAGCCACGTCGCTTCACCGCCCCAGTCTTTGCGTCCCAGCACCAGAAGAACTCGTCCCGCCGGACTCAACTTCAACACAAGATGGTTGCCATCGTCCGTTGTCCAGATATTGTCCTCCGCATCGATACGCAAACCGTGCGGATGGTCCCACAACCCCTCCCCGATGCTGCGAACGAACCTCCCCTGCTCGTCGTATTCGGTCAACATCGGTTTTGCCCGGCGGAATAAGAAGATGTGCCCCGTAGAATTCAGCGCAACTCCAGAAGCCTCGCCGAAGCCCGCGCCAGGCGGCAGCTCAAAGAAATCCGGAACCACGCGGTACCCCAACTCGGGAACTGGCTGAAAGTCTGCCGCCGGTGCGACTTGCGCGGCGACCGCCACGGCAAGAACCTGCAAGCAAATCAGCGCCACTCGGTAGCGAATATTCATGCGACTACTCCGCCCAATCAGTTTTGAAACGCCGGAGGAGTCTAGAACATGACGCCCTCAAAACCAAACACAATGTCTCAGGTAACACTATTTCCATTCAGCCACGGCCACCTCGCTTCACCAGCATTTGGCTTTTTGCGTTGTCGCACTCATAATCAACCCGGTTCATGAAGTAAGGCCTCCACCGTCTTACGACTAACGGCCTGCCAAACCGATCGGAGTCGCATGGATGTGTATTTAATCGACGGGACCTACGAATTATTCCGGCACTTCTTCGCCGTACCTGCTGCGGCGGATGCGAATGGCCAGGAAATCGGGGCGGTGCGTGGGGTCGTGACTTCCGTTTTGTCCATGCTTGAGCGCGGGGCTACCCACCTTGGCGTCGCCACCGATCACGTCGTGGAGTCGTTTCGGAACGATCTCTATCCCGGATACAAGACCAGTGAAGGTGTAGCTCCAGAGTTGCTCTCGCAATTCCCAATTCTTGAGGAAGCGCTGGAGGCGATGGGAGTCGTGGTGTGGCCAATGGTTTACT
>Ga0210401_10002685_pt1 | contig 19527 bp, 13 predicted proteins | sample IncBWH32MmetaG_FD_150866 | JGI IMG/M metagenome (GOLD analysis project Ga0210401, IMG submission 150866) | Forest soil microbial communities from Barre Woods Harvard Forest LTER site, Petersham, Massachusetts, United States - Inc-BW-H-32-M | ecosystem: Environmental > Terrestrial > Soil >... | reverse complement strand
AGCATCAAGATGAGTTTGGCGCGAAAGACGTAGCCGGCCGGCAGAGAACGCGATTGAGCGATGCTGCTGAGTTCCAAACGTTGGTTGCTGGTGAGGGACGCTTCGCAATCTGTCGCCATACCAACTTAGAAGCATAACGACTAGTAATGGTTACTCTGCGACAGTCCACTAGGTCCCCTCAGCCTTTCTGTTAATCGTTTCAACTCTTCTTTCGTGACAAGCGGAGCTATTTATCGCCACTGCCGCCCCGCCTGGATTTCCATAGAAACCCGTCGTTCGGAATGTTCAGAGTTATTCTGCTTTAATTGTTCAACGCGAATTCTTCTGGAGTTGCCGGGGGCGCCATGTGGTATCGAGCTTTTTCGAAAGTCGCATTTGTTTTGATGCTGTTGAGTAATGCATATGCGCAAGCTCCAGAGAGGTTTCCGCGCACACCTCCCGCTGGACCTGATAACCACGCACGGCCGATCATTGCCCCTGTTTTCGCTACCGGGATGAAGTGCGATGGCTCTACGGATGACTCCGCGGCACTGCAAGCGATCCTCAATTCGGCCGCGGCAGTCTCGCCCGGCTCGGGCAATGGAGCGGTCATCATGCCCCCTGGGACCTGCATCATCGATCTTGCTGCCCACGTTTCCATCAATGCCGCCATTTGGCTGCAAGGTGCTGGTAAGTTAGGTACCACCCTGAAACGCAAAAACTCGTCCAACGGTGGTTCGATCCTAATGATCAATTCCAATGGCGTAACTCTTTCCGACTTCGCGATCGACGGTAACAAAGGGGGGCCTGGCATCGTCGCAGGCGCAGACAGCGTCTCTGCTACAGGTCCGTTCAGCGACATCACCGTTCGGCAGATGCGTTTTTTGAATTCCACCGATAGTGACATTGTGTCTAGTGTGATCGGCCCCGGAAACTACACTACGAACTGGTTGATCGAGGATAATGATTTCCAAAACCAGGGCAATCCTTATTTTTCTTGTGTCACATCAATCCAATGCGCAAATGTAAGGTTGCTTCAACCCTTTCGTGTCCGCGTTCTCCGAAACCGTTCCGACATCTCCGAGCAATTTGCTCTCTTTGGCTCCACTCCCGGCGGAGGGCAAGTCGAGGTCGGAGAAAACATCATCACCAATGTCGGAGGCTTTGCTATAGCATTGGGCGGCGGAGTCTTGGGCGCTTCCGGCGCGCATATCCATCACAATTTCATCACCACGAACACCTCCGACCCTCACAATATGATCGACGTCGCCTTTTGGAATGACTTCACGGTTGATCATAACGTTCTCTACCACAACGGTGTCACGCCCTCCCCGGTAAATGAGCCTAGTGCCTGCATAGCGGACTTTCCTCCCGCGAATCACGGCGAGGTGGACTCCAACATCTGCTACGCCACGCCCACCGCGAATTTGAATGTTGTGGGGATTTCTATGGGTGGCAACGACGTTAGCATTACTAACAATTTTGTTCAGGGTTGCAGCACTGCGGGCATCGGTGTTGCCGTTGGCAGCCAAGGGCCCGCGAGGGGTGTAAGAATCATCGGTAACACGGCAAAAAACAATGACCACCAGACTCCAGGCGCTCATGCAGGCATCGAGTTATTCCTTGGGCCTGGAGCGCCGAATCTGGCTGCACTGTCGGATGTAATCATACAGGGCAACGACTCCTATGATGATCAGCCGGTGAAAACCCAAGGATATGGTATTGGCATCGGTCTGGCGGGGGTGCGAACTGGCTTTGCGGACGTAATAATAGAAGGGAACAACCTAAAGGGGAATAGGCTTGGAGCCCTCCTGAATAATGCTGCTCCCTTCACTGGATTCGCCATCCGCAACAACGCCGGAGTCACGTCCGCCGGCGCGATCAAGGCTCCCAGCTTCCCATTGAGCGGGAACGCCTTGGTCAATAACACCAGCTATGACGTGGACGTCTACATCACCTCCGGGGCTCAGCCCATAACGGTTGCCATCAATGGCATCACGCTAACGGGCGTATCCGTGCCGGGCGGCGGCGTAGTGAGCGGCCCCATTCGCCTGCCCGCGAACCAGAACATCACCCTGACCTACGCGGCAGGCGGCGCTCCCGGTTGGCAATGGATTGCCGACTAGTCGCCTTCTTGTTTGATATGCTTCACAATTTCTACTGCGATGCCGTTTATGGTGGCTGGCAGCGCAAAGTGTAAGCAGATTGTTTAGTGCATCCTCGCCCAGTTTTATTTCATTTGATTTAAGCGATGTGCCTAAGTCTTTGGATAAACCGCAATCTTGACGCCGATATCCATCTCGTCAAAGTACTTGCCCTCGTAGATCGCCATATTTTTCAAAGATGTGCTTCAGTCGGGGCGGCTTCTGGCGCGATGCATGGCTTTACTCAGTCGATGGATCGGTCGAAACGTCCTGTGAAGTTCACTAAGTCTAAAATTACCGGCCCCTCGCCCGGAACGTTAGCGCCAAAGCACTAGCCACGAGACTCATCGGTTCCGAGCATAAGGCCCGCTGTCTAAAGCCTTCTCGATGACCGGACTGACTCTTGTAAACCTTGAGTAGATAATCCCCCGGGCCTCCGTTTCCTTCCCCTTGAGGTACCGTTCGACCTCACTCTGAAACCCCTCCTTTGGTATCGCTTTGGCCTTGTGCATCCTGGTGTACAGCCGAAGTTGCTCCATCCCTCCTCACTACCTTCACGAGCTCCACTCATAACACGAAGTTTACCTCGATCCTGCAGTAGCGGCCCTGGCGGTCTGCTTCGCCTAATGGGCCATTGTGTTAGTCAGTTCATTGATATAGCGTTAGTCAATCGTATAGTTCTTCCAGGTCGCGAACTGAGGATGAAAAGCAGGTTGTGGCCCCCGCAGGTGCCCAGCCGATCAGGAGTCGCACGATGAGACTGCTATCACGCTGCCTGCCTGTTCACGTCCTCGCAGCCTTGTTCGTGTTCTCCTTCACTGGTATTTCGACAACTTCGGCACAAAATTATGCGTTTGGCGAGACCAACCTGGCCGCCGGCCCCCAGCCCCAGTCGATAGCAGCCGGGGATTTTAACGGAGACGGCAAGCTCGACTTGGCAGTAGCTAACCTCGGCGCAAATACGGTTTCCATTTTCCTCGGCCGGATTGACGGTTCGTTTGGCCCCAAGGTCGACTATGCCACGGGCCTACAACCGTCCTCTTTGGCCACGGGAGACTTCAATGGCGACGGCAATTTGGACATTGTGGTCACCAACGAGAACTGCATCGCGATTCCCCATATTTCGTCCTTCTCATGCGGTCCGGGTTCGATCAGCATCTTGCTGGGCAATGGCGATGGGACGTTTCAGCCGGAGGTGGAGTACGCTACTGGAACGGCGCCCGTCTTTGTGACGGCTAGCGACTTGAACGGGGACGGCAAGCTGGATTTAGTTGTCGCCAACTATCAAGACAAAACCCTCTCGATCCTGCTAGGAAACGGCGACGGTAGCTTCCAGGTTCACATAGACAGTTCGACACCTGCAGCTCCGCTCTTCGCACTGATCGCCGACTTCAACCACGACGGGAAGCCAGACATCGCCGCAGGCACCATTGCGGGCGTCTCGGTGTGGTTGGGAAACGGCGATGGCACGCTGCAGAAGCAAATTGACTTTCAGCTTCGGAACCAGGATGGAGCGATCTCATTGGCCGCGGCAGATTTCAATGGGGACGGAAATCGCGATCTCGCCGTTTCGGGCGGGAGCACTGGTACCAGCATTTTTCTGGGCAATGGGGACGGCACATTCACGTTTCAGTCGATCGTTTACTCGTCCGGAGGCGGCGCGATCATCGCCGCGGATTTTAACAAGGATGGTAAGTCCGACCTGGGTGTCGTCGATACCTTCGCGTTAAACCCGGAGTTGAACTCGGTCACGATTTTACTGGGAAATGGAGACGGTACGTTTCAGGCGCCGTCGAGCTACGCGATGGGCGCATATCCCGCTGCTATCGTTGCAGGTGATTTCAACGGAGACAGCCAACCAGACCTAGCCATTGCGAACGCGAACTGTCCCCTGGGGATAGGCCCCAACTTCGCATTTACCTCTTGCACCGCGGGCTCTGTCACGGTCTTGCTAGGAGAGGGCCAAGGTCTATTCGGCGGCACGCCAGTGGGAGCAAGCGCAGCGGGCATAGCTCCTGTATTTCTCTTGCCGGTTGACCTTAACGGTGATGGAAAACCCGACGTCGTGGTGGTGAATCAGGGCGATGATACCGTCTCGGTTCTATTGGGAAACGGAGACGGCACCTTTAAGCCGCAAACAACGTACCCGACTGGCCATTTCCCGGCGTCGGTCCAAGCCGGTGACTTTAACGGTGACGGCAAGATGGATTTGGCGGTCGTGGATCAGGTTTGTGCGACGACCGCAAATAGTTGCAGCGCTGGAGCGGTGTCCATTCTTTTAGGTAAAGGAGACGGGACGTTTCTGCCGCGGACAGATTTTACCGTTGGCCTGACACCGGATACGGTGGTTGTTGGCGACTTCAATGGAGATGGAAAGCTTGATCTCGCGGTTGGAAATAACGGACTTCAACTCGGCAATACGGTTTCGGTTCTGCTAGGCAACGGAGACGGAACTTTCCGCACGCCCGTCAATTACACAGTGGCAGGTGCGCCATTAGCGATGGTCGTAGGGGACTTCAACAAGGACGGAAAACTGGATCTAGCAGTGAATACCCCGATTGCACCTTCGAATGGTATCGGAACTGTTTCGATATTGCTGGGAGTGGGAGACGGCACATTCAAGCCTCGGATTGACTTCACGGGCGGCGGCAACTCTGTTATAGCGGTCGGCGATTTCAACGACGACGGCATTCCCGACTTGGCCACCGGAGTCGCGAGTGGCAATGGTTTTTCTGTCTTTCTCAACAATGGCGATGGGACATTCCGAGCGGGAGGACGCGGCGGCGCCAATCCGCTGGCTTATGGCATCTTGGGCAGCCTCGCCTTGGGAGATTTCAACGCTGACGGGAAACTCGACGTAGCTGCCTCGGCGGACACTCCCAGGCTCGCCGCGTTTCGAGGTAATGGCGATGGCACTGTTCAGTCCGAAGAAGACATCTTGCTGCCTGCAAACGGCAATTTGCTGGCGGCAGCAGACTTCAATGGAGACGGCGGGCTTGACCTAACAGTTTACGACGGCGTTGTTTCTACGATACTCAATCCCCCATTTAAGGGCGTATATCCTAGCGCCTTAGCTTTCGGATCACAAGGTATAGGGACGACGAGCGCCGTTGAGACGGTGACCCTCAGCAACCCAAGCGGCGCACCGTTCACCATCGCCAACATTGCCGTAAGTGGAGACTACACTCAGACCAACAACTGCGGGGCAAGTGTTCAGCCGGGTGCCAATTGCGTAATTAGTGTGCGCTTCGCCCCAGCGGCTGCGGGAACGAGGTCGGGGGCAATCACTCTCACCGATAACACACACAGCAGCCCGCAGGCCATCCCGCTAACCGGTAGTGGCGTCAGCGGAGGTTTCTTGGAGGCGTCGCAGACGCGGCTGACCTTATCGTCGACGACGTTGGGCAGCACAAGCACAGCAAAAACAGTGTCACTGACGAATACGGGTAACGCCATGGTCAGCGTCACGAACATCGGAATCACGGGCGCGAACAGTGGGGACTTTAGTCAAACCAACACTTGTACGAGCGCTTTAGCGCCCGGAAATGGGTGCACAGTCAGTGTGACCTTCACTCCGACAGCCGGAGGCACACGGCTTGCGATGCTGGCGATCGCCGGCAGCGTATCGGGGAACACGCCGACGATCAGCCTGTCAGGAATATCCGAAAGTCCGCAGGTGAGTCTGAGTCCGTCCGCGCTTACGTTCAGCGCGCAGGTCGCGGGTACCGCTAGTGCATCGCAGAGCGTGACCTTAAGCAACCCCGGAACTGCGGTTTTGAACATCACGCAAATTTCAGCCTCGGGTGATTTCGCGGAGACCAATACCTGTGGTGCGTCACTGGCCGCCGCGGCCAGTTGTCAGATAACCGTCAGCTTTACACCTTCAGTGGGTGGCGGTCGAACCGGTATGTTGACCATCGCGGACAGTGCGTCGGGGAGTCCGCAGAGCGTGACTCTTACCGGAACCGGGCAGGATTTCACTCTAGCGCCGAGCGCAGCTGCAACAGCCACAGTGACGCCAGGGCAAACCGCTAGCTATGTACTTTCCTTGACTCCTGGAGGAGGGCTTAGCCCGATGATCGCGCTGACTTGCACCGGGGCGCCAACCGGGGCGGCGTGCAGCATCTCGCCGGAGACGGTGACGCTGAGCGGTACGACGGCGGCGACGGCGACGGTTACGGTCACGACGAAGGCGGCTTCGCTGGCGTTGTTACCGGACGCCATCGAGAGGTTGCGAATCAAGCCGATCTCGCTATTCGTTTATGGATTGGCATACACATTGGCGCTACTAGCGATCGCAAGTCTCTATCGATCGTGTGCAAAGCAGCCGGTCCGCTGGGCGCCAGTGCTGGCGATGACGCTGCTACTGTGTGTCGGATTGATGATGACCTCGTGCGGTGGCGGGAGTTCGGGCGGAGGCGGCAGTGGCGCAACCGGCACCGCAGCCGGAACGTACACGATCACGGTATCCGCGAGTGCGACGACGGGTTCGACTATCCTCACCCACAGCACGAAGCTGACCCTGATCGTGCGATAGCGGCCCTGGCTGGTTTGATTAGCCTGCCGAGCTATTGTGTTAATCAATTCATTGGTATAGCGTTAGTTAATCGTATAGTTCTTCCAGGTCGCGAACTGAGGACGAAAAGCAGGGCGCGGCACCCCGCAGGATGCTGCCTACCGAGGGAGTAAACGATGGGTGTGCTGCTCCGGCTCGTGTCTGTAGCCTTGGTTTTTCTGTTCTTATCTGCCAATTCTTACGCGCAGAGTGCCAATCCGTTTTTTGTGCCGCCCACATATCCCGGCAGCGGGCAGACGGTGACCGCCGACCTCAACGGCGACGGGAAGCCCGACCTGATCTTTACCGATGGCACGGTGCTGCTCGGCAAGGGTGACGGAACGTTTACGGTGGCGGCTGCCCTGTCGGTTACGGGCGACTCCATCGCTGCGGGAGATTTCAACGGAGATGGGAAAGCCGATGTGATTGTCACGTCGAATTCGTCGACGGTGTTGTCCGTTCTGCTGGGCAACGGAGACGGGACGTTTCAAGCGGCGCTGACGGTGAATGTCGGAGCTGCGCTGAAATCGCTGGTTGTTGGGGATTTTAATGGCGATGGAAAGCTGGACGTCGCGGGCGTGAACGATACGTCCGGATTGTTTGTGCTGATCGGCGCAGGAAACGGCTCGTTCTCCGCGGCATCGGGGAGCCCGATGACGCTGGCACCAAGCAGTCTGATTGTGGCGGGCGATTTCAACGGTGATGGCAAGACAGACCTCGCCTACGGGTCGTCTTCCGGTTCGAGCACGGCCACTGCGGGCGGCGTGTTCCTGGGTAACGGAGACGGAACATTCAAGAAGGGATCAGCGCTGACGATCGGCCTGGTTACGGTGTCGGCCGTCGGCGCCGCGGATCTGACTGGCACTGGAAAGCTGGATTTGGTGTTTTCGGGATCGACGAACAGCGGCCCGCAAACCGTCGTTCTTGTCGGGCATGGTGACGGAACATTTCAAGCCGGCGATTCGAGCCTTGCTGCGTACGGAGCCATGGCGATTACAGACCTAAATGGAGATCGCAAGCCGGACCTCATTCTTGACGACGACAACGTGACGTGGGTGTTCGTTGGGATTGGGGATGGTACTTTTTCGCTGCAGAACACCTACCTGCAAGACTCTGCGCTGAAAAGCAGCCGTTCGGTTGTCGCGGCGGACTTCAATGGCGACGGAAAGGTGGACATTGCGACGAAAAACCTGATGCTGTTGGGCAATGGCGACGGCAGTTTGCAGGGCAACGAGGCGTCTGTTTTCGCCGGTTCGGGAGTCACAGGCGGAGTTGTCGGCGACTTCAATGGCGATGGCAGCCCCGATGTCGTCACCTCGGACGGATCCAATGTTCGAGTGCTTCTAAACGACGGGACAGGCAAATTCATTCAGGCGCATTCGTACCCGAGTTCGGCATTCCCGATCGCTGCCGCTGATTTGAATCATGACGGCAAACTGGATGTGGTGTTAGCCACGACGCCTGACAACGACCAGACATTCACATTGAATGTGATGTTCGGCAACGGAGACGGAACTTTCAGCACGGCACAAAGTACCGGCGTCAGCGGTTTGACCAGTACCAGTGTGGGAATGGTCCATTTGGTTGATTTGAATGGAGATCAGGTTCCAGACCTTGTCGTTTTGACGGCGCAAGGAGTGAACGTTTTCCTAGGAAAGGGCGACGGAACACTTTCAGCAGCGGTGAACTACTTTGGCGGATCGACCCCGACGACACTGCAGGTCGGGGACTTCAATAATGATGGGAAGCAGGACATAGCGGTTGGAAGCGCCGCTGGCATCGGCGTACTTCTCGGTAAGGGCGACGGAACGTTTTCGCCGGTGGTGCTGTCGGGCACGGGTCAAATCGGATTCGCCGCCGTTGGAGACGTGAACGGCGACGGCAAACTCGATCTGATCGGCATTGGCTCGAGCTTAACCGTGTACCTCGGCAACGGTGATGGAACATTTCAGGCGCCATTGAGCACCGCGCCGAGCGGACCGATCAACGGCTTTGCCACTATTACGACGGCAGATGTGGACGGTGACGGAAGGCTTGATGTGGTCGCCAGCACTGGGGTTTGGTTCGTGCGGGGGAATGGGGACGGTACCTTCCAAACGCCAATCAATGTCTCGATTGGCGGTAATTTTGCTGTCGGTCCATTTGTTGCTGCGGTTGCCGATTTTAATGGCGATGGCCGACCCGATGTCTTGATCACGACCGCTGCTATGGAGCCTGAGCAGGGATTTGCGACATTCCTCAATGTGACCGGGTCGACTGTGCCTGGCTTCACGATGGCGGCTACGGCGGTGACGCCGGGGAGTGTTGCGCCAGGCGGGAATGCGGCTGCGATGGTAACGGTGACGCCGACGAATGGATTTACGGCGAATGTGGCGGTGTCGTGTGTCGGGTTGCCCGCGGGTTCGAGCTGCGCTTTTGCGCCAGCTTCGACAGCGGGAGGATCGTTTGCGTCGGCGCTTACGATCAGCGTCGGTTCGGCGGCAGCAGGCGGGACGTATTACGTGGGCGTTGTGGGAACGGGCGGGGGCTTGACGCACAGCCGGTTGCTTACGCTGGATGTGACGGTGCCTCCGGATTTCTCGATGATCCCGGGGTCTGGAGGAACGGCGACGGTGGCGCCTGGGCAGACCGCGACTTATACGCTTTCCTTGGCACCGAGCGGTGGATTCGGCGGAAGCGTGACGCTGACGTGCAGCGGTGCACCGGCCATGGCTGCCTGCAGTATCTCGCCAGCTACGGTGACTTTGAGCGGGACGACGGCTGCGACGGCGACGGTCACGGTGACAACGACGGCCGCTTCGCAGGTGTTCTTGCCGGGCGGCACGGACGCGTTTCGCAGGATTGGCGGGCCTCCGATGATGCTAGCGGCGTGGCTGGTGACCGCGCTGGCGCTGTTCAGCCTCTTTAGGGTGCGTGGCAACCAAAGGTTTAGGTGGGCACCGGCGGTGGCCCTGCTGGTATTTGCTGGACTGGGGCTGGCATCGTGCGGCGGCGGGAGTTCCAGTGGCGGAGGTGGCGGTGGGACTGGGACCGAGGCGGGATCCTACACAATCACGGTATCTGCGAGCGCCACGGCGGGTTCGACCACGCTAACCCACGCCACGAAGCTTACGTTGGTCGTGCAGTAACGAACACCAACTGAACTGTAGAGCTATTGCCTCAAGCAATTCATTCGTATAGCGTTAACTGCATCGTAGGATCCTTCCAGGTCGCGAACTGAGGACGAAAAAGTAGGGTGCAGCACGCCGCAAGATGCTGCCTCCTAGGAGTGAACGATGGGAGCATCGCTGCGTACCGCGTGTGTCGTTATAGGCTTGTTGGCTTTAGCTTGTTGTGGACTGCCGTTGTCCGGGCAGAGTCCTAACCCGGTTCCGTTGATCAACGATCCGCTGGTGCCGACCAGTGTTGCTCCCGGAGCGGCGGGGTTCACGCTTACCGTAAATGGAACCGGATTTGTGTCGGGCTCAGTGGTCCACTGGAATGGTACTGCGCTGACCACGAACTTCGTGAGTTCTTCACGGCTTACCGCTAGCGTCCCAAGCACGGATGTCGCCAGCGCAGGGTCCGCCTGGGTGACGGTGACCAATCCGGCGCCGGGTGGCGGCACATCGCTCCCGGCTTTCCTGCGAATTGCCACACCCGTAACAACCCCATCATTTGTCAGCTATTCCCAGAACACAATCTTCAACGCTTCCGGCATGACTTCGCTGATTACTGGGGATTTCAACGGCGACGGTAAATTAGACCTGGCGTTCATCGGAGACCAGCGAGGGCCGGGAAGTGCCGCGATGTCGGGGATTGACTCTTTTTCCATTTGCATTGAGCTGGGCAACGGCGACGGTTCCTTTCAGAGCGCGGTGTGTCAGCCGGCGTACAGCGGACAGGGAGAGCAACCCGTGTGGGTCGTTGCTGGTGACTTCAATGGAGACGGAAAGCTCGACCTTGCGGTTTCGAACAATGGAGTTGGAGCCGGCTCGATTTCTGTTTTTCTTGGGAATGGCGACGGCACACTTCAGCCTCCGATTAACTCCGCAAGTGGTAACGGTCCAGGGTTCTTAGCCGTGGGCGATTTCAACCAGGACGGGAAGTTAGATCTGGTTGTAGAGAACTCTGATAACTCGACCCCGACCGCAACAAGTTTCGTAAGCGTGTTGCTCGGGAAGGGCGACGGCACGTTTCAGAGTCCCGTTACGTATGCTTCTGGTCTGAACGCTTATCCGCTGGTGGTGGGCGACTTCAACGGAGACGGAAAGCTCGATGTCGTCTTTCTGTCTGGGTACACCGGCAGCTCATCGTCCTCCCTCTATTTCTTGGCCGGCAACGGTGACGGCACATTCCAGTCGCCAATTGCGGCTCAAACCGTCGGTTTCGCCGAATTCATTTCTGCCGCGGCAGACTTCAATGGCGACGGCAAACTGGACCTTTTTCTTGCAAACCAATCTGGACCAGGCGGCTTGCCGGCTGACTCTATTCTCCTTGGTAAAGGGGACGGCACGTTTCAACCGGAGATCGAATACACCTTCGGCATTAATACTATTGGGAGTACATGTCTCGCAGGCGTTGTCGACGACTTGAAGGCCGATGGGAAGCTGGATCTGGCCTTCTGTCAGGGTAACGCCAGTGTTGCCGATGTTGTGGGGTTTCAGCTTGGGAATGGAGACGGCACGTTCCAAGCGGCCACAAACATCGTAGCACTAGCTCAAGTTCCTTTTCCAAACGGCATTGTCGCAGGAGATTTTAAAGGGGATGGTCGCGTCGACCTGGTGGTCCCGATGGAGGGCTCCCTTAGCGCGCCCTTTTCGATCTATTTGCAGGGCAACTTTCCAGTCGCGAGTGCCAACCCGGGCATATTGACGTTCTCATCCCAAGACCTCAACACATCGAGTCCGGCACAGGTGGTTACTCTGACGAACACAGGCACGCTACCTGTAACTTTCTCTGGCGCTTCGATCGGAGGCACGAATGCAGCCAGCTTTGGACAATCCAATACATGCGGTGCTTCTTTGGCGGCAGGCGCGAGCTGCCAGATCAACGTGACCTTTACGCCCATTACGCCTGGACAGCCGGTGGCAACCCTTAACATCAGTGACTCTGCTATAGGCAGCCCGCAGGTCGTTTACCTGGCCGGTGCCACCAACGGTCCCGGACTCGTCTTTTCGCCTCCCAGCATCACGTTTGCGAGTCAATACGTAGGTACGAGCGGACTCCCCCAGTCGGTGACGTTGACGAACACAGGCACCGCAACGCTTTCGATCTCGAATGTGGCGACGAGTTCGAGTGACTTCGCGCCGTTGAACGCCTGTGGCAGCACTTTGGCGGCCGGAGGGAGTTGTGCCATCGGAGTCTTCTTCGACCCCACCGTGAGTGGAACACGAACAGGCACCCTGACGATCACTGACAACGCAGCCGGTAGTCCTCAGACGGTGACGCTCACGGGAAGCGGCGAAGATTTTTCTGTGGCGCCGGGCGCTGCGGCGAGCGCAACGGTTAGCGCCGGACAAACGGCGACCTATTCGATTGCCGTGGCGCCGGCGGGCGGGTTTGCGGCGAGCGTGTCGTTGAGCTGCAGCGGCGGACCGGCGGGGTCCGCGTGCGCGGTGTCGCCGAGTACGATGGCGCTGAGCGGTGCGGCGCAAACGGCCATGGTGACGGTTACAACCGCGGCGCATGGATGGCTCCTGCCATTTCGCGGTGGTTGGCCCAGGGATGCGCGGTATCGGCAGACGCCGATGATTTTGACATTAGCGGCTATGTTCCTGCTGATGATCGCAGCGTCGCAATTTTTGCGGAGATCGCAAAATCTTGCCTGGATTCGAGTGGCTGGGTTTGCAGCGCTGGTCACTCTGGGACTAACGCTGACCTCCTGTGGTGGAGGTTCGGGGAGTGGCGGCGGGGGCACCAACCCACAGGCCGGGACGTACACCGTTACGGTCACCGGGAATTTTACCTCCGGCGCGACTACGTTGAACCACAGCACGAAGCTTACTTTGGTAGTGCAGTAGCGGAACTAGTGCAATAGCGGGCCTAGCGCGATTGGGTGAGCTGTAGAACTATTGTGTTAATTACTTCATTGGTGTAGGATTAGGATCAATCGTGGAGTCCTTTCAGGTCGCGAACTGAGGCGTAACGCAGGTTGGGGCATACCGCAGATGCCGCTAAAGGCAGGGTGACGTATGCTTGATGGCATCGCTGGCCACTTCGTCCATTTGCGGAAAATCTCGCGCAAGATTCTGTGGCCCACATTTCTTATTGTTCTGGTGTTCACCGTCGCTGCGACTTCCGCGGACGCCCAAGTAAATACGTTCGCCGCTACCGGAAACTTGGTCACCAGTCCCCGCTACCAGCACACCGCTACACTGCTCAGCAACGGAACGGTGCTTATTACCGGGGGTCTTACCTACTCAACGACGACCCCGCCCACTATTAGTACTTTGGCGAGCGCGGAATTGTACGACCCAACGACGTTAGCCTTTTCGGCCACTAGCAACATGACCGTCGGCCGCAGCGCTCACACAGCGACGCTCTTGAACAACGGTCAAGTCCTTATCAGCGGCGGTGCAGGTACGACTGGGGCCGAATTGGCGAGCGTGGAATTGTACGACGCCACGACTGGGATCTTCAGAGCAACGGGTAGCATGAGTACGGGTCGCGCGGCGCACACGGCTACCCTCTTGAGCAATGGCAAAGTGCTGATCGCCGGCGGCTATGATTCAAGTGGCATTCCTTCGACGAGCGCCGAATTGTACGACCCCGCAACCGGGGTCTTCACGCTAACTGGCAGCATGAGTACCGCTCGCCAGGCGCACACGGCTACTCTCTTGAGCAATGGAAAAGTGCTGATCGCCGGCGGCGGAAACTCCACGTCCGGCGAACTGGCCAGCGCCGAGCTTTACGACCCTTCAACCGGAACGTTTAGCACTACGGGTAGCATGACGGACCCGCGCTACTCACACACGGCGACTCTACTAAATAATGGAAAAGTGCTCGTGGCCGGCGGCTGGGGCGCCACGCCGCCCAGCTGTGAGCAAAGCCCGGTTTGGAACACGGCTGAGTTATATGATCCCACGACCGGAACGTTCACGGCCACTGGCAACATGATCGCTCCTCGCTATCTGCACACCGCGACGTTGTTGAACAACAACCTTGTCCTGCTTGCTGCTGGTGACATGGGCCCAACCTCCAATCCTGATTGTGGTCTAACGTTGCCGGGTACTCTGGGTTTCGCTGAGTCGTATGATCTGGCGGCGGGAACGTTCGTAAAGGCCGCCGACTTGCTTTCCCCACTCGAATCGCATACGGCGAGCTTACTAAACGATGGGACAGTGCTCATTGCCGGTGGAACCGGTGCGCCAGTAACTTCCAACTTTGTCGCTGGTGAAGTCCCCAACCCTTCGGCTGAGATATTCGAAACGACCTTCGCCATGGTGAACCCCCCGTTCGTTTCATTTGGGAACGAGACCGTTGGGATTACGAATACGAACGGGCAGATTGTCACGCTCAGAAATGATTATGGTTCCACCGCGCTCAACATCACGCAGGTGACCATCAACGGCGTGAATCCGTCCGACTTTGCGGAAACCGATAATTGTTTGGGAAGCATCGCGGTCAGTGCGACTTGCACCATCACGGTGACCTTCACGCCTAGTGGGGCCGGTACCCGAACGGGCAACGTGGTGATCGTAAACAACAACAATTCCTCGAGCTCTCTGAAGGTTCCTCTTAGCGGGATAGGCTTTGTCGGACCGCCCGCCGTGAGTCTTTCACCCAGCACGCTCGTGTTCGGAGGTCAAGGGGCGGGAACGAGCAGTGCACCACAGACTGTTAATCTAACCAATTCTGGAAGTAGCGCATTAAACATTCAAACGGTAGCGGTGGGTGGGTCCAGCGACTTTGTCATCGGGAGCGGCACAACCTGTACGAACGGGAGTTCCGTTGCCATTAACGGTTCCTGCATAATTCAGGTCATTTTTACCCCGGCAACGTCCGGTCAAAAAAGTGCCACGCTGACGATCACGGACAACGCCCCGGGTAGCCCGCAGCAGATCTCGCTGGCCGGAACCAGTAGCAGCGCGGCGCTATCCCTCAGTCCGACTAGCGTTTCCTTCCCTCCCCAATTTGTAGGTACGTCAGGGCTACCGCAAACGCTTATGGTGACGAACATCGGCAATGTCGCACTCACGATCACTGCAGTGACCACCAGTGAGGCGGATTTCGGCGTGCTCAGCAACTGCACCAATCCGGTTGCGCCAGGCTCGAACTGTACCGTCGGCGTTTTCTTCAATCCCACAGCGGGTGGCACGAGGACCGGTACTCTGAAGATTACGGACAACGCAGGAAATAGCCCGCAGGCGGTACCGCTCAACGGAAGCGGGCAAGATTTTTCTATGACGCCGGGTTCGTCGAGCGCAACGGTCACTGCTGGACAAACGGCGACCTATTCGATTGGCGTGGCTCCGGCGGGCGGGTTTGCGGCTAGCGTGGCGTTGAGCTGCAGCGGCGGACCGGCGGGGTCCACTTGTGCGGTGTCGCCGAGTACGATTGCGCTGAGCGGGGCGGCTGCGCAAACGGCCATGGTCACAGTCACAACTGCGGCGCACGCATGGACACTTCCGTTTGAGGGTAGCTGGCCGAGAGGCACGAGATATCGGCAGACGCCGACACTTCTGGCATTGGTGGCCATGTTTCTGCTGATGGTCGTAGCGTCACGATTTTGGCGGCGACAGCAAAACCTTATCTGGGTTCGAGCGGTTGCGTTCGCAGCGCTCGTCACTCTGGGATTGACGCTCACCTCTTGTGGTGGAGGTTCAGCGAGCAGCGGTGGGAGCACCAACCCGCAGGCCGGAACCTACACCATCAATGTCACCGGCAATTTCACTACCGGCTCGACTACCCTGACGCATGCCGCGAAATTGACTCTGGTTGTGCAGTAAAGCGACTCCGTGCAGGTCGCGAACTGAAGACATCAGGTTGCCGTCACCGCAGGCGCCCAACCGCTAGGAGTGGAATTTTTGAGACTACAGCTCAAATACTGTTCTGCGGCTGAAACGAAGATTGCTGTTCTTTTGATTGCTTCCGTACTGCTACTCGCTCTCCCGGGCCACGCGCAATCCGGATTGAACTTCGCGAGCGCGGTTGCCTACGATTCGGGAGGATCCACGGCGTTTTCAGTGGCAGTTGCGGATGTGAACGGGGACGGTAGGCCCGACCTGTTGGTCATCAACAGCTGCGTTAGCAATATTTGCCAAAATTCGGCGTCTAACGTGTGCGTTTAAAAACGCCAGTAGTTGCTTTGGGAGCGTAGCTGTGTTGCTAGGGCAGGGCAACGGAGCCTTTCAGTCCGCGGTCACCTACGGCTCGGGTGGGTACGGTGCTTCCGCGATCGCGGTTGCGGACGTAAACGGGGATATAAGGCAAAAATGGGCGCTACAAAGAAGTAGTGCTCTGGGGAGCCGGAACGCCCCGCCGGGAATTCCTCTACTGCGACGATCTTGCGCACGCCTGTCTGTTCATCATGAATCTCGATCAGCAATCCATCGCTTTGCTAGGCTCTAGCGAAGCAGCCATTCCGCTCATTAAGATTGGCAGCGTTCTGGATCAAACCATTCGAAACCCGCCGAACTAGTCGCCGAAGTAATCGGCTTCAAGAGCCAGTTGACATTCAACGCGAACAAGCTGGATCGCACACCACGCAAGCTTCTCGATATTTCCCGCCCTATGTTCCTTAGGCTGGGCGCCAAAAACAAGCCTTCGCGAAGGCTTGAAGATGGCTTGTCGCGATTTCCTGGAGTTGCGAAGGGCGTCCACAGTGAGTACCGCGGAACCTCTCGCGACAGAGCCCTGAAATTGCACTGCCGTGACGAAACCAAAAACCAATTCTGTTGGTTTCAGCTGGAGCCCGCGCAAGTGTCAGCCTTGGACAACGGATATCGACTCGGAAGTTTGGAAATCAACCTCTGTGGCTTTGCCTATGACAGGGAGCGCATAAGGTGATGAGATTCTGCAGTGCATCGTCGCCTAACTGGCTTCTCTTAATAAGATGATGGACCTGTAACTCTCGCGATGAACCGCATTCTTGACAGCGCCACCCGTCACGTCGGAGTACTTGTTCGCGAAGAAAGCCATATTCTTCGAGGCTAAGCTTCAGTCGAGGCCGTTTCTGATGAAGTCGCTGCATGTCTTATTAAGGCTGTCCAAGGTCAAGACCTTGGGACCCTTTCAGGTCCGCCGACTCCGAGAATTAGGGTTCCCCATCTTGGGCGTTCGCTCCCGCTAGGAAATCCGCACAAATCATCTCCAGGCAGTAACCCCGAGACTTTTCGCTCCCGAGCATAAGCGCCGCCGTTTCGACCGCTTTCTCGATAACGGGCAGCTGACTCTTATATAGCTTGAAGTAGATAATCTCCCAAGGTTCCGTCTCCTTGCCCGTTAGGTGCCGTTCGACCTCGACTTTGAAGCCCTCCTTAGGCATCTCGCTGGCTTTGTGCAACCAGGTTGCACGGTCAAAACCTTCTCCGTCCCTTCGTGCCACCTTGACCAGTTCCACCGCTTTGCTCCAGCCCACTTCCCGAAGCTGCTGCTTGGGAATCTGCGTTAGGTTCTCGTGAATCGCCATCAAGTAATACGCCTTTCGGCGGGATTCCGGGAAGCGCTTGGCCAGGAAGTCGTCAAATGAGCTCAGCCTTTCCATTCTCCAATACTGTTTGGTCCGAACCTCACACAGATATTCCCCGAGCTCGACAAACCGCACGTCTCGCTCTTGCTCCTTGGTCTTTTCCCAGGTCAGGATCTCATCGATCCTCCCGAGGACGAACACAGCCCGGCGATGGTTGAGTTCCGGTGACACCGCTGACCGCCCGTTAATCCACAAGCTCGTCAAGCCAATCAAGGTCGCTCGCTCCTGCTTTGCGGATGAGGTTGGCTGCCACCAACTGCTCGTTGTTCAGACACAGGCCCAGATGGGAGCAACTCACGCACCCGTTTTGAGGAAAGCGAATACCGCTGTGCGGATTAAAGTGGCCCGCTTCGATCTGGTTTACGGTTGTCTCTACGAGTCGACCAAATTCCTGGCGCTGCTCTTCCGAGATCGAAGCCCTCAAATATTGGATCTCCGGTGCGTGCTTTCGCACGAACACAACCATCGCGACCTCGGCGATTCCGCTGATCCACGAATAGCAGATGAGCTGCGGATCCAGTGACAGCAAGCCATCCGGTCCTTCTGGATAACGGCTCGTCGTGGTCTTCCAATCGATCAAGCACTGTGTGCCGTCGATTTCACCGATGGCATCTAGGTACGCCACGAACTCGGTGCCTCCAGGAAGGGATCGCAGGATCTTGATCTGAAGGCTCTTTCCCGGATCCTGGATGCGAATACGGTTATCCTGAACGAACCGCTGCAGCAAATGGACTCCCTGGTGCACCAGGCGGTCCCAGGTATCGCCTTTCTTGTATTCGAACGCAGCATCGCGATAAGCGCCCCATTCCTGGAATAGTGCCGCGCCGCAATCCTCTCCACGAAAGTAAGCTCCCAGGGCGTTCTCAAAGCAGCGGCCGAAGGCCATAGCTGCGCGTGTTTCTTTTTCCCGCCAGCCGTCGAGGTAGCGGTAGCGATAGCTGCGAGGACAGCGGAGGTACTGGCTGATTTGTGTGAAGCTATAGATCATTTGTATCGCTCCGGTTGTCGGGAGGATTAATTGACGGGCAGGGTAGAGCGTCCCACTCGGCAGCTGGCGCGAATGCGTCGAGGTTCTGATAAGAACGACCGTTCAAGGTGGTATGGGAGGTGCGAACGACTCCTTGCAGGTTCAGTAGAGCCTTTTCATCCACTTGGTCGCGACTGAGCAGTTCAGTGTCATAGCCAAAGTCGCGAAGAAACCAATTCAGTTTCCAAAGTGCTCGGTCCGTGCAGTACAACCGTCCAGAGAAGGAGCGCAGCGCTGATGGCTCCGGCTCTAGGACGATGAACCTTAGTTCCCAAAAGGACTTCTGCCGATGCCACCGGTAGGCAGCTCCTTCCACTCGCACTAGAAACAATCCATCGAGATTGGTCTCAGGATCCTGTTGCACCGAATGAAGACCCGGTATGTGCCGTCTCATGACTGAGCCTCCTGAGGCTGGGAATAGGAGTTAAGTTTGCAGATCAAAGCATCTCGGTTTTCCTTGGCGGAGGCCGATAGATTGCAGATGAATGATTCGACCAAGTCACGGCTGGCCCCGCTAAGGGTTTGAGTGCCGCAAAAGTCTGCTGCATATGATTTGACTAGAGCCGCATCGAGGTTGTATTGCCGAATAAGGAGGCAGAGTTGGTCCCGTAGCCTCGGTTGACCGCGGGTCGAGTCATTTCCATCGAGGGGTTCAACTCTATCGGGTGGGCCCGGTGCGGGTTGCGAAGGTCTAGACGCGCAACCCAACTCCTCGACGGAGCACAATCCGATCCCATAAGCCTTACGAAGAGCCCGGTTAACTGCCCGCGTTTCTGCTATGCGCATCTCAGCGCCGCGGACGAGAGGGGATACATTTGATGGATCGGCGTCCCCATAGCCGACGAACCCGCGCGATCGTGCCGACTTGTAAACAGTGGCCTTGAACACCCACCGGCCGGCAATGGGGTCGGACTGTCGTTCTTGCAAGCTCGTCCTAATTCCGACGCATCGGCGGCGAGAAGCCAACTGGAGAAGGCCAGAGTGCGTTATATACCAGCGATTGTCGAGACACGTCACCTCGCCGAGTCCGACCGAAATTCTGTGTCTCTGAATCAGCAACCTCAACTCCTTCATTCTGGATTCCTGCAGATCCGGCCATTTGCGCCTCGCCAGCCGCAATTCCAGTCGAAGATGATTCCCCTTTGAATTC
>Ga0210401_10002684_pt1 | contig 19529 bp, 15 predicted proteins | sample IncBWH32MmetaG_FD_150866 | JGI IMG/M metagenome (GOLD analysis project Ga0210401, IMG submission 150866) | Forest soil microbial communities from Barre Woods Harvard Forest LTER site, Petersham, Massachusetts, United States - Inc-BW-H-32-M | ecosystem: Environmental > Terrestrial > Soil >... | reverse complement strand
GTCAGGCGAACGGGGAAACCAGCAGGACAGAAAAGAAAAGGACGCCTGAAATCAGCGCCGCGGCCAGAAGCCATAGCGCAAGACGCAGGTAGCGCCGCTCACCGGTGGCCACGAATCGGACCGAGAAAAACAGGACTGCGACCCCGAATGCGGCCAGCAGAATCCGGAAGGCGACCACCGAGTGGTTAAGCGAATGCCGGGCGCAGAAACGCTTCCGGCGCCGGCAGATCGTGCTCGAAGCTCACGACCTCGTAGGCCGCGCGTTGCGCGAGCAGCGCGCGCAACAGGCGGTTGTTCAGCGCATGGCCCGACTTGTGCGCGCGATACGCCGCGATCAGCGGGCGACCGAGCAGGTACAAGTCTCCGATCGCATCCAGGATCTTGTGCTTGGCGAACTCATCGCCGCTGCGCAGGCCCTCAGTATTCAACACGCGATACTCGTCCATCACGATCGCGTTCTGGAAGCTGCCGCCCAGAGCCAATCCCGCCGCGCGCAAGGCCTCCACTTCGCTGACGAACCCGAACGTGCGGGCTCGCGCCACCGCCGTTTCATAGGCGTCGCGCGCAAAGTCGACCTCGACGTCCTGCGCCGAGGCGTCGATGGCCGGATGATCGAAGTCGATGGAGAAGCGCAGCTTGAAGCCGAAGTGCGGTTCGAGGCGCGCCCACTTCTCGTTGCGCCCATCCCCCTCCCGCACCTCGACCGGCGTCAAGACGCGGATGAAGCGTCGCGGCGCATTCTGCTCCTGAAGACCCGCGGACCGGATCAGAAAGACGAAGCTCGCGGCGCTGCCGTCCATGATCGGGATTTCGGCCGCGTCCACATCGACGTAGCAGTTGTCGATACCCAAGCCGGCCAGCGCCGACATCAGGTGCTCGACCGTCGAGATGCGCACGCCTTCGCGCACCAGCGTCGACGCCATTCGAGTGTCACCGACCGCTTCGGCCGACGCTGCAATCTGCACCGTCGGATTCGTGTCGGTACGCCGGAATACGATCCCCGTGTCGGCTGCGGCCGGACGCAGCACCAGCTCGACTTTGGCCCCGCTATGCAGGCCGATGCCGACGGTTCGAACAAGCGATTTGAGAGTGTGCTGACGCAGCATGGGCGACATTCTAGCCGCAGTGCAGCAAGCCAGGCGCCATTGACACGCATGGCAAAATTGCGTTCCGACTTCCAACGCGGTCCGCCGCCGACTCGATGCGCAGCTTGCACGGTACTCACGCACTTGCCTCCACGCCCCGCCCTCTGGCACCGCTGGCACGACTGATCGCCGCGTGCTGGATCGTCTGCGCAACGACCGGCGTCGCGATGGCGGCGCCTGCCGACGCGGTCGCGCCCGCGGCCACCGACGCCAACCGGGTCGACTACACGCCTGCCGAATTGACCGCGCTCGCGCGCCTGCTGGCCGGCGTCGATCCGCAAGGCGGCAGCGCCGGCCTGCAGGCGGTGGCCCGCACGGACGCCTGGAAGGCTCATCGAAAGGCGAGCCGCTATGGCGACCACCAGCTGCAGGAGCGCCTGCAACGAATGGACCAATGGCAACGCAGCACGTTGCCGCCGCCGCGCGCGGGCAGCGCATTGGTCTATCCGTTCAGCGGGCCCGACTTCGTCAACGCCTTCGCGCTGTTCCCCGACTACAAGACCTACGTGTTCTTCAGCCTGGAGCCTCCTGGCGAGATCCCGGCGCTGGCCGGGATGGACGAGCATCAGCTCGCCGGCGTGTTCTCCGACCTGCGCGGTGCGCTGAATGACCTGGTGGCGCTGAACTTCTTCATCACGCCGAACATGCAGGAGAACCTGCACACGGATGCTCTGCAAGGTACGGTGGCGGTGCTGCTCGCTCAGATGGGACTGCTGGGCTTGAGCGTTCACAGCGTCGAGCCGTACCAGCCTTGGCCCTCCTCCGCGCCCGGCGCTGGCGCGCCTGGCGCTACGGAGGGCAAGCCGGCATTGCCGTTGCGCGCGGTGAAGATCGAATTCGACGATCGCAGCAAGACGCGGCGCACGCTGCTGTACCTGTCGCTGGACGTGAGCGACAGCCAGTTGCGTTTCTATCCGCAGTTCGAGCCCTGGCTGCGGTCGTATGCGGAGCCGACCGTGTTGTTGAAGTCGGCCTCGTATCTGCTGCACGGGGGCAACTTCCGCAAGGTGCGTGGCGTCGTGCGCGAGCGCGCACGCCTGATCGTGCAGGACGACACCGGGATGCCGTACCGGCTGCTACGCGCCGATGGCTTCCAGATCTCGCTGTACGGACAGTACGAAAAACCGGTCAAGCTATTCGAGAACCGCTACCAGAAGGACCTGGACGACGCCTTCGAGTCGGCCGGCAACACCGATCCGGTGCCATTTCCGTTCGGCTACAACTGGCGCAAGGAGGGCCGCTCGGGTGTGATCGTCGCGCGCAGGCCGGGCGCCGACACCTGAGTGGTTCGACCGCCCGTTTCGCAGCGGCGTCGGCGCCTGATCACGGCGTTGCCGCTGGCGGCATGCGCAGCGCGCAACGCAGCCTCAGCGGGCCTGCCCTCCGAAGCCGCGAACGCGGCGAAGGAGGACGAGGAGCCTGCGCTGCGCAACTTCCGCTTCACGACCAGCGACGGCGTGCGCCTCAATGTGTTGGAGGCCTTGCCCTCCGAAGCGCGCAGCGCGAAGGAGGGCAAACCGGTGATCGTGCTGGTGCCCGGATGGTGCATGCCGGCCACGATCTGGCAGGCCCAGCTGCAGACGCTCGGACAGCGCTTTCGAACGCTCGCGCTGGATCCGCGCGGGCAGGGTGATTCGGAGATTCCCGCTGCCGGCTACGACGCGCAGCGACGCGCCGATGACCTGCGCGATCTGCTGGCGCCACTGCCGCGCGTGGTGCTGGTGGGATGGTCGCTCGGCGTGCTCGATGCGTTGGACCTGGTGCAACGCTCGGGCGACTCGCATCTGGCAGGGCTGGTGCTGGTCGACAACTCGGTTGGAGAACCGCCGGCGCCGCGACCGTCGAAGTTCCTGGCCGAGCTGCGGGCGGATCGAAGCGCCACGGTGGAACGCTTCGTGCGGGGCATGTTCGCCCGGTCGCGCCCCGAGGAGGAGATCGAACGCCTGAAGCAGGCCGCGCTGAAGATGCCGCTCGAGGCGGCGATCGCGCTGCTGTCGTACCCCTTCCCGCGCGAGCATTGGCGCAACATCGTCCGCTCGTTCTCCAAGCCCCTGTGCTATTGCGTGACCAGCCGCTACCTGGAGCAGGCGCACAACCTGCAGCGCGAGCGCCCGGCGACCCAGGTCGAATGGTTCGAGCACGCGGGCCACGCGCTGTTCGTCGACGAGCCCGAGCGTTTCAATCGCATCGTCAGCGCCTTCGCGCAAGCGGCCTAGCGGCGTGACCGAACCCGGAGCCGGCCAGAGCGCAAGCCAGGCGACCCCGGTTGGCGGCCCAGCCCTCCCCGCCGATCGATGGTACGTGCTCGCGGTCCTGACCATCGTCTACGCGCTGAACATCGCGGATCGGTTCTCGATCTCGACGCTGATCGAGCCGATCCGGCTCGAGCTACATCTGACGGACAGCGGTATCGCGTTTCTCACCGGCGTCGCGCTGGCTCTTTTCTACGTGACCGTCGGAATTCCGATCGCCGCGTTGGCCGATCGCAAGAGCCGCCGCAACATTCTGGTGATTGCCGTCGCGGTCTGGTCAGGCATGACTGCCCTGTGCGGCCTGGCTCAGAACTACTGGCAGTTGCTGCTGGCGCGCTTCGCCGTCGGAATCGGTGAGGCGGGCGGAACGCCGCCCTCGACATCGATGCTGGCGGACAAGTTTCCTGCAGCCCAGCGCCCGATGGCGTTGACCATTTTTGCGCTCGGCGCCTGCCTCGGAGCTTGGTTGGGCTCGTCGGTAGCCGGTACGGCGGCCGAGCACAGCGGTTGGCGGGCGGCCTTTCTCGTGCTCGGGATTCCGGGGCTGGCGGTCGCGCTGATCGTGTGGCTGACCGTCCGCGAGCCACACCGCGGACAGCTCGACGCGACGTCGACCGGCCTGGGGCGCAGCACGCTGATCGCCACGGTGAGGTTCATCGCAAGGCAACGATCGGCGGTTCATCTTCTGGTGGGAGGGTCGGTGGCGACGTTCTGGAGCTGGGGCCTGATGTGGTGGACTCCTGCGTTTCTGCAGAGGTCGCACCACCTGACGGTGGGGCAGGCCGGGCTTCTTCTGGGGCCGATGCACCTGGTCGCCGGAAGCGCCGGCACGCTGCTGGCCAGCTGGCTGATGAGCCGGCCCGCCGCGGCCGATCCGCGCCACGTCGCGCGCCTGCTCGCGTGGGTCGCTGCGCTGACCACGATTCCATCGATCGCCGCCTACTGGGTGACCTCCCAGCAGATCGCAACCGTGATGCTGTGGGCCTTTGTCCCTGGCGTGTACTTCTACATAGGCCCGGTACTCGGATTGCTGCAGAACGTCGTGCCCGCGTCGATGCGCGCAACCACCTGCGCCGTCCTGTTGTTCACCGCGAATGTGGCCAACCTCGTGATCGCGCCGCAGCTGATCGGCTGGCTGAGCGACTGGTTCGCGGGCTCGTTCGGCGCCGGCGATGAATCACTCCGATGGGCCTTGCTGCTGCTGGCGCCGACCGGCTTCTGGGCCGCGTGGCATCTGTGGACCAGCGCAGCCACCATCGGCGAGGACGAGGATCGCGCAAGCGGAACGGACGGCCTGCGTCATAGCCCCGGAGCCTGACGCAGCCAGCTCCGCAGGTGCTCCGCCAGAGTGCGATCCGGTGGTCGTAAAAGCCGAACGCGCTCATGCGCGTCAGCAGCCGCGCGTTGGCGCTGCGCTCAACTCGCCCCGCTATCGCAGCATTCGAAGCCGGCTGCAGCGCGGTGACGCGTTCAGCCGCGGCAGCCGCTCACGGTCCTGCTGGGCGTTCAACCATTCGCCGTCGATCCCGTTGAGTTGCAAAGGCGTCGACCCGGAGCGTCGCTATAGGGCGTTCTCGGTATTGCAAACGCCCCACATGTGGTGGACAACGCAGGTTGCGGCTACTAGACTCGATCGAGAGGCGGCCTCTCAGAGCCGCTCGCGAAGAACTCAAACAAAGTCGGGAGGAGAGGATGGACCCGATTCGCCGGCCCCTAGCCGGGCCATCTGTCGCGGCGCTGATCGCCGTGTTGTTCACTCCGATCGTCAACGCCCAGCAGGCAGCGCCGCCCGCGGCGGGAACGGAAGCGGCCCCGGAGCAGGTGGTCGTCACGGCGCAGAAGCGCACTTCGCTGTTGCAAGATGTGCCCTTTTCGGTGGCGGCTCCCAACGAGACCCAGATCCGCAACGCCGGCGCCGACAGCATCGCCGACCTGGCGCGCAACGTGACCGGCCTGTCGATCGCGGACCTCGGGCCCGGCCAGAGCCAGATCGCGATCCGCGGCATCAGCTCCGGCCAGGTGATCCGCGACCAGCCGGGCGTAAAGGAGCAGGTGGGCGTGTACCTGGACGAGACGCCCATTTCCGTCGCCCTGTTCACGCCCGACCTCGTTCTGTACGACCTGGACCGCTTCGAGGTGCTGCGTGGGCCGCAAGGCACCCTGTTCGGCTCCGGCTCGGAGGCCGGCACACTGCGCTACATCACGAAAGCGCCTCGCCTCGGCGTGTTCGAGGCCAACGTCGAAGCGACGGGCGAGGTGGCGAAGGGCGGCGACGCCACCGGCTCCGGACGAGGTATGGTGAACGTCCCGCTCGGTTCCACCATGGCGCTGCGTGCAGTCGCCTATTCCGATCACCAGCCCGGGTTCATCGACGCCATTCAGCCGGGCGGCGGAATCAACAAGAACGTCAATACGTCGGACCGCAACGGCGGCCGCCTGGCATTGATGTGGAGACCCACCGAAGACCTGAGTCTCGAACCGCGGGTCATCGTGCAGTCCCTTGCGACCGGCGGCTATCCGCGCGTCGATCTGTACAACATCCTGGCGAACCCATACATGACGACCCAGCCCGCCGTGACGATCGGCGACCGCCAGCAGTACACCCAGCAGCCGGAAGGCCTGAACGACCAGTTCCAGCTGGGCGACCTGAAGCTCGATTACGATCTCGGCGACGCGGACCTGACATCCATGACGTCGTATACCAAGCGCAAGGTCACGGTGCGGCGCGACGCCACCCAGTTGAGCGGCAGCGTCTCGGTCGACCTGAGCGGGGGAGGTAGTACCGGAGCGCTGACCACGCCGGCCGACGTTCGCCTGAACTCGCCGCTGTACGACCGCACCGCGTTGAATGTGTTCAGCCAGGAGATTCGCCTGGCTTCGACCGGCAAGGGGAAGCTGGATTGGCTGGGCGGGGCCTTCTTCCAGCATTACAACCGACACTATGGCCAGGACCTGCCCACGCCGGGCTACGACGCGTTCTCGACGCGCCTCGGATACCCGGTGTCCGATTCCGCGGCCAACGGCTTCGCTCCGCCCGATACACCGTTCTTCTCGGACCTGTACTACTACTTCCACCAGTATGCCCTGTTCGGCGAGGCCACCTGGCACCACAGCGAGCGGGCGTCCGTCACGATCGGCGTGCGTGCCTACAAGTTCCGGGAAGAGCGCACACAGCACTTCGCGGGCCTGTTCGGGTGCTGCTCGGACAGCCGGGGCAGGGTCGACTCCGACGGCGCATCGCCGCGCGTGATCTGGAGTTACAAGCTGGACGAGGACGCGCAGTTGAACGCGCAGATCTCGCGCGGCTTCCGGCTCGGCGGGATCAACGATCCGCTCAACCTGGCGCTGTGCAAAGGTAACGACAAGCTGATCTTCGGCAATCAGCCGAACTGGAAGGACGAGACGGCGTGGAACTACGAGGTGGGCGCGAAAACGCAGTGGCTCGATCGCAAGGTGACGTTCAACGCCTCGGCCTTCTGGACGCAGATCGAAGACCTGCAGGCGACGACGACCGCGGGCAGCTGCTCCTCGCGCATCGTCTTCAACGTGCCCGCGCAGAGCCACGGCCTTGAAGCCGAGCTGTTCGCTCATCCGAACTCCACTTGGGACTTCGGCCTGTCGGCAACCTGGGTGAACGCGGAGCTCACCTCGTCGGTCCTGTCTACGCCAACCCCCGGCCAGACGATCGTGGTCGGCGGGCTGCAGAAAGGCAACCAGCTGCCCACCGCGCCGCGGCTGCAGGCCGTCGGCAGCATCGGCTACACACAGCCGCTTCAGCCGGGTCGCGACCTGTTCAGCGTCTTCACGCTGCAATACGTCGGCTCCTCCTTCTCCCAGTTCGAGAACGAGGAGCCGAATTTCGGCGTGATCTGCGGCGGAGCCGGGTGCCCGGCGTCCGGCTTTCCGGCACGCTTGATCGTATTCGGAGGTCCCCTGACCACGAATCGGATCACGTTCGATCCGAAGCTACCCAGCTACACGCTCGGCAACCTGCGGGTGGGCGTCAAGAGCGACCGCTGGGAAGTGGCCGGCTTTGTCAACAACATCTGGGACGAAACGGCGCGACTCGCGCTCGACTACGAGCGCGGCCGCAGCGCCCGCGTGGGATACCTGACCAACATGCCGCGGCTGTTCGGCGTGACGGCCCGCTACAGCTTCTAACGCGGAGCGTCGGAACCCTCACCCCCGGCCCCTCTCCCGCAAGCGGGAGAGGGGAGGAACTGCTCCTTGCTTCATCCCGCGAGCGGCAGAAGGGAGGAACTGTTCCTTTGCTTGACATTGGCTGGGGGGAGCAACGAGGGGGCCAGCCCAGCCCCCTCGTTCTCCTGTTATTGCCTTTTCCGGCCGCAGGCCGGAAAAGGTGCTGCGTGATCTCAGGCGGTCGAGGCAAGCGCTTGCCGCGCGAGGTGCTCGACCGCATCGATGTGAGCCTCGTTGGTCCGCGGGTGCAGGAAAGCCAGGCGTATCGCGGTGCGGCCGTGCAGCGTCGTGCTGGAAACCCGCAGCTGGCCTGACTCGTTGATGGCGGCCAGGATCCGCTGCGTGGCGGCGTCGCCTGCGGCTGCGTTGAACGCGACGACCGACAGCTCGGGCTCGTGCAGCACGTCGATGCCGGGTATCGCGCGCAGCCGCCCCGCGGCCTGCTGCGCCAGATCCAGCGACTGGTCCAGTATCTGGCGAAATCCGGCCACCCCGTGCAGATGCAGCGGCAGCCACACCAGCAGTCCGCGAAACGGCCGGGTCAGCTCCGGCCCTCGCTCGAAGTAGTTCGGCAGGCCCGGCAGGCGCGGCACGTCGCGCATGTACGCCCCTTCGCTCGAATGGGCGCGCGCCAGGGCGCCGGCGTGGCGCACCAGCACGGCTGCCACACCGTACGGCACGAGCAGCCCCTTGTGCGCATTGACGACGACCGAGTCGGCAGCTCCGATGCCCCTCAACCGCTGCGCGCCCCGCTGCGTCAGCGCAAACATGCCGCCATAGGCAGCGTCGACATGAAACCAGGCGCCATGCTCCGAGGCGAGCGCGGCCAGCTCGTCGAGCGGGTCGATCGAACCGGTATCGGTGCTGCCGGCAACGCCGACGATCAGCCACGGTCGCCGGCCGACCGCCAGATCGCGTTGCACCTGCTCGAGCAGTGCACGCAGGTCGATGCGCCCGGCTGGGGTGGCGGCAATCGAGCGAACGCATGCTTCCGGAATTCCGCACAGGTGCATCGCCTTGCGCAGCGAGTGGTGCGCCCGCTCCGACAGGTAGACGATGCTGCGATCGGCGGCGAAATCGCCGCGGTCGCGCGCGGCGACGATTGCGGTCTGGTTGGCGAGCGAGCCGCCCGACAGCAGCAATCCTTCGGTCGCGGGCGGCATTCCGAGCACTTGGGTCATCCACCGCAGCACGCTCTCTTCGAGCGCGACCAGCCCCGGCTGCTCGAACGCCGAGCCGCTGAAGGTGTGCAGGCCCGCCGCCAGCATCGCTGCCATCACGCCGCTGTAAATCCCTCCGTTGGGAATGAAGCCGAGGTCGCCGCCGTGATCCTTGCTCCAGCCGCATTCGGCTGCCGCAAGCAGCCGATCGAGCAATTCCGGGGCGCTGGTGCCGCTTTCCGGAGGCGCTGCCAGCATGGCCTCGATGCGTTGGTGCGAAGTCGGCAGGAAGATCGGCGCGCCTGCGCGCCGCTCGAGCAACCGCTCGATCAGATCAAAGGCTTCGTGGGCGAGCTCTCTGCGCTGCGCCGCGTTCAGGTCCAGCGGCCATGGCCGCGCCGGAGCATCAGGTCGCTGGGCAGGCATCGCCGAATGCAAACGGATTGCCGGGCTGTGTCGCGTCGGGGGGGCCGAATGCCTGGCGGAACGTGAACGCTTCGGCGGTCGGCCCCTTCTCGCGCAGCAGCGCAAGCTTGACCGATGCCTCGCCAATCGTCGGATGATGGCCTCGGGGCACCCACCACAGCACGAAGTAAGCCGGCTGCATCCGCTCGAACCACTCCTGGCGGCGACGCATGATGCCGGCGTGAGCCGATCGGTAGACGTAGGCATTCAACGAGGCGACGTCCCGCCATACCGACATGTTGACCAGGATGCTCTCGCCCATCGGCCGCAGCGCGGTAGCGTCCCCCGCTTCGGTCTGAAGCCGCCAGACGAAGCCGTCCGACACTTCGGCCAATGCATTGATCCGATCGAGGTTCGCCACAAAATCGGCCATGCCCGAGGACTCCAAGGGCTCCTTCATCACGGCGATGTTCAATTGGGCGAGCTCATATTGCGACATGGCGTTCCTCGACAAGCAGGGCACCCGAGCCGTAGCGTACCCGAGGATTCTTAATCCGCACTCGTGCGTGCTACCGTACCGCCGTGCAGCAAAGCCAGCGTGACGACGGACTGATCCGCGCCGTAGGACCGTGGGCGCTGGCCGCCAGCATGATCAGCATGATCGTGGGCGCTGGCATCTTTGCAGTTCCCGCGTCTCTTGCCGCGAGCGTCGGGTCCTATGCGCCGCTTGCCTTTCTGGGTTGCGGCGTTGCAGTCGGGGCCTCCGCCATCTGCTTTGCCGAGGGCGGCAGCCGGGTCCCGACCAGCGGCGGAGTGTATGGGCTCATCGAGGCCGCGTTCGGCCCTTACCCGGGCTACGTCGCCGGCACACTGTTCTGGATCAGCTGCCTGCTCGCCAACGGCGGGGTCGCCGCCGCTCTGGCAGACGCGGTCGCCACGCTGTTCCCGCCGTCGATGACCGCGCTGGTGCGCGTGGTGGTCATTGTCGGCGCGATCGGCGGCATCGCGCTGGTCAATATCGGCGGCGTCGCGCGCGCCGCCCGACTGGTCACCGCGACGACCACGCTCAAACTGGTTCCGCTGGCGATTTTCGTGGTCGCGGGGGTGGGTGCCATCCACGCCTCGAACCTTTCACAAACCGTGCCGCTCGATCCCCAGGGCATGGGTCGTGCCGTGATCCTTGCCGTGTTTGCCGCCACCGGCATGGAGACCTCGCTGGCCGCAAGCGGCGAGGTGCGTCAGCCCAACCGGACGATTCCGCGCGCGCTGATCGTCGCGATGCTGTCGACGACGGTCCTGTACATCGCCATTCAGATCGTCGCGCAGGGTATCCTGGGTTCCGGCCTGGCGACGTCCCAAGCGCCGTTGGCCGATGCGATGGCGCGGGTTCATCCGATGCTGCGCGCGCTGATGCTCGCGGGCACCGCGCTGTCGATGCTCGGCTGGATCGCGAGCGACATTCTGGGCAGCCCGCGCCTGCTGTTCGCGTTCGCGCGCGATGGCCTGCTGCCGCGCGTGCTCGGGCGCGTGCATCCTCGCGGCCATACGCCCCACGTCGCCATTCTGTGCTACGCGACGATCGCGATCGCACTGGCGCTGACGGGAAGCTTTGCCGAGCTGGCGGTGCTGTCGACACTCGCTATCAGCCCGCTGTACATCGGCGGCTGCCTGGCGGCGTGGGTGCTGACTCGCCGCGGCGTCGCCCAGGCGGGCGCCCCGCTGAACTTCCGATTCGTCGGAGCTGCCACTCTGGTTGGCAGTGGCAGCATGCTGGGCTTGATTGCGCTGGGCTCGCGCGAGGAGATCATCGGCCTCGCGGGGCTGATTGTCCTCTGTAGCGTCGTATACGTGGTCCAGACCCGCGCGACCCTGGCGAGGCAATAAGTCCGGCGCGAAAGGCGATCTCAGTGCTGGCCGGCGCGATGGGACTCGGCGCCCAGGAACGCGGCCAAGTCTCGCGCGAATTTGTCAGGCTCCTCGGCATAGACGAAGTGCGCGCTCTGATCGAACTGATCGAAGCGCGCGTCCGACAGCTTCTCCGCCAGCGTTCGCATCTGCTCGACCCCGACTGCACCATCGTATTTGCCGACGATGACGAGCGTGGGCATCGTCAGCTTGTCATAGGCGGTGAACCGCTAGCACGGGAAATCGCTGCCTGGCTCCACGCGCCGCTCGATGCGACGCACAGCAGCGCTGCCACTGCACCGATGCGGCCGACGGCGCCCCGCCGACGCAGCACGACGTTCATGGGCTCAATCGGCCTGCTTGCGCAGGAAGGCCGGAATATCGAGCCGCTCCGTCGCCTCATCGATCGACGCCGCCCGCAGCGCGGCGCCATCGCGCTGGCGCCACACCGCCGGCGCTTCCAGATGGCTGTAGTCGTGGCCTGTCGAAGGCGAGGGTGAGGTGGACCCAACCACCACCACACTGTTGTCGGTGGCCGTTCTGACCATCGTCAAGGGAACCTTCTTGGCCGCCGCCACCGCTTTGCCCAGCCCGGTGGCCACCACCGTCACACGCAATCCATCGCCGATCGCTTCGTCGCACACGGTTCCAAAGATGACCGTCGCGTCCTCCGCAGCGAACTCGCGGATTGTGTTCATCACCTCGCGCGTCTCCCTCATCTTCAGCGACGGGCTCGCCGTGATGTTGACCAGGACTCCGCGCGCGCCCGACAGGTCGACTCCCTCGAGCAACGGGCTGGCGACCGCCTGCTCGGCGGCCACCCGCGCCCGGTCAATGCCGGCGGCCGTGGCTGTTCCCATCATCGCCTTGCCATGCTCGCCCATCACCGTCTTGACGTCCTCGAAATCGACGTTGACCAGGCCCGGGATGTTGATGATTTCGGCGATGCCGGCGCACGCATTGTGCAGTACATCGTCGGCAGCCTTGAAGCAGTCGGCCATCTCGGCCTCCTCGCCCAGCACCTCCTCGAGCTTGTTGTTCAGGATCACGATCAGCGAATGGACGTGGTCCTGCAGGTCGACCAGTCCCTGCTCGGCCACTTTCTGCCGTTTTGGCCCCTCGAAATCGAACGGCTTGGACACCACGGCCACCGTCAGGATGCCCAGGTCCTTGGCGATCTCAGCGACCACCGGCGCCGCGCCGGTCCCGGTCCCTCCGCCCATGCCGGCGGTGATGAACACCATGTGAGCGCCCCGCAGCGCGTCGGCGATGCGGTCGCGCGCGTCCTCGGCCGCCTGGCGTCCAACGTCGGGGCGCGAGCCGGCGCCCAGACCGGTGCGCCCGAGCTGGATCACGTTGCGGGCGCTGGACCGCGACAGCGTCTGATGATCGGTGTTGGCGCAGATGAACTCGACTCCCTGCACGCCGCGCTTGATCATGTGTTCGACCGCGTTGCCGCCCGCGCCGCCGACGCCGATCACCTTGATCACGGTGCCCTGGGTTTCCGTCTCAAGAATTTCGAATGGCATAGTGCCTCCCGTTGGGGTGCTTCCCAGCACGTTTAAAAGTTGCCGACGATCCATTCCTTCATTCGCCTCAAGGTCTGCTTCACAGAACCCGTCTGAGCGACCAGCTTGCGGCCGCGCAGGCGTTGCGCGTGCGCTTCGACGAGCAGACCCATCACCGTCGCGAAGCGCGGATTGCGAACCACATCGGCGAGCGCGCCGCCGTAGCCGGGCCAGCCCACGCGCGCCGGCCGCAGAAAGACGTCCTCGGCCAGCTCGACGATGCCGGGCAGCAGCGAGGTGCCACCGGTGAGCACGATGCCGCTCGCCAGCATTTCCTCGTACCCGGATTCGCGCAGCACTTTCTGCACCAGCGTGAACAACTCCTCCACGCGCGGCTCGATCACAGCCGCCAGCGCCTGCCGCGACAACAGGCGCGGCGCGCGGTCGCCGATTCCCGGAATCTCGATGCGGTCCATGCTCTCGGCCAGCACCTCCTTGGCCACGCCGTGGCGCACCTTGATCTCCTCGGCGTCCGGGATGGGCGTGCGCAGCGCCATTGCGATGTCGTTCGTGATCTGGTCGCCGGCAATCGGGATCACGGCGGTATGGCGGATCGCGCCGCCCGTGAAGATCGCGATGTCGGTCGTGCCCCCTCCAATGTCGACCAGCGCCGCGCCCAGCTCGCGATCGTCCGGCGTCAGCACCGACAGCGACGAGGCGAGCGGCTGCAGGATTAGATCGCTGACCTCCAGCCCGCAGCGGCGCACGCACTTGACCACGTTCTGCGCAGCGCTGACCGCCCCGGTGACGATGTGCACGCGGACCTCCAGCCGCACGCCGCTCATGCCGATCGGCTCGCGGATGTCCTCCTGGCCGTCGACGATGAACTCCTGCGTCAGTACGTGCAAAACCTGCTGATCGGTCGGAATGTTGACGGCGCGGGCGGTTTCGATCACCCGGTCCACATCGGGCGCCATCACCTCGCGGTCCTTGATCGCCACCATGCCGCTGGAGTTGAAGCTCTTGATGTGGCTGCCGGCAATTCCGGTGAACACCTCCGAGATCCGGCAGGCGGCCATCAATTCGGCCTCCTCCAGCGCGCGCCGGATCGACTGAACGGTCGCCTCGATGTTGACGACCACGCCCTTGCGCAACCCTTCCGAACGCGCCTGGCCGACCCCGATCACCTGGTAGCGCGAGTCGGGCAGCAGCTCCGCCACCGCCACGACGACCTTCGAAGTGCCGACATCCAGCCCAACGATCAGGTCCTTGTTGTCCGTTCTGGTTCTCATCAGGTCGTTCTTCATCGAGCTGCTTTCGTTTCCGCTTTCATCGCCGCGCTCATCTCATCCTGGCGGCCGCAAATCCGTTCGAGTAGCGCGCGTCGATCCGGCTGGCGGGGCCGTCCAGACGCGCCGTCACCACCGGGTACGCCGCCACGATCGCGGCCAGGCGCTGCTCGACGCTGCCGGCCGGATCGTCGCGGCCGAGCTCGATTTGCGCGCGCGGGGCGGTGGTCAGACTCCAGGACGCGCGGTCGGATATCTGCAAGGCTGCGATGTGCATCTGCAGTGGAGCCAGCAGCGCGCTGAATCGGTGGAAGTGATCCACCGCGTCGGGCGCGTAGCCGGGCGGCCCGGCAAAGCTGACCAGTGTTCCGTCGGCCTCGGCCTCGGCCGGATTGGCGACGAACAGCACGCCGGCGTCGGACACCAGCCGGCCGTCACTCCACTCGCCCAGCGCGTGATGCTCGGTGAGTGTCACCCGCAGGCGATTGGGCCAGATCCGGCGCACGGAAACCTGCGCAACCCAGGGCAGCGCTTCGAACGCGTGCCGCACCTGATCCAGGCGAATCGTGAAGTAGTTTCCGGTGAGTCGCCCGCTGACCGCCGCTCGCACGGCCGCGCGGCTGATGTGTCGCACATCCCCCACGATCTCGATGCTGCGCAGATCGAACCACGGGCCATGCGCCAGCTTCACCGCGAGCGCGCCAGCAACCAGCAGCGCGCTGGCTGTCAGCAGTGCCCCGGTGCCCCAGCGCATCGCACGCATCCGGTTCACTCCGGCACCTCCAGTCTCGCCTCCGACAGGATGCGCACCACCAGGTCCGCGAACTCCATGCCGCGCTGGCGCGCCGCCATCGGCACCAGCGAGTGCCCGGTCATTCCAGGCACTGTGTTGAGCTCGAGCAGCAACGGATGCTCGCCGTCCGGGCCGGACTTCAGCATCACGTCCACGCGCCCCCAACCGCGCGCGCCGACCGCGGTGTACGCCTGCAGGCATACGCGCTGGATCGTCTGCGCCAGCGCCGCATCGATCGGTGCCGGGCACAGGTACTGGGTATCGTCGCTGAAGTACTTGTTCTGGTAGTCGTAGTTCGCACCCGGCGCGCGAATCTCGATCAGCGGCAGAGCCTCGGCATCGGACCCCGTGCCCAGGATCGCGCAGGTCAGCTCGCGTCCTGCGACCAGCTCCTCGGCGAAAACGCAGGAGTCGTGGCGCCGGGCTTGCGCATAGGCTTGTGCCATCTCGCCGTGCGCGTTCGACATCACCTTGGTGATTCCGATCGTCGAGCCTTCGGCGCGAGGTTTGACCACCACCGGTCCACCCAGATCGCGCGCGACAGCGTCGAAATCGCTATCGGCCTGCAGCTCGCGCCACTGAGGTGTCGGGATGCCGGCCCAGACCCACAGCCGCTTGGTCACGAGCTTGTCGATTGCGATGGCCGAAGCCTGCACGCCGCTGCCGGTGTACGGGATCCGGAGCGTCTCCAGTACGCCCTGGACCGTTCCGTCCTCGCCGAAACGCCCATGCAGCGCGATGAACACACGTTCGAAGCCGGCGTGATCCAGCTCGGTGACCGACTGCAGGTACGGATCGAACGGCAGCGCTTCGATCCCCCGGCTGCGCAGCGCCTCCAGGACGGCGCGGCCCGACATCAGCGAGATATCGCGTTCCGAAGAACGCCCACCCAACAGCACCCCAACCCGACCGAACCGCTCCATCAGACTGCTCCTCGTTCCGCCTGGGCCAGTCGGCTCGCGACCGTGCCGATCGAGCCGGCTCCCATCGTGATCACCACGTCCGAGGGACGCACCGTATCCAGCACCGCTTGCGCAACCTGCTCGACGCGCTCGACGAACACCGGCTCGATGCGCCCGGCCACCCGCAGCGCGCGCGCCAGCGCGCGGCCGTCGGCCGCCACGATCGGCGTCTCGCCTGCCGGGTAAACCTCGGTCAGCACCAGCACGTCGGCATCGGACAACACCCGGACCAAATCTTCGAAGCAGTCGCGCGTGCGCGTAAAGCGATGCGGCTGGAACGCGAGCACCACGCGGCGCCCTGGGAAAGCGCCGCGCGCGGCAGCCAGCGTCGCTGCGATCTCGGCCGGGTGATGTCCGTAGTCGTCAATCAGGGTGAAGCCTCCGCCGGCGATCGCGACCTCGCCGTGGCGCGCGAAGCGGCGTCCGACTCCCGTGAACGAGCTGAGCGCCTCGCGTATCGCGCCGTCGGCGACGCCCAGCTCGCCGGCCACCGCGATGGCGGCCAGCGCGTTTTGCACGTTGTGGCGGCCGGGCAGGTTCAGTTCGACCGGTAACGAAGGGCCGGCCTCGCGCTCGAGCGTGAACTGCATGCGCGCGCCGGCCGCTTTGGCGGCGACCGCGCGGACCTGCGCTGCCTCCGAGAAGCCGTAGGTGATGATCGGCTTGGAGATGAACGGGACGATCTCGCGCACCCGCTCGTCGTCGATGCACAGCACCGCCCGCCCATAGAACGGCAGGCGCGCCAGGAAATCGACGAAGGCCTGACGCAAGCGCGCGAAGTCGTGCCCGTAGGCCTCCATGTGGTCGTTGTCGATGTTCGTGACAACCGCCACCACGGGCGTCAGGTTCAGGAAGCTGGCGTCCGACTCGTCGGCCTCCACGACGATGTACTGTCCGCCGCCCAGGCGCGCATTGACCCCTGCCGAATTCAGGCGCCCGCCGATCACGAAGGTGGGATCGAGGCCTCCGGCCGCCAGCACGCTGGCCACCAGGCTGGTGGTGGTCGTCTTGCCATGGGTGCCGGCGATCGCGATCCCCTGCTTCAGACGCATCAGCTCGGCCAGCATCACCGCACGAGGCACCACCGGAATGCGGCGCGCGCGCGCCGCAAGCACCTCGGGGTTGTCCGGATGAACCGCCGACGAGACGACGACGACGTCGGCGCCCTGCACCAGAGCGGCGTCGTGCCCGATCGCGATGCGCGCTCCCAAGCGCGCCAGATGCTGCGTGACCGGCGATTCGGACAGATCGGAGCCGCTGATCACGTAGCTCAGGTTCAGCAGCACTTCGGCGATGCCGCTCATGCCGGAGCCTCCGACTCCGACGAAATGGATGCGCCGGATTGCGTGCCTCATAGCCGAGGCTCTCCCAATGCAACCCGGCGGTAGCTTCGATGCCAGGTTCGCGACGCGCGGGAAAAGCGGGAGGATCGGCTTCGAGGGGGGGACTGCGCCCCCCCTCGAGCGCCCCCCGCGGCCTTCACACGCGTCGCAGTGTTGGGCGATGCCAATGGCAAGGAGGATCTCTGGTTCACCGGATCAGGTCCCCACGCGATCCTGCGCCAGAGACTCGAGGGCGGCTGCCACTGCGGCCGTCGCGTCGGGATGGCCGAGCGAGCGGGCCCGCTCGGCCATCCCGAGGATCTGTTCGCGCGTCAGGCCGCCGACCAGTTGGGCCAGCGCCCGCGCATCGAGCCGGTCTTGCGGCACGTGCAGCGCGGCGCCGCGCGCAGCGAGGAACTCGGCGTTGAAACGCTGGTGGTCGGTCGTCGATACCACCAGCGGCACCAGAATCGCCGCCACACCGGCGGCGCACAGCTCGGACACCGTGATCGCGCCCGCGCGGCACACCACCAGGTCGGCGTCCCGGTAGCACTGCGCGATGTCGTCGATGAAGCCGCGCACGTCGGCCGGAACTCCGGCGCCGGCGTAGGCGGCGCGGGTCGCCTCCACGTGAGCGCCGCCGCACTGGTGCAGCACGGTGGGGCGCCGGTCGGCCGGCATCAGACCCAGCGCGGCGGGCACCGTCTCGTTCAACACGCGCGCGCCCAGACTGCCGCCGATCACGAGCAGGCGCAGGCGGCCACCGGCATCGGCCAGCCGTTCGCGCGGCGCCGGCAGCGCGGCGATCGAGGCGCGCACCGGTGCACCCGTTACGACTGCTTTGCGCCCCGCCAATCGACTGGCGCTTCCATCGAAGCCACACAGCACGGCGCTGGTGATCGGGCGCAGCAGACGCATCGAAAGCTGCGGCGAAACGTCGGCGTTCAGCAGCGCAAACGGCACGCGGCGGGTCGCGGCCGCGGCGCCGGCCGGCACCGCCACGTAGCCGCCGGTGGAGAACACCACATCCGGCGCACGCCGGCGCATCGAATGCCGGCTCGCCGCGAAGGCGCGCATCAGGTTGACGCTGCCGGAGGCCGCCCCAAGCAGACCCTTTCCGCGCAAGCCCGAGAATGGCACCGCGTCGAACTCGATCGACAGCGGCTCGACCAGCCCGCGTTCGATGCCGGACCGCGTGCCCAGCCAGCTGACGCGCCAGCCGCGTGCCCGCAGCAATTGCGCGACGGCCAGGCCCGGCATCACATGGCCCCCGGTGCCGGCGGCGACCACCATGATGTGGCGCGATACCGCAGTCGGCGCGGCGCCCGGCGCGCTCATCGGGTTGCGCCTCCGCGCATCAGCACCCGGTTCTCGAAGTCGACTCGCGCCAGCAGCGCCAACGCGACCATCGTCGATAACAGCGCCGAGCCTCCGTAACTCATCAGCGGCAAGGTCAATCCCTTGGTCGGCAGCAGGCCGCTGGCCACGCCGATGTTGATGAACGCCTGCACGCCGATCCACAGGCCCACGCCCTGGGCCACCAGCCCGCCGAACGTGCGGTCCAACGCAACCGCCTGGCGTCCGATTTCGAAAGCGCGCCGCGTCAGCCAGTAGAAGGCGAACACGACGGTCAGTACGCCAACCAGGCCCAGCTCTTCGCCGATCACGGCGACGATGAAGTCGGTGTGCGCCTCCGGCAGGTAATGCAGCTTCTCCACGCTCGCGCCCAGGCCCACTCCGAACCATTCGCCGCGGCCGAACGCAATCAGCGAGTGCGACAGCTGATAGCCGCGGCCCAATGCGTTGTCGATGGACCATGGATCGAGATAGGCGAAGATGCGCTCGCGCCGCCAGGGACTGGTCCAGATCACCGTCATGAACGCAGCGCACAGGGCCACCGAGATCGACGCGAACAGGCGCCCGTTGACACCGCCCAGGAACAGGATCCCCATGCTGATCGCAACGATGACGCCAAACGCGCCCAAATCGGGCTGCAACAGCAGCAGCGCGCCGACCACGGCGATGACGCCCGCCATCGGCAGGAAGCCTTTGCCGAAATCGTGCATGTAATCCTGCTTGCGAACCGTGAAATCCGCCGCATACAGCACACACGCCAGCTTCAACAGCTCCGAGGGTTGAAGGTTCAGCGGGCCAAGCGGGATCCAGCGATGCGCACCGAGCGCACCCTTGCCGACCCCCGGCACCAGGACCACGACCAGCAGCAGCACGCCCGTCACGAATGCCCACCGGGCCACTCGCTGCCAGTGCGCCAGCGGGATGCAGAAGGCGCCGACCGCGGCCGCGGCGCCGATCATCATCGAGACGAGATGGCGCATCAGGAAATGCGTCGAGGAGACGTTGTAGTGCGGCGAATCGGCCAGCGCGATCGACGCCGAATACACCATCACGGTGCCGAACATCAGCAGCGCGGCGATCACGGCCAGCAGCGGGGCATCGATCCGGTCGAAATGGGCCGCACGACGCGTGCCGGCGACGCCGCCCAAGCCTGCCAGCGCCAGGGTCGCTGCCCCGGGGGTGAACCCGTCGTTGTCGCGGCTCTTGCGCCGACGCAGCAATGGCACGAATCG
>Ga0210401_10002683_pt1 | contig 19535 bp, 14 predicted proteins | sample IncBWH32MmetaG_FD_150866 | JGI IMG/M metagenome (GOLD analysis project Ga0210401, IMG submission 150866) | Forest soil microbial communities from Barre Woods Harvard Forest LTER site, Petersham, Massachusetts, United States - Inc-BW-H-32-M | ecosystem: Environmental > Terrestrial > Soil >... | reverse complement strand
GGACACGCGCGCTCGCATCAGCGCCCGCACCGATCTCGTGATTGTCCCTGTTACCGTGAAAGACCACCAGGGCCAGCTAGTCGGCGACCTTCAACGCGACGAATTCCGCGTGTTCGAGGATAACGTTGAACAAAAAATAGTTCTCTTCACCGCCGACCCCTTTCCGCTCTCCGCCGTTGTGCTGATTGACAACGATCTCTCGCAGAAATCCGCCGAGTCGGTCCAAAAAAGCCTGACGGCCATTGCCGCGGGCTTCGGTCCCAGCGACGAAGTCGCGCTGGTGACCTACGATCAATTTCAGCAGACCATCGCTGATTTTTCGTTCAACAACGATCAGCTCTTCACTCAACTGAAACGGCTCGATCTCGGTTCTCATTTTCCCGGCGATGCCGGCGGCGGTCCAATGACCGCCGGTCCGGTGATAAACGGAAGAGATGCGGGTGGCGCGCCCGTCGCCGGCGGCGCGACGCAGGTCAGCGCCCAAACCAAGGATTTGGACGACGCGCTCTTTGCCGCCGCTACCATGCTCAAAGGCCGGGGACGTCTTCGCCGTAAAATCATCTTTCTCATCTCCGACGGAAACAATTCCCGGCACAACGCGCACACTTTCGATCAGACTATGCAGCTTCTCCTGGCCGCCGATGTTTCCGTCTACTCCATTTCCGTCGGCCATGCCCTCTTGCAGCATCAAACCGGCCGATTGGAACATTATGCGAACGGAACGGGCGGCGACGCTTTTTTCGCGGGGAAGCAGCGAGACCTCGAACGCCTCTATTCCGCGGTCACCGAACAGGCCCGCAACGAATACACGATCACCTTCAGTCCCGAAGACATCGATCGCAGCAAGAGCTATCACACGATCGAAGTTCGCGTCCGCCGTCCAGAATTGTCGGTCTCCGCACGCCAGGGCTATTACGAAGCGGCGCAGCGTCTCGCGCACTAAAAACAAATAACTGTTTCAAGAATCGAATTCGCGCGCGCCTTTTATGCTTGACATCATTCGCGCACGCTCTTATAGATAAACGCAGCGAGTCGAGCGCGGCGAAATTAAATGTGCGATCGCTCGCCGGGGGAAAGTTCCGAAGTGGTTCATGCGCGGAGCGAGCCCGGGCTTTAGCTCTACGGGAGGCCTGAACGAAAATACGGCGGAGCGCGAAAACGCGTTCCGCCGTTTTGCTCTAGTGTTGATTCTTGCCGGTCGGCTTTTTTGAAGGCTGGATCGAAACCAGTTGCTCGTGTGCAGGGCACAGCGGTTTGTAGTCGCAATTGCGGCAAACGAACCCCGGCCTTGCTCCAAAATCTCCCGCGCGGATTCGATCGGCCACTTCGCGAATCGTTTGCTTCGTCTGCGCGAGAGCTTTTGCGTCGCGCGTCGTCGCCACGGCTTCATTCGTCGTGAGGTTGTAGAAAACCAGCCGTTGCGCATCGAGTTCGAGCACTTCACGCGCCGCCAGCGCGTAGACGCCTAATTGCAGGCTCTCATCCGCCTTCTTCGCGTCCTTCGGCTTGCCCGTTTTGTAATCGACAATTTCCACCGCGCCCTCGCCAATGTCATTGATCTGGTCCATGCGGCCCGTCACCACCACGTTGTGTTCGAGCGGCAACTCGAACCCTCGCTCCTGATGCAGCACGTCGGGCGGCGCGGCGGTGTGGCTGCGATGGAAATTCTCCAATTGTCCGCGCCCGGCTTTGCGGTACTCCGCTTCGAGATAATCGTCGGGAAAGCCTGCCGACAGCCATTGCCGGTCGTAAATCATCGCCACGTCTTCGAACGAAATCTTCCGCCGCTTCCGCGTTTCACCCACGAACTCCTTGATCGTCGTATGCATCACGCTTCCAAACGTCATCGTGGCGTGCGGCCCGCCGCGAATGCTCCAGACATTCTGGAATAAATATTTCATCGGGCAGCTCGCGTACGCCTCGATCGCCGACGCGCTCAATTGCAGCGGCTCCGCCTGCGGCGGATGATAAGCCTTCGCCCAAAGCGCTATGCGCGAGTACGCGCGCGTTTCCTTTTCGATTGCGCTGAATAAAGTCAACGGTTCCGCTGGATCGGGCGTGGGCCCGGCGGTCTCTTCGTCCGGCGGCAGTGTGACGAGCGGCGAAACCTGAGTCGCATCCAGCTGCTGAATTTTCGCATTCATCAAAAAGTCATCGAGGAACGGCGAATGCTTCTTATATTTATTTTCTATCGTGGTTAGCGTCAGGTGCTGCCGCGCGCGCGTGAGTGCAACGTAGAACAGCCGCCGCTCTTCCTGCACCTGAAAATCTCCGGCCGGTTTTTCTTCTTTCATCATCTCCGGCGGAAATTCGAACACCACGGGCCGCGGCCGGGTAGGGAAGTCGCCCTTATTGAGCTGGAGGATGAATACGTGCGGGAATTCGAGGCCCTTCGCCGTATGTACGGTCATCAACTGCACCGCGTCGTCGGTTGGTTCCTCTTCGAGGCACACGTCTCCGTCCGCTTCATTGAAATAGTAAAGATACTCGACGAAGTGGCGCAGGTTCTTGCCGTCGCTCTTCTTCTCCCAGTCTTTCACGAACTTCACGAAGCGGTCGAGATAATGCCGGTCCGCGTCGGAAGGGAGCGGCGCAAGCTCGAGCGCCGCGATCAATTCGTCAAGCAGCTCGCTCGCAGTTTTCTTCCGCGCGCTCTGGCGGAGTCGCGCCAGCAGCGCGACTAGTTCCGCTAACCGATGGCTCGGGGATGCGAACGGCAGCTCGCTCTGCGCCGTTTCGAGTTCGTCTGAAATCGGACGCCGGTGATTTTTCTGCGCGCGCTCGGCAAGCCGCACCAGATCGCGCGGTTCCAGGCCCCAGTAAGGCGCCGCAAGCACACGCGCCGCCGCTACGTTGTCCGCCGGCACCGCAATCATGCGCAGATATGCCAGCAGGTCGCGGACGATCGTGCTCGAAAGAATCGAGAATCTCTTGATCACGAACGGAATTTGCCGCCGCTGCAATGCCGCCAGCAGACGTTCGCGGTGCGTGTGTTTGCGGTAGAGCACTGCAAAATTGCGCCAGGCGCTTCCGGCCGCGTGCAGGCGCTCGATCTCCGACGCCACCCAGTGCGCTTCTTCCTCCGGCCTTCCGAATTCCGCCACGCGTATTTTTTCGCCCGGCGAATTCTGGGTGGTCAGGTTTTTCGCGGGCAGCAACGGCGATTTCTCGTTGTGGGAAATCACTTCTCCCGCAACGCGCAGAATCTTCTGCGTCGAGCGGTAGTTTTGCGACAGCGGCACGAGAAACTTTTTCACTCCGGCGCTCAGTCGCGCATCCGTCACTCCGCAAAACCGCTTCAGAAAAATCGTGAAGCTGCCGAACGACGCGCCGCGAAACCGGTAAATCGCTTGGTCGTCGTCGCCCACCGCGACGATATTCCGGCGGGTGCCCGCCAGCAGCCACAGCAATTCCAGCTGCGCGATGTTCGTGTCCTGAAATTCGTCCACCAGAATGTAGCGATACTGCTCGCGCATTCGCCGGAGTAGCTCCGCGTCCGCGCGCAGCGCTTGCACTCCCTGTAGGAGCAGCGCGCCGAACGTCAGCAGATTGCGCTCGCGCAGCAATCGCTCGCTCACCCGGTACGCGCGCGCCAGCTCCTCTTGCCGCGCCACGTTTTCTTCCTCGATTTCGCGCGCATCCGCTTCGAGAAAAACCTTGCTTGCCTCGCCGACTGGCGGGCGTGATTCAAAGTCGCGCCGCTGCCCGTCGACGAAACGCTGGTAGTCGTCCGGGGTGACGAGCTCGTCCTGGCAGCGCGAAAAAAACGCCACGAAATCCGAGATGAATTCACCGGGATTTTGCAGCCGCCAAAAATGTTTAAGGTCCAGCTCTCCGATTTGCCGCCGCAGCAAAATCTTGTGGTCGACGTCCTCAAGCACTTGAAGTTCGGGGTTCGCCGCCTGAAGAATTTTCTCCAGGCAGAATTTGTGGAACGTGCTCAGCCACACGCCTTCCGCCCGCTCGCCAATCGCCTTCACCACGCGATGCTTCATTTCGCCGGCGGCTTTGTCGGTGAACGTAAGCCCAAGGATATTTTCGCCCGCCAGCGACGCGTCCGATTCGAGCAGATGCCGAATCCGCTCGGTAATCACGCGCGTCTTGCCGGTCCCCGCGCCGGCAACGACCAGCAGGGGCCCTTCGCCATGCTCCACAGCCGCGCGCTGCTCCGCGTTCAGCGGAAACACGCCCTTCATTGAGGTTCCAGTCGTCGTCATCGGCAGAATTTCATCATAGCGGAAATCCGCGCCGCTCGCTTACGCTTTTCTTTCGCCCTGCCGACCCGACGCTACGGTATAATCCAGACCGCTAACGACAAGGTTCGGAATGCGTACGTTCGGTCCTCGCAATCGTAACGAGGAAATGTCTGCCATCGCCTTCGGGATCGCTTTGTGCGCTCTCCCTGTTTGTTTTTTTATTTCTTTCGCAGCTCTCAGTTTTTGGGGGCCGGGCAGCCATCATTTCTTTGATCGCTCGCGTCAATGGGAACTCTTAGATTTTGGAGCGAGTTGTCTCCTTTCAATTTCTGTTTCGGTTCTTACATACCGAGCTTCCAAAAAACTCCTTTTGAAGCCGCACGGACGCTGAGTACCCTCGCGCGAATCTAGCGTCTATCCAACGATCCTAGCGGGCGCCGATTCATTTTTCCCTTGCAATTCGCCGTTACCTTTGGTATACATGCCTTGGATGTAGTAGGGTAGTGGATGCAGTATCAGCGTCCCGGTGGTTGTCTCGCCGAGGGCGCTTTCGTATTTTTAGGGGTTAAATGGAAATTCTAATAGCGAATGCGCCGATTAGAACGCAACGTAAGTTGCTGAAAAGAAAGCTCGGGACAAATCCTAATAGCGCATTTTCGCGTGTTTTTCTAGATTGCCGTTTCCCCGAACGTTTTCCTGAAATTGACCCCGCCAAAATGCCCGCCTATACTTGCCTTTCAGGCTCAACCTCCAAGGAGCAGCCGTCATGGAACAACCAGTCATGCTAAGCGCCGTACGCACTCCCATCGGAAAATTCATGGGCGGCCTAGCCTCTCTTCAAGCGACCGAACTTGGCGCGAAGGTCATCGCCGAAGCCGTCCGCCGCGCTGGTATCGAGCCGAAACAAGTCGACGAAGCCATTATGGGCAACGTCGTCCAAGCCGGCCTCGGACAAAATCCCGCGCGTCAGGCGGCGCTTCGCGGCGGCCTCGACTCCCGCGTCGCCGCGATGACCATTAACAAAGTCTGCGGCTCCGGCCTCAAGGCCGTGGGCCTCGCCGCGCAGGGTGTTCAGCTCGGCGACCAGGAAATCGTCGTCGCTGGCGGCATGGAGTCCATGTCGAATTGCCCGTACCTCATTAAAGGCGCGCGCACCGGTTTCCGTCTCGGCAATCAGGAAATTTTGGATTCGATGATTACGGACGGCCTTTGGGACGCCTACGAGAATTTCCACATGGGCATGACCGGCGAGCTCGTCGCGGAAAAATACAACATCTCGCGACAGGAACAGGATCAGTTCGCCGTCGACAGCCACAAAAAAGCCGTGCACGCGATCAAGTCGTGCTTCTTTGGCGAACAGATTCTCCCCATCGAGATTCCGCAGAAAAAGGGCGATCCCATCGTCGTAAAAAAAGACGAATCGCCCCGCGAAGACACCACGCTCGAAGCGCTTGCCAAACTCAAACCCGCATTCAAAAAAGACGGCACCGTCACCGCAGGTAACGCGCCCGGCACCAACGACGGCGCCGCGGCCCTCGTCGTCACCAGCGAGCGCAACGCGCAGCGCATGGGCAAAGCTCCGATGGCGCGCATCGTCGCGCAAGCCGTAAGCGGCGTCGAACCAAAGTGGGTGATGATGGCGCCGGTGGAAGCCGTCGAAAAGCTCCTGAAGAAAACCGGCTGGGGTCGCGACAAGGACGTCGACCTCGTCGAACTGAACGAAGCCTTCGCAGTCGCTGCGATCGCTGTAACGCGCATGCTGAAGCTCAACCCGGAGAAGGTAAACGTCAATGGCGGCGCAGTAGCGCTCGGTCACCCAATTGGCGCCTCCGGCGCGCGCATCCTCGTCACGCTCCTCTACGAATTGCAGCGCCGCAACCTGAAGCGCGGCATCGCCGCGCTCTGCCTAGGCGGCGGCAACGCCGTCGCGCTGGCCGTCGAGCGCTTCTAGAAAAACGCTGACGTTTTAACGAACGCCGACAATTTCCGATCGGCGTTTTGCAGGAACGCCGAGAATCGTTACCCTGCTGCGTTCTTGCACCGTACAACTTGGCCACCGGCCGACCGGGAGGCTCCTTGAAATCCGCGGCCCTTGGCTTCCGCGCTCACTCCGGTTGGACCGCTCTCGTCGCGCTGTCAGTGACAAAGGGCGTGCCGCAAGTCCTCGCGCGTCAGCGCCTCCACCTCGTCGACACTTTCACCTACAAATTTCGCCAGCCGTACCACACAGCGGAGAAAATGCCGCTCGATGAGGCCCGCGCCTCCATTGCGGGCGTTGAGACGCAAGCAAAACGCCTAGCCTATCGCGCGATCCACGAACTCCAAGAAAGTCTGCAAGCGCAAGGTTACAGGCTTAGTCGCTGCGGCCTGGTCACCGCTTCCGGCAGGCCGCTACCCAGCCTTCCTCAGATCCTGGCGTCGCACGCCACAATTCACACCGCCGACGGCGAACTCTTCCGCCGAGCCCTTCTTCACGCGAGCAACCGTTGCGGTCTAGCCAACGCAACCGTGAAGGAACGCGAACTCTTCAGCGAAGCCTCGCGCATTCTGCGACTCAAGCCCGCCGCTCTCACGCGCCGCATCGCCGAACTCGGCCGTCCCCTCGGCGCTCCCTGGACACAAGACGAGAAATTCGCATCTTTCGTCGCCTGGCTCGCTTTAGCATCTCCGTCTTCAGCGCTGACTCGCACAAGTCCAGACAAGGGCTAAGCTTCCCTTGTCTCCTGCGTTTCCGCTATCATCGACGCGCCACCTAACGCTAGCAAAGCGAGCGCCGCCATATGTTTTGCCCCAATTGCAAAACGGAGTATCGGTCGGGGTTCACCGAGTGTTCGGATTGCGGAGCAAAACTCGTTTCAAAGCTCGAACCTGTCCGGGATTCCGCTAGTCAAGATTTGGCCTTAGCTTGGCGAGGCAGCGACCCAAGCGGGTTCAGCGCGGCGGCCGCGGCTTTGGAAGGCGCCGGGATTCGCAATTTTCCGATCAATGACCATGATCAGCTCGTCTGGGGACTAGCGATCGCCAGGCCGCGCTACGAGATCCTGGTGCGGAAGTCTGACCTAGCCGCCGCTCTTGAACTTGTAGCATCAATCGACGAGAGATCGCCGCTCGCGTTCGGAAAGGAAGTTTGGAAATCTAATCCCGAAATCTGGGAGTCAGAGCCCGACAGTCCCCTTGATGCCGCGGGACAAACCGCTCAAAGTTCAATCGATGTCGCTGAGGGCACCGCCGAGGAAAACGATCTCCAAAGTGCAACCGCGGAGGTTTGGTCGGGCGAAAACGAGCAAATGGCGGAGAATTTGAAACTGTGCTTCCGCGAAAATGGAATCGCCTGCATCGTCGGCGAAGCAAACGGGAAAAAGAGCGTCTGCGTTCTTCCTTCGGCGGAAAAGCGCGCCCGAGAGATCGTGCGCGAAATTGTCGAGGCCACGCCCCCAGAATAGCCGTCGCGCGTCACTCGTTGAATCCTTGCCGTGGCTTTATGCATCTCAGCTTGCGAATCGCGGAGGCATGAATGCCCCAAGTCCCATGGTCCAACAGAAAATTCGAGTTCGATTTTCCCGCGGAGATCTACCCCGAAATGCTCGAGCGGGTCCGCGGAACTCCGGCTCGCGTCGAAGACCGCGCCAACGCGCTTTCAGAAAGCATCTTGACGCGCCGCGACGGCCACCGCTGGTCCATCCAGGAAAACATCGGTCACCTGCTCGATCTCGAAGAACTCTTCTCGGCCCGCGTCGATGACTACGATGCCGACGCCGGCACTCTTCGCGCCGCCGATATGACAAACCGCAAAACGCACGAAGCGCGCCACAACGACCAGCCCATTCAAACCATTCTCTTCGACTTTCGCAACGCGCGCCTCGGTTTGGTCCGGCGCCTCGAACGCAAAGACTCCGAATATTTCGCGCGCGTCGCCCTGCATCCCCGCCTTAACAAGCCCATGCGCGTCGTCGACATGCTCTACTTCCAATCCGAGCATGACGACTACCACCTCGCCCGCATCTCCGAACTGATTCGTATGTTCCAACCGCGCTCCTAGTCTGCAGGGCGCTTGACGTTCCTCGGCTTCCTGTGTTCCCTTTGCCTGTTCTATTTCGGCAATCATTCAGGAGGTTTCAATGTCGGCGGATGCAATCAAAACAGTCGCCGTGCTCGGCGCGGGCACCATGGGCAACGGAATCGCACACGTTTTCGCGCGCGCAGGATATCGCGTCATCTTGCGCGACGTCGAGAAGCGCTTCCTTGACCGCGGGCTCGAAACCATCGCCAAGAATCTCGATCGCGAAGTAAAGAAAGGCAAGCTAGCCGAAGCTGATAAACCCACCGTCTTCGCGCGCATCGACGCCACCACGGACTCAGCAAAACTAGCAGCCGCCGATTTCGCCGTCGAAGCCGTCCCCGAGCAACTCGATTTGAAGCTGCGCGTGCTGAAAGAAGCCGACGCAGTTCTGCGTCCGGGAGTAATCCTGGCCAGCAACACGTCTTCAATCTCCATCACGCAACTCGCCGCGCAAACCACGCGCCCCGAGCGTTTCATCGGCATGCACTTTATGAATCCGGTTCCCATGATGCAGCTCGTCGAAGTAATTCGCGGCCTTGCCACCACCGACGACGCTTTCGCCACCACTATGTCGCTCTGCGAGAAGCTCGAAAAGAAACCGGTAGCCGTCAACGACGCCCCAGGTTTTGTCTCGAATCGCGTCCTAATGCCGCTCATCAACGAAGCCGTGTTTTGCGTCATGGAAGGCGTCGCCACGCCCGAGGCGGTCGACGCCGTAATGAAAATGGGCATGAACCATCCGATGGGTCCGCTGGAGCTCGCCGATTTTATCGGCCTCGATGTGTGCGTCGATGTTCTCGAAGTTCTCTACAAGGGCCTCGGCGATCCCAAATATCGCGCCTGCCCGTTGCTGCGGAAGTACGTGGCGGCAGGTTGGCTGGGACGAAAATCCGGCCGCGGCTTTTACAAATACTCCTGAAATTCAGAGTAAAATTCTCATTGAAGTTGAACCCCGGCTCCCTCGACGGAGGTTCTGAATGCCTCACCGCGCCACGCGCTCGATAGTTCTCGCCTGTGTCGGTCTTCTGCTCGCAGCCGCACTTTCGTTGCCGCTCGTTGTGGCGCAGAGTCGCGCGTCCGCCGACGCTCTGGTGTTCGAGCGTCCCTCGAATAATTGGTACGAAGGTCCGCTAACTGACGTTTTCATCTCCGGTGACGGCGCCAGCGCCATCTTCAACCGATTTGGAAGGGAACTGACCCTCTACTTGCTCGCCACGGGGCGCGAAGACCGCGCAACTTTGCAAGCCGATCTCGACCGTATTCTAGCCGCGGGCTTCTGCGGACCGGACAGCATTGCGCGCCTCGGACAGCGCGGAACGGAATCCGGCATCTTTCTCAAAAAGGGTGACAACTTCCAGCTTTCGTCGTTGCCCGAGGACGCCATCCCCGTGTGCTCGCCGTCGGGAAAAGAGATCGCCTATTACCGTGCGAGTGCGCCCACTTCATTGCTCATCGGCGCGCGCAACGGCGAGTTCCGCGGCTACGGCGTCACCGGAAGCATCACCGCCATGGCCTTTTCGCCGGATGACGAGGATTTCTACGAAACACTGTTCCAGGAAAACGGCGAAACCTCTCTCGTGCGCATCAATGTGCGAACGAGCAAATCCACCACTGTCGCAAGTCATCTCGATGCGAGTCCCGTGCATGGCAGCATCGCCGTCTCCGCCGATGGCAAGCATGTGTATGCCGCGCTGGTCAGCGCCGAACCGCCGAATAATGAGGCGCGCCACAAACCCGACGCCGATCGCTGGCTCAAGATTTACGACATCGATCTAGCCACTCGCGCGCGCCGCCTGCTTGTCGAGTCGCATGGTGAAGACAACAACAGCCCCGCCGTCGCCGGCGGCAATCTTTACTGGGTGCGAACCGTTCTCCACAGCTCCATTGTCGCCGTTCCTGCGGACGGCGGCGAAGCCAAGGAAATCATTGCTGGCGGCCAGGTTCCCATGTGGCACCCCGACGGAAAGCAGATCGGCTATACCTTCGGCGGCTGGCGCCTCGCCGATTGGGCACTCGATCTCGACGACGCTGTCGTAGGCGTCGACGAAGACGCTCATCGAACCTCCGGCCCGTTTGTAATTGTCTCCGGCTATCACGAGGACTTTCCTCCGGCGTGGTCGCCCGACGGGCACTGGATCGCCTTCCATTCACACCGCTCGAAATCAGCTGTCCCCGAATATTCCAGCCTCGCGAGCACGGACGACATTTACCTCCGCCTCGCTGACGATGTCCACGCGCCCGAAATGCGTCTCACCGATTTTGGCTGGGAGACGGGCCCGGCCTACTGGTCGCCTGACGGCCGGAAATTGCTTTTCACCTCCTGGCAGCGGGGCGGCCAGCGCGGCATCGACAAGTTGTGGCTTCTTTCCATCGAGCCCGAAACGGGCAAGGCGTTCCACGCGGAAGTGCTGCCTGTGTCAGACGAAATCCACAGCGCGCAGTATGGCGCCTGGTCGCCGGACGGTCAGGAGATTGCTATTGAAGACGACCGCGGAGGCCCAAGCACCGGAAAACCGAATCGCGCGCTTTGGGTAGCGCACGCCGACGGTTCACACGCGGAGAAGATTCTCGACTTCACCGGTACCACGTATGGGGGCCTTGACTGGTCGCATGACGGCAAGAGCATCATTTACTCCGGCCTGGCCGGCGATCGACTGCAATTGTTCGCCGTTCCTCGTTCGAGCGGCGGCGCGCCCCGCCAGTTGACTCACGATTCCGGCAATCTATTACACCCTCGCGTCTCGCCCGACGGCCGCTGGATCGCCTGCACGCGCATCGACCAGTCAAAACAAATTTGGCGCCGCCCTCTTCAGTAGCCCTCGCGGCGCGCCTTGGGCGCGGTTTTCGCGAGCATATCCTTTCGCTTTTTGTTCGATTATTAGAAGAACGTAATACCGCGTCAAGGGCATTGCCTAACGCCGGCTGACGGGTGAGAATAGCCGACGCTCTACCGGAGGTTCGCAATGGCCGCTGCTTGGAAGGGATTTCTCACATTCGGAATGGTCTCGATCCCCATCGAACTTACTCCCGCGGCCCGCTCCGAACGCGTCAGCTTCAATCAATTGCATTCGGTGTGTCACACCCGCCTGAAGCAGCCGCTCTTTTGCCCCACGTGCGATCGCTTCGTCGAACGCTCCGAGGTCGAGAAGGGCTACGAGTACGAAAAGGATCAATACCTGCTCTTTACTAAGGAAGAACTCGAAGAGATCGAGCCTGAGTCGGCGCGGGCAATGGAGATTTTGGAATTTGTCAAATTGGCCGAGGTCGATCCCGTTTACTTCGACAGCTCCTACTATGCGGCGCCTGGCGAAGCGGGAACGCGGGCCTATCAATTGCTCTTGGACGCCATGCGCAAGACCGGTTACGCAGGCATCGCCAAAGTCACCATGCATGGCCGCGAAAACATCGTGATTATCCGGGCGCGCGACAACGGCTTAACCCTGCATACCATGTTTTACAACAACGAGATTCGCGCCGTCGCCGACTCCGCGATTCCCAAGAAAACCGAGGTCAAAGAGCAGGAATCCAAGCTGGCCATGCAACTGATCGAAAGCCTGGCCGCTCCATTCAACCCGGCGCAATATGCGGATTCTTATCAGCAGGAGGTGCAAAAGCTGATCGAAGCGAAGGCGCACGGAAGAAAACTGACCATAGTGCCGCACGTTCAACACGCGCCCGTTGTCGATTTAATGGAAGCCTTGAAGAAGAGCTTAAGTTCCGACAAAACCGCACAGAAGAGATCGCTTCTCCGAACGGTGCCTAAAACCGGCGAAATGGAGAAGAAGTCTCGCAAGACTGGATGAAGAGGGGATCATCGGCTCCAGCCACTGCGCAACCAAGTACCCTACAGGCCCGAATCCGTCCTAGGTAGCGCTTGCCCTGTTACCCTAAAGCCTTATTCAGGTGCAAATTTGCTTCCTTCCCAATCGCCCCTACCAAGGACTGTGTATGGCTCGGGCACACCCCTCGCGGTACGGTTGCTTAGGAGGACGTGTGAATCATGGGGTCTAAATCACATGCAGCCACGGCGCAAACCGCAATTCCGGTCCGTCGCAATCGAGTTCGCCCTGCCAAGCACGAAGCGCCCAAAGTTCCCTTGGCTGCGGTTTTCAGCTTTCTAAAGGAAACCAGGGGCATGGTTACGTGGACCACGCGGGACTTGGCTGCGACGCTGCTTATTTCTAACGCAGCCGCCGGTGAAGTTATTCCTTACCTGTCCATGCAGGGCTACGTCCGTGCTACCGCCAAAGATTCGGAATGGCTGACGACGATGGCCGGTGAAAACGTCTCTGCTTCGGCGACCCCGCGCTTCTCCCGCGAGGCCGTTCAACGGGCGCTCGGTTCGCTCGGCGAGCGCATCAAGGAATTCAATCGCAACCACGCTTCCGATTACGCAATCAAAAACGCCGTGGCCTTCGGAGATTTTCTGGGCGATCGGCCGCGGGTGCAAGCCGCCGACGTTGGAATTGAGTTGGAGCGCAAATCTGCCAAAACCGGCGCGAAGTTCGCGGCCGCAAGTGAACGCGCCCTGGAACTGGATCTATTGCGCGATCTCCGAGGCCGATCGCCGCTTTTTCACCTCCGCCGCTACGAACCCTGGATGAAAATTAGAACCCATCGAAAAATCGTCTAGCCGCTTATTCCTCGTCTCAATTGCGTGGAGGACGTGAATCTTCCCCTCCTAAGGCTTCAACCAGGCCTGAGGCTCTACCCTCCGCTCAACGGTTTACGGGAAGTGCGCCCCCTTCCCAAATACCTTTTGCTTTTTGTTCGCCTAGTGTTAATATGGCCGTAGAGATACGGATTCAGGGGAATGTCGCCCGGTGGTACACTGTGCCCTCTGCGTCCCCCAGGATATGAAAAGACAAGAAAAGTAAGAAAGCTTGGAGAACCCAACGCCCTCTCGAGGTGGCAACGTGACTGACGAAAAAACCAAAAATTTGGATCTAGCGATTTCGACAATCGAAAAAGCCTATGGCAAAGGCTCGATCATGCGCCTGGGAAGCCGCGACGTATTGGTCCCTGTGAATGTCATCCCCACCGGCTCGATCTCCATCGACGCTGCTCTCGGCGTCGGCGGATTTCCGCGCGGCCGCGTCATCGAAGTCTACGGCCCGGAGTCCGGTGGGAAGACCACGCTGACGCTGCACGTGATCGCCGAAGCGCAGAAGCTCGGCGGGCAGGCCGCCTTCATCGACGCCGAGCACGCTCTCGATCCCGTCTACGCGCGCAAGCTTGGCGTGGACGTCGACAACCTTCTCGTCTCGCAACCCGACAACGGCGAACAAGCCCTCGAAATCGCGCAGGAACTGATTCGTTCGAACGCCGTCGACATCGTCGTTGTCGATTCCGTCGCCGCGCTCGTTCCCAAAGCCGAGCTGGAAGGCGATATGGGCGATCCGCAAATGGGCTTGCAGGCGCGGCTGATGTCGCAAGCGCTGCGAAAGCTCACCGCCATCGTCTCCAAGTCAAAAACGTGCCTCGTTTTCATCAACCAGATCCGCGAAAAAATCGGCGTGATGTTCGGCAATCCCGAAACTACCACCGGCGGACGCGCGCTGAAGTTCTACTCCTCGATCCGCATCGACATTCGCCGCATTCAATCCATCAAGGAAGGCGATCGCGTCGTCGGCTCGCGCACCCGCGCCAAAGTGGTGAAGAACAAAGTCGCCGCGCCCTTCCGCGAGGCTGAGTTCGACATCATCTACGGCGAAGGCGTGTCCCGCGAAGGCGATCTCATCGATGTCGGCGTAGCTAAGAATTTGCTCGAGAAGTCCGGCACCTGGATTTCCTACAAGGGCGAACGCCTCGGACAGGGCCGCGACAATGCCCGCGTCTTCCTCAAAGAACACACGGACATCCGCGACAAAATCGAGGGCGAGCTTCGCAAACATCTGGGACTTGCCCCGGTGCTTCCCGAAGACGCCGCGAAGCACGCCCCCGAGGCAGCCAAGCATGGAGCAGACGGCGCAAAGCCCGCCGCCATGGCCGCTGCCGCTTCCAAAGGTCGCACTGCCCGCTAACTACACAGCAATTCACTCTCGTGCTGACGGCGAAGCCGCCGCTGAGACGTGAGTTGAGGTGTGCTTGATGAGAGGTGTTCGATGAAGTCGCCATCTGCCCTTGTTACGGGAGGAAGCCGCGGTGTGGGTCGCGGCGTCGCGATCGCACTGGCCAGCGCTGGTTTCAACGTTTTCGCGACGGGTCGCACGATCGACGCGGCTGACCTTCCGTCAGCGGTCGTCCGCATTCGCTGCGACCATTTGCGCGATGACGAAACGGCCGCAGCCTTCGCGCGAGTGTCTACTGAAGCCGATGGCCTCGACGTGCTCGTCAACAACGCATGGGGCGGCTACGAGCGCATGGTCGAGGACGGCCGCTTTACTTGGCCGCTCCGGTTCTGGGAGCAGCCCGCTCACCGCTGGGCGAGCATGATGGATGCGGGAGTGCGCGCCGCGTTCACCGCCTCATCGCATGCCGCGCGAATGATGATTCCGCAGCGGCGCGGGCTTATCGTGAACATCAGCCTCTGGGCGGCTCGCAAGTACATCGGAAACGTGATCTACGGCGTCGCAAAAGCCGCCACGGACAAAATGACGGCCGACATGGCGCACGAACTCCGCTCTCACGACGTTGCCGTCGTCTCGCTGTATCCGGGATTGGTGCGAACGGAAGCTGTGATGCGCGCGGCCGAAGCGGGAGTGTTTGATCTCTCGAATAGCGAGAGCCCCGAATTCATCGGCCGCGTAATAGCGGCGCTCGCGCGCGATCCGGCGCTGATGGAACGCAGCGGCAAAGTGCTGGTCGCTGCGGGAATAGCGCCGCACTACGGCGTCGCAGACATCGACGGCCGGCAGCCCGCGCCGCTCACTCTCGAAACCGCCTAACTCTTCGCCGCTCTTCGCGTCCCACTGAGCGGGGAAGCGAAGTATCGCGCGTTGCCTCTTTCGTGCCTGTCCGGAATACCTGTACTTCATAACAGTTGCGCGAACCCGCCTAAATTCCTTAAACTCTAGGCTCAATCAGGAGATTCAAGGTTTTCAGGGCCGGTACAAAGGCCAGCGAACAAACATGCGCGTCCACCCAGCCATTCGACATGCAGTTGCGATCTTCTGCCTTTTGTCGGTAGCCGCCGCCGGAGTCGCATTCGGCGCGGTACCGCCGAAGCCCGCTAGCCGCACTCGCACGCATCGCGCGCGCGGACTTTCTTCATGGGGCGATCCCACGAAGGGCGACGTCGTCGGTTTCGACGACCCCATCATCCGCCAATCCGCCGTCGAAGCGCTCGGCCACGCCAACGGTTCCGTCGTCGCCATCGACCCCACCACCGGCCGAATCCTCACCGTGGTCAACCAGCAAATGGCGTTCGGCGCAGGTTTCGAACCTTGCTCCACAATCAAGCCCGTCATCGCGCTCGCCGGCCTTCAGCAAGGCACCATCACGCGCGACACCATGATCCAGGTCGGCCACCGCCGCTACATGGGCCTCACCGAAGCCATGGCGCATTCCAACAACAAATATTTCGAGGCAGTCGGCAGCAATCTCGGGTTCGACACCGTGCTGCGCTACGCGCGCATGGTCGGACTCGGCGAACGCGCCGGCTTTGACATTCCCGAAGAAAAGCCCGGCCAGCTGCCGTCGCACCCTTCGATGTACGGAGGCGTTGCGCGCATGTCCAGCTTCGGCCAGGGCATCCGCATGACGCCCTTGCAGCTCGCCTCGCTGGTTGGCATGCTCGCCAACGGCGGCACGCAATATTTCCTGCAGTATCCGCGCTCCGCCGAGCAGCTTCAGAATTTCGCGCCGCGCGTCCGCCAGCAACTCGACATCGCCTCGCTGCTTCCTGACTTGCAGGAAGGCATGCTCGCCGCGGTCCTTTACGGCACCGCGCGCCAGAGCTACGAAGCCGACGAGCAAGCGCTCGGCAAGACCGGCACCTGCAATGACGAAAGCCAGGGCGGCCGTCTGGGCTGGTTCGTTTCCTATGCCGATCAGGCGCACCCAAAAATCGTGCTCGTCGTTCTGCTTCGCGGCGGCAGCCGAGCCGTCAGCGGCCCGCACGCCGCTGAAATCGCCGGCCGCATCTACACCGGCCTGCGCGTCCGCAACTACTTCGCCGAATCGGCGCGCCGCCCGCAATACACCGCCGCCAACGCCACCGGCTCCTCGCACTAATCCTTTCTTTTGGTAGCGCCGGCGCCTCGCCGGCTCTTTTGCATTCGCCTTTGCTTTGACGCTGTCATCCCGAGCGCAGCCGAGGGACCTCTCTTTGCTTTTCGGCCCTACTCGTTCGTCATTTCCCTCGCTCCAGTTCCGCGCGATTCCATTTCGCGGCGTTCGCGCCCGCTTCGTAAGTGCTCTCGCAGAACGCCATTAAATCGCGCTCGGGATCGGGCGACGCGCGCAAATCGTCGTACATCAAAAAGAATTCGTTTTTCTGCGCGCTGTAAAAAGCCTTCGCGGGACGCGCCGCGCCCTCTTTGAATCCCGCGGGCTCAGGCGCCGCGTAGGCGTAAAACGCCGCGTCATTGATAACTTCTCCATCGCCCGGCCACCAACCCACGCTGATCACCTCGTGCGAGTACGCCTCCTTGGTGATTTTGTCGGCCCCCGGACGCTCCGGCGCACGCCTCCCGGAAAACCGCGTCAGCGCCAGATCGAAGCTTCCCCAGAAGAAATGGACGGGGCTCGATTTCCCGATAAATCTCGCGCGAAACTCTTGAAACACCGGCTGAATGCTCGCCAGCACGCGCCAGAAACGGTGCGCGTATTCGCTGTCGTACGACGCGTGGGTGCGATCGAGCGTGAATCGCACCGGCCGCGGCACTTCCACCGGCATGGTCCACACGTTCGCATGGATCCCCATCGACGCGAGCGCCGCCGTGAATTCCGAATAAAAATCGGCCACCGTGCGCGGCGCCAGCCGGAACGCCCGCGTTTCGCCCAGGCTGGTGGCAATTTCCAGCTGGTGCGCGATGAAGTCGAAGCGCACCTCGAAAATTCCCGCGTGGTAAGGAATCGCCGAAGTGGTCAACCCGCGCGCGGTGACGTACAGCGTCGTTCCCCAGTAATGGTTGATGTTCGGCGTAAGCGCGAATCGCACTTTGCCGACGATCTGCGTCCACATATGCAGCGTCGCGTACGTGTCCTTCCATTCCGCAAAGGGCAGCGCCGGCCACCGTTCTTCTTGTGTCATTCCATTCCTCCGTTCGCGAGTGCAGCGAACCGGGATTGTAACCCTGAAGAAGGTGAAAAATGCGGATCCACAATGTGCGGCTTTGTTGCGATCAGAAATGGCCCCAGTGTTGATTGCTCTCGATGAAAACAAACTTTGCAGCGGCTGGATTTACGTTTTCTTGACGGACATCGGTCGATTTTCCAGGAACGCGGTGACCAGGGCGCTGTTTACCTTCAAGCCGCCGTTGTAACTGACCAAGCCCTTCTTTTTAAAATTGTTCATGAATTGACTTACCCTTGAACGGGTGGTTCCGACCATCTGCGCGAGGGTTGATTGGCTCACCTTCAGGGGAGAGTCCGATTTCGATTCCTTGGTGATTTCTCCAAACAACAACAGAACCCGCGCCAGCCGCCTTTCGCTGAAATTGAAGAATTGATCGATCAGGTCTTCCTCGATTCGAACCACCCGCGAAAGTAAATATCCAACGAACAGCCTTGCAAACTGCGCGTCTCTCCTGAGCGTGCGAACCATCCTCTCTTTTTGCAGTCGAATGACGTTGGATGGTCCAATGGATCTCGCGGTGCAAATCCGCAGAGCTTGCCCTGCGAGACAGCCTTCGCCAAAAAAACTGCCTCGCTGCACGATGGCGATGATAGCTTTCTTGCGGGTAGTGACCGCCGTGAGCTTCACCGTCCCGCTCTCGATGTAGAAAACAGAATCCGCCGGATCTCCTTGCGAAAAAATGACCTCATTGTCCCGGTAGTTCCGATAAGTCATCGCAGTACGGAACTTTTTGCGGAGAAGTGCGCGGCTGACACCGAGACTACGTTTACTCGCCATTCGAAGCTTGCTCCCTTCCAGGAACTCAGGAAACTGGTCCAGCGGCGCCAATCGTAGACTCATAGGGCTAACCCGTCTAGATGCCCAAAATTGACCACATGCAAAGTGAGCAAAACTGAACAGCCAAAACGACTTACTGCGCTGTCGAGCGGCGGCCGAGAAAGGTAGAAAAAGTCCTGGCTCGTCGCCCACGTTCCGACGCCACGTTGAATATCGATTGTGCGGGAGAGGTCCTTCGGCTCCCGGTGTTCGCGCAGGACGACGACCTTCATCCGGGCGTCGTTTTGTTGCGATTAGAAGTGGTGCGCGTGTTGATTTTGCGGAGGTTAAGTGTGTTTCTAATCGCCGAATGTTGCGATTAGAAATGCGAGCAAACGGCAGCGGAGAAAAGTGCAAAAGTGTGGCGATCAGCGGGCGTCGCCGAGGTTTGTTTTCAATGAGTTGAGTCATTTTTTGTTTGTGGATTCGTGGCGATCATGTTGAATCGCTCGCCCCTCGCGCCCCTTCTGAGGCACCTCCCCCTTTCTGTGCATAAAGCGCCCTGACGGGGTATAGACACACGTCGGCGCTTGCCCCGTTTTCGGGGCGCACACAAATATTATTAGGCTATTTCAGGATATCTAATTAGTACCATATCGAAGGCGGGATTTCAACTGTTTTTGTGGGCGCCGGGCCGGGAAGGCCTAAGGGCCAGTTCGTGCGCTTTCTTGTGCATTGCCCGAATATGAAAGACCTAGCCCGGCCCAGTGCTTAAAACCTTGGTCGCCGTCCCCGGTAACTCTTTTCGGACAATCGCTTCCAATTCGCCGAGCGAGTCGCGGCAGAGTTCGATCAAATTCTTTGGGTGCCCTTCGAATTGCCAATTCTCAATTTGAACGTCCACGTGTTGGGATTCAACGCGGGGGTGAAAGCGTCCTTCAAACCGTGACGCAAATCGTTGGCGGGGCCTTCCTCTGTAGTGCGATTCGCGCACGGAACTTAGAACGTGCACCGTGTATTTGGGCCACACGGTGGGGCCATCGCCATGCACTTCCAAATCAGTCACATCCTTTAGGAACCAGATATCCCTTTCCGACTGCAAGCGCGACCAGAGTTTTTTCTTAGATTCCTTCCCACTCACTGTTTCCACGACACCAATCAAGCGGCCCACAATAGTTCGGAAAGCGCATAGAAATGCGCTCAAACAGTAGATGAATTTCTCAATGTCCTTTGCCTTCTCATATTCCGCCATTTGAAGTGCGAAAAAGCGACATTCTCTAAC
>Ga0210401_10002682_pt1 | contig 19537 bp, 16 predicted proteins | sample IncBWH32MmetaG_FD_150866 | JGI IMG/M metagenome (GOLD analysis project Ga0210401, IMG submission 150866) | Forest soil microbial communities from Barre Woods Harvard Forest LTER site, Petersham, Massachusetts, United States - Inc-BW-H-32-M | ecosystem: Environmental > Terrestrial > Soil >... | reverse complement strand
TCATCGCGCTTTCATGCCGGAGCCAGGATTCAAGCACGTATATGTACCAGATCTGATTTGGAACGTGTCCTCGTTCCGCGGTCTCCCGAAGTGAGCGCGCGACGGCGTCCGCACTGATCCACCCCTGCTCATCGAGGCGAGATTTAGAGAGGACATCCAGCATGGGCTGTTTCCACTTGGCGCTCAACCAGCGGTTCACTGGAATTCCAAACCCGCGTTTCTTCCCGGTTGCCACGCGCGGCCCCAGGTGGCGCGCCGCCAAGGCCCGAAGAACCGCCTTCAAATTTCCGTTTTGCAGCCGCAGCGAGTAAGGCAACGACTGTGCGAAGTTCCAAAGCTCCTGATCGAGAAACGGCGAACGCGCCTCGAGGGCAAAATACATTGCGCCGCCATCCACCTTGGTGAGGTACTCGCCGGTGAACCTGGTGTCGCGGTCGTAATTGAGAAAGTCTCTCAGAAGATGACGCGCGGATTCAATCGTAGGCAGGATGGAATGTTGATCGATGTCGCAATCCGCCAAGCGCGGTCCGAGCAGGCCATTCCGCTTGTAATAGTGCAGGCCATCGTGCATGCGCGTGACGGCGCCCAATCCGCCCGTGGCGTAATCCAGGAAGTGGGCGGCGCGCTGCAGCGAGAACGGAAGCGGACTACGGTGTCCTCCGGATTTCCAGAGTCCGGCCAGGCCCGAGGGCAAGCGGCGAGCGACCCTTTGAGCCAGATAAAAGTTTTTGTGCTCGGGATAGCCGAGGAAGCAGTCATCGCCGCCGTCCCCGGTCAGCAAGACTGTCGCGGACGGACGAATCGCACGCGAAACGCGGATAATTCCGAGGGCCGAGGCGCAGGCGAACGGCTCGCCGTACGCGTCCACCAACTCGTTCAAGTCGGGCCAGTCGCCCGCGGATAAATTAATGGTCGAGTGCTCGATTCCGAGCTGGCGCGCGGTGGCAACGGCGTCGGCGGTTTCGTCGTAGGGATCGCCCGGCGTGCCGATGGTGAAAGCGCGGATATCGCCACCCAGCTTGGCGATAGCCCAGCAAACCAGGCTGGAATCGACGCCGCCTGAGAGCAAAGCTCCCACTGGAACATCGGCCTTGAGACGCAGTTTCACCGCGTCCAGGAAGATGCTTTCGGCTTGGTCCACTGCTTCTTCAAACGAGATTTTGCCGTCCTCGCGAGCCTGGGCGGATTCCCAGTAGGTGCGCCGATTCTCGTGGCCATTCGAGAACTCGATAATGGTGGCGGCCGGAAGCTTGTGGACGTTTTCATACACCGTGCGGCTATCGGTGATGAAACCGAACTCGAGAAACTCGGCGATGGAGCCGCCGTCGATTCCGCCGGCGAGTCCGCTGGATGCCACGGCGCGAACGGTAGATGCGAACGCGATGCGCTGGCCATCGGAGGCATAGATCAGCGGCTTAACCCCTAGCCGGTCACGGATCAGGATCAGTTTTTCGGCGCGGTTGTCCCAGATCCCGATTGCGAACATACCGCGTAACTTAGAGACCAGACGATCGACGCCCCAGGCATCGTAGCCGTGCACGATCACTTCGGTGTCGGTCTGACTCAAGAAACGGTAGCCGAGTTGCTCGAGCTCCACTCTCAGGCTGGGAAAATTGTAAATGGCGCCGTTAAATACGACGCCTAGCGAGCGGTCCGGCGAAAGCATGGGCTGAAGTCCCGCGTCGCTCAAGTCGAAAATCGAAAGGCGGCGATGGCCCAGCACAGCCCGCGGCCATTTCTCAATGCCGGATGCATCGGGGCCGCGGCGGGCCAGGCAATCCGTCATGGCGGCGACAATCGGCTCGGCGCGCTCGGGAGAATCGCCGATATAGCCCGCTATGCCGCACATACGATCATGATAAACCCTCGATCAGCTTTGCAAAGATTTCGCCCATTCTGTCAGCCGATGCCTGGACCGAGAAGTGTGCGTGCAGCATCCGCTCCCCCGCGGTCGCCAAGCGCCGGCGTAGCGCTTCGTTTTCGATCAACGTGTGAAGCACGGCCGCCAAACCCGCCGCATCGCGCGCTTCAAACAAGAGCCCAGTCTCGCCGTCGCGGACCAACTCCGGATTCCCGCCAACATTGGAAGCGACAGCGCAGCAGCCGCACGCCATCGCTTCCATCAATGAATTGGAAAAAGCTTCCGATAAAGAGGGCAGCACGAAGATGTCGATCGCGCGCAACCATTCTGTCACGTGCGAGGTCGCCGGTTCAAAAACACAGTCACCCCAGATGCCGAGCGCGCGCGCTTCGGCTTGGAGCGCCTCCCGCATCGGTCCGCTACCTACGATCGCGAGCTTCAAGCCTGCTTTCGACTTCCGAAGTTCGGCGAAAGCCTTCAAGAGCGTGATTAGGCCTTTCTCCGGGCGAAGCGCGCAGACCACGCCGATCACTAAAGCATCAGGCGGCAACGCAGGCGGGCGGGGGCTCGTTCCTGCATGGAATTGTTCCAGATCGATGCCGTTGTAGCAAAGCTGAATTCGGCCGGCCGGGACACCCTCATCTTCTACCAGATGCCGCTTCAGAAACTCGCAATTCACGACGATCGCATCCACCAGGCGGTCGGTTTTGCGAATCAGTTTCAGGTAATTGCCCGGAATCAAATCCCTGTGACAGCGCGCACTGGACACCGCGATCGCCGAGGTGAAAAAATGTGCAATCGGAGTCGCGAAGACGGTCAGCGGGTAATCATAGGTGAGCACTAGCCGGATCTCGTGACGCCGGATATATCGCGCCAGTTGCCATGCTCCGGAGAGCGCGCCGGGAGAGACGAAAGAATACACCGGAAAGTGGGCGATCGGAACGCCTGCTGCTTGCAGCTCTTTTCCGCGCAACCCCTCTGGTCGAAAGGATCCGACGTGAGGTTCGAATCGGGAACGATCGAGAGCTTTCGCGATCTCGGTCATCTGTCGTTCGCTTCCGCCCAGATCCAGTTCGCGAGCCATGAGCAGCACCGGATACGGCATCAGATTTCCGGGTTACTCATAGCGCAGCGCCTCAGACGGATCGCAACGGGCGGCACGGCGCGCAGGCACGTAGCTCGCTATCAGCGCGACGACCACGAACAGGATTCCACAAGTAGCATAGGTCCAAATGTCGGTCGCGCTCACTTCATACAGTAGACTCTTCATCAAGCTGGTCAGGAAATAAGCACCGGCCAGTCCGATTGCGATTCCCAGAATCGCCAGCACGAAGCCTTGTCGCATCACCAGCCGCCGGATGTCGCCTGGCCGCGCTCCCAACGCCAGCCGGATCCCCATTTCCTGCGTACGCTGAGCCACTGAATACGAAATGAGACCGTACAGTCCGACCGCCGCCACAACTAGAGCCATGGTCGAAAAAATGACGAGTAAAAGCGTCGTCAGGCGATCCGGCGCAATGGAGTCGGCCAGGTGTTGTTCCATGGTACGCACGTAGGTGGCCGGCTGGTCCTTGTCGATAGTCAGAATCTCGGCACGTAGAGGCGCGGAAAGCGCGCGCGGATCGCCCTGGCACCGCACTACCAGGTGCATGGAGTGTGGAGGCCGCTGCGCCATGGGATAGTACAGTTCCGGCACGCTCTCAACCGACAGCCGGATGTTCTTCACGTTGCCGACTACGCCGACCACGACGGTGGGCTCCTTCATGGTCCCCAGAAAAATGCGCTTCCCCAGCGCGCTCTCGTTGGGCCAGAAGCGGCTCGCAAAAGCTTCGTTGATGATGCCGGCCAGAGGTGTTCCCTCACGATCGCGATCGCTAAACGCACGGCCGTGTAACAACGGAATACCCATGGTTTCAAAAAATGCGGGACTGATGCCCTCGATCGCGAATTGCGGCCGCTGCCCCAGCGGCACTTCCGCGGAGCCTTCGGGCAGGAGCGGCGAATATCGCGCTGGACGCAGCGGCAGGCCGGCAGTGACCGCGACCGAGCGCACCCCCGGCATACCCTCGACTTGCCGGAGCAAGCGATCGAAGAAGCCGCTGGTCTGCGCGTTAGTCGAGTAGCGGGACGGCGGCAGAGCAATGTTCATCACCAGCAGGTTCTGTGGATTGAATCCGACGTTCACGCTCCGGAGGCTTACAAAACTACGCATCAGCAAGCCGGCCCCGATCAGCAGGATGAGGGAAAGCGCAACCTGCGAAACGACCAACATGCTGCGTAGGAAGTTGCGCCGCCGGCCGCCCCCGCTTCCCCTGCCTTCATCCCGTAGAACACTCTGCACATCCGCTTTTGAAAGCTGAATCGCCGGCACCAGCCCGAATAGGATTCCGGTGACGAGCGACACCGCCACGGTGAAGGCGAGCACCTGACCATCGATCTGAACGCGATTGATGCGCGGCAGGGCATTGGCCGGAAGGGTGGACATCACCCGCGTGGTCCAGAAACTCATCGCGACTCCTAGGGCTCCGCTCGCCAGTGCCAGTAATACGTTTTCGGTAAGCAGTTGGCGCACCACTCCGGCGCGGCTCGCACCCATCGCCGTTCGCACCGCGATCTCCTTGCGGCGCGCCAATGCCCGGGACAAAAGCAGGCTGGCGACATTGGCACAAGCGATCAGCAACACGAATCCGACTGCGCCAAAGAGAACCAGCACCGCCGTGCGGACATTGGCGACCATCAGCGTTTGCACCTGGTTGAGGCTGATATTGAGCCGTGGATCCGCATCGCCGAGGTCCGGATATTCGCGGCGATATTGGCTATCGAGGACGCGCATCTCGGCTTGCGCCTGATCGAGCGGAACGTCGGGGCCGATTCTCGCCACGGCGATCAGATAAGTGATCCCGCCGAGGATCTGTTCAGGGGTGATGTTGTTGGCCTCAAAAGTTCGGGTCGACCAGATATCAATGCTGCGGCCCAGCGGGGCGAACTCGAAGTTCACCGGCATGACCCCGATGATGGTGGTATCGACTGAGTCGAGTGTGATCGATTGTCCTAGCACGCTGCGGTTGCCGCCGAAGCGCCGCTTCCAAAGCGAATTGCTGATCAAGACGGCGGGGTGGCTGCCGGGGCGGTCCTCTTCCGGGCGGAATGCACGGCCCAGGGTGGGCCCGACGCCCAGTATCTCGAAAAAGTTCCAGGCCACCCGTACCGCGGGAAGCTGCTCGGGGTCCCCCCGTCCGGTCAGGTTGAAGTTTTCCGCGAAGAATGGCGCAAAGGCCGAGAACGAGCGGTTGTGTTCCTGAAGGAAAGTTGCCCGCGCATAGGAAAACGGCCGCCGGTTGGGCCCGCGGGCATTGGTGACGATCACCAGGCGGTCCGGGTCCGGATAGGGCAAGGGGCGGATCAAGAGAGCATTGGCGACGCTAAAGATCGCGGTGTTGGCTCCGATACCGAGTGCGAGAGTCAAGATCGCAATGGCCGTGAAGCCCGGGCTCTTGGCGAGCATCCGGAGGCCGTAGCGCAGATCTTGAAGCAATTGACCCATTCGTTACCAGAGATGATAGTAGCCGTCACGCCGGGCCAGTTCCACTGGAAGCCCAAAGAGCTGCGAGAGCCGCTCGGCGCTCAGCAATTGCTGCTTATCTCCATCGGCGAAAATCCGGCCGTTTTGTAGGAGGATCACGCGGTCGATCTCGGGAATGATGTCGGGAAGGTGATGCGTGACCAGCAGGATGCCGGTGCCGGCTTGAGCGAGTTTCCGCACAAAGTCGCGCAGCTCGAGCGTGGCATGCAGATCCAGGCTGTTGCTTGGCTCATCGAGCAGGAGCGCCAGGGGATCGTGCACCAGCGCGCGGCCGATCAGAATCCGGCGTGCTTCGCCGGAAGAGATTTCGTCCATGAAGCGATCCGCCAGATGAGGCACTTCGAGAAGGTCGAGCAACTCCTGGGCTTTCTGGCGCATGGCAGGAGTCACGTGGTGATAAGGCTGAATGCCGATGCTGCTGAAAAAACCCGACAAAACCGCTTCAAGGCCGGTGATATCGCGCGTGCAGGTGCTCATCAAATCATTCGAAACAACCCCCAGCAAAGGACGAAGCTCGAAGACGTTCCAGGAATCGCGGCCAAGAATCGTCAGGGAGGAGTCTGGACGCACCAGCGGGTAACATTCGCGCGTGATCACCTTGATCAGCGTCGATTTGCCGGAGCCGTTCGGTCCCAGGATGGCGACGTGCTCGCCGGCTTGGATGCGCAATGTGATATCGTCCAGCACTGTCTTTTGGCCGCGCATCACGGAGATATGCTGGAAGTCGAGCAGGGCGGGCTGATCGGGCATGAATGGAGAGTATACTGCATTTATGGTAAAACGCCGGCCCATTTGCCTGCTGATTCTGGTGTTATCGTTCAACGGATTTTTGACTTCTTCTGTTTCCCGGGCGGCGAGCTGCGAAGGATTAACCAACCTCGTTCTGCCGAACACTACCATCACGCTGGCTAAGTCGATGCCCGCCGGGACATTCACGCCACCTGGCGGGCGTGCCATCGACAATCTGCCGGCCTTTTGCGAGGTGCACGGGATCCTGAAGCCAACCGATGTCTCTGTGATCCACTTCGAAGTGTGGCTGCCGGCGGTGAATTGGAACGGGCGTCTGGAAGGCGTCGGAAACGGCGGGCTCGCCGGGACAATCAGCTTTGGTCCTATGGCGACAGCGCTTCGGAATCGATACGCAAGTGCCGGCACCGATACGGGTCACACGGCGGAGGAGCCGCGGGTTTGGCTCCAGAACAGCCAGCGGCTGATCGATTACAGCTACCGCAGCCTGCATCTGACAACGGTCGCCGCGAAAGCGATCATTAATGCCTATTACGGAAAGGCGCCCGAGTATTCTTACTACCTGGGCTGCTCCACGGGCGGAAAGCAAGGCTTGATGGAAGCGCAGCGTTATCCAGCGGATTACGACGGAATCGTCGCCGGCGATGCCGCCAACTTCTGGACGCATCAGATGATGAGCGAGGTTTGGAACGGCGTGGCGACCGGAACGCCCGAGACGAATCTTCCCCAGGAAAAGCTGGCGCTTGTTCAAAACGCCGTAATCGCTGCGTGTGATGCTCTCGACGGTGCAGTGGACGGGCTCATCAGTGATCCGATGCGATGCCATTTCGATCCGAAGAAGCTGCAGTGCAAGAGTGACGATACATCCAATTGCCTGACGGCCGCGCAGGTGGGCGCGGTCGAGAAGATTTATAGCGGGCCGGTGAACCCGCGGACTGGCCAGAAGCTCTATCCAGGCCTGTATCCTGGCGGGGAATTAGGCTGGGGCAAAGCGGGCGGACAAATGGTGATTAATCGGACGGCGACTTCTGGCGTCAGTTCCAACGATTTTTGGAGCTATGCGTTGTTTAATGGAGCGGGGCTCAATCGCGCCGACTGGCAGTTCCGGAATTTCGATTTTGATCGAGACATCGCGCTCGCCGATGAGAAACTGGCGCCCATCACCAATGCTACCGATCCGAATCTCGAGGAATTCCGAAAGCTCGGCCACAAGCTGCTCTACTACCACGGCGCGGCCGATCCCCTGATTCCTGCCCAGAATGGCATCGATTATTTCGAAGGCGTCGTCGCGGCCGAGCAGGGGCTGGTGCGGACCCAAGGATTCTTCCGGGCTTTTCTGGTGCCAGGCCTGTACCACTGCGCCGGAGGACCGGGTGCCACGGCTTTTGGCGGCTCGCTCCCGCCGCCGGCTTCGCAAATGGACGCCGATCACGATTTGGTGAGCTCCGTGGCGCGCTGGGTTGAAAAGGGCGTGGCCCCGGATAAGATCATCGCCACCAAGTACGTTGATAACAGTCCCGCCAAGGGAGTCGCCTTCCAGCGGCCGCTGTGCGCGTATCCGCAGGTGGCGCATTATAAGGGAGGCGATATGAACGACGCCTCCAGCTTCGAGTGCGTCAAACCGTAATCCATGATAGATTCTGGGAATGAACCCAGAACAGGCTACGTTTCTCCTTACCGAGATTTACCTCCCCCAAATAAAGAACGAACACAAGACCACGCGCCGCGTGATAGAAGCCATACCGGCCGACAATAGTGGCTGGAAACCGGACCCAATGTCGAAAAGCGCACTGGAACTTGCCTGGCATATTGCCTCCAGCGAGTGCTTCTTTCTAAACGGAATCGCGGCCGGGAAATACGAAAAAACCGGCGATAGCTCGATGCCGGCTTCAATCAAGACGCCCTCTGACTTGCTTAAATGGTATGACGAGAATCATGGTGCGGCACTTTCGAAACTCGCGCAGCTTAAAGGCGATAGCTTGGCCGCACCGCTCGACTTCTTCGGCATGTTCAAGTTTCCGGCCATTACTTTCGCCGCCTTCCAATGCAGCCACTCGATTCATCATCGTGGCCAGCTATCCAGCTACCTGAGGCCCATGGGCGGCAAAGTCCCGAGCATCTACGGGCCCAGCGCCGATGAGGGATTGCCGTCACGCGCTACCGCCTGAACCAGTCTCTCGCGTTAGCGAACGTGACCTAACCGACTTATTGGCGCCGTCCTCGAAAAAAAATAAGCGGACGTGCAACCTCTTGGGGTTCGCCTTATCTAATCGTTCAGTAAAGGATAAGGTATCGAATCCCTGAGCTTCGGTATGCACAGAACTTACGGCCCCACGTTGCTGCTTTTCGTTCTTTTGACGCCGGCGTTTGCTCAAGACTCCGTCGGCGACCTTGCCAGAATTCTCCGGGACAAGGGCGTTATTACGAATTCCGACCTGGAGAAGATTGAATCTACTCCCAGCGATGAACGTCTTCGTCTCCTGACCTCGCTTCTCCAGGTAAAAGGCGTGTTGAGCGCCTCCGAGGCGGCGAGTGTTACTAAGAACCCGGCATACGACGGTCAAAACGCATCCGTCCAGCCCATCCCCACGGTCTATACAGCGCGCACGGACGCCGCTGCCCCCCAACCGCAAGCCCCTCCAAAAGAGCCCCAGACGGTGAGCGCGCCGCCCGTCACCTCGCAAAGCAAAGTTCCAGTGACGTTGTACGGGACCATCCTGCTAAATTCGTTCTTCGACACCTCCCTCAACAATATAGAAGACATTCCGCTGCTCGCATCCAAGAAAGGCTCGGACCCTTTCCCCGACGACAAGAGTTTCGGAATGACTGCGCGGCAAACCCGGCTCGGACTGCTTTTTCACGGCCCGGACGTAATGGGCGCCAAGGTCAGCGGCCAAGTGGAAGTGGACTTCTTTGGAGGCAAAGCCGCGCTCAGTAACGGCATCAATATGGATATCTTGCGCCTGCGGCTCGCCTTCGGCCGGCTGGACTGGACCAATTTTTCGCTTGAAGCCGGGCAGGATTGGTCCGTCTTTGCACCTTTGAACCCAACTTCGCTGGCCAGCTATGCCATTCCAGCGATGTCTGCGTCCGGGAATCCATGGATCCGTTCGCCCCAGATCCGTGGCGAGATGCGCCATGGTCTGGGCGATGGCGCCAAGCTTCTATGGCAGATTGCCGCCACAGATCCGGACGTGGGGGACTACCAAACTACCCAATTTCTTACGACGCGGAGTCCGGGTATTGGCGAGCGCGGGCGCATGCCGGCCTTGGATACTCGTCTCGGCTTCAGCGACAACATTGATGACCGTGATTTCGCCGTCGGTGTCAGCGGTCACTACGGCCGCGGGAAGGACGTCGGGACTATCGGTTCCTTAAACTTGGTCCAGCCCGTAGACTCCTGGGGTGTCGCGCTCGATTGGTCGCTGCCGTTTTCCAAGTACTTCAACCTAACGGGCGAGACCTACGAAGGGCGTGCACTCGGCATCTTCAGCGTCGCCTCGGGTGAGTCGGTTGGCGCGGTTGGAACGCCCGGTGCACACGGCGTGTTGAGCAGGGGTGGCTGGGCTCAATTACAAGTCAACTTCAACCCGAAATGGCAGGTCAATCTCGCTTATGGCATAGATCAACCGAAGGCGTCCGAACTGCCAGTGGGCAGCCGCGACCGGAATCAGACGTACATGGCGAATCTCATGTATAAATTGAACTCCAGCATCACGTTTGCTTGGGAATACCGCCGATTCTTGACCGCTTACCGCAACCAGCTCGCCGCGGACAATCAAGGCGATCAGGCCAACTTGGCGGTGGCTTATGCTTTTTAGTTTAATTAGCATTCGTAGCGTATTGCCGGTGTTATACTCGAACCGGACGATTCCTCCTTTAGCAGGTGGCTCATGAACCCTACACGCAGGAGTTTTCTAAAAGTTGGTACCGGCGCGGTCGTCGCTTCGGTCCTGGGATTCGATGTAAAAAAGGCGTACGCTCAGGCCCAAGAGCTGAAGATCGCGCGGACCACCGAAACGCGTTCCACGTGCCCTTATTGCTCGGTGAGCTGCGGCGTCATCATCCACACCATCGGGGATAAGGCCAAAAACGTAACTCCTCAGGTGGTGCATGTGGAGGGCGATCCCGATCATCCCATCAACCGCGGTACGCTCTGCCCCAAAGGATCGTCGCTGATGCAGGATATCTTGAACGACCGGCGTGTGCTCAAACCCCAGGTGCGGCGCCCTGGATCGGATCATTGGGAAGATATCGCCTGGGAGCAGGCTTACGACGAGGTGGCCCGTCACATCAAGAAGACTCGCGACGAGACCTTCATCACTACCGACGCTCAAGGCCATACCGTGAATCGCCTGGAGAGCATCGCCTGGAACGGTGGCTGCACTGACACCAACGAATTCAATTTCCTGGCTGTCAAAACCATGCGAAGTCTTGGGGTCACCTTCATAGAAAACCAGGCCAGGGTTTGACACGGCCCCACGGTCTCCAGTTTGGGGCCAACATTTGGAAGAGGGGCCATGACGAATGGCTGGATCGACATCAAGAACACCGACATGATGTTGATCATGGGTGGCAATCCCGCTGAAAACCACCCCTGCGGCTTTAAGTGGGCAATCGAAGCAAAGCGGCAGCGCAACGCCAAGATGATCGTGGTGGATCCGCGGTTTACGCGAACCGCCGCGGTTTCCGATCTGCATCTGCAGATTCGCGCCGGATCGGATATCGCATTCCTCGGAGGCGTGATTCATTACGCCATTGAAAATCAGCGTGTTGCGAAGGATTATCTCGTCAATTACACGAATGCGGCTTTCCTGCTTCACCAGGACTTCAAAGTTGCTGACGACGGCGTTTTTTCCGGCTTCAATGCGGCCAATCAAACCTACGACAAAGCAAGCTGGAATTACCAAGCGCCGGGTAATCCGAGGCCCCAGCCGGCTCCTGCCACGGCGGGTGGCGCTGGGCAAGTATCTGGAGAAGGATCCGCGAGACCTGGAACGGCGGACGCCAAGCCTCCGTCACTGCCTCCCGATGCCGCCTTCGATGTCTCGCTCCAGAACCCGGACTGCGTTTATCAGCAATTGAAGAAACATTACTCCCGTTACACGCCCGAAATGGTGGAGCGAATCACTGGCATCCCCAAGGATCAGTTCCTCAAGGCTGCCGATCTGTTCACGTCCATCCGCAAGGACGGCGATCTGAAGAAGGTCGGCACCATCATTTATGCCGTCGGCTGGACCCAGCATAGCTTCGGATCGCAGATCATTCGCACGGCCGCGATGCTCCAGTTGCTGCTCGGTAACGTAGGACGCGCGGGCGGCGGCGTGAATGCATTACGCGGTCATTCCAACATCCAAGGTGCGACCGATGTCGCGGGAATTTTCGATAATCTCCCCGGTTATCTGAAGGTGCCCATCCCCGCTGATCAGGATTTCGGCGCGTGGATGAAACGCATCACCCCCACTGGCTCCAAGCCCAAGGAATGGGATTCGTGGAACTACTGGTCGAACACGCCCAAGTTTGCCGTGTCGTTCATGAAGACCATGTACGGCGACGCGGCGACCAAGCAAAACGATTGGGCGTACAATTACCTGCCCAAAGTTGATCGCGAGTATTCCTGGGTGCACATCTGGGACGACATGTACCGGGGCAAGGTCAAAGGCTTGCTCGCCTTCGGCATGAATGGGGTGTCCATCGGTCCGAATTCGCAAAAAAATATCGATGCCCTGAAGAAGGCCGATTGGCTGGTCGTTTGCGATATTTATCCCGACGAGACCAGCGGTTTTTGGCAATCGCCCGGCATCACGCCGGACGAAATGAAGAACATCAAGACCGAGGTGTATCGCCTGCCCGGCGCGGGCTTTGCCGAAAAAGACGGGACCTTCGTCAATTCGGCACGCTGGCTGCAATGGAAATGGGCGGCCGTCCCGCCCCCCGGCGACGCTAAACTCGATCAGGAGATTCTGGCGCGCATCTTCTTGAAAGTGCGCGATTTGTACAAACAGGAAGGCGGCAAGTTCCCCGATCCGATCCTCAATCTGACCTGGCCCTATGTCGATCCGAAGAACCCGTCGCTATCGGACGTCGCCAAAGAGTTGAACGGCCGCGCGGTCACCGATTTCACAGACACCGGCAGTCAGCAGATGGTCAAAGCAGGCCAGCAACTAGCTGGCTATGCGTTCCTGCGCGATGACGGTTCTACAGCGTCCGGCAATTGGATCTGGTGCGGTTCCTGGACGGAAGCCGGCGCCCTCACCCAGCGCCGTAACACTGAAGATCCATCCGGTCTCGGCATTTATCCCAATTGGGCTTGGTCATGGCCGATGAACCGCCGCGTTTTGTACAACCGCGCATCCTGCGATCTCAACGGCAAGCCTTGGGACGCCGATCGCCGCCAAATCTGGTGGAACGAAGGGTTGAAACGTTGGGTCGGAGAAGACGTGCCGGATTTCAAAGTCGACTCACCACCCAAAGACCACATGGGCCCGTTCATCATGAACCCGGAGGGAACAGGCCGGATATTTGTGCCGCTGGCGGGAATGGCCGACGGTCCGTTCCCGGAACACTACGAGCCCTTCGAAAGCCCAATCGCGAATCCGCTGCATCCGCAGCAATCCAATAACCCCGTGGTCAAGAAGTACTCCACCGACATGGACAAGTATGGAACCACTGGCGAAGGCTATACCATCGTCTGCACCACTTATCGCCTCACCGAGCACTATCATTACTGGACCAAGAACAACCCCATGAATGTCCAGCTGGTTCCCGAAATGTTCGTCGAGATCCCAGTCGAACTGGCGAATGACTTAGGGATCCGGGGCGGGGAACGCGTGAAGGTGACCAGCGCCCGTGCAACCTATGTCGCGAAAGCCATGGTGACGAGGCGTATTCGTCCCATGACCATCGACGGCAAGAAGGTCTATCAAATCGGACTCCCGATTCATCAGGGCTTCCGCGGTATTCAAGAAGATGCGGGCCGGGTGCCCCGCAGCATTGCTAACCTGCTTTCTCCCACCGTGACCGATCCCAATGCCTACACGCCCGAATTTAAGGGATTCCTGGTGAAACTGGAGAAGGCGTGACGAGGACGCGATGAGCAACGGACCGCTGCAAATCAAGGCTATCTCGGGACACGCGGGACCAGTGCCCGGCCGCGACACCTCGCGCGACTACGACGTATGCAAGGTGATCGACGTCACCACCTGCATCGGCTGCAAAGCTTGCGAGGTAGCGTGCCTGGAATGGAATGGTTATCCATTTCGTGAGACGGTCTTCGATAATACCTACCAGACCATGCCGGACCTGGCGTGGAACTACTACAACCTGATCCGGTTCAACGAACACGTCAACGAAGACGGCACTCTGAGTTGGCTGATGCGCAAGGACGGCTGCATGCACTGCGCCGATCCAGGCTGTTTGCGGGCGTGCCCGGCCGACGGAGCGATTGTGCAATATGCCAACGGTATCGTCGACTTCGATCAGGATCATTGCATCGGCTGCCAGTATTGTGTGACCGGCTGTCCGTTCAACATTCCCAAATTCAATTCAGAGACCAAGAAGGTCCATAAGTGCACGCTCTGCTCGGACCGCGTGGGCGCAGGCCTCGAGCCCGCTTGCATCAAAGCTTGCCCAACCGGCTGCCTGCACTTCGGCAGCAAAGACGACATGAAGGAACTGGCCGAGCAGCGCGTCGCACAGCTTCACGAGCACACATCATATAAGAGCGCCGGTGTGTACGATCCGCCGGGTGTGGGCGGTACGCATGTCATTTACGTTCTGCACGACATTAACAATCCGGAGAAATATGGCGGCCTGCCTAAAGATCCGCATGTACCGCTGCTGGTGCGGATCTGGAAGGGTCCGCTGAAGTGGCTGGGTAACTTCGCGATGGTAGCTGGAGTCGTAGCTGCAGCCGCGCACTATCTCCGCTTCGGTCCGAAGCAGGTTGAGGAAGAGACGACTCAGCCTGCGGCCAAAAAGGAAGAGCCGAAATGAGCGAAGCTGCCACGGTTACTCACTACGTTCGGCCGGATTCGGTGTTGCGCTACACGTTTATAGAACGCGTGATGCACTGGGTCACGGCACTCTTTTATACCTATTGCCTGGCGACGGGTCTCGCGTTCTACACGCCGTACCTGTTCTGGCTGGCAGTCGTACTGGGCGGCGGCCCGACGTCGAGATTCTGGCATCCGATCATCGGACTAGGCTTTGTCGCGGCGGCCATTTGGATGCATTTCGTCTGGCGCCGGGACATGCTCTGGACGGAAACCGACAAGCGATTCCTGAGCCGCGTGGAGGATTACGCTGAAAATCGCGATCGGCAGTTGCCGCCTCAGGAAAAATACAATGGCGGCCAGAAGCTCTACTACTGGCTGATGTACTACGGCGCGTTTTTGCTCTTGCTTTCCGGAGTCTTTCTCTGGTTCCCGGAATACATCCCGTTTAGCTTGGCGTGGGTGCATCAGATAATGATCGTGCTGCACGAGCTCGCGGCCTTGCTCACGATCGGCGGGTTCATCACTCACGTTTACATGAGTGTGTTCCTGGTTCCAGGAAGCATGACCGCCATGACCGAAGGCTACGTTTCGAGAACCTGGGCGAGGACGCACCATCGGCTGTGGTATATCCGAATGACGGGTGGCGATTCCCCTCGGAAAAATGACGTCAAGCCTGGATGACCGGATCGCGCGGGCTACCGAGCTCGCCGGGGTCTATCCAGGCGCATCCACTCTACTGAATTTTTACCGCGACTTGGCGCACTTGCAGAAGCAGGTTTTCGATGACGTGAGATTACGCGGCGAGACGGACCTCGGTGCGCTGACACGTCACTTTCCCGCACTGATCGAGTTGGTCCAACGCTCGGGCCCGCAGCCCCTGGCCGATTCCAGCTCGAAGCTTACAGAGGAACTGTTGACAGAACACTGGCAGGGAACCGTGGAGTACGATCCCTCAGGCCGGTTCTTCGCTCGCGTTTTGTTGCAGCCGTACGCTGAGTATCTGGCTTCGCGCGGCGATGTTCGCGCCGACAGTACCCCGGCCACTTGCCCGTTTTGCAACGCTCGTCCCGTGGTCGCGGTGTTGCGGGGCGAGGGCGACGGCGGAAAGCGCTCGCTGTTATGCTCGATGTGCGCGACCGAATGGCTGTATCGGCGCGTAGTCTGTCCAAGTTGCGGAGAAGAGAACAAGGACAAGCTTCCCATCTACGTTGCAACCGAGTTGGACTACGTGCGAGTGGACGCTTGCGATAGCTGCCAGACCTATCTGAAAGCAGTGGACCTCACCAAGAACGGCCATGCCGTTCCGGTGGTGGATGAGATTGCGACGGTTGCGCTGAATATCTGGGCCGAGGAGCACGGCTATTCGAAGCTGGAGCCGAATTTGCTTGGTATGTGATCCCGGAAATTGGGAACCATGTTAGTGCTCCGGCTATCCTTATCGAGCACAAGCAGGCCTAACTCAGCTTCGATTTCGAAGGCGGAAATCCGGAGCACTTCTCTTCGAAGGACATGTTCCGCGTCCCGAGTAGGATGGCTCCATCTACGTAACCAGACGTGGCCCCTAGCGTGCTTGCAAGTTCGAAAAAGTCCGCATCTGCGCTCAGAATTGCAAAGCCGTTCGCTTTGGCATATTCCCAAACCACGAAATCGGGGCTTTGCAACAGGTCGGCTTGACTCAAATGAATCGAACCGGGAAACAGGTCCAAAAGATTGGATACGAGCTTTCGCGAAAGGTTCTCGTCGACCAGCAGCTTCAAAGGGCGACGCGCTTGCCCACGCGAGCGGCGTATTCATATACGGCGCGGAAATCGTCAGGCTCGAGTTCAGGGTAGTCTTCCAGGATCTGGTTCTCGGTTATACCTGCAGCGAGCCAATTGAGGACATCCCAAACGGTAATACGAAGTCCTCGAATGCAGGGCTGCCCGGATCGCTTACCAGATTCAATCGTGATACGAGAACCCGCGACCGAAGAATACCACCTCAATTAGCCGTTTGAAAACCGCGCCTGAGTGGCGCAGGCCTCCGACCTGCGTGCAAACTACCCCCTACCGACATAAGGCATCGTCGTCGCCATCACAGTCATAAATTGCACATTTGCATCCAGCGGCAGATTGGCCATGAACACCACGGCGTCGGCGACATGCCTGACATCCATTCGGGGCTCGACCATCGTGGTTCCGTTCGCTTGCCGAACACCGCCGGCCATGCGCTCGCTCATTTCCGTGACTGCATTTCCGATGTCGATCTGACTGCAGGCGATGTCGTGTTCGCGGCCGTCGAGTGAAATGCATTTCGTCAGCCCGGTGATGGCGTGCTTGGTCGCCGTATATGGGGCTGAGTTAGGCCGCGGAACATAGGCCGACAGCGATCCGTTGTTGATAATACGTCCACCGCGCGGCTCCTGCGCCTTCATGAGCCGGATGGCTTCCTGCGCACACAGGAACGAGCCCGTAAGGTTTACGTTGACGACTTCGGTCCAGCGCTCGTAGGTCAAATCCTCCATCGGAATTCCCGGCGCATTGATGCCGGCATTGTTGAAGAGCACGTCCAAGCGGCCGAAAGTGCACTTGGTCTTCGCGAAAAGCGCGCGGACCTGATCGGGCCGGCTGACGTCGGTCGGCGCCACGAGCAACTTGCCATCCGATGCCTTCGCGCGCGTCTCAGTCTCGTTGAGTTGCTCGATTCGGCGCCCAGCCAAAACTACCGAATATCCAGCGGCGTGCAACGCCAGACTCGCGGCGCGTCCGATACCGCTGCCGGCGCCGGTCACGAGCGCAATCTTACTGTGGGATGCCATTAGCACCCATTTTAAGCAGGTGCAGTAAGAACGGGTATGGATTGACGGGCGTACCCTTCCACCATTTCTTCTCGGGCCCGAGCTGAAAGATGGTGAAGTGCAGGTGCGGGGCTTCTGGACTGGCATTCCCGGTCGACCCCACAAATGCGATCACTTCGCCGCGAGAGACGTGCATGCCTTCGCGGAGGTTGGGTGCATAGCGATCGAGATGCGCGTAGTAATAACAGAACTCGCCGGCCTGATCGAACAAGTAAATCGTATTGCCGCCCGGCTTGCTCAGGAAGAGCTTGGCGATCGTCCCATCCACCACGGCGTGAACCGGCGTGCCGCGCGGTTCCATGATATCGATGGCCTCATGCCGCCCCTTACCTCGCGTCTGATCGAAAGTGTCGTGTAGGTCTCCAGCGGTAAGGCCAATGATCGGAGGCGCCGTGAGGGTTGGCTCAACGGTTAACGACGTGGCAAGAAGTAACGACAGTAAGTGCACAGGCACGCATCACTCCTGCAGAATCGCCGGTGTACCTACCTTCACCATTTTGGAAAGCTCCTCGGCGTCCCAATTTGTCAAGCGAATACAGCCGTGCGATTCGGTATGGCCGATGCGGCTGGGCTCCGGACTGCCGTGAATTCCGTAGTGCTCTTTTGACAGGCCGATCCAAACCACGCCCACCGGGTTGTTCGGCCCTGGGGGAATCTTAGCCTTCGCATCTTTCGCCTTGGCATCCCAAAACAGCGCCGGATTGTAATGGAACCAGGGGTAATGATCGACCTCGGTGATCTTCCAATCGCCAATAGGCAAGGGATCGTGCTCGCTGCCCATGGTGGCGGGGTATTGGACGAGCAGCATGCCGTCGGCGCCATAGGCGGATACCGTGCGATTATTTTTCGACACGACAACTTTATCGGCGGGCACGACGTACTCGCGCGCCACATCGGGGACCATGATCACCTGGCCCGCCTTCGATAAAGTCTTTCCTGGATTCAGTCTCGCGAGCAAGGTGGGGCTGATATGGAACCGCTCGCCTAATTTTTCCACTGCCGATTGGTATCCCAGACTTTTCAGCTTGGCTTGCGCCATCATGTCGTGCGGAATTTTTATGAAGGGACCGGTGACATCGTCGGGCGTGATTGTGTAGGGCACTAGCGCCGGTGCACTATCGGCATCCAGCGCCTTCCAGGTATCGTCGTCGACGATGCCGCTCGAATTTAGCATCCGCGCCCCTTGATAACCGACGATGCCCACCCTGAGGTTATCGCCCCAGCGCCCGTCAATCTCCCCGGGCGAAAAATGCGCCCGATCAAGCAGGATTTGCGTTCGAATCACGGCTGAACCGGCGCTATCCGGGCTTACCGGCTCATGATTCTGGGGATCGTTTATAGCGGCGACATCGTAGGACGTCGCTTTCGTTCGATTTACGCTCTTAGCCCTGTTTACAGGCCTCGGGGCGGCCGCCAGGAGTCCCGCGACAAATAACGCAGTAATAACTTTCATGGCTTTCAGTACTGGCGCACTACCTTCTTGTGTGTCTTGCGGTCGTAGATGAAGCCTGCCGTTCCTCCGGCTATCGCACCAATGCCCGCGCCCGTTGGACCGCCGGCGAGCGCGCCAATGCCCGCGCCTGCCGCGGCGCTGCCACCTACGATGGCCACCGATTTTGCTCTGCTCCGGCGTTTCACGACATAACGGGGCCTGGACGCGGCATAGTAACGTTGCCGCCTTAAATATCGCCGCCGTCTACGCGTCATGACCGGCGTATAATGCGCTTCGGTGCTGCTGTCCGCGACTGCGTATCTGAATTGAACTTGCTGAGCGGCCGCATTCGGCGCGTCCGGCACGAAGAAAGTCGCCAGGGCGGCGAATCCGAATAGCACTCTTTTTTTAATGTTCACCCGTACACCCCCGTTCACGACAGATGCAGTTCGTCTTCCAACCTGCAGTACGCTGAAAAGGAATAACTTGCTTGAGGCCGTCCGGTGTAACTCGGAGTTTTTTACTGGAACGGCAGCGTAGAATAAAACTGGTGACACTGGAGATCGCAAATGGCTAACATCGCCGACGCTTGGCCGGAGTTGCCGCTCGAAGCCTGGCAGGATACCTACGATACGCTGCATATGTGGACGCAGATCGTGGGGAAAATCCGCAAGACGCTGACTCCCTTGGTGAATCACTGGTGGAATGTCACCTTGTATGTCACTGCGCGCGGCTTGACGACGTCACCGATTCCGCATGCGGATCGAACGTTTGAGATGGAATTCGATTTCATCGACCACAAACTCGATATTCGAACCTGCGATGGCTCGACCAAGCGGCTGGAGCTCGCGCCGCGAAGTGTCGCCGATTTCTACAACGACGTCATGGGCACGCTCCACTCCCTCGGCCTGGATGTAAAGATCCATGCTACGCCGGATGAGGTCGCGAACCCCGTCCCGTTTGCCGACGATCGCATCCACAAATCTTACGATCCCGAATATGCGCACAAGGTCTGGCGCATCCTCGTCTCAGTCGACTCGGTGTTCAAAGAGTTCCGCGGTCGTTTCATTGGAAAGTGCAG
>Ga0210401_10002681_pt1 | contig 19538 bp, 16 predicted proteins | sample IncBWH32MmetaG_FD_150866 | JGI IMG/M metagenome (GOLD analysis project Ga0210401, IMG submission 150866) | Forest soil microbial communities from Barre Woods Harvard Forest LTER site, Petersham, Massachusetts, United States - Inc-BW-H-32-M | ecosystem: Environmental > Terrestrial > Soil >... | reverse complement strand
GCTGAAAGACTATTAAATACTGGCGTTTTTACCATTTTTATTTTTTATGGGGCACTTACTGGGGCGGGGAAAAGGGCGTAAAAAGGGCAACAAACAAAATAATATAATTATATAAAAATATAAGGGATAAAGACCCAGATTTTCTTCTTTAATTTTTCTCCCTTTTTTTATTAAAAAAATATTTTTCTTCAACAAATTTTTAAGCATTGCTTTGCTTAAAAAAATAACCCAAAAAACGGCTCGGTTTAACATTTTATTAAAAATTAATCCACAATTTGTTTTTTTATCTATTTTTTTCTACTTTCGTATCCGAGTTGTTTTGTGTAAACAATTCATTTAACTTATTTTAAATAAAAAATATGAAAAAAATCTCTACGCTCTTATTCGCCGCATCGCTAGGTTTATCAAGCCTTTCATTCGCTCAGCAAGATCCGCAGTTTACTCAATTTATGTTTTGTAAACAGGCATATAACCCGGCTGTAGTGGGAACAAATGGTAGTATTTGTTTCGATGCATTATTCCGCCAGCAATGGGTAAGTTTTCCGGGCGCACCAAAAACAGGTTTATTTGGCTTCAATATGAACGCCGGTAACTTTGGTGTTGGTTTAACCGTTATGAACGACCAAATTGGTTTCCAAAACACAACCATGGCTCGTATAGCCGGTGCTTATCATATACACATTGGCCCTGCCGGTATTTTAAGTATTGGTGTTGATGCCGGTATTTATCAACAAAAAATAAACGGTGCTTATGTGCCGCCGCAAACTTTAAATGACCCATCTATTCCTAACAATAACAACCCTACTGGTGCCGGTTCTCCTAATTTAAACAAAATGAGCCCCGACTTTGGTGGCGGTATCTATTATACTATTCCAAATAAACTTTATATCGGTATATCAAGCACTCACTTAGGTGGCGAAACTCTTGTAGGTGGTTCAAGTCAAAATAGTAACGGTGTTTATTCTGGTTATAAATTAACTTATGATGTAGCGCGCCACTATTATATTATGGCCGGTTACAACTTTGATTTACGTGGCGGAACAGATGCTTTACAAACTAACGTTTTAGTTAAAACTGATGCAGCTTCAACCCAATTAGATGTTAACGCTACTTATATGTACAAAAAAATGATAGGTTTAGGTATATCATATCGTTTACAGGATGCCGTAGCCCCTATGCTTGTTTATAAAGCGCCATTTGGTTTACGTGTAGCCTATTCTTATGATATCACTACATCTAAAATTAAAGGATATAGCTCAGGAACTCACGAAATTTCGATTGGTTATTGCATGAAACCAAAAGATAAAGCTAAAACGCAAAGTCACTGGAATACAAGGTTTTTTGCTGAATAATTTACGAATTATTTAGGCTAAAAGCAAGAATTTTAAAAATAAATGAAACCTTTTAAAAAAAATTGCGTTAAAGCAACTTACCAGCGTTTCAAAATAAATAGTATTTTTGGCGCGTTAGGTAATAAACTAAACAAAAAAGTATGAAAAAACTTTTGATTTTGGCCTCTTTTGTTGCAATCGTTACCGGTTGTAACAGCTACAGCGGAGAGCTGGTTGGGGTAAAAGGTAGAGAAGAATGGTTTTCAGCCGATCCTTATGGGATGCTTTATATGCCTGTTGGTAGCTACCATATGGGTCCTAATGACGATGAAGTTGGATCAGCACACACTACTAAATCTAAAATAGTTTCTATTCAGGCCTTTTATATGGATGAGACTGAAATTTCTAATAACGAGTACCGTCAGTTTGTATTTTGGGTTAGAGATTCTATAGCGAGAGTTTTACTTGCCAATGGGGGAAACGCAGAAGCAGCCGATTATCAAATATCACAAGAAGAGTTTTTAGATATGGCTCCTCTTTATCGTACCGATAATAACTTAAAAGAATTTTACATCAACTGGGAAAAGAAAATTAAATGGGATTCTCCGGATGATGATTACCGTACAGATTTACAACCACTTTATTTACCGGAAAACGAGCGTTACTATAACCGTAAGGAAATTGACTCTCGCAAACTTAACTACGAGTACTATCGTATAGATATTAGATTAGCTGCTGCAAAAAACAATCGTTTTTTACCGCAAAAATCTCCTGATGTACAAGTTAACGAATTTAAAAAGGGAGAGTACTTGAATGGTGTAACCTTAAATGATGGTACAACCGATAAGTTAGGTACAAAAACATCTCCTGTTCAAGCTCCTGATAAAGATGCTAAAACATTAGGTCAGTACGAAGTTGAAGACCAAATATCGGTTAGTCAAGGCGCTTATGTTCCTCGTCAGCGTAAAGGTGTTGATAGAAGTGTATTTATTATAAAAGACGTTATTAACGTTTATCCTGATACTTTAGCTTGGGTACATGATTTCACCTATGCTTTTAACGAGCCTATGACAAATATGTATTTTTGGCATCCGGCCTATGATACATATCCTGTGGTTGGTATAACTTGGAAACAAGCTCGCGCATTTTGTGTATGGCGTACCAATTTACTTAACGAGTTCCTAATTGGCGGCGGTCAGTCTATTGTAAACGATTTCCGTTTACCAACCGAATCTGAGTGGGAGTATGCTGCTCGTGGTGGTAACGATTTATCTCAATATCCTTGGGGTGGTCCTTATATCCGTAACGCACGTGGTTGTTTCTTAGCTAACTTTAAACCAATGCGCGGTTCGTATGAAGTGGATGGTGGTTTTCATACTGTACATATATTCTCATACAATCCTAACGATTGGGGCTTATATTGTATGGCAGGTAACGCAGCCGAGTGGACAAGAAATGCTTTTGATGAATCAGCATATGATTTTGAACATGACATGAACCCTGATTATGAGTACGAAGCACAAGATAATGAAGCAAATGTGTTAAAGCGTAAAGTAATTCGCGGTGGGTCTTGGAAAGATGTTGGTTTTTATCTTCAAAATAGCAGTAAAACGTATGAGTATCAAGATACCGCAAAATGTTATATAGGTTTTCGTTGTGTAATGACCTACTTAGGTCGTGCTAAGGGAGACGATTCGCCTCAATAACCAAACAAACAAATAAAATCATCAATTAACTAACAATTAAACAAAAGAAAAGCCATGAGCAGCAAGTTACCAAAAATCACGGGCTACAAAAAGATTCTTCACATTATTGCATCTGGAGGAGCGTCAGTAGTTATTGTAGGAGCACTATTTAAAATTATGCACTGGCCAGGTTCGGCGGTTATGCTTACAACAGGTCTGTTAATTGAGGCCTTAATATTTTTACTTTATGCATTTGATGTACCACACGAAGAGTGGGATTGGTCTTTAGCATATCCTGAATTAGTTAGTATGGGTGCTCACCACGAAGAGGAAGAAGAAAAAGGTTCGGTTACACAACAATTAGATAACATGCTTGAGCAAGCTAAAATAGGACCAGAACTTATTGAAAGCTTAGGTAACAGCATGCGTTCGTTAAGCGATAATGCAGGTAAAATTGCAGATGTTTCTAACGCACATTTAGCTACTAACGAGTATGTTGATAGCGTAAAAGGTGCTGCTAAAAATGTAAATAACCTTTCAGACTCTTATAGCAAAGCTGCAGAATCTTTAATGGGTTTATCATTATCAAACGAAGCAGGTGCTTCAGTTGGTGATCAATTAAGTAAAGTATCTAAAAACTTATCAGCTCTTAATGCTTCTTACGAACTTCAGTTACAAGGAAGTAATGAGCATGTTAAAGCTACTTCTCAGTTCTACGATAGCTTAGGTGAGTTAATGAAAAACTTACACGATTCAGTTGATGATACTCGTAAATACAAAACCGAAATCTCTTCGTTATCAACTAACTTATCTGCTTTAAATAATATTTATGGCAATATGTTAACTGCTATGAATTATAAAAATCAATAATCGATAAAATTTTAAAAGGAAAGAAAAGGAAAACAACACATCTTTTTCTTTCCTTTTTATTAAAATATTTTTACTAATTATTTAAAAAAATTAAACAATGGCAGGCGGAGGAAAAGAAACCCCAAGGCAGAAGATGATTGGTATGATGTACTTAGTACTTACCGCACTTCTGGCAATGAACGTATCGAAAGATATTTTAAAGGCGTTTGTAACTGTTAACGAAAGTTTAGAAAGAACTAACAATAACTTTAATAACAACACGCTAAAAGTAATGAAGGCTTTTGAAGAGTCAAAAGCATCTACGCCTCAGGCTGCGCCTTATTATGCTAAGGCAGTTATTGCGGAAAAAATGACTAACGACCTTTTTAATTATATTGAAAAATTAAAGCACGAGCTAATTGCAAAAACCGACGGAAACCCTGGTGGCGACACTTTACGTTTACGTTACGTAGATGCAAAAGATAATTACGATAAACCAACGCACGAATTGATTGGTGATGATGAGCGTAACCCAAGATCGGGTGAGTTTTCGGCAGTAGAATTAAAAACCAAAATTACTGAAGTGCATGACAATCTAATTAAAATGATTGACGACATGCAGAAACATAAAGAGACTCGTTTTCTTCAGGCTGATTATGAAAGTTTAAAAAAGAAAATTGAAACTATTAAACCTGATGCAGGCGATGAAAAAGAAGATGGTGTGCCTGTAACTTGGGAGATTTTAAACTTTTATCACTTACCATTAGCCGGTACTATTACCAACCTAACTAAAATGCAAGCCGATTTGAAAAACGTAGAGGCAGAGATTGTATCTAACTTCTCGGGCGCTGCCGGTAAAGTAATGGTTAAATTTGATAAACTATCTGCTAAAGTTGTAGCTCCTTCAAGCTACATTCAATCTGGTCAGAAATATGAAGCTGATATATTTATAGCTGCATCTTCTTCTGATTTCAAAAAAGAAAACATGGAGATTGTTGTTAATCCGGCTTCTTATGACTCTATAAAAGGTACTATTACGGGTGGAACTCCCGTTGAGTTATCTCCGGATGGTATGGGAAAATACTCTACCGGTACACAAGGACAAGGTGAGCAAAAATACAAAGCAGTAATTAAATTTAAACAACCTACTGGTGAGTATAAATTTTATACGTACGAAACAAGTTATATGGTAGCAGCACCTTCAGTGGCTGTATCTGCTGACCAAATGAACGTGTTTTATGTTGGTGTTCCTAACCCGGTTTCGGTTTCTGCTGCTGGTGTTTCTCCAACTGATTTGATTGTAAGCCCAAGTGGTGGTGGTGTTAGATCTACTTCAAAAGGTGCCGGTGTTTATGAGTTTAACTTCTCAAGCCCTGGTGAGTGTAACGTAAGTGTGTCTTCAAAAAACCCTAGTGGTGGTGGATCAAAACCACAAGGTTCTAAAAAATTCCGTGTAAAACCACTTCCTCCACCGTTAACTACTGTGGGTGGTTTCTCTGGTTCAATTGACATGAAAAAGAGTCAATTATCAACTATTGGTGGTGTTGGTGCTCAAGCTCCCGGATTTGACTTTAAAGCAAACTTTATTGTTACAGGGTTTGAAATTACTGGTAGTGTAAAAGGGCAAACTAAAATTGCAAGTTGCCAAGGAAACACTTTAAGTGCTGATGCAAAAGCCATAATAATGGGTGCTGGTCCTGGAAGTAAAATTTTTATTGACCAAGTTAAAGTAAAAGGCCCGGATGGAAAAATGTGCCCTAACGTACCGGGTGTTACTATAAAAGTAAAAGCATAATTAACTATTTTTTAATATGAAAAACACTTCTTTAATAACCGCTTTTTTGTTGATTATATCGGCAAATTTGTTGGCGAAGAATAATTCTTCGTTAAATATGAGTCTTGCTCCGGCTACTTCATATACTGTTCCGGGAGGTGTTTTTCAACCTGGAGATTATTCTGATGGAATTTACACCAAAGAAAATTCAACTAACAGAAGATTTATTCCATATACTTTTTTACGCGAAGCAGATGTGCAGTGGACAAAAAGAATTTGGAGAAGTATCGATATGCGTGAGAAAATAAATCAACCGCTTTATTTTCCTACTGAGTTTTTAACCAGCCGTATTTCGTTCTTACAGGTAATTACAAAATATATTTTTACAGATGAAATTATTGCTTTTAGTGATGATGAATTTTTAATTCCACTTAGACCAAATGATATCAAAACTAAGTTACGTAAACAAGGTGACTCTACTGACCAAGTATCATTTGATAAAGATGGTAACGAGGTTAGGGTAAAAATTCTTCCTCCGGCAGATTCTACTTGGATGTATTTAGGTTTTAGACAATTAAAGCTTAAAGAAGATTGGTTTTTTGACAAACAAAAATCGGTTTTAGAGGTTAGAATTTTAGGCTTAGGTATATATACTTTTGACGAAGAGAAACAGCTTGAAATTCCTCAATTTTGGGTTTATTTCCCAGCTTGCCGACCTTACTTTGCAAAGCATGAGGTTTATAACACTAAAAATGATGCAGAAAGAAGAACTTATGATGACATTTTTTGGAAGCGCATGTTTAACAGCTATATCGAAAAAGAATCAAACGTATATGATAGACGAATTGATTCATATACTAAAGGCATAGATGCATTACTTGAATCGGATAGGATTAAAAATGATATTTTCTTATACGAGCATGATATGTGGCATTTCTAATTAAAATGTATTATTCAAAACCCGCTCAAAAGGCGGGTTTTTTATTTTATACCACTAATTTTTGTGTACCCGTTTAATAATTATCTTTGTTTTATACATAGCAATAGAGGTGTGCGGAATAATTATACAATACTACTTTTTCTTTTAAGCATTTTAGTTTTATTTCATCAAAACATTCAAGCTCAAAAAGTAGGTGTGGTGCTTAGTGGTGGTGGTGCAGGAGGTGCTTGCCATGTAGGCGTGTTAAAGGCATTAGAGGAAAACAACATTCCTATTGATTATATAACCGGAACTTCTATTGGTGCTTTAATTGGTGGTTATTATGCTGCCGGTTATAGCATAGAAGAAATTGAAAAAATGGTTACTTCAGAGAAATTTGTAGAGTTAACCAGAGGATATATTGAAAAGAAGTATCAATATTATTTTTTCAGAAAAGAGGATGATGCCTCGTGGATTACATTAAAAGTATCTTTCGATTCATCATTAGTAACCAATATACCAACTAATGTAATTAATCCTATACCTATAGATTTTGAGATGGTTAAGGATTTTTCAAATGCCGCTGCTGCTGCCTCATACAATTTTGATAGTTTATTTGTTCCGTTTAGATGTGTTGCCTCTGATATCGAAAACAAAAAATCTGTTGTGTTTAAAGATGGGAAATTAAACCAGGCAATTAGAGCCTCTATGACTTACCCAATGTATTTAAAACCTATTAGTGTAAATGGGAAAATTTTATTTGACGGGGGGCTTTATAATAATTTTCCGGCAGATGTGATGAATAAAGATTTTAATCCTGATTACATTATTGGCTCAGTAGTTACCAGTGCTAATCCAAAAGTAGATGAAGAAAATTTATATGCCCAGCTACGCAGTATGCTTATTAATAATCCGGATTTTAGTTTGCAAAACAAGGCGGGAATCATTATTAAATCGTGGAGTGATGTTGGTACATTTAATTTTAACTCTTGCAAAAAATTGATTGATAGTGGATATGTGGCCACTACACGACAAATATATTCTATCCGTAAAAGTATTTCTATTTCTATAACCAGAGAACAGATAAACGAAAAAAGAAAAAAGTTTAAGCAGAAATTTTCGGAACAAACTGTTGTTGAAGAAATTAATATAGAGGGATTAAGTAAAAAACAACAGTTTTATGTAAAACACGTGTTACAAAATAATCCTAAAAAACTATATACTTTAGAAAGTATAAAAAAAACTTATTTTAGGCTTGCCGAAGACCCAAAGATACAATCCGTTTTCCCTACACTTGTACTTAACCCACAAACAGGCAAGTACATATTAAATTTAAAAATAAAACGTCAAAAAGATTTGTTTATTCAATTTGGTGGAAACATCTCTACACGCCCTATTAGTACCGGTTTCGTATCGGCACAGTATAATTATTTTTCAAAGTTTGCGATGTCAATATATGCTAATGGTTATTTTGGAAGACTTAACACATCAGGCTTAGCAAAAATCAGATTTGATTTTCCATCTAAATTACCCATATATATAGAACCCTTAGTTTGTTTTTCGAGATGGGACTATTATAGAAGCAGTACCTTGTTTTATAATTTTCAGCAACCAGCATACTTAACTCAAAATGATAAGTATGGTGAATTGAATATTGGTGTGCCTATTGGAAATAAATCTAGAGCCATTATTGGTGGTGGAGTTGCCGAATTAAATAATATTTATTATCAAACAAGTACTTTTAGTACAAAAGATACTGCTGATCAAACCAGGTTTCAGTTTCTTTATGGAAACCTTGAGTACGAGTATAATTCATTAAACAGAAAACTGTATGCATCAGAAGGGGGATATTTTAGTTTTAAAACAAGATATGTAAATGGTTTAGAAAGTCTTCTTCCTGGCACTACTTCTAAAGAAGTAAAGCAGCTTGATGTTCCGCACGAATGGGTTGTTCTTAAAATGAAATTTGATGGCTATTTAAAACCATTTAAATTTTTTAAAGTGGGTATTTTAGCCGAAGGAGTTTATTCTACACAGAATTTATTTTTAAATTATACCTCATCGGTGCTTTCTGCACCGGCTTTTATGCCTACACCCGAAAGTAGAACCTTGTTTCTTCCAAACTTTAGGGCATATCAATATATGGCAGGTGGGGGTAAAATGATTTTTAATCCGATAAAAAAGATAGACATAAGATTTGAAGCCTATATTTTTCAACCTTATCAAGCCATAAATGATAATATAAATAGTAAGGGTGTTAAGTTACCGCCTAGCTTGGGTAAAACTTTTGCCGACAGATATTATGTTGGTATGGCGGCTATTGTTTATCATACAGCTTTAGGGCCACTTAGTTTATCTGTAAATTATTATCATGGAGAATTACAGCCTTTTACCTTTTTAGCACACTTTGGCTACACATTATTTAATAGAAAATCTATTGAGTAAAAACAGCTAACTCATCATCTCCTATCATCTGTGAATTTGATTTGCTTTTATTAATAACAGGAGCTTTAATGCCTGATTGAAAATATTTATTTCCCGTAAAAATTCGCGCTTCATCCCACAAACCTCTATCTATAAAGCTTTGCAAAGTATGCCTCCCTCCTTCTATAATAACAGAAGTTACTTTTTTATCGTATAAATAGTTCAAAATTTGTGGGGTAATTTCCTTTGTAAAATCTATTTGATGGTAAGTAACATTGTTTACACTCACCTCTTTTTTCTCAGTAATAACAATCGTTTCTGCTGCATTAGAAAAAATTGGATTTATAAATGGCACCTTTAATTCTTTATCAATTAAAATACGGATTGGGCTTTTTCCTTCGGTTAAACGTACTGTTAATGCCGGGTTATCAAGCAAAGCAGTAGTTGTTCCAACCAGTATAGCCTGCTCTTGCGCACGCCAAGTGTGTACTAATTTTTTACTCTCGTTATTCGTAATCCAGTTTTCTTCTCTAATAAATGGAGGAAATTTAGAAATAAAATTATCCTTTGTTTGCGCCCATTTTAAAATTATATAGGGACGTTTTTTTTCGTGATAGGTAAAAAAGCGTTTATTTAATTCGTACGCCTCTTTTTCTAAAACACCAGTAAACACTTCTATGCCGGCGTTACGCAACTTTTCAATGCCTTTACCTGCCACTAAAGGATTTGTATCTAAACAAGCAACAACTACCCGCTTTATTTTATGTTCTATCAATAAATCACTACAAGGAGGTGTTTTGCCATAATGTGAGCATGGTTCGAGATTTACATATACCGTACTTTCGGCTAATAAATTTTTATTTACAACACTTGCTATGGCATTTACCTCAGCATGTGCCTCGCCATATTTTTGATGATACCCCTCGCCTATTATTACATTATTATGCACAATAACACAGCCTACCATTGGGTTTGGAGCCACGCTGCCCAAGCCCTTTGCCGCCAGCTCTAGGCAACGCTGCATATATTGATTAAAGTCATTCATCTAAATAAAAATAAGCCCTATATTTATCGGATAAAATTACATCAAATATGGAACTAAAGCCGGAGATAATTGAAAAAATAAAATTGCTGGATGCCAAGTATGCTGCTATGGGACAAGACCTAAATGCTTATTTAGAAGGTTTACTACATGCGGATTATTTAACTTACTGGAATTATATTCATTTAGACACCCTGTTATCATTACAAAGTCCGCTTACAAAAATACCTGATGAAGAAATTTTTATCATGTATCATCAAATAACTGAGTTGTATTTTAAGCTTTGTATACACGAGTATAAGCAGATTTGCAACCGCACCGCTTTAACAGCCGATTTTTTACTTGCCCGTGTAACCCGCATTAACAGATACTTTGATGCACTAACACTTAGTTTTGATATTATGAGCGAAGGAATGGAAAAAGAACAATTCTTAAAATTCAGAATGAGCTTATTACCTGCCAGTGGTTTCCAAAGTGCACAGTATCGTATGATTGAAGTTTATACTACTCCTTTTACCAATTTAATGCATAAAGACTATAGAGGAAAATTTGCCGAAATACCAACTGATACAGAAGTTGAAACTATGTTTGAACATATTTATTGGAAAGAGGGCGCTACCGAACTTGCCACAGGTAAAAAAACATTAACATTAAAACAGTTTGAAGAAAAATATGCGCACCAAATAATTATGCTGGCTAAAGAATATAAGAACAAAAATGTGTGGATGCTTTATAAACAGTTACCTGAAACTGAGCAAAAAAACGCTAAACTGTTGGAAGCCTTTAAGCATTTAGATGTTAATGTAAACGTAAACTGGCCATTAGCTCATTATAAAACTGCGGTGGCTTATCTACATAAAAACCCCGAAGATATAGCCGCTACTGGAGGCACTAATTGGCAAAAATACTTGCCACCCCGTTTTCAAAAACGCATCTTCTTCCCTACCCTATGGACTGACGCTGAAAAAGAAGAATGGGGCAAGCAATGGGTAAAGAAAAACGTGTTTAACCAATAACACAATAATTTTATTTATCTTTCGTTCCTAAGCAATGAGGAAAATTGTACTCTTTTATCTACTAATTCTCTCTTTCGGAAAGTCATTTTCGCAAGTAGGTGGTTTGGCATCTTATTCGTACTTAAATCTTCCTATACCGGCACGTACGGCTGCTTTAGGTGGCAGTTCTATTGCTTTAAAAGACGATGATATAAACACAGCAGTTCAAAACCCGGCATCGCTTTCAAGTAAAACAAATAATGCACTATCAGGCAGTTATATAAATTTTTTAGGCTCAATAAACTATGGTTATTTAACTTATGGCAGAAGTTTTAAAAACATAGGTCATTTTGCAGTTGGCATACAAGACATTGGTTATGGCAGCATTAGTGAACGTGACGAATACGGAAATCAAACAGGTACATTTAAGGCTAACGATTATAATTTCAATTTAACATACACCTACGATAAAGACTCTTTATTAAGCTATGGCGCTACACTTAAAACTTTGTATTCTAAATACGCACAATATACTTCTATTGGCAATGCGTTAGATTTTGGTATAACCTATAACAAAGCTTCAAAATTATTTGTGCTATCTGCTGTGGTACAAAATATAGGTAGAGAATGGAAAACCTACACAGGTGGCGGCCCACATGAAAAACTGCCATTTAATATTTTGATAGGTGCTTCTAAAAAATTTAAACATGCACCGTTTAGGTTTATTGTTACTTATGATTATTTAAACCGTTGGGATTTAACTTATACCGACCCAAATAATCCGCCACCTACAGTTGACCCATTTACCAAACTCCCTATTAAACAACATCCATTTAAACAATTTATGGATAAAGCCGGCAGGCATTTTATTTTAGCTACCGAAATTTCGCTTACAAAAAACTTTTTTGTACGCATTGGTTTTAACTACAAAATGCGTAAAGAACTTTCGTTAACCGATAAGCAAGGCATAGCCGGTTTTTCGGGTGGTTTAGGATTTAAAATTTCTAAATTTAATTTTAGTTATTCGTACGCTCAAATTAGTCCGGTATATGCCATGAACAGCCTTACACTTTCAACTAATTTAACCTCGTTTGTTAAAATAGACAAGCCTGTTGTTACTCCTTAAATGTGATTCTGTGAGCGACAAGCATCTCCTTAGTAAAACTTCTTTCTTAAAATCCGTACAATGCACTAAGGCATTTTTTCTTTACAAAAACCACTACCAATTAAAAGACCCATTACCTAAAGAAAAACAAGCTGTATTTAATCGAGGACACCAAGTCGGTTTTCTAGCGCAAAGTTTATTTCCGGGTGGAGTAGATGTTAGTCCTACACATATTTCTAAATTTAATGACTCAGTTAAAAGAACAAAAGAATTAATTGAACAAGGACAAAAAGTTATTTACGAAGCAGCTTTTGTATATGATGATGTACTTATTGCTTTAGATATTTTAGTGAATGAGGGCGGTAAATGGTTTGCTTACGAAGTAAAAAGTTCATTAAAAATAAGCGCAGCCTATGTGATGGATACAGCCTTGCAACATTATGTGTTGGTTAATTGCTTACCCAACTTAGAAGATTTTTATTTAGTAACCATGAATGCAAACTATGTGTTGCAGGATGAATTAGATGTACAAGACTTATTTAAAATAAAATCGGTAAAAGCTGATGCCGAAAAAAACATTGAGTTTATAAAATACCATATACAGTTAGCTAAAAATGTAATTGATAAAGATGTTTTGCCTAAAGTTGATATAGGCGAAAAATGTTTTACACCTTATCAGTGCGATTTTTATGGCACCTGCTGGAAGCATGAGCCTACTAATAACATATTTGAGTTTTCAGGCATATCTAAAAAGCAGGCGCAAATTTGGTTTGAAAAAGGATTTAAAACGGTTTACTATATACCGGAAGAAGAACTAACAGGCAACACCAAACTAATGGTGCAAGCCTATAAAAATCATACGGAGATAATTGATAAACCGGCACTGCAACAATTTTTTAATAAAATAAAATATCCCATAGCATTTTTTGATGCTGAAATGTATGCGCCTGCTATACCGCAATACAAAGGCACCAGTCCGTTTGAGGCAATGCCTTTTTTATTTTCGTGGCACAGTATGGTAAATGAAAAAGCTGTACCTCAGCACAGCTACTTTTATCAGGAAGAAAATAAATATGCAGGTAAGGCTTTGTTAGATTGCTTTATTGCTGAAGCTGAAAAAGTAAACACTATTTTAGTTTTTGATACAGCACAAGAGTTAAAAGCACTTAGTGCGGTGGTTAAACATTTTCCGGAATACAAAAAAAACATAGATAAACTAAAGAAAAAGTTTGTTGATTTTAGTGATGTATTTACTAAGCTTTGGTACTATCATCCGCAAACAAAAGGCTCTATGTCTTTAAAAAAGATTTACGAAAGTGTTTTTGGCAAAAGTATTTTTGATGACTTAGCTATTAAATCAGGTTTATTGGCTTCTTATAAATATGACGAATATTTAAAAGAAGCCGATATCTTTAAGAAAGAAGAAGTAAAAAACAATTTAATAGAGTATTGCAAAACAGATACACAAGCCATATATGATTTGTTTGTGTACTTAAGTATGTCTATTTCCTAAAACCCTAAAAATCGTTACTTAACTGGTTAGTTGCTTTTTGAAGAATTTCAAAAGCATTTTCAGCCATTAAGTTCTCTTTATCAAGGGTTGGGTTAATTTCTACCATCTCGAAACAAGCTATTTTTTTGCTTCGCATAATGTAATAAATAAGGTTACCTGCCTCTTTTTCGGTAACTCCGTTAGGTACGGGAGTACCGGTTCCACTACTTATACGGCTATCCATGCTATCTACATCAAAGCTTACATAGATAACATCGCAATGGTCTAGGTAGTTTAAAGCTTCAATTGCAATACGCTCAACAGCTTTTTTACGAATTTCCTGCAGGTTAAAGATGCGGACTTTGTTCTTTTTAAGCAGATAATCTTCTGCCGGTTCGTAATCTCTAATAGCGATGTAAACAAGGTCGTTATATTCTATTTTAGGCATTATGCCGCCTATGCTCTTCAGTTTTTCCCAATATTCGATAGTTTCATCATCCAGTTTATTTTGCTGACGGTCGCGGTTATCTTCGCCCAATAAGCAAGCAATTGGCATGCCGTGCATGTTACCCGATGGAGTTGTATAAGGTGAATGGATATCAGCATGGGCATCTATCCAAATTACTCCTACTTTTTTATCAGGATAAGCCATTTTTATACCAGAAATAGTGCCAATAGCCGAACTATGATCGCCTGCAAGTACAATAGGTATAGCATTTTCTTTGGTTAATGTCTTTTGGATTTCAGCTGCCAGACGCTCATTTAGGGCAAAAACACCTTTTATACGTTTAGCATAATCATGCACAACCGGCTCAAGTAAAAGCTGGTTTTCATTCTTTATCTCAACTGATTTAAACTTTTTAAAGAAATTACTTCCAAAGTCTAAAGCAGCTATTTTAATAGCATCAACCCCAAGGCTTGAACCACGGGTTCCTGCACCAATTTCTGACTTTACTTCGATGATTTTAATCGGCTTAATCATATAAAAATTCACATTTAATTAATACTATTTTCAATGTAATTGACTTACATTTGCACTTAAATAGGTAATGTAACTCACTTAGATTATAAAAAATGAAAGAACCTAAAGCAAAAATACATAAGGAAATTAAAGAAAAGAACTATTCTGACCTTATACATCAGACATTTAACTTCCCCCAAGAAGGCTTCGAAGTAACTGATAATGAGCTTAGTTTCAACAATATTCCGTTAATGGAAATCATTAAACAATACGGAACCCCCTTAAAAATTACTTATTTGCCAAAAATTGGGCAACAAATACAAAAAGCTAAAAAGCTGTTTCATGTTGCTATGGCCAAAACTGATTACAAAGGCAAGTACTTTTACTGTTATTGCACCAAAAGCTCCCATTTTTCGTTTGTAACGGACGAGGTTTTAAAAAACGACGTCCATATAGAAACTTCATCTGCATTTGACATACCTATTATCAAAGAACAATTTAAAAAGAAACACCTCAGCAAAGATACTTATATTATTTGTAACGGGTACAAGCGTCCATTATACCAGCAAAACATAGTAGAACTGATTAATGAAGGCTTTAATGTTATACCCGTTTTAGATCACAAAAATGAGATTGATTATTACCAAAAACACATAAAAGTTGGTAAAACTAAGCTTGGGATCAGGATTTCAACTGAAGAAGAACCTTCTTTTTTGTTTTATTCATCTCGTTTGGGTATCAGGCATACTGACATAGTAAACTATTACAAGGAAAAAATTCAGGATAACCCAAAGTTTGAACTAAAACTGCTTCACTTTTTTATAAACACAGGTATAAAAGACACCATTTACTATTGGACTGAGTTAATTAAGTGTATGAGTATTTATTTAGAACTTAAAAAAATTTGCCCAACGCTTGATTCACTTAACATTGGTGGCGGAATGCCTATTCGTAACTCATTAGGTTTTGAGTACGACTATGAATACATGATTGAAGAAATTGTTGAGCAAATAAAAAGTTTTTGCGTACAAAATGAAATTGATGAGCCCAATATTTTTACTGAATTTGGGTCGTTTACAGTAGGCGAAAGTGGAGCTACCCTCTACTCTATTATAGATCAAAAACAGCAAAATGACAGAGAAACCTGGTATATGATTGACAGTTCTTTCATTACTACTTTACCTGATACCTGGGGCATTAACCAACGTTTTATATTACTTGCCATTAACCAATGGGATAAACCTTTTCAGAATGTAAACTTAGGTGGTTTAACCTGCGATAGTATGGATTATTATAATAGTGAGGCTCACACAAATCAGGTGTTTCTTCCTAAAGTAGGCGAAAATGATGAACAGCCTTTATATATTGGTTTTTTCCATACAGGTGCTTATCAGGAATCGTTGGCAGGTTACGGTGGCACACAGCACTGTTTAATTCCTGCGCCCAAGCATATATTGGTAGATAGAGATGAAAACGGAGAAATAAGCACCCGTTTATTTGCCAAAGAGCAGAGCTATAAGAGCATGCTTAAAATATTGGGATATTAGAGTCAAATACAGTTTCTGTTTCAAAAAAAATATTAACTTGCAGACTTTGAAAATTAACAGGTGAAAATAAAATTCTGTTTCTGTATTATTCTACTGGCTTTTTTTGCATCATGCAAATATGCTAATCCTAAATATATTAATGAGGGCGTTATAGAATATGATGCCAAGCCTGTTGATGAAAATAACCCGATGGCAGGTTTAGCTCCAGGCAAAATGACTGTTAAGTTTAAGGACAACAAACTTGCTGCCGAAATGAGTACTATGGGTGTTTTTACCACCACCTTTATTTTTAACCCCGGAAAAAAGACATTAACCCAACTAGTAAAGGTTTTTGATGTAAAACAAGCCTGCATTGATGACGAAAAAGCTATTGTTGAAGAAAACAAAAATTACCAGCTAACTTTTGAAGAAACCAGTGAAAAAAAGGAAATAGCGGGTTATAGTTGTAAAAAAGTTATTGCCACTATGGCAGATGACCCTAGTAATAAATTTGATGTTTACTATACCGAAGAGTTAAATATTAGTAACCCTAATGCTCACACACCTTACAGTCAGTTAAATGGCATGCTAATGCAATATAGACTCAAAAAATTTGGTTTGGAGATGGAATTTACAGCTAAAGGGGTTGAGAAAGAAAAAATAGCAAATGAAGAGTTTGAATTGCCTGCTTACTACAAAGTAATCTCTAAACAGGAAATGGATGAGTTTTTTAAATCAATACAATAAAACCGTTTATCATTTTTTTGTTCCGTTAAAAACATCCGTATATAATTTGGCACATTAATTGTAATTTCAACCCTAAATAAAAACAAATCACACAGACCCAATGAAAAAAATCCTTTTAACCGTAGTAGCTATTGCAGGTTTATATACCGCTCAGGCTCAAATTAAAGAAGGCTCTATAACTTATAGTGTTGCCGTAGATGGAATGCCAGCTGAACAAGCTGCTATGATGAAAGGCATGGAATTAAACATGGCTTTTAAAGATAAAAAATCGCGTGTAGAATTTTCATCGCCTATGATGACCAGTACAACCGTTTCTGATGATGATGGAAGCCTTACCTTAATGGATGGCATGGGAATGAAATCTTTTACCAAGCTTAACAAAGCTGATATGGAAAAAGAAAGTAAGAAAAACCCAGAGCCAAAAATTACTTATACTGAAGAAAAGAAAACAATTGCTACCTACGATTGCAAAAAAGCTATTGTAGAGGTAAAAGACCAAAAAGGTGAAACTCAAAAACTAAATGTTTGGTTTTGCGAAAAACTACCTTATACCGGTGGTGGAAGAATGGGGCAATTTAAAGGTTTAAAGGGCGCTCCGCTTGAATTTGAATCAAATCAAGGCCCTATGAAAATGAAAATGACAGCTACTAAAGTTTCTTTAAGCCCTATTCCAGATTCTCAATTTAAATTATCTACAGACGGGTATACTGAAATGAAAATGGAAGATTTACAAAAAATGCGTAGTGGAGGAGGGAAATAAACTCCCCCTATCGTCCTACTTTTTAAAAGAGCTTAGTGAAAAACTAAGCTCTTTTTTTATGGGTATAATCTTAAATTCATTTAATTAACTTTGCTTAATGCAAAAAAAGGAAACCAATCTTACTTCATTTAATAATAGTTGGTATAAAACCGGAGCTTCTGTTATGGGAAGAATAACCTGGTATTTTATAAGTGCTGCGTTTTTTAAATCTTCCTTTCCAATAAACTCTGTAAAAGTGCTTTTACTAAAAATGTTTAGAGCACGTGTAGGAGAAAATGTTGTTATTAAACCACATGTAAATATTAAGTACCCGTGGCGTTTAAATATTGGTAGTAATGTGTGGATTGGCGAACAGGTTTGGATTGATAATTTAGCTGATGTATGTATAGAAGATAATGTTTGCATATCGCAAGGAGCTATGCTTTTATGCGGAAACCACAATTACAAAAAAACAAGCTTTGATTTAATTATTGGCAATATAACTCTTAAACAAGGCTGTTGGATTGGAGCTAAAAGTATAGTTTGTCAGGGAGTTGTGGTTGGCAGCCACGCGGTGCTTACAGTTGGTTCTGTTGCAACTAAAAATATGAATGATTATACTATTTACCAAGGTAACCCAGCACAAGCAATTAAAGAAAGAGTAATTAGTTAATAGAACACAATTATTTAAACGACAAAATGATAACACATCGTCCACGTAGAAATCGTAAAAATCAAGCCATACGTAATTTGGTACAAGAAAATAATGTACTGGTAAGCGATTTAATATATCCTGTTTTTTTAAACGATGGGAAGAATAGTAAAACAGAAATAAAATCGATGCCCGGCATTTACCGTTGGACTTTAGATTTACTATTGAAAGAAATTGAAAGTTGCTTGAAACTTGGCATTACCACTTTTGCCCCCTTCCCCAACATTGAAGAGAAATTAAAAAACAAAACTGCCAGCGAGAGTTGGAATAAAAAAGGAATTTATTTGCGCGCCATTAAAGAAATTAAAAAACAGTTTCCGGAAGCTATACTTATGACTGATGTTGCTATGGATCCTTATAGTAGTGATGGGCATGATGGCTTTGTAAAAGACGGGGAAATTTTAAATGACGAAACACTTGAAATTTTGGCTCGCATGGCTGTTGCACAAGCCGAAGCCGGAAGCGATATAGTTGGCCCCAGTGATATGATGGATGGTCGTGTGGGTTATATACGCGAAGAATTAGACGATGCAGGGTTTAGCAATACATCTATTATGGCATATACAGCTAAGTATGCCAGTGCATTTTATGGTCCGTTTAGGGATGCCTTAGAAAGTGCGCCAAAGTTTGGCGATAAAAAAACATATCAAATGAATCCTGCTAACAGTAAAGAAGCTTTACTTGAAGCTGAATTTGATTTTGCCGAAGGAGCCGATTTTTTAATGGTAAAACCTGCTCTATCGTATTTAGATGTTATAAAATTACTGAATGATAATTTTACCTTGCCTATTGCAGCTTATAATGTAAGTGGCGAGTATGCTATGGTTAAAGCTGCCGCCGCTAAAGGATGGATTGATGGAGACAAAACCCGCGATGAGATTTTGTTAAGCATGAAACGTGCCGGAGCAAAAGTTATTCTTACTTATTTTGCTAAAGAGTGGGCATTAAAACACAAAAAGTAAAAATTACTTTTTAGGTATATAAATTGATTGAATAGTCTGTGTCTGTGGTGCTGTTGTGTCTTTAAGATTCCTTATTATTTGCACAATAGAAAAATGAGATACGGTAAGTGTATCAGATATAGTGTAGCTAGTATCTGCATAATTCTCTTTTTTAAAGCCAATCACATCGCCAGGTTTAGCCATTAAAGTAAAAAAACCATCTTTATCAGTAGGTACCGAAAAAAAGAAGCTATAATCAATGCTATCTGTTTTTGTTACTTTAATAGATGCTCCTT
>Ga0210401_10002680_pt1 | contig 19540 bp, 18 predicted proteins | sample IncBWH32MmetaG_FD_150866 | JGI IMG/M metagenome (GOLD analysis project Ga0210401, IMG submission 150866) | Forest soil microbial communities from Barre Woods Harvard Forest LTER site, Petersham, Massachusetts, United States - Inc-BW-H-32-M | ecosystem: Environmental > Terrestrial > Soil >... | reverse complement strand
GACTGGAATAGTGGAAAGCTACGCCGACGTCGGGAATGTATTGCGACTTCGCCAGCTTTCGATCCACCTCCGCCCGCTGCACGTTAATCTCGGCTTCTTTGATCTCGGGCCGCTGGGCCAGCGCCGTCTGCTGCGCGAGCTGCAGATCGGTTTCTTTCATCGAAATGGGCGGCACTTCCTCAGCGGTAAAGTCAGTTTCCAGATCTCTCCCCAGCAGGTAATTCAGTTGCTCTTTCTGCGTCTGAAGATTGTTCTGTAATTCGACGACCTGGTACCGGGCCTCGGCCAGCTTCGCTTTTACGTCCAGACTTTCGGACTGCAGCACAGCTTCTTGCGCGATGTACTGCGTCGCGACGCGGTCGGTCTCTTCGTACTGTTTGACCGTGGCTTCGGTCGATTTGAGAGCACTTTCCGTCTGCAGCACGGCGTAGTAAGCCTGCTTCACATCGGCGACCACGGATTGCTTCTTTCCCCGGAACTGCTGGCTTGCCAGATCGGAGGACAGCTGTTTCTCCTGGATCGCCAGATGGAGTTTGTACAACTGGCTGATCGGTTGCGCTACCTGTGCATTCGCAAATCCGCTGACACCTTGCGACAGGTCTATGTTTATGTTCTGGGCCGGGTTCGGCAGGCCGTTGATCCTCCCGAAAATGCCTTGGCTGAAGTTGAAGGTGGGTGAATTCAGGTTGCCGGACGCAAACAGATACGTACTGATCGCGGGTAACCGCCTCGTTTTCGCCGCTGCAACTTGCCACTTCGATTTGTCCACATCCAGGTTGGCGATTTTCAGCGAGACGTTGTTCGCGATGGCGATCTGAACGGCTTGGTCGACGGTAAGCAGCGGCGGAACGGGTGCGGCTTCCTGAGCCGCGAGAAAGCGCGTGGCAAACACAAAAGCTGCCGCCAGCATTAAGCGCCCTGAAATTGTTCTGCCCAGCGCACGCCCCATGAATAAATCCAAAGCTTGATCGCGAGCTCAGCTCCGACTTCTCGGAGAAATCAATGCGTCCGCCACCAGTGCCCCCATATTATTCGGAATTTTTTAGGCGGTGGGAAACGGCAAGATATAGTACACCCATCCTGCCCGTTCGCGGGTCCGTGAAAAGACGATTGTTGATGAAGATCAACCGGTACGACGCTAAGAAGTGTAGCCGTGCAGCTATGGCGAGCTTACCCTCGGGGCTGGCTGGAAGGCCAACTCCACGCCATCGGTGAGATGGGCATCGAAAACTTTTGGCGCAGCAACTGCACCAAAACAAAGAGGAGTAGCTGTAACCCAGTTTTTGCCGCCATCGTGCACTCTCGAAAGATGGTCGGCCAACCAACAGTAGTCAGCAATACAAGCGACAGTCAAGGTCAATTTCCGGCGCGCTTTGGGATTCGAGCACGGTCGTCAGGAATTACCTATGGCCGCATCCGGAATAGCCAACGAACCTCCGAGCCAACCTGTGTGCCTCCGAGGAGAAAGCAGAAGATGAGTGCCCATGCGAAGATAGACTCCGGACACTAAAGACACGCGGAGCACATGGACACGTCAACTTTTCGCAGGGTATTTAAGGCTTTTCAATATCGAGATTTCCGGCTCATGTGGTTCGGCGCCTGTACATCCAGCATTGGCACCTGGATGCAGATCGTGGCACAGGGCTGGCTCATCTATCGCCTAAGCCATTCGGCGTTCTTGCTCGCTCTGGACCAGTTTCTCGGCGGCATTCCCATTTTCCTGTTCTCACTGATCGGCGGCGTGGTGGCCGACCGCATCGAGCGCAGGAAGATTCTGCTCGTCTCTCAGTACATGCAGATGGGGAGCGCAGCGTTGCTAACCATCCTGGTGGCGGCCGGAGTTGTACATGTGTGGCATATCGTCTGTCTCTCGTTCGTCTCCGGCTTGGCCCAGGCTTTTGGCGGACCGGCATACCAGGCGCTGATTCCGACCCTGGTCGACCGAGAGGACATGCCGAACGCCATTGCGCTGAATTCGATCCAATTCAATATGGCGGTAACGATTGGACCCGCGCTCGCCGGTCAGGCTTTGGCAAAGTTGGGGGAGAACTGGTGCTTTGGATTAAATGCGATTTCCTTCCTAGCCCCGATCATTTCGCTTTCCATCATTACCACCCGATTCCTTCCGGCGAGTACCACCGAGTCGATGTTCAGCAGCCTGAAGGAGGGCATCAAATTCCTTCGCAAGCAGAACTCCATGGAGGCGCTTGTCGTGCTGGCGTTCTGCATGACTGCGTTGAGCATGCCCATGCGGACCTATATGCCTGTGTTCGTCAAAGACATCTTTCATCGGGGCCCGGAGACCTACGGTAACCTGCTTTCGCTGATGGGACTCGGTTCGATCTGCGGCTCGCTGATGGTCGCGGAGCGGGGTAACATACGGCACAAAGGGCGGTTCGCCCTGAGCGTGCTCATTTGCCTGGGAGTGGGGATTTCAGGGTTTTCCCTTTCGAAGTCGTTGCCCTTGAGCTACGCCATGCTGGTGCTCGTGGGCGCTTCGATGATGGCTGTCTTTGCCACGGTGACTTCCCTGGTGCAGTTGATCACCACCAACGAAATGCGCGGGCGAGTGATGAGCGTATACAACTGTGCATTCCGCGGGGGCATGCCCATGGGAAACCTTTTGTCGGGATGGCTCGTTCCCATGTTTACGGCCCCGGTGGTGTTGGGGGTGAACGGATTGCTACTGATTCTGGTGGCTCTTTACTTTCTGCTGGTGCAACGGCGAGTCGCTATGCTTTGATCGGCTGCTGAATTTACCTTCCTCGGAACTGGATGATTTTGCGGCGATCGCGCTTCGATGGCCTGCCCGCGGGCAACTCTTCGAATTGCCTCATCGCCTTACGCTCCGCTGCCACCTTGAGGCGCAGCTCTCGGCTGGCCTCTGTCTCGCGGTAGAGAGTTTGTGCCACCGGGGCGGGGCCGCGCACTTCGCTGAGAATCAAAACTTCCACCTGAAAGGCGCCGCCGTCGTTGGTCACTTGCAACCTGTCACCTATATGAACCTCGCGCGCAGCCTTGGCGAATTGCCCGTTCGACTGGATCCTGCCAAGTTCACAGGCTCGCGCAGCCAAGCTGCGCGTCTTGAAAAATCTGGCAGCCCACAACCATTTGTCGATCCGAACGCCAGCCATGATCTATCTTAAATTGCACGGTTGAAAAATGCCGTTGCGTCCTGCAAGCTACTTAACATGCCGGAACTGCCGGATATCGCCGCCTACGTCAGTGCGCTTGAGCCACGGATCCTTGCACAGCCGATCCAGCAGATCCGGTTGGCGAGCCCCTTTCTGCTTCGTACCGCACAACCACCGCTTAGGGATGTCGAAGGCCGCATCGTCCGCGAACTGCGGCGGATCGGCAAGCGGATTGCGATCGGTGTAGAAAGCGATCTCTGGCTGGTGCTGCACTTGATGATCGCCGGCCGCCTGCACTGGCGGCCGCGAGGAGCAAAGCTGGCGGGACGCCGAAGCTTGGCGGCTTTCGATTTTCCCAACGGCTCTCTCGTGCTCACGGAAGCTGGTACGAAGCATCGCGCATCGCTCTATGTCGTCAGCGGCGAGGTAGGTTTGCAGGCAATGGACCCCGGAGGAATCGACATCTTGAGCAGCAATCTGGGCTCGTTTCGTGACGCGCTGACCGCCGAAAACCGCACCCTCAAACGGGCCCTTACCGATCCGCGCATATTGAGCGGCGTTGGCAATGCGTATTCGGACGAGATCTTGCACGCTGCCCAATTGTCTCCTATCGCGCTAACCCAAAAGCTGAAACCGGATGAATGGGAACGGCTGTTCGCTGCGACCCAAGAGACTCTGCAGCTCTGGATAAACCGGCTGCGCGTAGAAGCGGAGACTGGCTTTCCGGAAAAGGTAACTGCCTTTCGCAAGGACATGGCGGTGCACGGACGCCATGGCGAATCGTGCCCGAGGTGTGGCGAAAAGATTCAGCGGATTCGCTATGCTGACAACGAAACCAACTACTGTGCCCGCTGTCAAACCGGCGGAAAAGTCCTCGCTGATCGAAGTTTGTCCCGGCTGTTGCGATCGGACTGGCCGCGCACGCTGGATGAGCTCGAAGCTCTTAAGCGCCGGTAGCCATCGAATACGACCAGACTAAAACGAAAGCAAACACAATCTTTCGTAATAACCTCCGAAGGCGATTTCTGTCGAAACCCCGGTCGATCGAGGCAGAGAGTTGCCCGCAGGAACCGCAGGATGTTCGGAGAAACCTGCCCTCGCCCCACATTCCGGGCGGGTGAAATTTTTCTATTGACTTTCCGGCAAGATCGCAACTATTAATATCAAATCGTAATAATACGAAAGCAGCTCCCATTTCTCCGTAGGCCAGGAAAACTGAGATGAACCGATTCACCCGCTGCTCTTCTTCGCGACGGTCAGGACACTTCAGCCAGCTTCGATCGTTCTTCTGGATATTGGGGATGTTGGTCTTCGCCTGCGGTGCTGCCATCGCCCAGAAAGACACCGGCGGTCTCGCAGGCGTGGTGAAAGACCCAAGTGGGGCGGTTGTCGCCGGAGCAAAGGTTAGGATTACCGACACCGAGCGTGGAACCGAACTCGTCACCACCACGAACGCACAAGGTGAATTCGTGGTCACCCCTCTCAAAATTGGTCGCTATCAGCTGACGGTGGAAAAAACTGGATTCAAGAAGACGGTTGCTGGTCCCATCATCGTGAACGTCGATTCACGGCCTTCGGTGGACATAGTTCTCTCGGTTGGCAGTATTCAGGAAGTCATCAGCGTCACCACCCAGGCTCCACTACTGGAAACGGAAACTTCCGATCTGGGGCATCTGGTGGACAAACGCACGGCAGAGACGCTTCCTCTAAACGGACGCAACTATGCGCAGCTTGCGCTTCTCGGGGCTGGAATCGCCCCCAGCGAACCGGGGTCTCGGGTCGAGACCAGTTACGGTTTCAGCTCGAACGGTGCGCGTTCTCTGCAGAACAACTACCTCCTCGACGGCATCGACAACAATTCAAATCTGGGGGACGTTCTCACCGGTCAAGCGTACGTCATTCAACCCTCGATCGATGCAATTCAGGAATTCAAAGTCCAAACCAACGCTTACAGCGCGGAATTCGGCCGCGGCAATGGCGCCATTCTCAATGCAGTGCTCAAGTCCGGCACCAATAGTTTTCATGGCGATCTGTACGAGTTTTTCCGCAATGATGTTCTGGACGCGCGCAATGCCTTCGACGCATTCGGCAAGCAGCCCTACCATCAAAATCAATTCGGAGCTACCTTCGGCGGCCCCATCATCAAGAATCGGACCTTCTTTTTCGTGGATTACGAAGGCTTCCGGGTAGTGCAGGCTCTGCCCCAGCTATCAGCCATCCCGACACCGGCCGAGATCGGCGGCGATTTCTCTTCTTTTCTTACCACGACGGTGGCGCCGCAGGTGGATATGAACGGCAACGTTCTATCGGGCACGACAGCACTAGATTGCAGCGGTCACCCAACGTATTACGGCGAGATCTTCAATTCACGATTAACGCAAGCGTCGACCGCGAACCCGAGCGGGTATTGCGGCGTGCCCATCGGTGTCGATGGATCCGGAAATCCCACCAATATTTTCCCGAAAGGTTTAATCGACCCATTGGCGGCGCGGCTCTCTGCCCTCTTTCCCGCGCCGAACGTCAACATCAATGGCTCCAACTTTCTCGCGGAGCCAAAGAAAACCTATAGCCGAAACAACGCCGACGTTCGCATCGACCAGAAGATCACCGATCGGGATAATCTTTTCGGAACCTTCAGCTACGAAGACCAGCCCAGCTTCACGCCGTCGCCGTTTCAGAACGAGCTCGACGGCGGCGCGTTCTCGGATGGCTATGAAAACGATTCCTTTCGCGCCATCGCCGTGAGCGAGACGCACGTCTTCTCGCCCAACGTGGTCAACGAGTTTCGGCTGGGCTATAACCGCATCAACACCCATCGCTTCCAACTGAATTACAACACGAACGTCTCCGCGAACCTCGGATTTCCGGGCGTTCCCTTCGGGCCAAATATTGGCGGGTTGCCGCAGATCAGCATCAACGATGGCACGGCGACTTTGGGAAGCGCCAGCTATCTTCCCGCGATCGAAAAGCAGAACACCTACATCCTGACGGACAACGTCACTCTGGTTCACGGACGCCATTCTTTCAAGTTCGGCGCGGAGATACGGCACCAAGAGTTCACTTTGTTCGAACCTGCCGCGCCCCGCGGGACACTCGGTTTTGGAAGCGACTTCACAGACAATCCGGCGTCGCCGACGTCCGGTGGCGAGGCTTACGCTACTTTCTTGTTAGGCGTTCCTGACTCTGGCGAGATCACCAGCCTGCACACCGTTGATTACCACCGCCCCGTCTATGGCTTCTATGCCGAGGACGATATCCGAGCGACGCCGCGGATGACGCTGAACCTGGGATTGCGCTACGACTTATTCACCACGGTGAAGGCCAGAGGCAATCAGCAGGCAAACTTCGATTTCTCTAGCGCCTCGCTGATCGTTCCCGCGGGGCAGACAGCGACCCTCACGCCGTTTCTTGCCGCGAATATCCCGATTCAAAGAACCGCATCCAGTGGCTTGATTCCGCCCGACCTGACCAACTTCGCGCCGCGCCTCGGCATTGCTTACCAAATTACCAACAAACTGGTGATGCGCGCGGGATATGGCATTTTCTACGGCGGCGACGAAAATGGACCGTATTCAAATCCCAGCCCCGGATTCAATCCTCCGTTCTTTGTAACTCAGTCGTTCTCGGTTCCATGTTTCCTCTCGTCGGCGAATCCGGCTCTGGGCGCGAATAATTGTTCGATTCCCGGCCTCAACGCGCTCCAGCTAGGTTTCCCGGCGAATGCTCTGACGGATCCCAATACTCCGTTGCTTTTTGCCGTCAGTCCGAACCTGCGGACACCCTCCGCGCAGCAATGGCATTTCGGCTTCCAATACGAACTTCCGGCCCAGAGCGTGCTCGACATCTCCTACGCCGGATCGCACGGAAACAACCTGTATAACTATTACAACGGCAATCAAGCTGTGCCGGATTCGACGTTTTGCCTTACTCCGCCGAACACCGCGGGCAATTGCCCCACCGCCCCACGCCGGCCGGCCAAGGTTTGCGACAATTCGGTGTTTCCGCCGAACTGCAATGGAGTCTTCGACACCGCCATCAACCAGCTACGCTCCGACGGTTACTCAAACTACAATTCCTTGCAAGTGAGCTGGCAAAAGAATTTTTCCCATGGCCTGCAGTTTCAGGCCTCCTACACGTACGCGCACGCCATGGATGACGCTTCCAGTGCGAACCTGGGATCGCTCAACAACGGCGATTTTCGCGACCAGAGATATCCCTATCTCGAGTACGGCAACTCCGACTTCGATGTGCGCCATCGCTTCGTATTCAGCTACATTTACCAGCTTCCTTTTGGCAACGGAAAGAAGTTTGGCGGAGGCGCGACCGGCGTGCTCAACCAAATCATCGGAAACTGGCAAGTCTCCGGTATCGTAAGCGCACAGACGGGCAATTGGTTCACGATTACCGATTCCCTCACCAATGTCTCCACCAGCGACGGTGGTGGGGGCGTCGGATTTTATGAGGTGCGGCCAAACCTCGTAGGCAATCAGAACGCGAAACCCTGCATCCCAGGAACGATCTTCAACACCTGCGCCTTCGTGGACAACACAATCCCCTTCACCTTCGGCAATGCGGGACGCAATATCGTTCGCGGTCCTGGACTTCAGAACTGGGATTTCTCCGTCTTCAAGATGTTTCCGATTCGCGAGCAGATGCGCCTGGAGTTTCGCTCAGAGTTCTTCAACATCTGGAACCATGTGAATCCGGTATTCGAGCCGGTGGGCCTGATCGGAGAAGAACCGCAGCCGCTTGAATTCGGAACTCCGCAATTTGGGTTTCCGCAAGGCGCGCGCGATCCGCGCTTCATACAGTTTGCGATGAAGTTCTACTTCTGAACCCGCTTGCGACAATCTAAGTCACGCTAAGCGGCTTTTCTCCTGGCAAACGCCTTCCCTAGCTTCGTGAAGCGATGCACGAAAGCTACCCATGACATTTCTCCCGATTCCGCCTCATCCTCTTGGAATTCGCTGGCTTCGATCACCGAAAAGTGAACGTAATCGTATATGTCCACATCTTCTACTCTCACTCGCAAGCCGGTTGGATCTCGGCAGATATCGCCAACGGCAACTTGAACGTCATACATCATCTCTCGCCTCCAGTGTTTAGGTATTTGTTCGAAATCTAATGACCAGACCTGCTCACGGGCAACAGCAGGCAAGGCGCTGGACCCCTGTGTTTACCGGGGTTCCAGCGCAATGCTCACTTACCGACTATGCTGACATCGCTCGACGTGGCGAGCGGCTCTCGCGAATCGAGGCAACCCCTCGTCGGATGTTCAGCCACCCATTTTCCTGAAAGAGATGGAAAAGGTCATAGCTATAGGGAACCTCGCCGGTGATGATCTCTTCCTTTCCTTGATCATCGGTGACCGCGAAGGCAACCTGCACCGGCTCATCGGGTGAGTTTTGTTTGGTGAAGTGAACAAGTTTTGCATTGAGGGTGGTTTGATCTTGAGTTTGCATTGGCATGTGTTCTCCTCCGTCTTTTGTATTTTGAACGTACACCTTGGGAAGGATCGAAGGGGCAAGTGATGCGCATATTTTTGTAAATCTTTGTCCTCACCGGCGACAGTTTGCACGGCCTCTGGATGGGATTCGAAAGCCGCTCGTAGCGCCGCTTGCCTTGTACAACTTGCCGTGTTCTCCTCGCGAACACGTTCAGAGAGTTGCCGCGTGTTCTTTGAAAACATAGGGGAAAACGCACCCTGGGTTTACGCGTTCCGGATGCAGCGCCAAATTATTTTTTCAATCCCTTCCAACCAGAGCTCAAACGGATAACGGCCCCTACAGTTTTCCCTGTACTCCTTGCTCGCTCATTATTATTCTTCTTGCGGATCTTGCGGACGTTCCGCATTGACTGCCGCCTCGGGTGGAGAGGACAATGGTGTCGCCTGTCGGAGGAGTTTATGCACCGACCTTCCGGACACCTTCTCGTAATTTCTTCCCTTTTGCTATTCCTTCTGCTTTGTCGCGCACAAGAAATCCGGCCCCACGGTCATCCTCCGCCGCGACTTTCATCGCATCGGCCAACCATCTGGCATCCGCCTCTGAACATGAATTGGCAATGGCAGCTCACCACTCCTGTCGATGAGAAAGTGAAGGCGCAGATGTATGACATCGATATGTTCGACAATGACGCCACTGTGGTCTCCTCGCTGCACAATAAGGGACGCAGGGTGGTGTGCTACATCGATCTGGGCACATGGGAGAACTGGCGTCCCGATGCCAAGGAGTTTCCCAAGTTTGTATTGGGCAAGCACAATGGCTGGCCGGGAGAAAGGTGGCTGGACATTCGTCGCCTGGACATTCTGGGCCCAATCATGCAAGCGCGGATGGACCTCTGCCAGGCCAAGGGCTTCGACGCGATGGAACCGGATAACGTGGACGGCTATGCCAACGATACCGGCTTCCCTCTCAATTACCAGGACCAGATCGCCTACAACACATTCGTTGCGAAGGCAGCCCACGCTCACGGGCTTTCGGTCGGCCTGAAAAACGATCTCGACCAGATTACGGATTTGCTGCCTTTGTTCGACTGGGCACTGGATGAGCAGTGTTTCCAGTACACCGAGTGCGGCAAACTACTACCTTTCGTCAAGGCAGACAAGGCCGTGTTTGAAGTCGAGTACTCTTTGCCTACGAGCAAGTTCTGCGCAGAGTCAAACTCCCTCAACCTTAATTCCATGAAGAAGCATCTCGCGCTGGATGTCTACCGCGTGCCTTGCCGCTGAGTCTCTGGTACGAAGCAGGTGACCGCGAGGAAACCACGAATTGAGCACTCCGTCTCGACTATTTCTCAAGAGTTGACTGTCATGGATGTTCCCAAGGGCCAACGGATTGCCGAGTTACGACGGGAGATTGAGCGCATTGAACAGGACAACAGGATCTATCGCTCCAAGGGCAAGCATCCCGGGCATCGGGACCGAGCCGACAACGAAAGGAGAATCGTCAGGCTGGAGGAGATCCGGCGCGAGCTGGCCGCCCTTCGACCTAAATGACACTGGGTTAATGTTAATCAAGACCGGGTCTCACGGGAATTTAGGCTCTGTCAGGGATTAAGGCTACGAGGTAGGACGAATATCTCGAACCATCGCCCGTAGCGTCACCTGCGAAACATAGCATTGACCGTGCACGCCGGGGAGAGGATAATTCGGCTGGCTTGGCTACGCGCACGTTACCTCCCCTTGTAGCCTCCACCGAGCATAGTCTGTGTCTCTCGCGTGAGTACGCCGCGAGGCTTGCACCTTTCCACTACGGAAGTCTCCAATGGCGATAGTAAAGGGATGGAGAGTCGTGTTTTAGGCTGCGATGATTTCCAGACTCACGCACACTTCGCAAAACTCCACAGCTAATCCTGCTGCGAAGTAGTATCCCGGCGTTTAAGCGTGGGGTGCTCGTCACCGTCACTGCTGCTGGTAGTGTCAGTCGTGGTGACGGTAGAAGTGGCTCGTCGCAGGGTAGGACCGCCATCGTGACCGTTATCGACTTTGTGCCGGTTCTCGATTTGCTCGAGTCTCGTCTTTACATCCTGAAACTCCGAAGTATCCAGCTTGTACATCGGCTGCGGGGGCAGCAGCATATTGATCTCCTGCTGGGTTTTCGCAATGCGGTCCGGGGTTTGCGGATGAGTCTCGAAAGTCTTGGCCAGCGTCCCCGGTTTGTGCTTCTCCATGGCCTTGATCTTTTCGAAAAATGAGGTCAGGGCCTGCGGGTCGTAGCCCGCACGGTACAGGTACTCGACGCCGAGAAAGTCGGCCTCTGATTCGAAGCTGCGCGCGAATCTCAGAAAACCCATGGGGATCGCAATGCTGGCCAGGCTCTGGGCCGCATAGCCGATACCGCCGCCAACAAAGATCAGCGGGATGGAGGCCAATTGCATCAATTGCCCGCGCGTGTTTTCCCGAGCCAGATGGCAAGCCGCGACGTGAGCGATTTCGTGCGCCATCACGCCGGCCAACTCAGCTTCGTTGTCAGCCGCCAAAATCAGTCCAGAATCCACATAGAAAAACCCTCCGGGCAGCGCGAAAGCGTTGATGTCGTCGGTGTCCACTACCTTGATCGTGAAAGGTACCTGGGCGTCGGAGTTTCTCACCAGGTTCTGACCAATTCGGTTGACGTACTCCGTTATCTCCGGATCGGTCACCAGTTTGGTGGTCGACTCCACCTGTTGGGCATAGCCCCGGCCCATTTCGATTTGCTTTTCGAGGCTATACCAGTTGCCTATCCCGCGATCGCATCCTACCTTGCGGTTGCCGATCGCATCGATATCGCGAAGGCTTCCATCGTGATAGGTCTTAGCCGCTTTGGGCAGGGGCTCGGTTGTCGAAGCAACCGCCGCTGGGGCGGGCGACGTCGAGGCAGGCGGCGTTGGGGCAGGCTCACTCGAGGCAACCGTACTCGGAGTAGCCGCAGCCGGGGTGGACGGAGCTGAAGCGGCGGTCGCCGAGGTATCCGCAGCCGTTGACGCAGGGGAGTTCGTAGCTGACTGGTCCTGTGCGACCGCCAAAACCCCAACCAAAAGCAGGAATCCCACGGTCATCGCGAGGACTGGACGGCGCATAAGCCACCACCAAAGCGGATTCTTACACACTTACAGGCAAAAAAGTAGTCCAAAAACTACTAGCCCGATAGGTTTATTCCCCCTATTCACTGTCCAGATCTCAAGGTCCAAAACCAGGCGATGCTGAGCCCAGTCATAATGATGGTCGTCGCCCACGCCGTCCAGTTATAGATGCGCGAGTTCACATACTCGCCCATCAACTCTTTCTTGTTCACCAGCAGCAGCATGAAAATCAGCACAGGCGGCACTGCCACGCCATTCACGACCTGGGAAAGAATCGAAATCTTCACCAGCGGCAGGTTGGGGAACAGGATAACGCCCGCGCCGGCCGCAATCAAAACCGTGTACAGCCAATAAAATACCGGCGCCTCAGAGAATTTCTTCCCCACGCCCGATTCGAATCCCAACCCCTCGCAAACCGTATAGGCCGTGGAAAGCGGCAAAATCGAAGCCGCAAACAGCGAGGCATTGAACAACCCCACAGCAAAAAGGATATACGCAAAGTCTCCCGCTAGGGGGCGGAGGGCTTGGGCTGCGTCTTTTGCATCCGAAATATTGCGGTAGCCGTGGACGTAGAGCGTCGCGGCGCAGGCTACGATGATGAACCACGCAACGATGTCGGTAAAAATGCAGCCTGCGATTACGTCGATTTGCGAGGCTTTGTATTGACGCTTAGTTACTCCTTTTTCTACGATGGAGGATTGCAGGTAGAACTGCATCCAGGGAGCGATCGTCGTCCCCACAACACCGATCGTCATGTAGAGATATCCGGGCAGCATGAACGCGGCTTTCGGCGGAGGTTTCACCGTGGCCACCAAGGCCTCGATCCAGGCCGGCTTGGCGAAAAAGCCGGCGAAGATGTAGGTCACGTAGAAAAAGGATGCGACCAGAAAAACTTTTTCCACGCTCTTGTAGTGTCCCTTGACCGGGATGAGCCAGACGATGACCGCGCAGACCGGGACCGTGATGTACTTAGAAAGGCCGAAGAGTTCAAGGCTGCCCGCGATTCCGGCAAACTCGCCGACCACATTACCGAAATTGATGACCAGGATTCCGAGCATCATGAAAAATGTGATGCGGAAACCGAATTCCTCCCGGATCAGATCGCTGAGGCCCTTGCCGGTGACCGCGCCCATGCGGGCGCATATTTCCTGAACCACGATCAGGGCCAACGTAATCGGGATTAACGTCCACAGCAGCAGATGCCCGAACTGCGCCCCGGCAGCCGAGTAGGTGTAGATGCCGTTGGCATCGTTGTCGACGTTCGCGGTGATAAAGCCCGGCCCGACTACGGCGAAAAACAGCACCAACCGGGTCTTCCAGCGTTTCAGGAGTTTCATGCGTCCAAATCGCAGACATACGATGAGGCATTGTCAAACGATCAGACAGAATAAATGGAGAAGCGAAATCTGAACAGGCGAAAAGTCACGCATGGCGAGAATTCCCTGACGCCCCGGCGGCTGGGCCAAAAGTGCAGAGATCCTTCGTTCCGCAGAGCGATCCGCGTTGCGAATCGCTCTGCTCCACTCAGGATGACATGCACTGTTAAAGGACGGCAAAGGCCAGGTTATAAGAAGCGGGATTGAGATATCCCGGCGGGCGCGGCCGTTTTGCAAGCAGCCAGAGAGGAATGAAGCGTCCGAACTTTGCCGGGCCATGCGCCTACGGTCTGAGACTATATTCTGTAAAGCTCAATCGCTTGGGAATTTACAACGTTTTACACACGCGGAGCTATCCTGCAAATTGCCGCTTTCGTCTATCCGCCGAGAACAACAATTGACTGCTGGACACCGTTAGGTTGTCCTGGCGACGGGCGTCTTAGTTAGGCAGGCGGCGATTGGGGCCAGAGAAGGTTCAAGGAAGACCTCGAATGGAGGATGGCGATGAAATCGTGGCAGCGTGCTTTGACGTGTAGCTTGCTCAGCGGCTTGATTCTTATTTCGTACTCGGCCCGCTTGCTGGCCCAGACGAATTCCGATGGGCGGACTCAGAAGTCCGGTGTAGAGCGGGACGGGCAGCACGATTTTGATCCCCTTATTGGTGCATGGAAATATCATCTCAAGAAGCTCCTGCATCCCTTAACCGGCTCCACGGACTGGGTCGAATTTGACGGAACTGGGGTCTGCTACAAGATTTGGGACGGCCGCTCTCAACTGGACACGATCGAGGTCGATAGCCCCGCGGCCGGGCATATCGAAGGCCTGACCTTGCGCCTGTACAATCCTCAATCCCACCAGTGGCGCCTCTATTGGGCTAACAGCAAGATTGGCGTGATGGACCCGCCCCAGATCGGAGAATTCAAGAACGGACGCGGCGAGTTCTTCGCCCAGGATACGATTAATGGCAAGGTTGTCCTTATTCGATTTGTTTGGACGAACACCACCACCAGCACGCCCCACTTTGAACAGTCCTTCTCGGATGATGGCGGCAAGACCTGGGAAGTAAACTGGATTACGGATCAGACGCGGGTGGGCGGTGAGTCTGGTAAAGGGCAGTAAGTCGTCGTTCCTTTTATAGCTTGGGGCGTGACATGTACGGTTCAACCGTACATACTGGTTACAGTAGGATCAAGTGGTTTCTCTCTTCAGCCGCTCTTGGCTCAATACGTCAAGAGCGCAACCGCAAGCACTGCCCAAAAACCCTGAGCGGACAAACTGAAGAAAGGAACAACCTATGCCTGCACCAAAGGGCAAGATGCAACTTGTCCACTTTCGCCACAAGGGCTAAGGCGTCTCTACGAAGACGGAAACGCCAAGGGCGTGCCGTCCGCGATGGGCCGACAGATTGCGCAAGCTTGTGTTCGCACTTGAGACGGCCGAGACGCTGCAGCAGCTTGGTCGCTTTCCCGGCTGGAAGCTGCATCCTCTTAAGGGCGACCGGAAAGGATCATGGAGCTTGACGGTCACGGGAAACTGGCGGTTGGTTTTCCGCTACGACGAGGAGATGAACGCCGCCAGCGACATTGACCGGATCGACTCCTACTAAGAGGCCGAAATGCCCAGGAAGAACCCGCCCCATCCGGGCGACCTCATAAGAACTGAAGTCATCGAAGCCCTCGGCCTTACAGTGTCGAAGGCGGCGGAGATTTTGAAGGTACGCCGCGCCACGCTCTCCGACCTTCTGCACGGTAAGGCCGCGCTGACGCCGGTAATGGCCCTGCGCATCGAAAAGGCGTTCGGCCCGGACATGGACCACCTTCTTCGAATGCAGCTAGCCTATGACGTTGCGAAAACGCGAGCGCACGCCCGAGGCATCTCGATCAAGCGATATACCCCGGCCTGAAGCGGCGGCCAGGATATCTACAGCTTGGCGCGCAGGAGGCTGATCACGTCGTCGGATGTGATTACTCCGGTCAGCTTGTTGTGCTCGTCGATCACGGGCAGGGTCAGGAGATTGTACTTATCAAAGAGTTCGGCAAACTGATTCTCTTTCGCGTCCTCGTGGCAGGAGATCAGCGGCTCCCGGGTGAGAGAGAGCAACGGTGTTTCTGGCGAGGCCAGAACCAGCTTCGCCAGTGGGACGGCGCCAGCCAGCGTGCCGTGGGAGTCGACGAGGTAAATGGTACTTACGATTTCGATGCCGCCTTCGAAGTGGCGCAAAGCTTCGACCGCGTGGTGAGCCGTCGCGCCCACGGGCAACGCCAGGTAGTCGGTGTTCATGCGGCCTGCGGCAGTGTTCTCTTTGAACTCGAGGAGTTCTTGCATTTCTCGCCGCTCTTGCGGGGCCATTTCCTGCAAGATGTCCGCGGAAGTCTCCTCGGGTAGATCGGCCAGCAGGTCGGCGGCGGCGTCCGGATCCATTTCCTCGACAATATCGGCGGCGCGGTCGGAATCGAGCGACTGTACGATCGCCTTCTGCACCTTGGGATCGACTTCTTCCAAGGCTTCGGCTGCAACTTCCTCATCCAGCGTTTCAAAGACGGCTTCGCGCTCGTCGGGAGCAAGGTCTTCGACGATGTCAGCAATGTCAGCCGGGTGCAATCGGGCTAGGCGCTCGTGGGAGATTTTCAGCTTCACCCGGCGGGCCGGGTCAGTTTCTATGAGATCGACAAACTCCCAGGGAATGGGGCGCTCGGGAATCTGACGCAACAAAGCCCGAAGGGCGGTCATCGGAACCACACCCTTGAGCAAGCGGCGGACGGCGCCGCGTGCGCCCACGTCGACGGAACCTACCTTAAGGACGGGATGGCGGCTGGCGGGATCCTGGAACAGCTCGACGTCGTTGACCCGAACCACCTTGCGGCCATGGACGTCAATAATCTGCTGGTCAAGCAGATCCCGCGCCAGTAGGAACAGGCCTTCGGAGCCGTCCGCAATGGGCCAGGCTGAAGCCGCACTATCGATGCGCAGTCCGCCGTTGAAGGAGTTCACCGCGCTGAATGGCAGGACGCGGTCGCCTGACTTGGTGCGGACAATCATGACCGCAACCCGAGCCCGATCTTCCTGCGGCGCCACAGCCAGTTCGCGCACACGGCCGCATTGAGCTCCAGTCGGCTCAAATACCGGCAAGCCCAGCAATTCGGTAAGCGCCAGCGTGGACATCGCACTGAGAGCATACCCAACTGCGGGACAGGAAGCCAGAACGGTTTTACGTTTGCCTGGGCTGGCGATGTCTATTGTCACCGGTTAGCGGATTGATCGCCGGAGCTGGCATCCGAGCCCTTAATCCGCTGGCGTATAATCCGCGCGTTGACATTTCCACAGGAGCAGGGCAAACTACCAAATCCGCTGATCGGGAGCTTTTTCGCTCGCGCGAACGGAAGGCGCGGCGCAGCCAACCCGGTTTGGCGGATGTTTTTCGGGTTTGAGGGCTGGTTTTCACTAACACCTTGCCATGACCGAACTACGGGTCTCTTACACGCTGGATTCGACGCTGGAGACCGTCGATAGCGCCGAGCAAACAGCCAGCCGAATCGCGACGGAAAGCGGATTCGACGAAGACGTGGTCATGCAGATTTCCATGGCGGTGCGCGAGGCCGCAGTGAACGCCGTGCTTCACGGCAATGCCTACGATCCGGACAAGAAGGTGAAACTCGACTTCGAACGGACCGGCAATGACCTGGTGATCACCATTCGTGATCAGGGCAAAGGGTTAGACCTGGCCAAGATTCCCGATCCTCTGGCTCCCGAGAATCTTCTGAAGACTTCGGGCCGGGGCATTTTTCTTATCCGCTCGTTCATGGACGAGGTGCAAATCCACCCCTCCCAAACGGGCACCGAAATTAAACTCGTAAAGCACGTTCACGGACCATCCGGGGACGTTAAGGAGGCTTCTCAGTGAGCATGAAGACCAGTACTCGTCAGGTTGATGGCGTCACCATCGTGGATTGCAGTGGCCGTATCACGCTGGGTGAGGGCAGCGTGATTCTGCGGGACACGGTGCGCGAGCTGCTTTCCAAGGGCCAAAAGAAGATCCTGCTCAACCTCGGCGAAGTGACATATATAGACAGCTCGGGCATTGGTGAGCTGGTGAGCGCCTTTACCACAGTTCGCAACCAGGGCGGCGAACTCAAGCTGCTGAACCTGACCAAGAAAGTTCACGACCTGCTGCAGATCACCAAGCTGTACACCGTCTTCGACGTCAGAGATGAAGAGGCCGGAGCGGTCAAGGCGTTCAGCTAAAGACGTTCGACGTTTCCTGATGGGCGACGGGGGCCGGCCCATACGAGACCGGCCCTTTGTATGCCTTTTTCTGTTTTGGGAAAAGCCAGCCTTTATTTCAGCCGATTTGCTCTTCGCTCGCACTGCACGCCATACCATCGTTACGAACGAGGTGCTGAAGCTCGTCTCAGGTTCCTGTGCTCCTTTTCGCTCACCCAGCGTCGCAGGAGATTCGCTCAGCCCGTCTATGGACTCCGATTGCTGACGGTGCGATTCCCCGTCTCATCCGCCGTAGAGTGCATTCCCATTGCTGAAGCGCGCCAACACATAGGCGAAGACCAATGCGTCAGCGGCAAGGCGGTTCGTGTAAAGCACGCCGGCAGGGGTGTCACTCTCTTCGATTTCTGCCAGGATTCGATGGTCTGTCCATTCACCGTGGTGGTCATTGCTCACGATCTGAAACGCATCGGGGACGTGAGCCAGTTGCAGAATAAGGTGATCGAAGTCCATGGCCAGGTGAAAGAGTACGACGGACGGGCCGAGATTGTCCTACAGCAACTCCGGCAACTAGGGGGAGAGGGCTTGGGGATTCCACGTCTGCCTAAGCCGGCTTATACAGCCCACAAGAAAAAAGCAAACGGCAAAGATTCCGATCGATGTCCCGCCCCACTCCGATTCGATTGAGATTCCCGGCCCTCCTCAATACTCCAGCTCCGCCGATTCCTGGCGCGCGGTTTCTCGCTCCCCGCCCCAAGGCGTGATCTCAAACACCTACTACCGACGAAATTCGCGACATGGGATACTACGACTGGAGTGAAGCCAGCAACTCTGCCATGGTTCAAAGGAGAAGTCCTATGTCCGAGAAATCACAATCACTGAAGCAATCCATTCCGCCTGACGACCCGCAACGCGAACTTGCGATTGCAAATGGAGAGTCTCTTCACGTCGGGGTGGTCGGAGATACCTACACCATCCTTATTACCGGAAAAGATACCTTAGGCCAGTTCTGCCTGATTGATATGCATGTGCCTCCCGGAGGCGGGCCGCCTCCTCACCGTCACGACTTCGAAGAGACTTTCACCATACTCGAGGGAGAACTGGAGGTCACGTTTCGGGGATCGAAGCGAGTGGCGCAAGCCGGCACAACCATCAACATTCCCGCCAATGCGCCGCATCAGTTTCACAATTCATCCTCCGATCCGGCGAGAATGCTTTGCATCTGTTCGCCAGCTGGTCAGGAGGAATTCTTCCTGGAGGTCGGCATACCGGTTGCAACCCGTACAATGCCTCCGCCTAAACTTGATGAAGCAGCACCAGCAGAGTTCAGGGCCAAGGTCGCAGCAATCGCTTCCAAGTATCGGACGGAATTGCTCGAAAGTGCATAAACGAACGCTGCGCCAAATTACGGGAAGGCGCGCCAAATCATTGTCACAAGCCGACTTGTAAAGCGCCCTGTCCTTTACCGCAGGATTAAGTCGCTGCCCACGACCACTCGTGAGCGGTGAAAATGGAGACAACCACTTCGATTTCTGCGAAGCTGGCGGTTGGCATCAGGAATGCCGTATGCCTGTGTCGCCAGATTTGGGCTGCAACCAAAAGCCGCGGCGGGCATCAAAAAAGGCCATTGGTCAGACCATGCATGTCGTCGGCAAATTCCGCCCTGCAGCTCCGTTTCTCTTACTTTTGCTTCTCAGCCGGCTGGCTTATGCTCAAGGCGACACTGCCGGAAGCGAGCATCGCAGTTGGGATTTCAGCGTCTGGGTAGCTGGGGAGACAGGTGAGGAGAACACCAACTCTTTTGCCGAAGCGCAGATTTTGACCGCGGGAGTCGTCCTAGGTAAAGAGTTGACTGGTGAAATCGGCAGCGGTTGGAGGAAAGGGCGCCTCGAATACGGATTCGGGCTGATCCCCTTCTTTCGGCAGTTCCAGCCACAAGCAAATTACGGTCGCGGTTTTGAACCGGTCATTTTGCGGTGGAACTCCAGCCTGCGTACCCGTCATATCTCGCCCTACATCGAATTGGCCGGTGGCGCGGTAAAGACCAACTCCAATTTCCCCGCGGGAAATACCTCCAACTTCAACTTCACTGCGCGGGGCGGCGGCGGAATTCAGGTGTTCACAAAACCACGACAATCGCTTGACATTGGGTGCCGGTGGTCGCATATCTCTAACGCCAATCTGGGTATAGAGAATCCTGAGTTTAACGGAATCCAAGTGAGCATGGGTTACCACTTCCGACGCTGACGG
>Ga0210401_10002679_pt1 | contig 19542 bp, 12 predicted proteins | sample IncBWH32MmetaG_FD_150866 | JGI IMG/M metagenome (GOLD analysis project Ga0210401, IMG submission 150866) | Forest soil microbial communities from Barre Woods Harvard Forest LTER site, Petersham, Massachusetts, United States - Inc-BW-H-32-M | ecosystem: Environmental > Terrestrial > Soil >... | reverse complement strand
ATGCATTCGCGGTCATGGCCACGATGAGCACGTGCTTGCCGCTGGCCTTCTCCATCAATCGAATCGCCCGCGTAGCTGCAAGCCCGTCCATGTTCGGCATTTGCATGTCCATGGCAATCAGATCGATCTGATATTCCTCCATGAGCCGGAGCACGGCTTTCCCATCGTCCGCCACGATTACCAGGTGCCCCATCTTTTCCAGGAGCCTCGAAATCAGCCGCTGGTTCACGAGATTGTCTTCCGCCACCAGCACTTGCAGGCCTGCCCCCGTAGGAGCGGAGATCCTTTCCTTTTCCCGCGGCAACTCCTGCTCTGCCTTCCCGCGCGTCGAATGCAACGCTTCCAATAGTGCTGCGCGCCGGATGGGCTTCAAGACCGTCCCGGCGATTCCCATCCGCTCGCATTCGAATCGCTCCTCCATCCTCAATGGCCGGCTCAGCATCAGGATGACTTGCGGCGAACCAGCACCCGGATTCTTCCGTTTCGTCTCAACTGCGGCAACGGTTTCGAATCCCGGCATTCCTTGGTCCAGTAACACCGCGAAAAAAGGTTGTTCCTTCGCGTTTGCCCTTGCCAGCGCTTCCGCACTGCGTTCCGCCAGCACAGGGATCAGATTCCACCGTAGAAGCAGTCGTTCAAGAAGTTTGCGGTTCGTTTCGTTGTCGTCCGCAACGAGAATTCGGCGCCCGGAAATGTCGGTTTGCCCGAGCTTCAGTGGCGCCTCGGTCTGCCCAACTGCGCCCGGAAGCAATCTCACTTGGAAGTGAAAGCTGCTGCCCTTGCCCTCCTCGCTCTCTACCCATAGGCGCCCTCCCATCAATTTCACCAAGCGCTCCGAAATCGACAGGCCCAGGCCGGTCCCGCCGAATCGGCGCGTCGTGGACATGTCTGCTTGTGAAAAAGCTTCGAAAATCTTTTTCTGGTTCTCCGGTGAGATGCCGATGCCTGTGTCGGACACCGTAAATTGAATAAGAAATTTTTCTTCCGAGGGCGCTCCGCATTGCACTCGAATCCCCACCTCGCCTCGGCTGGTGAATTTGATGGCATTTCCTGCCAGATTGATCAGCACCTGGCGCAGGCGCGTCGCATCGCCGCGAACGGACGATGGGACGCCGGCTTCTACATCCCAGACGAGTTCGACACCCTTCTGCTGCGCAATGCTGGCTAGCGGTTTCAACGCTTCCTCAATGCAATCCTCAATGGAGAATTCCGAGGTTTCCAATTCCAGTTTGCCGGCTTCGATCTTCGATAAATCGAGAATGTCGTTGAGAAGCGTCAGCAACGATTCTCCGGACGATTTCACCATCTCCAGATACTCGCGTTGCTCCGGACTGAGCTCGGAGTCCAACGCCAGCGCCGTCATCCCCAGGATGCCGTTCATGGGCGTCCGGATTTCGTGGCTCATGTTCGCTAGGAATTCGCTCTTCGCGCGATTTGCCGCTTCCGCTTCTTCCTTGGCCCGGAGCAAGGCCTTTTCCGCCCTTTTTCGCTCGGTCGAGTCCACAAACGTCACCACACATCCGCGCAATTGGCCTTCGTGAACGATCGGGTGGGACAACACTTCGACAGCAAGGCTGCTTCCATCCGCGCGCCAGAAAAGTTCTTCGGGCCCATGCCATTTTCGTCCGTTCACCAAAGCCTGCCCCAGCGGGCATTCGGCGGCAGGATACGGCCGTCCATCCGGCCGCGTATGGTGCAGCAAGTCGTGAACGTTTTTTCCCAGCACCTCTTCGCGTGATTCATAACCCATCAATCGAAGAAATGCCGGATTGCAGAACGTGCAGGAAAACGACAGGTCGGCTCCGTAAATCGCTTCGCCGGTGGACTCCAGCAATAGCCGGATGCGCTCTTCTTCCTCCGAGAGGCGGCGTTCAGAATTATCCCGCTCGGTGATCAACGTCCCCAGCACCAGCCCCGTGAGCGAAAGAATCAGCATCAGGAATTGCAGCATCGCGAGTTGCCCGAGATCCTGCGGGTGCATTCGAAGAATCGCGACGATGCCGAAGTCCAGCGCCAGAATTCCAGCGGTCGCGCCGCGCAATCCCCGGCGCACCGCGATCCAGATGATCGGAAGAAAAAAAAGATAGAACAGCTCGGAACGCCGCGAAAAGTCTCCCTCAAAAACAATCCACAGCGCCACAGCGATGCTCGCCATGAAAAAGAACGATTCGAACCGTCTGCGCGAAGGATGCAGCTCTCGATGGTCTTCGAACGTTGCATTCGAATGCCCGGCTGCTGCGGGACTCTCCATCCTGCAAAATCTCCGCAGCCACGGGATCACAAATACCAGCAAAAATGGAGTCAGGCTTGCGAGCGCCACCGCGTCGCCCACCCACCAGTTGAACGAGGCTTTCAGATATTCCGCGGCTTTGATCTGATGATCAGCCACGTACATCCCCACGCCCGCCAGGGCGACGATGCAAGATGCAGTCAACGAAACGAAAAGCAGCCGCAACGTGTCACGCATGGTACGAAGCTGCCAGTCGATCTTGAATACCCTTCGCAAAAAAATCGCCGCCACCTGGTAACCGCACGAAACGACCGGGGTAACACCTAAAAATGAAAAGGTGGACACTCGTTGGTGATAGTTCACCAATCCGGAAAGAAATCCGCCCAGCATCACCAATGGGACGTAGCCGCTCCCGAACGTAATTAACATCGCCAGATTCAGCCCGGCCGGCGGATACCATGCACTGATTCCCGACCACAATTGAAAAAATACTGCCGAGCGATCCAGCAGGACGTAAAGAACCACAAATCCCACCGCGACGCACAAGCGCCGCGCCCGGGTGGATTGCAATATCTTGTGGAATTTCCTCGACATTGGCGAACTTCCGTCTCCCGCCGCAAGCGCGTTCATTCGAACGCTCGAAGCTGGTGTCGCATACTGAACCACCGTGGTCTCACGGTGTACCCCGATAGAACGCTCTCCATTGGCTGAGTGACCTTGTTTTTCTGATTTCTCGTCCATCTGCAACCCTTCAGAACAAGGCAAAGCGAGCGCCATCAACGTGCCGCGCTCAGAGCGCTGGCTCGCCTGGCACACCAGCATCCCGGCCCGGTCGAACTATTGAGCGTTCGGCGTACCAAACTATGAAATAGTGAGTGTAAGAATCGTTAGAGATTTCCAATTTTTGCGGCGGGCCGCACAATCCTTCTGATATATCCTTGCAGCGATGCGGACGATACGAAGAAAGTGCGCGGGAAGATTCGTGATGCCAGTGCGTTTTGCTTCTTTGGCTCGGGCGAAGAATCGAGTTCGATCTAATTTCGTAAAACTGGCGATTCTCTTTTTTCTTTCGTTTTCAATCTTGGGAACTCTTTCTGCGGAGCCGCAGGAAGCAATTTCCTCACTGAGAAAAGAGGCGCGGGCTTCCGCCGCGAGGGGCGAAGCTGAACAGGCGGAAGAAAACTATCGATTGGCGCTAGCGGAAACGCCGCGCGACGCGGGACTCAATCTGGAAATCGCACGATTTTTCGCGAGCCAAAAGAAATATCCCGCAGCCATCGAAATGTACCGGCGCGCACTACTTCTCTCGCCAGGCAACCAGGCCGCGTCGATGGGACTTTCCGAAGCGTATCGCGGCGTGCACAACTACGACGAAGCTCGATCCATTCTACAGGCGGCGCGGCGGCAGCATCCGAAAAGCGTTGCGGTTCTCAGTGCCCTGGGGAGCCTGGAGATCGAATCGGAATCTTATGACGCCGCCATTGAAGCGATGCGCGCGGCGCTCGCGCTTGCGCCCAACGACGTGAAGCTGCGAAACCTGCTCGGGACGGCGTATATGGGCAAAGGAGACACAGCGGCGGCACTGGTGGAATTCGAGAAAGTTCTGGCGCGGGATCCGGAGAATCAATTGGCGCATTATTCGCGCGCGCAGATTTTCGCGGACACGGATCAAAATGAAAAAGCGCTGGTGGACGCGGAGAAAGTTGTAGCGGCTAAGCCGGAGTATTTGCCAGGACGGGTGCTGCTAGCAAAAGTCCTGGTGCGGTTGAAACAATGCGCGCGGGCAGTGGAAGTGTTGCGGCCGGCGGTGAATCCGCCGGTACTGGAGACGCAAGCGCTTTTCCTGCTGGGGAATGCTTACGAATGCGCGGGACAGCCGGAACTCGCGGCGGGAGTGCGAGAAGAATTTGCAGCGGCTTCGCAGCAGGATCGCCGGCGCGCGGAAAACGAAACGCAATCGAAGCACCTGGTCGAACAGGCGAATGCACTGGCGCGGCGAAACAAATTTGCGGAAGCGCTGGAATTGCTGAAACAGGCGCTGGAAAAAAATCCGAAGAACGCGTTTGCCTATTCGCAGCAAGCGAAGATTTATTTTTCGATGAGGCAGGTAGGCCAGGCGCGCGATGCGATCGCGCAGGCGCTGGCGATTCAGCCCTTCCAGCCGGATTTTCTTTATGTGGCCGGCGTGATTGCGGCGCAAGCGGGAGAACAGGATGAGGCACTGGCGGCGTTTGAAAAGGCGACGCAAATAAATCCGAAGGAAGCGGATGCGTATTTTGAGATTGGACGCATCTGGCTGCAGCGGAAAGAGAGAGCGAAAGCGCTGGCGGCGTTTCGGAAGGCTTCGGAGCTGGATCCAGGGGATGCGGATTACAAACGCGCGGTCGCTGAAATATCTGGCCAAGAAGAAATGAAGAAGCAGAATTAACGCAGAGACACAGAGGGCGCAGAGAAGAAAGAGCGGGACGAATTGGGTTCATTTGGGATTCGGCTTTTCCGTGTATGCGTTGGGAGTGGGGCGGGTGAGCAGGTCGACGTATTCCTTGTAAAATTTTTCTTTGTCGAGGTCCTGCTGGACTTCGATGAGCTGTTCGCCCATGCCGGGTTGCTGGCCGGGGGCCCAGGCGAGGGTGTCACCGTACGATGCGCCGTGATCCAGTTCGACGTCGAGATAGAGTTTTTGCCACTTCGTGATGATGGAGGGGTCCAGCCAGGCGACCGCGGCAAGCTCATCCCAGAGATAGTTGGCTTCGGCGTATTTTGCGACGTACTGCGCCGCGGGGGTTGGGCTTTTCGCCACCTGGGCGATCAGATTCTTTTCCATGCGCGTCTTCACGGAGATGTCCACCGTGGTGAGGACGAAGCGCGGCCAGTGGGCGTGGAGGACCGCGCGAGTAGCTTCCGGATCCATCCAGAAATTAAATTCGCGCCTGGGACTGAGCGCAAATTCGTGATCATCGGTTTGCGGATTGATGCTGCCACCCATGACGATGAGCTCTTTGGTGAGCTCGGCAAAATGGGGATCGAGGGCGATGGCGAGAGCGAGGTCGGTCATCGGGCCCGCGGCGTAGACGGTGACTTCATGCGGATACTTGCTCACCATGCGCACCATGAAATGGGCCGCGTCTTCGGTGGACGCTTTCGTGGTAGGTGCGCCTTCCGGCATAGGCGGGATTTCGTAGGGACCATGGACGGCGTGGCCCTTGGCGAAATTCCATGCGCCCTGGTAGACGACTTTGCCGTAGAGCGTTTCCCACTTGGCGATGTACTCCTTACTGTTGACGAGCGGAAAGGCGGCGCCGGGAACGACGGGAATGTCGGTGCGGCCGATGATTTCCAGGAGGCGGAGGGTGTGTTGCACTTCCTCGTCGCGCCAGGCGTCCCCGGTGAGGACGGTGATGCCCAGGACGTCGGTGTCCGGTGAATTGATGAGCGCAAGGATGGCTTGCATGTCCGTGCCGCCGGGGCCGGCGGCGTCCTGATCGATGATGACCTTGCGCCTGGCTTGCGCGGAAGCCAGCGGCGAAAGAAATGCGGCGAGCAATAGAAGCAAGAGATAGTTTCGCGAGACGATGCTGCGGCGGATTTTCCTGGTTAGCAATTTACCCCCTAATCCCCATTTTTTTTGCATCTGCGCATTCTAAAGGACTTTAAGCGGGATTATATACTTGACTCCACTTCGTCATTCTGTTACGCTTTCTTTGTGCTTGATGCCTTCTCAATTTCGGCGATATGGCGCTTCAGAATCTTGTGCCCTTTCACGGTAAACAAGTGCTTCATGGCCTCATCTGTGGTCATATCCTTGGGATGCTTAGGCTCTTTTTTCTTCTTTGCCATTGGAGTTTCCTATGCCCTTTAAGCCGATGAATCTCGTTGATTTGATGAAAGAGTTTTGCGACGAAGCCAAATGCCGTCTCTATATCGAACAATTGCGCTGGCCTCGCGGCGCGGAATGCCCTCGCTGTGAGTCCGCCAGGGTCTATCGCCTAGAGAATCGCCCCTTGCTCCTCTGTGCGTCATGCGAGCACCAATTCAGCGCGACTGCTGGGACAATCTTCCACGATACGCACCTGCCTCTGACAAAGTGGTTCCTTGCGACCATGCTCCTCTGCGAGTCGAAGAAGGGTATGTCTGCTTGCCAGATTCAACGCTCGCTCGGTGTGAGCTACAAGACGGCATGGTACCTCTGCCACCGCATCCGCGCGGCCATGCTGGAAGTAGCGCCCGAACCTCTGGACGGCACGGTTGAGATAGATGAAACCTACGTGGGCGGCAAAAAGCGCCGCTGGAGAGCGAAGAGTGACAAGGCAGTAGTCATCGGTATCCGGCAACGCAACGGCGATCTCCGGCTGATTCGTGCCAAAGATGCCAAGTCGGCGACTGTGCGCGAGATTATTAACGCCAACATCGGCGGTGAAGTGGAAGTGATTCTGACCGATGAATCCGCTATTTACCCATACGCGTTGGACGAAATGCTCAAGGGAAAGCACAAGACCATAAACCATACGAAAGAATACGCGCACGGCGACGTTCACACCAACACCGTGGAATCGGCGTTCTCCCTGCTCAAGCGCGGCATTGTGGGAACGTGGCATAAAGTCTCTGCGAAGCATCTCCCGGCCTATCTAGATGAGATGTGCTTCCGTTTCAATAACCGCAAGAATCAGTTCCTTTTCCGCGATACGCTTACCAAACTCATTCTGTCTCCGAATCTCGAATACAAAGACCTTACCGCGAAGGTACAAGACGCGGCTTAATGAGCCTGTTTTGGTGTTAAGCCAAACAGCACGACTACATGCTCTTTGTCTCTGGCAAGGATCTGCCACTTAAAAACGGAGTTATTAAACTCGGACCACGATTGCGGCTCGGTGGGGCCAAAATCTTTGGGGAGAATAATCTTATTTCCGGAAACTTTTACGTCATAGGTTTTTTCTCGCATAGTCGGCAGCGTCAAGATAAACGTGCCGTCAGGTTGCTGTGCAATCTTAGCTGAGTCCCAAAACACCTCCCACTGTTCTGTTAGGTGGTTTTTGTAAGGTATCGTTAAGGTCTTGCTAGTTAAATTCGCTTCAAATATGGCGTAACCCGGAGGGTATTGTTTCGACAGATTCGCCGGTGTTGCTTTATCGCCTAGCGCTTCCAACAGTTTTTTGACATCCGCCTTGATCTCGGCGATGTCCTTGTCACTCGCTTTTCCATAGGTCACTGTAATGTTGTTACCTACGACGTTTTGGTTCCCGTTGATATTCGTATTCGGGCTTTTATCGCCCTCGCTGCTTTGCGTCACGGGTGGTGGGGCAGGCGGCTTTTTGGGCTCTTGAGTCTCGCCATGTACGTCTTTCTCGCGCCGATTGGCCTCGCGTAACCCTTCGGCAAGGCCGACCCCAATCGCCCCCGAAACCAAGAAAACCGCTAGGGCCCTAACAAATAAGGTTTCCGAGGTGAAAACGGACCACATAACTATCCTCCCTAATACCCATGCTGCCGACACGTAGAAACAGGCCTTGGCCGCACCAAACTTTTTTGATTCTTCACTAAGCATGTAGCAGCCCGCCGAAATGAGCAAAGTCAGGCCGGTGCCCATTGCTATATCGCTGAAGACAAGTTTGAAAAAGGAATGCATTAAGCAGTATTATATACTCCTTGTGGAGTGAAGTATATAATCCCGCTTTAAGTGCTGTGTTTTTGGAACTGCGCATTCCAAACGAGTTATGGGCGCGTTTTTCGGATCTGCGCATTGTAAAGGAGTTAGTAGAACATAGGTTGAGATCCTTCGGCTGCGAGCCAATACCCCGGTATTTTTGCCATACTTACGGGGAGGCCCATGTGTGTTGCATTTAAAGGGAGTTATGGGGATAGCGGAAGGGATGTCAGCACGTCGCAAGGGCTGAACGGCAAAACGTCGGGAAGGGGAGGGACTGGGAGTGGCTGCGCTGGGAGGGGAATTTCGTGTTCGGAGATAGGGAGCGAAGATCACAGGGGATGGTAGCACGATATATACCCACTGTCAACTGCTAACTACTTAGTAATTCTAATGGGTGTGGGGGTTGGGACACAAGGGGGCTTAAGTTGGGGGATGGAAAGGGTTTGCGAGAGGGGTGCAATTCGAAGGAGTTGTGGAAAAGTGTTCAATGGCGTTGAAAGAATATCGAGGAAGATTCAAAAAACCGCACTCTTAAACCCAAAGGGATGCGGCACCCAAAACCGCCCTGGTGGAATTAGGGCGTGCCAACCGCCGACACCCCACTCGTCCTAGTGGTCTATGTCTGCCCCACCCGCCAAATTATCTTTGCGGGGGATGGAGTTTCTGCAAAGCGTCTCTCGCGGCAGCCCTCACATCGGCGGGTTGATTCGGGTCATTGGCCAGTCGTTGTAGGACGGGTTCGGCCTGTTGCAGGCCATCCTCAACTTTCATAAGATTTTGTATGGCCGAGTCCTGGAGCGGTGGATCTCGGTAATCCAGGTAAGCGATCTGTGTCTTAATATACTCATGGCGTGCTCTCGCTGATGAACGTTCTACAGCTTTTTTAACCGTCTCTTTGAGTGAAGGGTCAGGAATTCGCTCTTGCATCCGTGCCAAGGCCGCAGTAGCCAACTCCGCGATGTCCCCAAATTTGTTGTCTAGCGCAGACAGCAGCACTTCAACGGCGTCGTCATTGCCAATCCTTTCCAGTCCGGAGATAGCGTGGTTATAATTTAGTGTGTGGCTTCTGAGTACCTGGGCCAAGGACGGCACCGCGACGGGGTCCTCGACATAGCTCAGCTCCAATGCCGGGAATTCTGCCGCTTCTACACTCGGTGCCACTTCCACCTGCTTGGCGAGTTCGGCGCAGACTTTTTCAAGACGAGCGGGGTCTCGGTGTGTGATAGAGATTTCGCCTTTGAATCCTGGATCTCGCAACTGAAGTGTTCCTGCAACCACAATCGGCGTTGTTAAACGAGCCTCCAACTTATATTTGCCCGGCATATTGAATTTGTCATAGAACTCGTTTAATAGGAGTCTCAACGCAAAAGTTCCCCCCGGCTGCACAGACACGCTCCCGTATTGCGAGAGTCCCTCATGCCTGAGTTTTGGCAAGTGTAGTATGGTGCCATCGGGAGACGTAACTGAGAAAAGAAATTCGCCCTTTCTGTCCTGCCCAAGGTCCAAACTTACAACCTCCGCGGTCTCATTTTTGATTTGGAAATTGATGACGATTGGTTCATGCAGGCTTAACTGAGTGGGCGGAAATAAATAGGAAATGGAAACACCCGTCTTTGAAGGAGGACCAGCGTCCTGAACCTGCACTTCCCCAGCGCTAGCAGCAAATGAAATCAACGAAAAGGCTAAAGCGAATAGTAGCGTAGGTGATTTGAAAATGTTAGTCACGGTAAGCTCCCTTAGGGAAGAGGATTGATGGTCGCTATTGCACCGGATTTTGTAACAGTAAATTCCCACGTTCCGTTGGGGTACTGGCTGACAGTTCTGACGATGAAATTCGGCCCCATCATGGTATGGAAATTACCGGAATCGTAGTATGTACATGCAAATTGATAATTCTGTTTGGCGGTGAATGTTGAATTGGAGTAAGGCTTTATGAAAGTTGTGAACGGCACCAGTTGGTGATCGTCCCCAGCTTTTCCCAGAGTAGCAAAGACGCCTATGTTTGTGGGATTGGGAAAGGTGTCTGGCGGAAATGGAGGACTCGGAAGGGGCCAAGGGTTCCGGCCGTCCGGGTATGTTACATACTCCGCAACAACGCAGTATTGAAGGTCCGCGAGATTGCCTGAACTGGAGTCCCATCTGTAGTCAAAATGCAAGTCTCCATTTCCCGCATCATATGCGTCTACTTGACGGAAGTTGGTGGGAATTGCCCCTCCGGTTGCTGCCACCGTGAGGTTCGTAGAAGCCAAGACGCCCGACCCATTACTTGCGGCGAGAACTATGTTATTCGGCACACTACTTGCCTGCACGCCCGTGAGGAGTAGGACCGTGGTGCTAGTTATGTTCATACTTGTTTTTCCATTTGAGAAAACGGCGGAGCCACCGCCACTGGTGGTTGTGAGTGTCAGCGAAATAGTTGAGACGTTGCTGGTCGGAGTAACGGTTGCTGTTATTGGAGCCGTACCACCGAGAGGCACAACGGGTGTCCCTGAAAAAGTGACGGTGGGGTTAACCTCCGTACCGGCGAAGGGTTCCTCCTGGATTAGCGGGCAGTCACCACCGCCACTATCCTCCTTTGGACCCCAGTACATGTTTATGCTTTGGGCGTTATGGTTCGTCGTGCCGGGTGCAACTCCGTTGATCTGCTTGTTGGAGGCGGTGGCGATAGAAGTGTTGTCCGTCCACCAGGTCGGGAAGTCCACCGTTACGGTGGCGAGTCTTTGGCTGCAGGTATTCATGGCCTGAACTCCTTGGTTCAGAGACCCATTGACCGTGAGTATCACCGGGTTATAGACCATCCACGGATTATTGGGACCACAACAGATCACGCAGTTGTAGGAGGCGTGGCCGTAGGTTTTATCTACAATCACCTTGCCCTCATACAAGCTGCCAGTGGGGTTGTCGTTCAGATCGAGAAGGCGATAGGTTCCCCAAGTCAGGTCGGGCGGAAGAGTGTTGCCATTCTTGTCTGGAACCCGATTGTGAATCAGCTTACCGAAGTCCAGGGCCATCTGCTCATCGGGTGCCAGCGTCCGTTCAATCTGGTATTGGCCAGTTCCCTGATTATAGAGGATGGTAAGTTGCGCCCGCGCTAGTTGGTTGCTGCCGTTGGAGATCGTGCTCAGGGTGTTGTGCGTGCTGTCCACTTCCCATGCTCCCGCCTCCCAGTGAGTGGCGAGCTGATCGCTGAACGGGGTTTGCGTGCCATAGCGTCCCGTTTGGTCATAACTGGCGGCGACTGCCAGCAACTCCTCGGGCAGAACGGGTGCGCTGAGAATCACCGCGGCCCATTGGGCATTAGCCGGGAGCAGCTTCTGGGCTTGAAGTGAGGCTACATCAACCACTTGCGTTTCATTGGGCTTGAAGGTCAAGTCGAGGGGCGTGCTCTTTCCGCTTGTCGTGGCCGAGCGCCAGTTGAAGCGGAGATGTGCGGTGAAGACTTTGCCGGAGGCGTTGCGGATAAACACTTTGGGTTGCAGCGTGGTTCCAGCGGGGAAAGCGAGAGCAGGGTCAGGGTTGCTCAAAGCCAGCATGGGAGCACGCGTGGTCCAATCTTGCACGCCGCCAAAAGTTCGCGAGGAAAGTGTGGTGCTCGGGTCATGTCTGAACATCTTCATGATAGCGGAAAACCCGCCGGACTCTTCGAAGAGCAAGTGTGTGGAATCAAGAAAACGCGCGCCTTTGGCCATATCGTTAAATCTAACTTCCTCGAGGGGTTAGGCCAAATGCAAAACGCGGCTGTGCTCTTTTGGAACGCCTGAGCGCAATTCTGCTTACGGAGGCGGAGGACTACTTTTATTCTAGTTCCTACGTTCGACCAGGCCTGAATCTCGATTTCGATCCAACCCGCGGTACCTGGATGCGCTGAACGAGAGCGGCTTCGGCTACAGGTTGCAAAACATTATGAAACTCGATGTGAGAAAGTTTGTGGGGTCGCTATGGTCGCGCCCGGACCCGGTGCTTGCGGGAGCGGGCGTAGCGGGCGAACTATTGGTGGCGAAAATCCGGTTGTTTCTGGCCACGGTTCTGCTGCTGATCCCAGTGATCAATTCCCTGTTCTTCCCGGTGGACGCGAAAGAGGCCATGGTGGGGATGAGCCTGGCGTCGGGGACATTTTTTCTTTCGGTGCTGGTGTATTACCTGATTTCGCGGGAATACAACCCGTCGTGGCTGAGCTTTGCGAGCAGCAGTTTTGACGTGACGCTGGTGAGCAGCGCGCTGGTGCTGTTTCTGGTGATGAACCTGCCGCACACGGCGGTGAACAGCAAAGTGGTGTTTGAGGGCTACTTTCTGGCGATCGGGAGCACCAGCCTGCGGTACGACAAGCGGGTGTGCATCAGCGCGGGGCTTCTGGCGTTTGGGGAGTATTTTGCGATTGTGTATTTCGCGGCGACGCATTGGGACCTGAACAACGCCGCTTTCTCGCCGTATCCCTATGGAATGTTCGGATGGTCGGCGCAAATTTCGCGATTGATCATGATGCTGACGGCGTCGGCGCTGAGCCTGGCGCTGGTTTCGCGGAGCCAGAAGCTGCTGCAGATGGCGACGAGCGACCCTCTGACGGGATTGTTCAACCGGGGCTACGTGGATGACCGCTTCGCCATCGAGCTGAGCCGCGCGCGGCGCTATGGCAAGCTGCTGACGATCGCGGTGATTGACGCGGACCGCTTCAAGTCGCTGAATGACACGCACGGCCACTCGGCGGGCGATCTGGTATTGCGGAAGCTGGGCACGATGCTGCGCGATTCGTTCCGACAGAGCGACACGGTGGGACGTTATGGAGGGGAAGAGTTCGTAGTGATCCTGCCGGAGATGGACATCGAAGCGGCGCAGCGAAAGCTGGAAACCTTGCGGGAGCTGGTGGCACGGACACCCATGGAATTGCCGGCGCGCGGGGAGACGGTTCAGGTGACGATCAGCGCGGGATTGGCGACCTTTCCGCAGGACGGTGAGGACGCGCTGGATTTGTACGCGTCGGCGGACTTGAGAATGTTCCAGGCGAAAAAAGAGGGACGCAACCGGGTCGTGGCCAGCCCTGAACCTGTTCTCGCCTAAAGTTTCCAAAGTTCCACTACGCAGCTTTGACGGTGAGTCTCAGGCCAATTGCTCTGCTGACCGCAAATAATGTGGAGAGGCGAGGATTGCCGCGCGCCGACAAAGCCCGGTAGAGACTCTCTCTTTCGATGCGGGCAGCCTTGGCAACCTTAGCGATGCCCTGAGCGAGGGCGAGGTGGCGCAGAGCGATGAGCAGAACGCGGGGATCGTCATCCTCTTCCAAGGCCGACTTGAGGTATTCGGCGGCAAAGTCCGGGTGCTTTCGGAGGCGCCGGACGATGGCCTCGTCGTGAGAAATACTCGCTTTGCGTTTCATAGGGTTCGAGTCCTTTCGTTGTAGTCCTTCAGATACTCCAGCGCCCGGTCGATATCCGAGGACTGTTTTCGCTTGTCGCCGCCGCAGAGCAGCAGGACGCAGAGTTTGCCTAGCATTGCGTAGCAGACCCGGTAACCGGGCCCCCAATCGATCCGCAACTCGCAGAGACCCTGCCGAAGCCGTTTGCAGTCGCCAAAGTTCCCGAGGGCGAGGCGGTTGATGCGGGTGACGACGCGGGCTTGTGCACGCGCATCCGCCAGTTGCGAGAGCCAATCGTCAAGACATCTCGCCCAGCGCGGCTGAGGTAATGGCGAATCTCCACCACATTCTCTATTGTAACCTATAAATTACAGGTGGTGGAAGCAGGAAATGTTGGACGGTTCCCTGCCGGCGGGTGGGTGAGATTGAGGCGAAGTTGAGGCGGCGCAAGGGCTCAGAGGATATTGACGGCGCGGGCGGCGAGGAGGGCGACGATGGTGAGAGAGATGAGGGCCTGGAGCATCATGCCGATTTTTGCCCAGCGAGAGAGGACGGCGGTGTCGGTGGGCGAGAAAGCAGTGCTGGTGTTGAAGGCGAGGAAAAGATAATCCATAAAATGAGGCGACCAGCGGGGATCGCCGCCTTCCTGGGTCAACATCTGGGGGAAAAGAAATGAACTTTTTATGGCGCCGGCACTGTGTTCGCGGCCGAGGGGACCGCCGGCGTCGAGCTTCCAGTACCATAGCGCGAAGACCAGAATATTGGTGATCCAGAGGGCGCAGGCGGAGCGCAGCATGGACGTGGGAGATTCGCGATGCTGGGGGATCCCCTGGATGAGAAAACCCAGCGAAACAATCATGGCGAGTGTGATCAGGCCGTTGGCGGTAAAGGTGAGGATTCTGGTTATGTCGAAACGGCCGCGGTGGTAGGAGACGACGGTGGGGATCAGCAGCAGGAAGATGACGACTAACAAGAGCCAGCTGGGACCTACGGAAAGCGGTTCGGGCAAGGCCCAGTAGACGCCGGAGGCGGCCAGCATTGCGACGAATGCGGGCCAGCGGGGCTCACGGATGATGGGTTTGGCCATGTGAAAGTGGCGGCGTGCGCGAGGGGAGTTTAGTACAGATTTCGCCGCGGCTCAAAAGGATGGATGAACCAGGCAGAACGATAGGAAAGTGCGACGACAAGAGGGGCGGGCCGCCTCGCAAAGCGGGCCCCACAGAGATCAAGTCCAGATGACGGAGCGGTCGATGCCGGAGATGGTGGTGCGGCCGGTGAGGACCATGGCGATCTGCAATTCGCGCTGGAGAATGTTGAGGACTTTGGTGACACCGGCCTGGCCAGCGGCACCGAGACCGTAAACATAAGGCCGGCCAATGAGCACGGCGCTGGCGCCGAATGCCAGGGCCTTGAGCACGTCGGTGCCGCGGCGCACGCCGCCATCCACAAAGACAGGGATGCGCCCGGCAACTTTGTCGGCGACTTGAGGCAGAGCTTCAATGGTGGCGGGCACGGTGTCCAGATTGCGGCCACCGTGATTGGAAACCATGATGCCGGCGACGCCCGCTTTGACGCCGCGGTCGGCGTCTTCGGGATTGAGCACGCCCTTGAGAAGCAACGGAGTTTTCGCGAAGGAGAGCAGCCATTCCACGTCTTTCCAGGTCAAGGCGGCATCGAGCACGCCATTGAAAATATCAAGTGAGCCGGTACGCATGGGACCTGCCACCTTCAACCCTTTGAGGTTGGGCATGGGCGGCAGCTTGACGTCGGCGCGAGTTTCGCGATTCCGCGCGCCGGTCACGGGAGTATCGACCGTGAGGCAAAGCGCGCGGCAGCCGGCAGCTTCGGCACGCTGGACGAGGTCGCGCGTGAAGCCGTGGTCGGTTTGCGCGTAGAGCTGAAACCAGAGCGGAGTTTTGGCCACGGTGGCGACATCTTCGACGCTGGTGCTGGAGAAAGAACTGAGCACCATGGCCGCCCCAGCTGCGCTTGCGCCGCGCGCGGTGGCGATTTCACCTTCCGGATAGGTCAAAGTCTGCGCGGAGGTGGGCGCGAGAAGAATCGGGAAGGGATGCTCCTGGCCAAAGAGAGTGACGCGCGTATCGAGTTTGGAGACATCGACAAGGACGCGGGGTTTCAGGCGAATGCGCTGGTAGGCTTCCTTGTTCCAGCGGACGGTAAGCTCGTCGCCGGCACCGGCAGTGACGTATTCCCACGCCGTGGTGGACATTTTGGCTTTGGCGAGCGGCTCGAAATCCGCGAGGCAGATGGGTTCCGCGTTGGCGACGGAATCCGGCTGCACAGTCGCGTGCGAATCTTGCGCGACTACCTTTGCGGCGGGAAAGATGCCGGCAGCGGCCAGCGCGCCCGCAGAAGCGAGGGCCTCTCTTCGGGTGAAGCGCAAGAAAGCCTCCTGGAAGCGCGTCGAAAGATTTCGCAGAGAGTGATGGGTCACTCTCTGCGATGAGTGTTCGTCAGAATTGGAAGCGGACGCCAAACTGTACGGCAAAAGCGCTGGCACCTGGAGCTAGCTCATCCAGAACGCGGAAGCCGGGCGTGTTCTGCGCTGTTGGAAAAGCTGTCAACGGATTGCAGGTTTGATTGGCGAACTTGGTCGGGTCAATAAGGTGGCAGCCGGTCAAGGGCACGAAGCCTCCAACGTCGGGATCAGAATAGAGATTGCCGGAGTTGGTGAGATTGAAGAAATCGGCGACGAGACGAAGGCTGTATCGCTCGTGGAAGATTAAGTCCTTGCTGATGCGCATGTCCCAATTGTAAAACGCCGGCTGGCGCGCGGGGTATTCCGGGAGAAGGAAGGGGTTGCTACTGCCGAGTTGAACGACGGGCCGGTCGTTGTTTGAAAACTGGTTGATCACGGTGTCGCCGTTGAGGTCCACAGTGGAATACGCGGGATAGGCAAGGCCGCTGTGGATGATGATGTTGTTGCTCCAGGTAATTCCCCACGGGAGACTAACCACGGCGCCGGCTTTGAACTGGTTGGTGACATCAAGGCCATCGCGGCCATAGTCGATGCTGGTGTTGAAGGGATCCTGTGGACCGAAAAAGGTTTCCGTGTCGCGTTCGCTGGAGGCGTTGGCGTAATTGCGCGACCAGGTGTAATTGGCGAAGACCTGGTAGTGGTTGGAAAAGCGTTTGTTCACAGAGAGCACGAACTCGTTGTAGTTGCCGTGGCCGAAACTGCCAAGTTCAGAGGCGCTAAACAAGCTCGGGTCCAAAGGAGTGGCAAATCCGCCTGTGCCAGCAATCAGTGTGCGCCCAAACTGGTCTGTGCCAGCCGGTATAAAGTTTCGGAACCACTGCGTGGTACTGAACCCGCCGGTGCGCAGATCGGTGGAATGCACAAAGGCGTAATTGGCGGCGACGGTCCAATTACCACCAAAGGAGTGCTCGACGCCCCCGGTGAGATTGGAGACGCGCGGATTGTGGAAGGCTGGGTCCACGTAACTGATCCCCGGACAGCCGGCAACGCTGGTGCAGAGACCGCTTGCGCCGATGGGCAGAGTGGAAGGGAACAAGTACGGATAGCCGCTTCCGGGTGAACAGCCAAATTGCGGAGGACAGAAAACGGTGGTCTGCAGCGAAGTGCCGATGGTCGGGAAGAAGATCAGCGGAGTCTGCGCATAGTAAAAGCCCCATGCGCCGCGAATCACCGTGGGATGCGAAGAACTTCCCACGTTCCATGCAATTCCAACGCGGGGACCCCACTGGCTCAAGTCATTGGGCACGGTTTGAGGAACAGGCGCGATCTTGCTGGAGGTTCCGTCGCCGATCCAAACCTTGACTCCAGGAATGGTGGACTGCGGCTGAGGATTGGTAGTCGCGTCCCAGCGAAGGCCATAGGTCAGCGTGATTCTCGCGGTGATGTTCCACTTATCCTGCCAATACAGGCCGTAACCCTGTTGGAAATTGTTCTTCAGTGTGTTGGCCTTGAAAACGTCAACGTTATTGAGACCGAGGCCTTGAATGAAGAAGAAAGGATTCGGCGCAGCCGGCACGTTGTTCCCCGTGTTGGCTTTGTAGTTCGCGCACCAGGCCGCCGTGGGGTTAGGGTCAAAATCGCAGAGGGTGTTGAATTCGTATTCGCCGGCGCTCCACCCTGCGAAGATGTCCTTGCGGTCCTCGAAGACATCCACATCGCCGCCGAACTTCATGTCGTGCTTACCAAACGAATAGGAGAAATTATCCCCAAGTTGAAACTTACCGGCATCGTTGTTGCCAGGAAGATAAAAGCGCTGGCCGAAAGAGATGCCGTTTTCGTTGATAAGGACCTGGGGAGCGCCAGTATAAATCGCCTTGCGCTTGCGCGTTTCGCCGCTGATCTGCATGCGCAGTTCATTCACTTTGGTGCCGTGCACGGTGGTTAGGGCAAAGACGCCGCCGATCCCCTGATTCACGAAATTTTCAGCAGCCCCGATGGAATACGGAGTTTCCGTTTGTCCCTGGCCCCCGGTGAAACCGTTGGTGTGATTGCGGCTGCCCAAACCTCGAACACTGAAGTGATTGGAAGGGTTAATCTGATAATCGTAGTGCCCGAGAAGCGTGAAAAAATTCTGGTATTGATTGTGAGGCCCAACCAGGCCGCCGACGGTGGCAACGCCGTAGCAAGCTGGCATCACGTTCTTACCGATAGCGGAGGCGCCGCCACAAGCTGTCGGGAGCTCGTCCGTGTTCAGCGGACCGGTAATAACGGGTCCAGCAGACGCCAAAAACGCCTGGCAGGCAGCGAAGTCCGGGGCAGTAGGAGGGCAGAACACGGTGTTGAGAGGACCATTCTCGCGTTGAATATCCGTGGCCAGGAAAAGGTACTGTTTATTCTTGCGGATGGGGAAGCCGATGGATCCACCAAACTGATTCTGATTGCTGATGTTAGAGGGATTGCCGAGGGCATCGTTCGCGGTAAGGGAGCCGCCCCGATAGTATTCGTGAGCCTCGCCGTGCACTTCATTGGTGCCGGACTTGGTGACGACGTTGAGCAAACCGCCGGTGGCGCGGCCGAACTCTGGAGCGAAACCATTGGTCACAACCTGAAATTCCTGGACGGCTTCGAGGGGAACGGTAAGGTTCTTGGTTTCAAGGGAGCCGAAATTTTCGCCGAAGTAGTTGTTGGTGGCATCGGCCCCGTCGATCACCAAACCACTGTAGTCGCTCTGCTGGCCGCCGAGGCGGATGCCGCCGCGCAGGCCGGGAACAACCTGGGCCGAGGGAGAAAGTTGCGCGAGATCGCGATAATCGCGGCCTTCCAAGGGCAGATTCTCAAGACTTTTGGAGTCCAGAAGTTGAGTGATGCCGGCGGTGGAGGTGTCCACGATTCCCGCGGCGTCGGCGGTCACGGTGATGCTCTCTTGCGCCGACTTAAGCGGCATATTGATATCGAGATTCAAGGAAGCGCCGATGTTGACGGTGATCTCCTTGATCGTTGTGACCGCGAAACCGGGGGACTCCGCAACGATGTTGTATTTCCCCGGCGCGAGAGAATCGAAGGTATACGCTCCATCGGCCTGGGTGGTCAGCTCACGGCGGAAGCCTGTCGTCGTACTGCTGATGGCCACCTTGGCGCCAACGATGGCCGAATGCGAGGAGTCATAAACAACGCCGCGGATAGCGCCACGTTCGAGGTTCTGCGCCGAAGCAGCGGCTACGGCTATGAGGAACATGCACACGGCCAACAGCGCGTTTTTCAGGAATTTAAACTTCATTCTTCCCCTCCCTAAAGTCGAAAAAAAGCAGATCAGCATCTGGAGCCGAACGAAGTTTTGTGCTCCCCTGCATATCCACGGAGAGGAGGACGGCGGGTGGTCTCAGCGGAACGAGCGAGACCTTTGGCGGCATGAGCCCCGGGAAAAAACAATCGCGAGCAAGGTGCGTCACCGAGGTAGAGACTCGAGATGGACACGTGGCACCAGAGGCGAAGGGATTGTTTTCCCAAACGCGCGGTTGTGAACACAGGCTAACGGGTTCCAGAGCAGCTCCCCCAGTCACACCAGTGCGCGTAGGCTAGCTTCCGCATTACAGAAGTGTCAAGTTAAAAGTAGAGTCAGAAAATTGGGTACGGTGGAAAACTTCTTTGAATCAGCAAGATGGCGCGGAAACCGTGGCGTTGAGGAGCTGGCGTTGCATGCGGCCACTCGATGGGGCAGAGATGCTACTATTTTTGTGAATGCTCCAAAATGAAACCCTTCTCCGAAGAAGGCTTGCCGAGATCCTGATGACGGGAATGGCCCTGGCCCTTCTTGTGCTGCCCTTGCAGAATTCCGCGCAACAGAAAAAGGGTGCGGGGTTACCGAAGGCCTTTGCAGA
>Ga0210401_10002677_pt1 | contig 19552 bp, 16 predicted proteins | sample IncBWH32MmetaG_FD_150866 | JGI IMG/M metagenome (GOLD analysis project Ga0210401, IMG submission 150866) | Forest soil microbial communities from Barre Woods Harvard Forest LTER site, Petersham, Massachusetts, United States - Inc-BW-H-32-M | ecosystem: Environmental > Terrestrial > Soil >... | reverse complement strand
AATTTTATAGAACAACAAAATATTTTTAACTATCCTGCACTTAAACAAGTAATTGAGCAAGCTTTAAGTACAAATGCCGGAGATGCTACCTCGGTGGTGTGGAGTATTTTAATTTTTAATTATTGGTATAAACAAAACATACTGTAATGCCACGCGTATTAAGAATTATAAACAGGTTTAATTTAGGTGGTCCCGCATATAATGTTGCGTTCCTTACAAAATACTTAGCGCCTGAGTACGAAACACTTTTAATTGGTGGAGAAAAAGAACCGGATGAAGACAGCTCTTTATTTATTTTTAAGGAAATGGGTGTAAAGCCCCTTATAATAAATGAAATGAATCGTTCGATAAACTTTTTGCAAGATGTAAAGGCTTACTATCGCATAAAAAAAATCATTAAAGAATTTAAGCCTGATATTGTACATACACATGCCGCAAAAGCCGGTGCTTTAGGTCGTTTGGCGGCATATAGTTGTAAAGTACCTGTAATAATACATACGTTTCATGGCCATGTTTTTCATTCTTATTTCGGAAAATTTAAAACAACTGTTTATAAAAACATAGAACGTTTTTTGGCTAAAAAAACATCAGTTATTATTGCCATAAGCGAAAAACAAAAACACGAATTGTGTGATGAACACAAAATTGCTCCTGCAAAAAAAATAAAAGTCATCCCATTAGGGTTTGATTTAACAAAGTTTTCTGACAACCAAATTGAAAAACGAAAAACCTTCAGAGATAAATATCAAATTGAAGATGATGAAATTTGTGTTGTAATTATTGGTCGTTTAGCTCCGGTAAAAAACCATCTTTTGTTTTTAAAGGCCATTCAATTTGTTAAAAACAACTCGAATGAAAAAATACGTGCTGTAATTGTTGGAGATGGAAATCTAAGGCAAAATCTAATGCAACAATGCATTGATTTAAACCTCGATTATTGTTATTACCCAACAGAACCTAAAAAAGCTCCTGTTACGTTTACTTCGTGGATACAAGATGTATCTTATCCCTTGGCAGGTAGCGAAATAGTTTGTTTAACCTCATTTAATGAAGGAACTCCCGTTAGCTTAATTGAAGCTCAGGCGGCATCAAAAGTTATTGTTACAACAAAAGTTGGCGGAATAGAAAATTCTGTGAATGATAAAGCCGCTTTCCTGATTGAAATTACAGATGAAAAACTGTTTTTTGAAAAATTACTCCTCCTTTGTAATGATGAAGGGTTAAGAGAAAAAATGGCTGTTTGCGGAAAGGATTTTGTGTTTGAGCAGTTTCATTATACCCGTTTAGTACAAGATGTTAAGGGCTTATATGGCTCATTATTAAAACCTTAGAAAAACAATAAAATTTGTATATTTACAAGGTATTTTAAATTTTATGAGAAAAATTTTATTGTTATTTATAGTTATAGCAAGCTTATCGTCTTGTAGAATATTGCGACCTAACTTAATGCTTAAAACCCCTAAGGATTTTGTGTTCGACCAGATAAGCGATACTATGAGTGATGAGGAGTACCGTATATCTATAACAGATGATATATCGCTTAGAATATTGTCGAACGAGGGGTTTAAACTAGTTGATTTTTCTAATGGTGGTGGTGGAAATGGGGCAGCCACTACTAATAATGCATCAACAATACAAACTTTAGTAGAGCACGACGGCACTATAAAAGTACCTCTTATTGGTAGGGTAAAAGTACAAGGGTTAACTATGCGTGAGGCGGAACAATTAATAGAGACCAAATTTTCGGAATATTATGTGGGGCCTTATGTTATTTTAAGGGTAACTAATAAACGAGTATCTGTTTTTCCTGGAACCGGTGGAACAGGTAGGGTAGTTCCTATTAATAACTTAAACACAACCGTATTAGAAGCATTGGCTTATGCCGGAGGTATAACAGATGATGGGAAAGCTTATCGTATAAAATTGGTGCGTAACGCTAAACCTAAACCCTTGGTTTATTTAATAGATTTATCAACCATAGAGGGATTAAAAGGTGGTAACACAGTTGTACAAGCTAATGATATAATATATGTAGAGCCTCGTCCACGCTTTATTAGTAGAGCCATTGGAGAGTTAGCTCCATATATATCAATATTCTCATCCCTAATATTGGTATATACATATTTTCAATTAGTGAAAAAACCCTAACACGTAAATTATGATTGGTGGGGACTTACACGATAAGAATAGTAGTATAAATCAGTACCAAGAACGTATAACCAAATTTAGCAGTGAATTTGAGTTAGGTCTTTTTTTACATATAGCTAAACGGAGTTTAATCTGGGTGTTTTTATTATTAAGTATTTCCTTGTCTCTGGCATTTATATATTTACGTTATGCGCAACCTATATTTCAATCTAAAACAGCAATACAAATAAATACAAACAACCAAGCCAACAAGATTTTAAACATAAATCAAATGTACGAGGAGCAAAATCCATTGGCAGGTGCAATAGAAATATTAAAGTCTAAGGTTTTTTTAAATAGAGTTGTTAATTCTCTGAATTTGTATACAAGTTATTTTAATGAAGGAACCTTTAAATCGAGCGAACTATATACATCAACGCCATTTATTGTAGATATAAACATTAAAGACCCGTCTTTTTATGGCAGAAAATTTTATCTAACCTTTATCAACTCAGCTGCGGGATACATTGAGTTAAAAGAAAAAAAAAATAAACAGGAAAAAATAAGATTTGTAACCGATAAATGGGTAAATACTGACGCATTTGATTTTAAAATAAGCTGTAACCCTGCAATAGAAAAAGAACAATGTTTCAAAAACTGCCAAGAACTATATCCTATATATTTTATTAAACAAAGTGAGAATGCGGTTACCTCGGATATTCAAAAACGTTTAGAAATAAAGCTGCAAAACGAGCAAGCTAAAACGGTTAGTATAAGTCTTAGAGATTTTAATCCGGTTAAAGCAGCAGACATTGTAAACTCAATAGCCACGGAGTTTCAACGATATGATATCGAAAAAGAAAGTAAAAGTTCTGAAAAGGTTATAATTTTTATTAATGACCAGTTGAGCAACGTATACGCTCAATTAAAGCAATCAGAGGATACACTTGAAACATACCGAAAAGAAAAAAACTTTAATACTAATGAGCATCAAGTGCAATCTGATATGACGAGAATATCAGCACTTGAAGATCAATTACTTAAAACAGAGTTAGAAGAAAAAATATTAAATAATATACAACAGGATATACAAAAAAATAAAAGCATTGATTCGTATCAACTTATTTCTACTATTGCCGGAAGCCAGGAGGAGAGTGGTATAAAAGACATTGTCAGTAATTTGCAAAAATTACTTATAGAAAAAGAAAACATGTTGTTTCAGGTAAAACCCAGTAGTGAAGAGATTAAGCGGTTAAATTTTCAGATAGAAAATCAGAAAAATTTATTGGTGCAAAGTATTTTCTCATTGCGTCAAAAAATGCAAAGCAAGTATCAGAACTTGAAATCTAAATCGGATGAGTATGAAACAAAGTATTCTTCTCAGCCAGAAAAAGAACTGGAATATGCCCGCTTAATGCGTTTCTTTAGTATAAACGAAAAATATTATACCCTTTTATTAGAGAAAAAAACAGAATTCTCTATTTCGAAGGCTGGTTTTGTTTCACAAACAGTTGTGTTAGAGAAGGGCATTTCAAATATGAATCCAATTTCACCTAATAAACAAAATATTATGCTGTTAGCCATATTAGCATCTGTTTTAATTGGTTTAGTTATTATAATTATTCGTTATTTAATGCATAATGACATAAACTCGTTAAATGAAATAACCAGGCAAATGAGTGCTAGTGTAAATATTTTAGGTATTGTACCAAGCTATGATAAAGAAATTCCTGTATCGCAATTGGTGGTAGATAAAAACCCTAAATCGCTAATTGCAGAATCGTTTAGGACATTGCGAAGTAATTTGCAATACATTTCGCATACCGAAGGAACGAAAATAATTGCCTTGACATCAACTGTTTCGGGTGAAGGAAAAACATTTGTTGCCATTAATCTTGCAGGTATAATCGCTTTTTCGAATAAAAGAGTAATTATTTTAGATTTAGATATGAGAAAACCCAAAATACATAAAGGGTTTAGTGTTAGTAATGAGAAGGGGATGAGCACCATTTTGATTGAAAAAAATACGTTGGAAGAATGTATAAATAAAAGCTCGTTAACTGGGTTAGATTTTATTACAGCGGGCCCAATTCCGCCTAACCCTTCAGAATTAATTATTAGTCTTAAAATGGACGAAATATTAAATAAGCTTAAAGCCATGTATGATATTATTGTAATTGATAACCCTCCTATTGGGTTAGTTACCGATGGAGTTGCCATGATATCGAGAGCAGATTATCCAATTTATGTTTTTAGATCGGATTATTCGAAACGGAATTATATACAAATATTAGATAGGTTACAGAACGAAAACAAAGTACAACATCTTTCGGTTGTTTTAAATGGTGTAGACATTAACCGAAATACTTATGGTTATAATTATGGCTATGGTTATGGTTATGGTTACGGCTATGGCAATAAATATGGATATTATGAAGATAGAGGAGATGGCAAAAAGAAAAAAGGATTATTTAGAAAGAAAATAAGTGTAAGCTAACATGGTTATTGAAAAAACGTTTATTGAAGGGTTATTGGTGTTGAAACCAAAAGTATTTGAAGACACAAGGGGTTATTTTTTTGAGTGTTTTAATCAGAAAGTTTTAGAAGAAGCTGGATTAAAAGAAAACTTTGTACAGGATAACCAATCATTATCTCAAAAAGGGGTTTTACGTGGATTACATATGCAGGCACCTCCTCACGCTCAAGGCAAATTAGTTCGTGTTATTAAGGGTGCCGTGCTTGATGTAGTGGTTGATGTTAGAAAAAAATCGCCGACCTATGGCAGGTATTTTTCTATTGAATTAAACGAGCAAAATAAAACTATGTTTTGGGTGCCGGCTGGTTTTGCACACGGATTTTTGACCCTGCAGGATAACACCATCTTTCATTATAAATGCACTAGTTATTATAATAAAGAATCTGAGAGTTGTGTTTTGTGGAATGATAAAGACATTAATGTAAATTGGAATGTGGAAAACCCACTTTTATCGGCAAAAGATGTTGAGGGTACTCCTTTCAAAGATTTTGTTTCTCCATTCTAGTAATAATGAACTTTTTAGCAAACATACCGTTATTATATACTTTTTTGTTTTGCGGAACTCTTATTTTTTCTATTCTGATAAATGAGTTGCTGTTAAATTTTTCTAAAAACCTGGGTACTCGAAGAAATAACAGTGTACAAATTAGGTGGAATTCGACTGCAAAACCAGCTTTAGGGGGGCTATCATTTTATATTGTTTTTTTGTTTGCTTTTATTACTCTAGAGATTATAACACAAGGCAAACAAGGTTTTTTTTCTACTTTAAAAATAGTAGGACTTTTATGTTCGGTTACCGCTGCCTTTTTGATGGGAATGGCTGATGATGCTTATGATACAAAGCCCCTTATAAAGTTTATTGTTCAATGCTTGTGTGGCATTATATTAATTAGTACCGGCACAAAAATAAACACGTTTGAAAGCGAGTTTTTAAATTATTCGCTTACTGTTTTATGGGTTGTAGCCATAATGAACTCTATTAACATGCTTGATAATATGGATGGCATATCTGCCATTACAACCATTGCTATATGCGTATTTTCTGTAATTTTTAGTGCGCAAAACAACTTAGCTACTCAACCACTTACACTTATTATAATAGCCGTTGTGGGAACACTTTGTGGTTTTTTAGCTTATAACTGGCATCCTTCTAAAATGTTTATGGGAGATAGCGGTAGTCAGTTTCTTGGAATTTTTTTGGCTTTTTGTGGCATTGAGTTTTGTTGGAATGTACCCGTAATTGATAAAAATAATTTCCCGATTATTTACCCCATAAATAACTTAATTTTAATTGCTTTAGTTTTTATTATGCCGTTAGCCGATACTGCTATTGTAGTAATTAATCGTATACTGAAGGGTTCATCTCCTTTTGTTGGCGGGAAAGATCACACTACACATAATTTATTTTATTACGGCGTTAGCGAGAAAAAAATAGCTTTTATGTTCTTTATAATAAACATAATTGGCGGATTTTTGGCCATGTTGTTGATTAACCAATCGGATTTTAGCTTACAGCGGTCGTTATTATTTGCTGTTTATCCACTTTTTTTGTTTTTGTTTTTGCTGTATCTTACAAGGCGAAAACGCCATGCTTAGTTTTACTAAAAAAATAAATTATTTTGTTTTATCGCTTGCATTTTTTGTACTTATTTCTTTCGGATATTTTATAACAAAAATTGCTTTTAAACAAACAGAAATAAATGCAGATTATATAAACCCGGCTGAAAGTCTTTTTGGATTAAGTATACCCAAAGACATTCATTTTGCAGGCGAGGCAGTCCCTCAGGATGATTATAGTATAAAAGAGAACTTGGACAAAGAGTTTATAGGTAGTTCATCATCTGCCTATGTTTTGCTTAAACGTTGTGCTCTTTGGTTTCCTCCAATTGAGGCTGTTTTAAAACGAAACAACATTCCGGATGATATAAAATACATTGCATTAGAAGAGAGCAATCTTACTAATTCGCAATCATCGCAGGGCGCAGCCGGGTTTTGGCAATTTGTAGCAAGTACGGGTGCAAATTATGGTTTAGAAATTAATGATGATGTGGATGAACGTTACAGTGTAGAAAAAAGTACAGAGGCAGCTTGTAAGTTTTTTAAAGAAGCATATAAAAGGTTTGGTAGCTGGACAATTGCTGCTGCTGCTTATAACTTAGGTTCAGGAGGGATTGAGCAACAATTAAAAAAACAAAAATCTACCAACTATTATGATTTAATGTTGAATAAAGAAACTGCGAGATATTTATATCGTGTGCTTGCTTTAAAAACCTTAGTAGAAAGTTCTTCTAAGCATAAATCGAAAATATCAAAAAGTTTTTATGGTGTGCCATTGACTCCTTATAAAGTAGATACTGCGGTTATAGATTTATCAAGATTTGCAGTTTCTTTGGGATATACATACAATTTGCTGAAAATTTTTAACCCATGGTTAAGAAAAAACACATTGCCTAACCCTACTAAAAAAATATACGTTATAAATTTCCCTAAAAAAGAATATTTGAAAAATGGGTTTACGTATTTTGAAGGAGATTTAGTTAGAGAAAGTTTGGATACTACTGTCGGGCAGAAAAATGTAAAAATCGATTCTATTTTGCCTTCGAATGACTCAGAAAAAGAAATAAAAAATTTAAAAAAGGATACAGAGAAAAATGAGCAACCTCATTAATGAAGAAGATTTTATTGAAGTAATTGGCGCACGGGCACACAATCTTAAAGATATTGATGTTAGCATACCGCGTAATAAATTAGTGGTTATAACGGGGCTTAGTGGTAGTGGGAAATCCTCGTTAGCCTTTGATACTATTTATGCCGAAGGGCAACGCAGATATATTGAAACATTTAACTCATATGCTCGCCAATTTTTAGGAAACTTAGAACGCCCTGATGTAGACAAGATAACAGGCTTGTCTCCCGTAATTGCTATTGAGCAAAAAACAGTAAGTAAAAACCCCCGTTCAACCGTTGGTACAATAACTGAGATTTATGATTTTATGCGTTTGTTGTTTGCGCGTGCTGGAGAAGCATTTTCATATGTCACAGGAGAGAAAATGGTGCGTTATACGGATGAGCAGATTATTGATTTAATTATTGAAAAATATAATAAGAAGAAAATAAACATTCTTGCTCCGGTTGTAAAAGGTCGTAAAGGACATTATAGAGAGTTGTTTGAGCAGATAAGAAAATCGGGTTTTACAAAAGTTCGCATAGATGGCGAGATAAAAGACCTTGTTGCTAAAATGCAAGTTGATAGATACAAGATACATGACATAGAAATTGTTATAGACAGAATTGAGGTTGCTGCAAATATTCGTCCGCGTTTGGCTCAATCTTTGCAAACAGGCATGAAGCAAGCCAAAGGCACCATAATGGTTTTGGAACATGATGGCAAAAAAAATTCAAAACTTAAGCCACAATTTTTTAGTCGTTTTTTAATGTGTCCTACAAGCGGCATCTCTTACGATGAACCCGCACCCAATATGTTTTCATTTAACTCGCCTTATGGGGCATGCCCTAAGTGCAATGGACTTGGTGTTATTTCGGAAATTGACATTCATAAAATTGTTGCTAACCCAAAACTATCTCTTAAAAAAGGTGCTATCACTATTTTAGGTGACTATAAAAAAGGATGGATTTTTAATCAGCTTGAAGCTATTGGACACACATATGGTTTTACACTTGATACACCGTTTGAAGACATTGATGAAGCGGCTGTAAACGTTATTTTGTACGGAAGCGATGAATTATTTAAAGTAAAAACCGAGGGAAATGATGAGGGCTACTCTATGACCTTTGAAGGCATTGCAAACTTCATTAGCAAACAAGCCGAAGAAAATCCGTCACCTGCCATGCAACGCTGGGTACAGGGATTTACAAATAAAATTAATTGCCCTGAGTGTAATGGAACGCGCTTAAAAAAAGAAGCACTTTACTTTAGAATTGATAAAAAAAATATTGCAGAGTTATCGCAACTAGATATTGCTTCACTTAGTTTATTTTTTAAAGACATAGAAAAGCGATTAACCAAATCGCAGCAAATAATTTCGAAAGAAATTTTAAAAGAAATACGTGCGCGTATTGGTTTTTTATTGGAAGTGGGATTAGATTATGTTTCTCTTAACCTGAGTTCACGTTCTTTGTCTGGTGGAGAAGCACAGCGTATAAGGCTTGCCACACAAATAGGTTCTCAGTTGGTTGGTGTATTATATATTTTAGATGAACCAAGTATTGGCTTACATCAACGGGATAACGAACGATTAATTACCGCGTTAAAAAATTTACGTGATGCAGGCAACTCTGTTTTAGTGGTTGAGCACGATAAAGACATTATGCTTGCCGCAGATTATGTGATTGATATTGGACCGGGAGCAGGCGTTCATGGTGGTAATATTGTGGCAGCATCAACTCCTAAGGATTTAATTAAAAATTCTACGGTTACGTCACAATATATTATAGGTAAAAGAGAAATTGCGGTTCCTAAACAGCGAAGAAAGGGAAACGGTAAAAAAATAGTTTTAAAAGGTGCGACAGGAAATAATTTAAAAAACGTATCGGCAGAATTTCCATTGGGTTGTTTTATAGGGGTAACAGGCGTTTCGGGTAGTGGCAAATCAACACTTATTAATGAAACATTATATCCAATACTTAGCCATTATTTTTATAAATCAGAAACCAAACCACTGTCTTATAAATCTATTACAGGGTTAGAGCACATTGATAAAATAATAGAAATAGATCAATCACCAATTGGTAGAACACCTCGTAGTAATCCTGCTACTTATACAAAAGTGTTTGATGATATACGAAATTTGTTTGCGGCTTTACCCGAAGCAAATATACGTGGGTATAAACCAGGTAGGTTTTCTTTTAATGTAAAAGGAGGCAGGTGCGAAACCTGTGGTGGTGCAGGCATGAAAACCATTGAAATGAATTTTTTACCCGACGTGTATGTGTTGTGTGATGAGTGTCATGGTAAACGCTACAATCGTGAAACACTTGAAATTCGTTATAAAGGAAAATCGATTAATGATGTACTGAATATGACCATAGACCAAGCGGTTGAGTTTTTTGAACATATACCATATATTAATCAGAGAATAAAAACTTTGTACGATGTGGGTTTGGGATACATTACCCTTGGGCAGCAAGCCACAACCCTTAGTGGAGGTGAGGCCCAACGTGTTAAGTTGGCAACCGAACTTAGTAAAAAAGATACCGGGAAGACTTTTTATATTTTAGATGAGCCTACAACGGGCCTGCATTTTGAGGATATTCGAATTTTGCTGGATGTACTTAACCGTTTGGTGGAAAATGGAAACACGGTTTTAGTAATCGAACATAATTTAGATATTATTAAAATGGCTGATTATATTATTGATATAGGGCCGGAGGGGGGAGCGCGTGGCGGACAAATACTTTGTACCGGTACACCCGAAGAAATAGTTAAAAATAAAGAAAGTTTTACAGCTAAGTTTTTGAAAAAAGAATTGCGTAATTTTAAATAAATATTTTTCACATGAAAACGCTTACTATAGTTCGGCACGCAAAATCTGATTGGGGAAATGAAAACATAGAAGACATGCTTCGTCCATTAAACGAACGTGGATATTCAGATGCTCGAATAATGTCTACCCAAGTTCAAAAGAAAATTCAGACACCCGATTATTGGCTTACAAGTCCTGCCATTAGGGCTTATTCGACGGCATTAATTTTTGCGCATACTTTTAAGGTTGATGCTGAAAAAATGGTCATCAATAAAAAAATATATGCGGCCACTGTTAAAGGTTTAAGGCAAATAATAAGCTCAATTCCTGATAGTGTAAATAATGCGATATTATTTGGACATAACCCTGAACTGACTAATTTTTTTAATGAAATATCAGATTCCTTTGCTGATAACATACCAACCTGTGGTATACTGCATTTGACATCAGAGGTTAAAAAATGGAAAGAATTTTTAAGTGAACCTCTCAAAAACGATTTTTATCTTTACCCAAAAGAATTTAAACAGTGAGTATGTCTAATAAATATTTACCCTATGTAAATAGAGAAATTGCGTGGTTATCTTTCAATGAAAGGGTGTTACAGGAGGCGGCAGACCCTAATACCCCCTTGCTTGAAAGAATAAAATTTTTGGCTATTTTTTCTAATAACCGAGATGAGTTTTACCGTGTGCGCGTGGCAACCGTAAAGCGAATGTTGCCTTTGGGTAAACGCGCTATTCCTTTAATCGGCGCGCTTCCCAGCGATTTGTTAGACATTATATTGAAGCGAGTACTCGTACAGCAAAATCGTTTCGAAGGAATTTATCAGCAACTTTTAAAGGAGTTGAAACAACAGAAAATATTTATTATAAATGAAAAAGGCCTAAATACAGAGCAGCAGAAAGTGGTTCGCTCTTATTTTCATGAAAAAGTAATTTCAAACCTTTTTCCCATTCTTTTAGATGAAGCAAAACCATTTCCTTCTTTACGAGATAAATCGAGTTATTTATTTATTCGCCTACAAGCTAAGCAAGCAAAAGGATTTAGCTATGCTTTAGTTGAGGTGCCAACAAAAAGCATGTCGCGTTTTTTTGTTTTACCAAAGGAGGGGGACAAAAGCTACATTATTTTATTAGACGATGTTATACGCTTTTGTGTAGATGAAATTTTTTCGGTACTTGGTTTAAATGCCTTAGATTCTTATAATATAAAATTGACAAGAGATGCGGAACTCGACATAGATAATGATGTTGTATCGCACAGCATGGTAGAAAAAATTTCGAAAGGGTTAAAACAACGTAAAAAGGGGTTGCCGGTTAGATTAGTGTTTGATGGTGCTTTGCCTGATGATATGAAAAACTTTTTACTGAAAAAGATAAACCTTACCAAAAAAGATGCTCCTATCCCCGGTGGACGTTATCACAATTTTAAAGATTTTATTGCCTTTCCGGATTTGGGCAGAAAGGATTTACTTAATCCAAGTATAAAAACCATTGAACATAAACTTTTTGCAAATTATAGCGCCAGTTTATTACAAGCTATTAGAAAAGAGGATGTGTTATTGGTTTACCCCTATCATACTTACGACCATATTATTTCTGTATTGCGTGAGGCCTCTATGAGTACATCGGTTGAAGAAATTAAAATTACTGTGTATCGTTTAGCCGACTCATCAAAAGTTGCAAATGCATTAATTAATGCACTTAAAAACGGAAAAAAGGTAACCCTGGTTGTAGAATTACAAGCGCGTTTTGATGAGGAAAATAATTTGTACTGGGCAAATAAATTGCATGAAGAAGGTGCCACAATCATTTATGGGGTTCCTAATTTAAAAGTACATTCTAAATTGTTTTTAATTACTGCTAGAGAGAATGGCAAGATTGTGCAATACGCTCACATTGGCACCGGGAACTTTAATGAAAAAACAGCCAAAATATATACTGATTGTAGTTTACTTACTTCTGATAAAAAAACCTGTGTTGAGGTAAGTCGTGTTTTTGATTTCTTTAATGACAATTTTAAAACCGGAAATTATAAGCATTTAGCGGTATCTCCTTTTAATATGCGCCGTACATTTACGCAGCTTATAAATAAGGAAATGGTAAATGCAAAGGCAAAAAAGCCAGCCTACATCATTTTAAAAATGAACAATTTGGTTGATAGAAAAATGATTAACCACCTATACAAAGCATCGCAGGCCGGTGTGAAAATAACTTTGATTGTGAGGGGAATTTGTTCTTTAGTTTGTGGCGTTAAAGATATAAGTGAGAACATAACCGGTATAAGCATAGTAGATAAGTTTTTAGAACACATGCGAATTTTTGTTTTTGCCAATGGTGGTGATGAAAAATATTTTCTTTCTTCTGCAGATTGGATGACCAGAAACCTTGATCATCGTTGTGAAGTAGCGGTAGATGTACGTGATAAAAACGTACAACGCACCTTAAAAAGCATTTTAGAAATACAATTATCGGGCAATACAAAAGCCAGAATTTTGGATCAGCATTTAACAAACACTTATAAAAAACCTACTGCAAACGAACGCAAAGTGCGTGCACAGGATGAAGTGTATAATTATTTATTAAAAGAAACAGGGGTAGAAAGTCCTGTAAAGAAAAAAAAGCTAACTCCTGTTAAATTATGATTTTTGCCGCTATTGATATAGGCTCTAATGCTGTACGTCTTTTATTTAGCCATGTTTACGAAACAAAAGGAAAGATTTATTTTGAGAAAGAAGAATTGATACGCATGCCTGTGCGTTTGGGTGAAGACACTTTTTTACGGGGGGAAATAAGCAAACAAAAGGCCGATAAACTAGTTGCAGCCATGCGCGGGTTTAAAGAACTAATGAAGGTTTTTGATATTGTAGCTTATAAAGCCTGCGCCACATCGGCTATGCGTGATGCTAAAAATGGACAAGAAATTATTGAACGCGTAAAAAAAGAGGCTGATGTAAATATTGAAATTATTGACGGAAAAACGGAGGCTGCTACTATTTTTTCTAACCATGCCGAAGAATTTTTAGATCCCATGAAATCATATTTATATATTGATGTGGGTGGGGGAAGTGTGGAACTTACTTTGATTTCAGATAGAAAAACCATTGCCCAAAAATCTTTTAATGTGGGAACCCTTCGCATGTTGTTTAATAAAATAGATAAAGATGAATGGGATAGCTACAAGCAGTGGATTAAGAAAAATACACAAGGCATAAAACCGTTACATGCTATAGGTTCGGGAGGGAACATAAACAAGTTGTATAAGATGATAGGTAAAAAAGATAGCAAGAGTTTAAGTTATGAAAGAATAAAGGCCATGCATGATATGCTTAACTCATATACATTTGAAGAGCGCATTACTGTACTGGGTTTAAAACCAGATAGAGCCGATGTAATTATACCCGCCAGTAAAATATTTTTAACAGCTATGAAACATGCAGATATAGAAAAGGTGTACGTGCCGCAAATAGGACTTTCGGATGGAATTGTGCATTTACTTTACGAGGAGTATAAAAAGAAAAATTAAATTTTATTTGATACTTGAATCAAACTAACAATACACTTAAATTACAAAACCTTTCAATTGGTCATACCGGGAATGTGCTTATTGAAAATATTTCGTTACAAATACAAGCCCCTTGTTTAATAGGATTGATAGGAAACAATGGTTGTGGCAAAACCACTCTTTTAAAAACCATTTCGGGTTTACAAAAAAGAATAACAGGAAATATTTCATTTAAAGAGCAAGAAATCTCTGCACTTTCAAACAAAGAAGTTTCTAAAATTATAACCTTTGGTTTTGCTTTTAACAGTAGTGCATTTCCTATTAGTGTGTATGAGCTTGTAAGTATGGGGCGTTACCCCTATATAAATAATATGGCAACACTTTCGGAAGCAGACCATAAAATTGTTGTAACAGCCATAGACGCATTGGGTATATTTTATTTAAAAGATAAATTGATAACCGCTATAAGTGAGGGTGAACGACAAAAGGCTTATATAGCAAAGGCTTTGGCGCAGCAAACACCCGTGTTATTGTTAGATGAACCAACTGCTTTTTTAGATTATACATCAAAAAAACAGTTTTTTAAAACGATAAAAGAAAATGTTGCTGCACAAAATGTAATTACGATTGTATCATCGCATGACATAGATTTTTTAAGTAGAAATGCCGATTATCTTATTATGATACAGGATGATAAAAAAGTAGAGTTTGAAAAAACAGAAGCCATTATGACTACAAATTACTTTAGCACGCATTTTAATTATTAGTTATAGCAACGTAAGGTTTTGCAGTAAAGATTTAGTGCGCACATTTTTTTCTAAAAAATGAGCTGTTATACCTGCTTTTTTAGCACCCTCAATGTGCTGAATAGAATCATCTATAAAAATAGTTTCTTCTATGTTTAAATTATTCTCATGTAACACCTGTAAAAAACAGGCGGTATCCGGTTTTCTTAACCCCATTTTGTAAGAATAATAAACCTTTTCAAATAAACTTTCAAACTCAGCTACCGAGCATGTGGTTTCAACCAATCTTTCAAATTCAGCTATATGTGTTTCATTCGTGTTGCTTAGTAAAAAAACTCTATACTTTTTTTTGAGTTCTTTAAGCATCAAATAATTTTCAATAGGGAAATGAATTAACATAGCGTTCCAAGCTTTTTTTATTTCGCTTATGGTTAATTTTTCCATTCCTGATAAGGACTTTAACTCTTCAAAAAAAACAGTTTCAGTAATGTTGCCTGTTTCAAATTTGTTAAACAAATCAGTTTGCGCGGCTTGCGAATATATCTCGCGAAAATTTGTACAACCCAATTTAATAAAAGCTTGTTCGGTAAGCTGATAATCAATGTTTAATAAAACACCACCAAAGTCGAGTATAATGTTTTTAATAGGCATAACTTGTTTTATGTTGTTAAGCAAATTCCATGTCAACACTAAAGTTTTGTGGATTTTTTGGTGTAATGGTTTTGTAAAAATCCATAACCAGTTTCATATCAGCTTTAAAATCTCCGGTGGGGTAAATTATTTTATCAATGCCACAGGTTCGCTTTTTATAGTCAACAAAACCTAAAGCAATAGGCACTTTTGCTTTAAGTGCTATGTAATAAAAACCGGTTCTCCACTTTTCCATTTTAGCTCGTGTGCCTTCGGGCGTAACCAATAAACAAAGTTCATCTCGGGTTGTAAATAAATCGGCTATGGCATCTACGCTGCCTCTTTTTTCACCTGTTTTAATAGCAGTTCTATCAATGGGTAAAGCACCTAAAGAATTCATAATGCGTTTAAAAGGAAACCGCATCCACTCTTTTTTTATGGTAAAACGAGTTCTGAGTTTCATAACTTGTAATGCACCAATGCCATATACAAAATCCCAATTGCTTGTATGCGGAGCGCCAACAATCACACATTTTTTTATTGTATCGGGCAAATAGTTTGTTATTTTCCATTTACCTAACTTAAAAAGTAGCTTAAACATATATTTTGTTTTAATGTTTTAAACGGAGAATTTATAACCTACTCCGCGTATAGATTGTATGTATTTTGGGTCGCGCTGATTTTTTTCAAATATTTTACGAAAGTTTAAAATGTAATTATCAATGGTACGCGAAGAAGGGTTTTCGGTTGGCGACCAAAGTTTTTCTAAAATTTCATCGCGTGATACAATCAGGTTTTTTTTACTGATTAAAAGATTTAATAGTTGCCACTCTCTCTGTGATAATGATGTAATGGTTTCTGCTTTTGTTTTTATATAAAGCGATGAAAAATTAATTTCAAATTCATCAAATGTAAAAACAGTTGCTGTGGCTATATCGTACCTTTTCAAAAGATTTTTGACCCGTAAAATCAGTTCTTCTAAATTGAAGGGTTTGGTTAAATAATCATCTGCCAATTTTAATCCGGTAATTCTGCTATTGCCATCTGCACGTGCGGTTAAAAATAACACAGGTAAATCGGGGTGCAGTTTTTTTAACTGACTGCAGGCCTCAAAGCCATCTACCTGCGGCATCATAACATCTAAAACTACTAAATGAAAACTTTGTTGTTTAGCCACTTGAATTGCATCAGCACCATTATTACAGGCTGTTACCTGATACCCCTCTAACTCTAAATTAAGTTTAATGGTGTCTTGCAAATGCTCTTCATCTTCGGCCAACAATATTCTTTTCATTTTCCTAAAAATTAAGAATTAGTTGCGATAATTGTGGCACGGCTTCTAAATTAAGTGTGTGCCCAACACCGGGTATAATTTTTAAAACAGAATTAGGAATGACTTTGTGTACTTCTTCTGCTAAATGAACAGATAGCAATAAATCTTTTTCGCCGTGAATGATAAGGGTTGGGGTGCTGATGTTTTTTAACATAGGTCGGTAATCAGGGCGTTCTTTGGTTGCGCGCATAAGCTTGAACAAAGCAGCACTATCGTTGTTTGCATCGGTGCGCGCCTGTTTCATTAAATCAATGGGTATAATAGGGTTTTTAAAATAATTTTCGCCTAACACACTTGGTAACATTACATCTAACATAAGTGGATAGCCCCCTATTTGTAAGGCGTTCCACCAGGCAGTTTCAATAGCATCATAATAGGGGGTTTTGTGCGCAAAACTGCTCATTAAAATTAATTTGCTCAGTTTTTTTGGATATAACAAAGCGAAATGCTGCGCTACTAAGCTGCCATAAGATAAACCTGCAAGAATAACTTTTTCGATTTTCAACTCATCTAAAAGCTCCTTTATGTCTTGTGCGTGTCTATCAAAAGTGCGCCACTCGGCATCTTTTGATGATTGCCCCTGAAAAATAAAATCTACCAAAATAATTTTATGCGTTTCTTTAAAATGCGGCAGCATAAAAAACCAGGCAAGCGTTGATTGCGACAAACCATTTAAAAACATAATTGTTTTTGGGCTTTGGGTGTTGCCGCTTACTTCGTAATACAGGTTTAAATTATCGGAGGTTTTAAAAAGCATGGATGTTTTTGTCGAAATTACTAAAAAAGACACAAAATGTATTATTAAAATCCTTAAACAATAGATGTAAGAAATTTATTTTAGCGGGTGGTTTTGCAATAATTATGGTACAATAAAGCTAAACAAGCTTTTTTATTTATACAATTTTTTAAAACATCTTACATATGTAAGAAATGCGCAAAGCCTGTATTTTTTGCAAGAACCATTATATATATTTTTACTTAGGTAATAAAAAATAAATAGGGCTTAGCTGAAAACCCAAAGAAGAGTAAGCATAAATAAAAACGATTATGAATAAACCGTGCTGTTATTAGTACGAATGGAGCCGGAAAATTTAAAGTGCTTGTTTATTTGATTTTCGAAAAAAACTCGTGAATGCTAATATCAAAATATTCGCAAATACGACTTAATGTTGAAACGCTTAAATCATTTACAGCCCTTTCAATTCTGCCGATATTTATTCCTGTATCGTTATAAAAATCTTCTTGTGTTATATTATGCGCCTCTCTCAGCTCTTTAATTCTCAGAGAAATTTTTTTGAGCAATTTTTTATTTCGGAGTTGAGCCATACTATAATACAGCTAAGGTGCTTTACATAGAAAAAAATATTAAAGACTTATTCGTCTGTTTAAAAAATAGTTATACATTTGATTTTAATTAAAAAAACACATATGAAAAAAACAAAATTATTTTTAGCCTTATGCTTTGTTAGCTGTATAAGCCAAGCACAAGTAATAAATACAATAGCCGGAAATGGAACATCGGGCTACACAGGAAACGGAGGGCAAGCCACTGCTGCCGAATTAATATCACCATTTGGACTTGCTCTTGATGCTAGTGGAAATATTTACTTTTGTGATGATAATGGCACTAATTCTCGTATACGCAAAATAACTACTGCCGGTATTATAAGTCTTGTGGCAGGAAACGGAACAGAAAATTATAGCGGAGACGGAGGGCAGGCCACTGCTGCTGAATTAAATAATTCCAAGGAAGTAGCTGTTGATGGAGTAGGTAATATTTATATTGCTGACTCAGGAAATTCTCGCATACGCAAAGTAAGTACTTCGGGAATTATAAGCACCTTTGCCGGAATTGGACCCGTGGGTGGCGGTAGTTATAGTGGAGATGGTGGACAAGCTACTGCAGCTGGGTTAGATCTTCCATTAGGAGTTTCTGTTGATGCAGCAGGTAACGTATATATTGCGGATTATGATAATTTTCGTATCCGAAAAGTAAATACATCGGGAATTATAAGTACTATAGCCGGAAATGGAACAGCAGGTTTTAGTGGAGATGGTGGACAAGCTACTGCGGCAGAATTTAATGGCGCAAGGAAAGTAGTTGTTGATGCAACAGGTAATTTATATATTAGTGATAATGGAAATAACCGAATACGCAAAGTAACTACTGCAGGCATTATAAGCACGATTGCTGGAAATGGGACCGCAGGTTTTAGCGGGGACGGAGGGCAAGCTACTGCTGCAGAATTTGGTGCTGTAGTTGATATATCCGTTGATGCTGCCGGTAATTTATATATTGGCGATCAGGGGAATAACCGTATCCGGATGGTAAATCCTTCTGGTATTATAAGCACAGTAGCCGGAAACGGAATATCAGGTTTTAGCGGAGATGGGGGTGCACCTACCGCTGCGGAGTTTAAAACCATGAATGTTACATCTGATGCTTATGGTAATTTATATATTGGTGATGTTGCTAATTATCGCATACGTAAGGTGAGTGCTTTATGCCCCGCTAATGCAGGCCCTAATGTAAATGATTATGATAGTGGTAGCCCTATTGGAGGTGTATGTGCAGAAATATCAATTGGCACAGCAAGTGTAAGTGGGCTTAGTTATGCCTGGACTCCTACCGTAGCTTTAAGTTGTACTAATTGCGCACAACCAAACACGTTTTATGATAATACAAGTACACCTCAAATTTATACAGTAACAGTTAGTGGTAGTCATTGCATATCAAATACATCTACGGTGCAAGTAACAACATTAAGCCCTACCATAGGGGCAAATCTTACAAACATTACAGCAATTCCCGGTAGCAACATAACTGCTGTAGGCACTTATACAGCAAATTTCCCCATCGATTATTATTATATGAGCATTAGTCAATGTACTGCAACAGGAGGTACAATTACACCCAGTTACTCATGGGATAATGGCTACGCCCCTATTCAAGCAAGCGGTTATACATTTCCTTTCCCTAATACTTCTACCTTAACTTGTAATACATATTATGTAATATGGTTTAATGTTGGTTCTAGTGCTGTTTGTGGCGATGGTGTGTGGGCAACGGGTAGTGGTGCAGTTTTCCAAATCCAACCTCCGGCAAATGCAGGCCCTAATCAAACATATACTCAAACTTGCACCGGATGGCCAAGCGCAACAATTGGTACTCCTCCTGCTATTAGTGGTATGT
>Ga0210401_10002676_pt1 | contig 19553 bp, 22 predicted proteins | sample IncBWH32MmetaG_FD_150866 | JGI IMG/M metagenome (GOLD analysis project Ga0210401, IMG submission 150866) | Forest soil microbial communities from Barre Woods Harvard Forest LTER site, Petersham, Massachusetts, United States - Inc-BW-H-32-M | ecosystem: Environmental > Terrestrial > Soil >... | reverse complement strand
AGCCCTCGCAAGTGACCAGGCTCCGCCAATGCAGCGTGCCGCGATCAATCAGTTGTCGAGCGACATTGCGCTCCCAAACCGGAGCCGCATCGTACAATGTCGTAGAACATCGCAGAATATCGTAGATTTGGTGCCCAGGTAGGGAATCATACGCAATCACCGACACGACGAACCGCTGTTTGTCCTTAGTATGGTGGCTTGAGTGCGTCGCACGATGGCGGAGGTTTGGGAGCCCTGTTTTGTTTTTATCACGAACCAGTTGATCAGGGAGGCGCTTCATCCCTATCCCTCCTTTCGCCTCACCTCATCCGGTGAGCTTGCTGCGGCCCATTTTCTCAATCAGATATTCGCCCAGCACTTCGACGCGCTTCGGCATCGGCCCGTCCTGTGACGTCACCCAGTAGACGGCGCCGAGCGGAATGGACCAATCGGGCAGCAGTCGTTCAAGCCGCCTCGATTTGAGGGCCTTGCCCAAGAAGAACTCCGGCAGTATTCCGAGACCGGTACCTGCGATCAGCGCGGGCATCATCGCATCTCCGTTGTTCACGCGAAGCGGCCCCGAGGGTCTCACGCTGGCGGATTTCCTTCCTTTGGTGAATCGCCAGACGTCGGTCGTCATCGCATAGCTGTACCAGATGCAACGATGTTGCGTGAGATGCAGCGGGTGGGTCGGTCTCCCGTGCTTCTTGAGATAGGAAGGAGCACCGACCAGGTACCGCGGCATTTCGCACAGCCGGTGAGCATTGAGCGATGCGCCCGGCTGGACGGCGATGCGGATCGCGGCGTCGAAACCATCGCCGATCAGATCCGTCATTCCGTCGCTCAAGTGCAGGTCGATCGAAATCTCGGGAAACGTATCGAGAAACTCGGGTAGCAGTGGCGCCACATACAGGCTGCCGAAGGATGTCGGAGCCGCCAAGCGCACGGTGCCGCGTGGCGTTCGGGCCTGGGCCTGTGCGACATCCTCGGCTGTTTCGCCTTCGGAAAGAATCAGCGCCGCTCGCCCCACCAGCTGTCGTCCGACATCCGTCAATTCGAACTTCTGCGCCGTGCGAATGATCAGCCGCGCACCGATCCGCGCCTCTATCCTTGCGATCGCCTTCGACACGGTCGCTTTCGAAAGCCGAAGCTCGGTCGCCGCGACGGCGAAAGAGCGGCACTCTGCGACTTTTGCAAAGATGGCGAGGCCTTCCAGGTCAGGCAAGTTAACCATGAGATGAGCATAGCTTTCGAAACATCTGGTTTCCGTAGTTTCTATTTCTAAATCTATCACCCGTCTATAAAATCTCATGTCCGGATCGGTAACCACGCGAAAATGCGGAAGCGACTCAACATGGAGAAACGCCGACGGGAAACTTGCATGACGCCATTGCTGGCGTACGGAACGCGACGATTTCATCCCACATCGTCGTTGCTCGCATCATCCTCTGGACTTGGCTGGTCCATGTTGTCGGCGGAGCTCCGGGCGCACGGGGCGTGCGAAGCGCCGCCAGTCGTTCCTCAGCATGTCGAGATTTGCCTGGTCGTCGAGGGTGACAAGGACAGCAGCGTCGTGCGGACGGGAGCAGGATTCTCCCAGGAGGCAACTGCGGAGACGGGCGCAATATGGTTGAGCCCCGCCGGGGTCGCCAAGGGGATCGAGATATCTGCGCCAATCCCCCAAACCATGCACCTGTACCTGCCAACGGCGCTTTTCGATCGACTGAAGGACGATTTCAATCTTCCGGTCGCTCCCGCACATTCGATCCAATTGGCGGTCGGCATCAGCGACGGTGTCATCGAACAGATCGGGCGTTCCATGATGTCCGAACTTGCCGTCGAGAAAGCCGCGAGCCGGGTCTTTGTCGAAGCGGCGTCCCTGACGCTTGCGGCCCGCCTCCTTCAGAAGCATTGTGATAGCGGGGCTTGCGCATCGACGAGCCAATCCCCGGACAGGCTCGATCACGTGCGACTGCGCCGCGTCCTAGAATATATCGAGGCGAACATTGCGGGCGACATCACGCTGTCGAACCTCGCAGAAGTGGCCGGCTACAGCTCTTTTCACTTTTCCCGCAAGTTCACGCTTGCCATGGGCATACCGCCGCACCGCTATATAAGCCGGATCCGCCTCGAGAAGGCCATGGTGGAATTGACAGCCGGTACGTTGCCGCTGGCGCAGATCGCGCTCAATGCGCACTTCTCCTCGCAAGCGAGCTTTACACGGGCATTCCATCGAGCGACCGGCACCACACCCAAGGAATATCGGTACCGCCGGTGACGGCCGACCGCGTTTAACAGTGTCGGAAGGCAGCCCTTTTGCCGGCCGCCTTTAGTAGTTTGGCAGCCCCAGCGAGCAAGACCGGTACAAACATCCGCAAGCGTGGGAAAGACGACGCCTCGCCCTCGATGCTGTTGTTGCCTTCGGAGAGTGCCATTCCAGCAATGAGCACTTCGACAGGACCGCGAAAGAGCAACATGACACCGGAACAAGAGCGTAACGAGAAGCTGATCCGACAACTGTATCATTTCGCCGAGGCGATCTCCAAGGACACGGTGAAATTCATGTCGCTCTTTGCGGAGGGCGGCTACTTCTACGATATCGCGGCCGGCAAGAAATACTACGGCTCCGACATCGGCCTGACGGTCGACATCTATGCGGCCGCCTTTCCTGACATGCACAGAGAACTCGGGAATTTCTATTTCCACGACAACGTCGTCATCGTTGAGCTGTCGCTGAACGGCACGCACAAGGGCGACCTCGCGATGCCGGTCGGCACGATCCCGCCGACGGGAAATGAAATGCACGCGCCCTGCTGCGATGTCTTCACGATAAAGGACGGCAAGGTCGTATCGTTCCACTGCTATCTCGCCGCAACCGTCCTATTCGGACAGCTCGGCGTGCTTGGGAATCTCGGAGCGGCTCTCAGGCATTGATCTGGTTTGCCCGATGCCCTCCAGCGGCCGTCAACGGTCGCTGGAGCGCATCGCCTGCATCGTCAAGACGGCCGCTAAGACTTGCTCAATCCGCGGGGGGCGCCGATGATTGAACGCAGATCCTTCGACAGGCTTCCGGCCGACGACCGCGGCTGGCTGAAGGCGCGACATCATTTTCCCTGCGCCGCGCCGGATGATCCGTCGCCGGGCGGCTGGGGCTGCCTGCGCGGCTGGAACGACGAAGAGATCGCGCCGAACGCGGGCTTTGCGCTCGAGAAGCATGCGAACGTCGAAATCATCACCTACGTCTGTGAAGGGACCGTTACGCACCGCGACAGCTTCGGCAGCGAGGGCAGAATCGAGAGCGGAAGCGTTCAGGTACTGAGTGCGGGCACCGGTATCCGGCATGGCGAATACAACCTTGAACAGGCACCTGCCCGTATTTTCCGGATTTGGATAGCGCCCACTTCTCTCGCCAGCGCACCGGCCTGGGGCATCCAACCATGTCCGCCGGAGGCGTCCGGGTGTTTCGTGGCCATCGCGAGCGGCCTTGAAGATGACGGCGAGGCCCTGCCCATCCGAGCTTGTGCCCGCGTGCTGAAGGCCAAATTGAAGGTCGGCGAGACAGCCAAATACATGCTTCGCGCGATGCGGCTCGCCTACCTCGTTCCTTCGTCGGGGGTGGTCGACGTGAACGGCATGAGAATTCGCGCCCGGGACGGGGCCGCGATCAGGAACGTCGACCTTATCACCGTCACGGCGGTCGAGGACGCGGACGTCGTGATGGTTGATGTTCATTAGCTCTTCAGGGGAGGATATCCATGCCGAAGGTTCTTGTGCTCTATTACTCGTCGTACGGTCACATCGAAGCGATGGCGTCGGCCATCGCGGAAGGCGCCCGCGAAGCAGGCGCGCAGGTCGACATCAAGCGCGTACCGGAATTGGTGCCTGATGAAGTCGCGCGCAGCATGCACTTCAAGCTTGACCAGGCCGCGCCCATCGCCAAGGTCGACGACCTTCCCGCATATGACGCGATCATCATCGGAACCGGCACCCGGTTCGGACGGCTGTCGTCCCAGATGGCCAGTTTCCTGGACCAGGCCGGCGGCCTGTGGATGCGTGGAGCGCTGCACGGGAAGATAGGCGGTGCATTCGCCTCGACCGGAACGCAGCATGGCGGACAGGAGACGACGCTGTTCTCGATCATCACCAATCTCCTGCACTTCGGCATGACCATCGTCGGTCTCGACTACGGGCACACCGGCCAGATGATGACGTCAGAGGTGACCGGCGGTTCACCGTACGGCGCCACCACGATTGCCGGCGGTGATGGATCCCGCATGCCTTCCGAAAACGAACTCGCCGGCGCGCGCTACCAGGGTCGCCGGATCGCCGAGGTCGCCGCCAAGCTGCGCGGCTGATCACCAAGGACCGACCATGACAGGACCCACTTCAGATCGCGGATCGACGAATCTTGCGACCATCCACCCGCTCGATCCGGACGACGCAACGGTCACCGCCGCGATGCGGGCCATGGTCAGTTCCGCCAAGGGCGTGCTTCGCGGAATCGAGGCGCGCGGACAGTTCGACGCTTTCATGGAGAGCGTTTCCCCGAGCGACGGCGTGACGTTCGAGGAAGGGTCGCTCGGCGGGATACCGGGAGTGTGGGTGCAACCGGCAAATGGACGGTCGGACCGGGCGATCGTCCATCTGCACGGCGGCTGGTTCAATTTCGGATCCGCGAAGGCCTACCGGCATCTTGTCGGTCAAATCGCCGCAAGAGCGGGCGCGCGTGCGTTCGTTCCGGAATATCGGCTTGCCCCCGAACATCCTTTTCCGGCGGCACCGGACGACGTGCTGGCCTGTTATCGGGGACTTGCCGGGCGAAATGTCCGTCGGATTGCCCTGACGGGGGACTCGGCCGGAGGCAATCTCGCGCTCGGACTCGCTTCGAGAATCGCCGGCGAGGCCGCTTCCACTGAAGCGACGCTCGTCGGCGTGGCTGTTCTGTCGCCGGTGACCGATCTGTCTCTTTCGGGCGCCACCTATGAGACGCGCGCGGAGGCGGATCCTCTTTTCACGCGTCCGCAGGTCGCGGCGCTCCTGCACTCATACCTGGTGGGCGCCAACGCGAAACACCCGCTGGCTTCGCCCCTTCATGGCCGGCTGGTCGGTTTGCCGCCCGTCCGCATCCATGTCGGCGACGACGAGGTGCTTCTGGACGACTCTCTCCGCTTTGCGGAGCGCGCGGTCACCGCGGGTGTCGATGCCCGGGTCGATGTTTGGATGGGCATGCCGCACGGGTTTCCGGCAAGCGTCGGAAAGTTGAAGGCGGCGGCACAGGCGCTGGATGCCGTCGGCGCCTTCCTAGCCGAAAGGCTGCAGGCCGAGCGGAGTCTGTAGGCTCCCGATCGAGAATGCGTTGGGCCGCAAGCGCGGTCAAAACAAACGCAAGAGTGGGAAAGACGCAAAGTCGGGCCACATGCTTGCCTCCTTTGCTTAGTGATCACGTGGGAGTTGCACCATAAGCACGTCAGCTTCAGCATTGCTGATCGAATTCGCCAAGGCGTATTTCGAACAAGTCGACCACGGACGGCTTCCGGACGAACTGTTCACGCCGAACTTCGAGTTCTACTTCCCGAAATACGGCGTCGGCCGGGGGTCCGCGGAATTCCGCGAGCTTGCCGCGGGTCTCGCTTCTGCCGGACTGAAGGTAACGCAGCATCGTGACCGGCTCAGATACATCGCGTGCGGTCTGCAAGCGATCGTCGAAGGCACGACCTTTGGGAGCGACGGCGCAGGCAACACGTGGGATGGCGGGGAAACGCCTGGCGGCCGCTTCTCCAGCATGTTCGACTTCACCGAGGACGGATTCATCGAACGAATGTACGTCTATCTCGATCCGGATTTTGCGAGCCGCGACCCCCATCGGCTCAACTGGCGGCGGGGTGATCCGCGATGGTGATCCGTCCGGTATCCAAGGCTTCGCGATGAACGGCGAGATGCGCGCATGGAAACGGTCAATGCCCGCCGGACAAGCAACTCGAAGCTAGGAACGGCGAAGGAGAGGATTACGCGATGAGACAGTCTGCTCTGGTATGTGCGTTAGCAATCGGTCTGTCCGCGGCTCCGGTCGGCGCTGCATTTGCCGGATCGAATTACGACGGGACCTGGAGTTTGGTCTTCGTGACCCAGCGCGGCGAATGCGATCCGAGCTACAGCTTCGACGTCAATATCGCCCACGGAATCGTCAGCCATCCCAACCTCGTCAGGTTCACTGGCAGGGTCGGCGCAAATGGCCTCGTGCACGCGTCCGTCACGGTGCAGGATAAGTATGCCGCAGGATCCGGCAAACTGACGAAAACCGCCGGCCAAGGTACGTGGAAAGGTCGCTCCGGAACTGCCAGTTGTTCCGGATATTGGACGGCGCAGAAGTCCTGACGAGCCAGTTCGCTCGCAAACCAATGGGATCGAATTCATGACCGTCGGAATAATCGGTACCGGGTCGATCGGCGCCGCCTTCGCTCGCAGGCTCGCTCAGACAGACATCCCGGCAATCCTGTCGAACAGCCGTGGACCTGAAAGTCTCGTCGATCTCGTTGCCGAGATCGGAGGGCGCACGCGAGCCGGCACGGTACGCGAAGCGGCCGCGCAGGACCTGGTGATGGTGGCGGTCAACTGGTCGAAGCTGCCTGTCGCTCTCGGCGGCCTTCCGGATTTCGGTGGACGCATCGTTATCGACGCGAACAACCCGATCATCGCCATCGCCATTCGAGCTTGCTGAGCTCTATGGACGGCAGTCGATGGAAGTCTTTGCCGAGTACGTGCCGGGCGCGCGCGTGGTCAAGGCTTTCAACCACCTGCCGGCAAAGACCCCCGCGTGACCATCTGCTTGACGAATTGACGGAGGTCGGCACCGCGTATGTGCCGTTCTTCCCGCTCGGCGGCTTTTCGCCTCTCCAGTCGGCCACCTTGTCGGAAGTGGCCGCAGAACTTGGCGCGACAGCAATGCAGGTCGCGCTTGCCTGGTTGCTCCTGCGCGCGCCGAATGTCCTGTTAATACCTGGAACGAGTTCGGCGATTCACCTGAAAGAGAACAATGCGGCGGCCAATTTGCGGCTTCCGCCGCAAGTCGTCGAAAGGCTGAATTCGATAGCGGTCATCTCGCGGTAGCCCAGAGGTCGGAGAACTTGGGCGTTCCGAGCGATCCGCTCGGGACACCCACGATTCCCGCTGCGCTCACCTCAGCGCATCTCTCTCAATTTCGGGCGCCGTCTGCGCGCAAGAGCGGTCAAAACAATCGCAATCGTGGGAAAGACGCGGCGCGCAGCCGTATGTTTGCTTCGCCCCTTCTTGAAAGGATGATGCGTCGCCCGCAAGCCGAGCGATTCATCGAGTGAGGGGAACTACCCCATGTACGCCAACCGTTATCTGCCGTTTATCGGGCGCTTGCTCATCGGTCTGCCTTTCCTCGTAAGCGGCTTGAGCAAGCTTGCCGCCTACGGTCCGACCACCGCGTTCATTGCTACGTCCGCGCTTCCCCTGCCCCCGCCGCTCTCCTACGCCGGAGCGGTCGCAGTCGAGATCGGCTGCGGTCTTCTTGTCATCGCCGGATTTCGGACGCGGGTCGCCGCCACCGTGCTGGCGCTGTTCTGTCTTGCCACTGCAGCATTCTTTCACACGAACTTCGCCGATCCCAACCAGATATTCCACTTCATCAAGAACCTGGTGATGACCGGCGGCCTGCTTCAGGTCGTCAATTACGGCGCGGGCGCAATCAGCGTCGACAGCAAGCATTCGAAGAATAGCGCGTCGTAGATAGCGCCAAACCCCGCGATCGATCCCAGGAAGGAAAATGCGATGTCCGAAGTACGTAGCGTAGCCGAAGTGAACGGAGTCAAGGAATACCACTATTTCGCGGATGGTGAATGGCGCACGGCCGAAAGCCGCAAGCTGTTCGACGTCTACAAGCCGTATGATCGCAGCCTGTACGCGCGGGTCGCTGCGGGCGGACGCGCGGAAGCGAAGTTGGCGGTCGACGCGGCCGCCAAGGCGTTCCCCGCCTGGTCGCAGACGACTCCCGCCGAACGGGCGAAGCTGTTCTTCAAGGCCGCCGAGATCGTCAAGCGCCGCCGCACCGAAATCGCGGAGATCCTGGCCGCCGAGACGGGCAGCACCATCTCGTTCGCCACCTTCCAGCAGGACCTGGTGGCCGCCACCATCGAGCAGGCGGCCGGGTGGATGTACCTGCCCAAGGGCGAAGTCCTGGAATCCAACCAGCCCGGCACGCACTCCATCGGCGTGCGTCGGCCGCTGGGCGTAGTGGCAAGTTTCACGCCTTGGAACGGCGCCAATGTCCTGTCCTGGCGCGCGGTCCTTTCACCGGTCGCGGCCGGCAACACGGTCGTCGTGAAGCCGTCTGAACTCGCCCCGATCTCGGCGGGCGTCATCCTCGCGCAGATCACCGAAGAGGCGGGTTTCCCCAAGGGCGTCATCAACGTCGTGACCCATGCGCCCGGCGCCGCGTCGGAGATCGCCGACGTCTTCTTCGAAAGCCAGGATGTGCGCGTCATTAACCTGATCGGCGGCGTCAAGACCGCGAAGATGCTCGCGAAGCGAGCCGGCGAAACGCTCAAGCGCACGACGATGGAGCTGGGCGGCTTCAATCCCATGATCATTCTCGACGACGTCGATGTCGACTACGCCGTCCGCACCGCCACCTTCGGCTCATTCTTCCATCAGGGCCAGATCTGCCTCAATACGCGCCGCATCATCGTTCAGCGCAAGATCGCGGACGAGTTCCTCGCCAAGTTCGTCGCGCGGACCAAGACGCTGCCCTCGGGCGACCCGCAGGACCACAAGACAATCATCGGACCTCTGATCACGCCAGCCGCAGTCAAACTGGTCGACGATCGCGTCAAGGAAGCTGTCGCGAAAGGCGCCAAGCTTCATACGGGGGGCACCTTCGAGGGCCAGATCTACCAGCCCACCATCCTCGGCGACGTTCCGCTCGACGCCGCCATCGCCAATGAGGAGACCTTCGGGCCCGTGGTCGTCGTGGAGGTCGTGGACACTCCGGAGCAGGCGGTCGAAGCGGCCAATCGGACGCTGTACGGCCTGACCTCATCCATCCTCGCCGGCGACACCTACCGCGCGTTCGAACTCGCGCCGAAGATCCTGGCCGGCATCGTTAACGTCAACTCGCCGACGGTGAACGACGAGATCCATGCGCCGATGGGCGGCGTGAGGGACAGCGGCTGGGGCCGGACGGGGCCCGACAGCCTGAAGGAGTTTCAGGACGTCATCTGGATCAGCGCTCACAGCGGCCAGCGCCAGTACCCGATCTGATCGCGCACATGCTCAACGCCCAACGAACCGGGAGAAGATCGAACATGGCGTCCGACAACGAGCTTATGCAGGTCCTTTTGGACCGAGTGTCGACCGCGCAATTGAGCCGGCGTACCTTTCTGAACCTGACGGGCGCTGCGGGCCTCGGTGCCGCAGTTTCGCCCGGCATGGTGGAAAAGGCCTTTGCCGCCGGCGAAAACCAGACGGCCAATCGGACCAGCCTGGAAGGCGCCTACGATTACATCGTGATCGGTGCCGGCGCGTCCGGAGCGATCGTTGCCGGCGAGTTGTCGAAAACCGGCGCGAAGGTCCTGGTCGTCGAATCCGGCGGCGTCGATACAGCCCCTACCATCAGCAATCCCAGCATCTGGTTCTACAACGTCGGCGGCGCGTTGGACTGGAAGTTGCCGATCGCTCCCGTACCGCAATTGAACAACCGTAAATTCAACATGGCCCTCGGCCACGTTCTTGGCGGAGGCAGCTCCATCAACGCATTGGTGTGGTCGCGCGGCATGGCGCGAGACTATGACGGCTGGGAGCGGGGCGGCGCGAAGGGCTGGGGTTTCAAGGACGTCCTGCGGACGTACAAGGCCCAGGAGGACTGGGAAGGCGGCGCCAACGAGTGGCGTAGTGCCGGCGGGCCCGTGCATATTCGCAAGCCGGGCGACCCCCACCCGACCGCGCCGGCCTTCATCGAGGCCGCGCGCCAGATGGGTTTTGCCGTGCACGACGACGCGAACGGGCCGATGCGCGAAGGCGCGGGCTACATCAACATGAACATCGCCGCGGACGGCACCCGCGTGAGTTCGTCACGTGCCTTCCTGCGGCCGAACCTCGACCGGCCGAACCTCACTCTTCTGCTGGATAGCAACGTCACCAAGGTCACGTTCGAGGGCGACCGTGCGACCGGGGTCGAAATCGTGACCGCCGACGGCGCCAAGAAGGTCGGGGCGACGCGCGAAGTGATCCTCTCGGCCGGCACGATCCACAGCGCGAGAATTCTCATGCTGTCCGGCGTCGGCGACGCCAAGGAACTTCGGAAACTCGGGATCAAGTCGGTAGCCGATCTGCGGGGCGTCGGCGGTAACCTGCAGGATCATGTCATCGTGTCCGGCGTCGTCTATCAGTACAAGGGCAAGATGCCGGACCGTCCCGCCGACAGCAACGCGGTCGAGGCGGAAGTCTATCTGTCGAGCGGAATCGACGGCCATGCGACCGACATCAACCTCGTGCTGGAGCAGCTTCCGCTTGCAACGCCTGAGGCGGCTGCCCGCTTCGGAGCGCCGCCGAAGGAAGGATTCACGATTGCGCCGGCGCTCGTTCAGCCAACCAGCCGCGGACGCGTCCGGCTCGCGACCGCCGACTGGCGCGATGCACCCGTCATCGAAGGCAATCACCTGGGCACCGACCGCGACCTGATCGCCATCGTGCGGGCGATCCAGGCCGCACGCGAACTCGGAGGCAAGGCGGCATTCGACGGCATCCACGAAGCGGAGGTGATCCCGGGCCCCAAGGCAACAAACCGGCAGGATCTCATCGACTTTGCGCGGACGGGGGCAGCGAGCTTCGGACACGCCGTAGGCACCGCGAGGATCGGCACGGGACGCGACGCCGTGGTGGATGGTGAGCTTCGGGTCCACGGACTGCGCGGTCTGCGCGTCGCCGACGCATCCGTCATGCCATCGATCATTTCGGGCCCGACCAATGCTGCAGCCTTCATGATCGGTGGCCGCGCGGCCGACCTGATCAAGGCCGCAAAATGATGGAGGAATAACCATGTCCTTCACCATCGATGTTCATCACCACATTCTACCGGACATCTTCTGGCGCGCGACGAACGACGCGCACAGTCCTGTGGGCGGCATTCTGCCGGCGCCCTGGTCGAAGGAGTCCACCCTCTCCTACATGGACGACGCCGGGATCGACGTCGCGATAACCTCCATCAGCACCCCGGGTGTCCATATGGGCGATGATGCTGCTGCCGGTGATCTGGCGCGCGGCGTCAACGAGTTATCGGCAAAGCTGATCCAGGACCGTCCGGACCGTTTCGGCGGGTTCGCGGCGCTGCCGCTTCCCGACGTCGACGGCGCATTGCGCGCGCTTGAATACGGGCTGGATATCCTCAAGTTGGACGGCGTCGTACTGTTCAGCAACGCGCGCGGAATCTATCTTGGCGACACGCGATTTCGTCCCCTTTTCGACGAACTGGAAAAGCGAGGAACCGTCGCCTTCGTGCATCCGACCTCGTCTCCGGACGCCGCGGCGCGAACCCTCGGATTGCCGGATTCCCTGATCGATTTCACAGCCGACACGACGCGGGCGGTAGCCCAAATGCACTACGGCAACACGTTCGCGCGCACCCCGAACGTGAAGTACATCTTCTCCCATGCAGGCGGCACCATCCCCTATTTAGCGACCCGATTCTCGATCGTCGACGAGATGAACGTAATCCCCGGGGCCGAGGAACGGGGCACCGCTGCGGATACGCTTCGCAGGCTCTATTGGGACACCGCCTTGTCCTGGAAGCCGCCCGTGCTGCGGGTGCTCCGCTCCGCGGTCGGCATGGACCGGGTCCTGTTCGGCTCCGACTATCCTTATCTGCGCCGGGATCTTGCCGTGACCTGTCGTCAGGAGGTCGCGTCGAGTTCGGAGCTGGATGCCAATGAGAGCCGCGCTGTCCTTTCCAAGAATGCGTTAAGTCTTTTCCCGCGCTTTGCGGACCAGGCGCGCAACCCTAAAGCCTAGGGAGCCAACCCGACGCAGAACGACCGCACTCGTGCGATCGCGATCGCGGTCGGGGACGGCCGGCGCACACGATCCCCATAGCCCCTATCCATCGGACACGCCGATGGATATTATCGAAATAAATCGGGTTTTACGAAAGACGTTCGGTTCCTAGGTTGGCCTCGTTTCAACCTCAACCCAAGGAGCCCAATTATGAGTGTTACATCCATCCAAACCGCGCGCCCCTCCCGCCGCATTGGCGCCTGGACGCTGCAAGGAATCCTGGCTGCGGCATTCCTCGCCGCTGGCGTCGCTAAACTGGCCGGCGCCCCCTTCATGGTCGACCTGTTCTCGCAGATCGGACTCGGGCAGTCGTTCCGCATTGTGACCGGCGCAGTGGAAGTGGCCGGCGCCGTCGCCCTTCTCGTTCCTGGCCTGGCTTCGATCGCCGGCCTCTGGCTCGGTGCGACCATGGTCGGTGCCGTGGCAACCCATCTGGCCATCCTGCACACCAGCCCGGCCCCGGCGGTCATTCTGGGCCTGCTCAATGCGCTCGTCGTCAATCTTCGGCGCGATGAACTCAACGCTTTGCTTCAGCGCGTGAACGGCTGAGCCCCATCCAGGGACACCCGGAACCACGGAGAACGACAATGACGACCGATGCAGTGTTCACGCGCCCGACGCGCCTTCTTGCCCGCTCCGGACCGGTCACCAAGCGTCAGATACAAAAGGGCACTTAGCAACTCGAAACACGAATAGGCCGAGGGGCGCTCCATCACCACCTGAACTTGCCGGTACGCCGTCGCGCGCACGACGTATCACCAAGACAAAAAGGGAATCAGATGTCCATGAAGGTCGACTTCGTTGCCGCAGGAGCGATGACCGCCCTCCTGGCAATGACCGCATCCACACCGCCTGCCATCGCGCAAGTCGGCGTCGACATCGACGTCACTGCAATAGCGAGAAACTGAAGCATTCAGCCCTGCGCGGCAGCTGGCATAGGAAGCACATCGTTCACAAACGAAAGCAAACCGATCATGAGTAAGAAGCTTACTGTCGTCGTTACGGGAGCCACCGGCAAACAAGGTGGCGCCGTCGTGAAGATTCTGCTCGCTCGAGGTCATGAGGTTCGCGCCGTCACGCGCGATACTGCCTCAGCGAAGGCGGGCGAGCTCTCGAAAGCGGGCGTCACGCTCGTTCGCGCGTCGTTCGAAGACACGGCCGCGCTCACGAAGGTGCTCGAAGGGGCGACCTCCTTTTTCGCGATGACGACGCCATTCGAGGTGGGCACGCAAGCCGAGATGCGGCAGGGCATCTCCGCCGTGGACGCGGCCAAGGCCGCAGGCGTGCACCTCCTCTTCAACTCGGCCGGCTCCGCCAACCGAAAGACGGGGGTCCCCCACTTTGACAGCAAGTACGCGATCGAAGAGCACATCGCCAAGATCGGCGTGCGCGCCACCGTGCTGGCGCCTGTCTATTTCATGGAGAACCTCTATTTCGGCAAGGAGCAGCTCACGAAGGGCGTTTACGCTTCGCCACTTCCGCCGACGAGACGTCTTGCGCAGGTCGCCGTCGCGGACATCGGCGCCGTAGCCGTTCGCCTCCTCGAGAATCCGGACCGCTTCGCCGGCAGGCGCTTCGATCTCGGGGGCGATGAGCTCACTGGCAACGAGGCCATTGCCGTTCTCTCGCGCATCACCGGCCGCCCGTTCACCTATTTCCAGGTCCCGCTGGACGTCATCCGCCAGCGCATGGGTGAGGACGGCGCCAAGATGTACGAGTGGTTCGACCGCGTCGGCTACACCTTCGATCGCGCCGCGCTACGCCGCGAATTCCCCGACGTCGCCTTTCACGATTTCGAGTCCTGGGCGAAGGCGCAGGGTTGGAAAACGCTTCTCCAAAGCGCCTAGGACGCACGCGTCCGAAGCGCTCAAAATCAAACAACGAGGTAAAATCATGAGCCGAATTCCTACCCACACAGTCGAGGACGCACCCGCTGCATCGCGTCCGCTCCTGCAAAAGATCGTCCAGTCCACTCCAGGCGGGCGCGCCGCAAACCTCCATGCCCAGATGGCGCATTCTCCGGCGGTCCTGACGGCGTACTCGTCGCTGCGCGCGGTGCTGACCGAACACGGCACTTTCGACCCGAAAGTCGGTGCCGCCCTGACTCTCGCGTCCGCGGCCGGCGTCGGCAACGGCTACATGATCCGCATCGCCGGTCGGCTCGCACAAATGAACGGCTGGACCGAAGAGAAGGTCACCGCCCTCCAGACGGGCAAGCCGACGAGCGACCCCAAGATCGACTCGCTCGCCGGCCTAGTCAGGGAGGCGGCCGCCAATTCGGGAAACGTCACCGATACCACCTGGAAAACCGCTCAACAAGCCGGCTGGAGCGATGAGCAACTGGCCAACGCGTTTGCATATCTGGGGGCGACGGTATTCACTGCATATTTCCTGAACTACGCTCAGACTGATCTGGACATCTGAGCGCATCAAGTGGTCTGCGGCGCAGCAATTTCATGGAATGTCGAATGAGACATTTCGACAAGCTGAATCTTCAGCTTGTCGAAACGACTCCCCTCTGAGGCGAGCCCGGCGAAACATGGCACATACGGCAGCGGCACCGGATTCGCTCCGAGCGTCTTGTAAGCTTTGACGAAGCCCGGGCTTTGTATAAAGCGAATTTTGAACCCATCCAGATCGGCAAGCTTCATGATAGGCTTCTTCGCCGAGACCACATCGCGCTCCAGGACGGAAAGCCACGACAACCCCACCACGCCCTGACGATCGACGAGGTCGGGAGCTTACGTCCGGTCTCACCGCGTAGCGTCCTGTTTGCCTGATCGACAGAGTCGAAGAGATAAGGCACGTCTTGCTCGGCAGCACCGTCACCTTAGTCGGGGAACGCCAGGACGCACGAAGATCGAGTGGTCGACAACTTTTCTGTGGGATGGGCTAGGGGCTACGAACCAAACACGCGGCGATAGCCTGCGGGTGTCATGCCGGTAGCCTTTCGGAAAGCACGAGTGAAACTCGCTTGCGATGAAAATCCGCACATGAAGGCCGCTCGTGCAATTGATGTGCTCTCCACCGCGATCAAGGCCTTTGCACGTTCAAGCCGTCTCTGCCGGACGTAGCGCTGCGGCGGCAAGCCCGTTGCGGCAGAGAACGCGCGGGTGAAATGAAAGACACTGAAACACGCGACTTTGGCGAGATCAGCCACCGTAATATCCTCTGCAAGATGCCTGTCGATGTGGTCGAGCACGCGTCGCAACCTTCGATTGTCGAGCGGATTGGTCGATGGCTCGCGAGAGATGTGGTTCGCGGACCCGGAGTCCAAGATATCCAAGTGAGCTCCGATATCCAGGTTCACCCCGACCCACCGCAGGAGCGTTCCGTCACTCGACCGAAACGGTTCGGCGCGACTCAAAAACCAGGCGTAGCCTCCATCAACGCCACGAACTCGAAAACGCACCTCTCCGGATTTTCCCGTGCGCAGACAAGCCGACCAGACTTTACGCGTTACTTGTTGGTCGTCGGGATGCAGAAGTGGAATATGGGCGTCCCATGCTGCGCCGATATCGATATTAAAACGCAATGGATGATCAAGTGGAAGACCAACGTAGTCTGCGGCTCGACCGTTCACGAAGGTGAGCCCGCCGGATGGAGCCGCGTACCAGGTGTGAACCGGAATCGCGTTCAATGCGGCGAATAGTTGCCCCGATTTCCGGCAACCTTCTGGACGCAAACGCGATTTATTGTTAGAAGCCAAAGGACTTTTCGACGTTGGAGCGCTTTCAAGTTCGGTAGCTGGTGCTGCGAACATTCTCTCCTAAGATAAGCGATTGGATCCAATCTGATCTCAAACAAATATGCCGTCTTCCATTCGACGGATGGACTCAGGATTCTGATCCCTCAACGTTTGAGGCAGCAGATCGTCCGGAGTGTCTTGGTAGCAGATCGGTCGAAGGAAGCGCTCGATCGCGAGTGAACCAACAGAGGTAGAGCGTCCGTCCGATGTGGCGGGGTAAGGTCCCCCGTGGACCATAGCATGAGCGACCTCGACCCCGGTGCCAAACCCGTTCACGAGTATTCGGCCTGCCAGCCCTTCAAGCGCCGGGAGCATCTTTCGTGCGGAATCGTAGTCTTCCGGATCGATATGGATCGCGATCGTCAATTGCCCCTCAAGGCTATGAACGACCTTTGCAAGCTCGTCTTGATCGGTACAGCGAACGACTAGCGATGCCGCCCCGAAGATTTCGTGCTGCAGATCGACGCTTGCCAAGAAAGTTTTCGCATCAGTGGAAAAAACGAACGATTGAGTCGCCCGTCCCGATGCAGGCAATCCTTTTGCGAGCAGTTCGACACCAGGGCGAGAAGTGCGCTGCTCGACAGCCGCGCAGTAGCTCTTCCGAATGCTATCGGTGAGCATCGTCGCAGCAGGCATGCCGGACAATGCGTCTGTAGCGCCACGAATAAATTCTTCAAGCCCGTTGCCTTGTTCGGCCAAGATCAGTCCCGGTCCCGTGCAGAATTGGCCGGCCCCAAGAGTGAGCGAACTTACGAAGGCCCGCCCGATTGCGGCCCCTCGTCGGGCCAAGGCTACGGGGAAAAGGATCACGGGATTGATCGAACTCATCTCGGCATAAACCGGAATGGGCTGATTGCGACCGGCTGCGATCTTCATGAAAGCAATCCCGCCGCTACGCGATCCGGTAAAGCCGACGGCACGAATTTTGGGATGTGCGACGAGCGCCTGACTGATATCGTTGCCGCTATCGTACATGAGGGAAAAGACGCCTTCAGGAAGATCGCAGGCTCGGACCGCGCGCTGCACCGCTAAGCCAACCAGTTCAGAGGTGCCGGGATGAGCAGAATGTGCTTTGACAATCACGGGGCAGCCGGCCGCCAAGGCCGATGACGTATCACCTCCCGCCACTGAAAACGCGAGCGGGAAATTGGATGCTCCAAAGACCGCTACGGGTCCGAGTGGCGCCTTCATGAGTCTTAGATCCGGCCGCGGCGACGGTTTGCGGTCAGGCAGGCCTGGATCGATACGCGCCTCTAGAAATGACCCGTCACGAACGACCGCCGCAAAGAGCCGGAGCTGGCCAATCGTTCGTGCCCTTTCACTTTCGACTCTGGCCCTGGGCAGCCCGGTTTCCGCCATGCAACGCGAGATTAAGTCTTCGCCGAGCTCCGCGATCTCGTCTGCGATCTTCGAAAGAAAGCGGCTTCTCAAGTGAAGCGAGGTTTGCCGATAGATCCCGAAAGCCTGCCAAGCCAGAGCCGCGGCGTCTTCCAGGTCCGCAATCGTCGCGCCGCCAAACGATCCCTCCAGCGGCTCGCCGGTAGCCGCATCCAAGCCGAAGAACGCGCCGTTATTGCCGCGCCTTACGCTGCCGCCAATCAAGAGATTTCCAGAGATCATCATGTAACAACGCTCCAGTACGAAATGTCTCCGGAAGGCCCATCCACAGTCACTGACATCAACGAGCTGGACGGCTGACTCGATCGGTGCCGGGAGGATTGTTTGATTGAGGCGGCAGCTGCTGCGCCAGTTTGCCTCTCCTAAATCTACCAACTCACCGATCGCACGCAGGCCCCGACACGTTGCTGCCGGGGCCTGAGAATAATCAGATGCTGAAAGGATCAAGCAGCCTTCCGGTCGCGGCGATCCAGAGCAGTGATCGCTGCGTTCACGGTGGTCACGACGTGTTCACGTTCGGGGCCAACCAGCGGCATCCGAGGGGCGCGCGTCCATTCGGGAGCGCCGTAGACGAGGTTCTCGGCGAGCTTGATGTACTGGACCAGCTTTACGTGAGTATCGAGATGGAAGGACGGCGTCAGAATGTGGTAGAGCTTCCGCGCTTCCGCGAATTTCTCCTGAGCGCACAGGCTAAAGATCTCGACACATTCAGCCGGCCAGACGTTCGTCATGCCGGACACCCAGCCCGTCACTCCAAGCGAGGAACTTTCGACAATAAGATCATCGACGCCACAGAAAACGCTGAAGCGATCGCCGAGCTCGATGTACGTATCCGTTACGCGACGGATGTCGCCGGTCTCTTCCTTCACGCATACGATCTCGGGCGTATCGACGAGCTGTTTCAATACGGCCGGCGTTACATCAACCCCGTAGGTGATCGGGTTGTTGTAGATCATTATGGGCAACGACGAGGCGCGGGCGATGCCCTTGTACCACTCCGCCGTCTCGCGATCGTCGGTCTTATAGCCGAGGCTTGGGAAGACCATCAGCCCATGCGCGCCGACCGATTCATACAACTTTGCATTGGCCTTGGCAGCGCTCAGATTCGTTTCAGCCAGGCCGGACAGGAGTGGCACTTTACCTTTCGTGACTTCGGCGGCCCCGCGGATGACCGACTCACGTTCAGCGAGCGTAAGCGATGCATTTTCGCCAAGCATTGGCAGAACGATCACGCCTGAAACCCCAGCCTTAATCAGCCTGTCGATGCTAGACTGAGTAGCCGTCAGATCCACGTTGCCATCTTGGGTCATTTTGGTGGTGACCGCCGGAAAAACCCCGGTCCATTTCTTCGTCATACGATCCCTCTCCTATGGCGGCGCCTATTCGCTGTACTGGATCCAATCTACAATAGTTTTGTTTCCATGTCTACTTCCTTCCAGTGATGATGTGGGCTAACGTTTCTTGGGTTCATGGGGGAAGTTTGATTCCCAAAGCGGCGAACGACCCGCGGCTTCTGGATTCAGCCAGCGAGGGCTTAGAACGAAAGGCAATGAAAGTGACTACCCGCGAAGCGCGATCGGTGAAGCCGATCGCTCGACAGAGTTTGCCCGATGCGATCGCCGTTCAGTTGCGTGAGAGAATTCTCAACGGCGAGTTCAAGGACGGCGACCCGATCGTTCAAGAGGCCATTGCGGAAGAATACGAAGTGAGCCGCATGCCCGTGCGCGAAGCGCTTCGGCAACTGGAGGGGCAAGGCCTAGTCGCGCTTAAGACCCACAAGGGCGCGATCGTGACCTCCATGAAGAAGGAAAAAGTCAGCGAGCTCTTCGATCTGCGAGCTCTGCTCGAATGCGACATTCTTGCACGTGCGCTACCGCACTTCGGTCCTTCAGATGCTGCCGCGGCTCAAGATTTCCTCAACCAGCTCGAGGGCGCGTATCATCGCCGGAACACGGCCGAATGGGGTAAGTTGAACTGGCAGTTTCATAGAAGCCTGTATTTGCCCGCGAACAGGCCGGAGACGCTGTCAATAATCGAAGGGATTAACATTCAAGCCGAGCGTTTCATTCGGGTTCAACTGGTGATGACCGGTGCGGTCGCCACAGCCGAGCGAGAGCACCGCGACCTTCTGAGCCTGTGCACGGAACGAAATCCGACTGCCGTCGACTACCTCCGAAAACATATCTTGGAGGCCGCGAAGTTGCCGTCTTCGATATCAGGCTGAATAAGGCATAGGCTGCCTCGTTGCACCGAAGAAGCGTTCCGACGTGACGCCTGATTGCTTCATGCGACCAGACCCCGTCGGGGTGCGTCTGAACCTTCGGCTTTGCTTTAATGTAGCACGCGCTGCAGGAACTGG